>Ga0209801_1000546_pt1 | contig 24706 bp, 18 predicted proteins | sample GraSoiAngelo_127_FD_185884 | JGI IMG/M metagenome (GOLD analysis project Ga0209801, IMG submission 185884) | Grasslands soil microbial communities from the Angelo Coastal Reserve, California, USA - 14_0927_09_40cm (SPAdes) (version 2) | ecosystem: Environmental > Terrestrial > Soil > Grasslands ... | reverse complement strand
CGTCGTGACCGCGGTCGAGTGGGGACATGGCAAGCGTCGCGGCGTGCTCTCCGACTACACGTTCGCGATCCGGGACGGCGAGCGGCTTCTCAACATCGGCAAGGCCTACTCCGGACTCACCGACAAAGAGATCGCCGAGATGACGAAGTATTTTCTGGAGCACACCGTCCAGGACTACGGGCGCGTGCGCACCGTGGTGCCCGACACCGTCATCGAGGTCGCGTTCGACCAGATCCAGCCAAGCGATCGGCACGAGTCCGGCTACGCGATGCGGTTCCCGCGGATCGCACGGCTCCGGCCGGACAAGCCCGTGAACGAAATCGATACCTTGGAGACAGTGCGTCAAATAGCGGGGCGCTAGATGATCGGTCTTGTGGCCGCCACAGAGACTCTCCCCCGTCCCGCTCCGCTCGATGCGCGCTTCAGCGCATTCCTGCTCGATGGGCTGATCCTCTTCGTCGTCGCTTTTCCGACCTGGATGTGGTCTTTCGTCACCGCACCGTTCGATGTCGCGTTATGGTTTCTGGGCATTCTGGATGTCGCGTATTCGGTCTACTTCGCCGCCTTCTGGTCATTCGGGCACGGACAGACGCCGGGCATGCGCGTACGACGGCTTCGTCTCGTCGATGGAAATGGTCGCGACCTCGGTTTCGGCCGTGCGCTTGCCAGAGCCGCGGTGCTCCTCTTTGGGATGGGCCTCGGCATTGTCCCGTTGAGCATCCTGCTCGACCGTGACGGCGTCGCGATCCATGACCGACTCTTCGGAACTCGGGTATTTCGCATGACCACCTAGGCCTCGACCGACCGTCTCGTTCCGGACGGCGTGGCCCCTCGCCGTAGGCGAGAGATTGAGCAAGAATCCGCGGCGAATGGCACCCCTGAGCGAGGCCAAGCAGCTCGAAACGCTGCTCGAGCTCCAACGTGAGCTCGCGCTTGAGGCGAACGTCGAGAAGGTCCTCCTGCGGATCACCCTCGCCGCAACGTTCATGCTCGACGCCGATCGCGCGACGCTCTACGTGGTCGACCAGGCGCGGAACGAGCTTTGGTCGCGCGCCCTCACCCAGGGCGGCGAGCGCGGCGAGAGCGTCCTCGCGATCAACGAGATCCGTCTCCCCCTCGACGGCACAAGCCTGGCCGCCGATGTGGCCCGAACGGGCACGTTGCTTCGTATAGATGAGCCGTATGGGGATCCGCGGTTCGATGCGAGCGTCGACGCGCGAACGGGCTACCGAACGCGCTCGATCCTGGTCGTGCCCATCAACTCTCGGGACCGGCGGCGCCTCGGCGTGCTGCAGGCTGTAAACCACGCCGGCGGACCGTTTCGAGCCGATGACGAGCGGTACGCTGAGTCGCTCGCCAGCTCGGCCGGCATTGCGCTCGAGTACGTTGAGCTTTCTGGGGCACTCGCAGGCGAGCGACTCCGGGTCGTGAAGGTGGCGGAGGAAGAACGCCATCGGCTGGCACGCGATCTCCACGATGGCGTCGCGCAAACGCTCGCAAACGCGGCCCTGGGCATCGAGCTCGCGCAACGCCGGGCTCAAAAGGACGTTCCCGCAGCGATGGCCGACCTGGAGCTGCTTCGCGGGCGACTCCTCGAGTCGCAGAAGGGCCTGCGCGAGATCCTCTTCGCGCTTCGTCCCCTCGTCCTCGAGGATGGCGGGCTGGGCGCCGCCGCCCGCGCTCTGGCCGAGCGCATCAACGGTCAGAATGGGTCACGCGTCGTCGCGCGGAGGGTCGATGCGGACCGGCGATTCGCTCCCGAGGTGGAAGCCGGGGCGTTCACTGTGATCAGGGAGGCCGCGAACAACGCGATCAAGACGGGCCGCGCGCCCCTTGTCTCGATCGACGTGTACGAAGACGGCGGCGCGGTCGTCGCGATGGTCGAGGACAACGGGAAGGGGTTCGATGTCGCAAGCACGCTCCAGGGTTATGCCTCGCGCAGCAGCCTCGGCCTTCTTCAGATGCGCGAGTCCGCGCGCCTCATCGGCGCGCAGCTTTCGCTCGACTCGAGCCCTGGCCAGGGGACGCGCGTGCGCCTTGTGATCCCGTTCGCATGACCGATCAGTCGGCGGCGGAACGACGCCGAGTCACCGGACGGCGACGTGAAGATGCCGCCCTTGATCAGGCGGCCTTCGCCGAGGCGTTCGTGGCCCTGAGCGATGGCATCGTCTTGACCGACCAGGAGGGTCTCGTCGTGAGCGCGAATCCCGCGGCGTTCCGCATCCTCGGCGAAGATTCCCTTGTCGGCGCGGTTTTTGAAGAGCTCCTGCTCGTCTCCGGCGCGACACGCATCCAGGAGATCGAGACTCACACCGTGCGCCGCGCGTGGTTCCCCCGTGAGGAGCGCATGGGCGTCCTCGAGCTCGTTTCGACGCCACTCCCGGGGGGACGCGCGCTCCACACGGTCCGCGACGTCACCGCCCAGGCCGAGCTCCTGCGACTCAAGGAAGAGTTCCTCATGGAGGTCGCGCACGAGCTACGCACGCCGATCTCGGGGCTGATCGCATCGCTTGACCTCGTCGTCGACGACGCGCTCAACATGCCGCGCAACGAGCTGGCGCTGCTCGCAGGAGCGCTCCGGCGGAGCGCCCTCCGGCTCGAGCACCTCGTCGAAAATCTGATGGACGCCGGCAGCATCGAGGCCGGTACCTTCCAGGTGCGCGCCCAGGCCGCGAGCCTGAAGCACTCGCTCTCCGAGGCGATGGCGTTCATCCAGCCGATGCTCGAGTCGAAGGGACAGGAGCTGGTCAAGGCGTTCGAGGCCGACGCCGACCGCGTCGTCGCCGACGAGCGCCGCACGACCCAGGTCTTCGCCAACCTCATCTCGAACGCCAGCAAGTACGCGCCTGAGGGCACCCGCGTAACGGTCGGCGCCAAGAGCGTCGACGGATACGTGCGGATTACGGTCGCGGATGAGGGACCCGGCATACCCCTGGACGAGCAGAACCGCCTCTTCCAGCGCTTCTTCCGATCCCGTACCGTGCGGGAGCAAGCGGGCGGGCTCGGGCTCGGGCTCTCGATCTGCCGCGCCATCGTGCACGCGCAGGGCGGGGACATCTCGATCGAGAGCACCCCTGGACATGGAACATCAGTACACTTCACACTCCCGAAGGCTCGCCACTTGGCTGAGGAGGCAGAGGACTAATAAAGCTTCTGGTTGTAGACGACGACCGCGACCTCGTGGAGCTTCTCGAGTACGCGCTTCGTCGTGAGGGCTATGACGTCTCGCGCGCCTACGACGGAGAGACCGCGGTCGAGGCCGTCGGGCGCGAAAAGCCCGACCTCGTGATCCTCGATATCAACCTGCCCAAGCTCGCGGGCTTCGTCGTCCTCGAGCGGATCCGCCACGTCGACGAGCACGTCGCCGTCCTGCTGCTGTCCGCCCGCCAGGACGAGAGCGACATCCTGCGCGGGCTCCAGCTCGGCGCGGACGACTACATCACCAAGCCGTTCCGGCCGAAGGAGCTGGTCGCGCGGGTGAAGGCGATCCTGCGCCGCTCGGTCCGCACGCGCGGCCGTCCCGCTCCGGCGATCTACAAGACCGGCGACCTCATCCTCGACGAAGCGACGCATCAGGTGCGCGCCGACGGTGTGCCGGTGCACCTCTCGCCGACGGAGTTCAAGCTCCTGCGGCACTTCATGGCGAACCCCGGTCGCGTCCTCACCCAGGAGGAGATACTCGAGGGTGTCTGGGGCTACGACGCGGACGTCGGCGGCGACCTCGTGAAGCTGAACGTGAGTCGCCTACGGCGAAAGCTCGGTGCGGACGGCAAGCCACGGGACGTGATCCAGACCGTGCCCGGGGTCGGCTATCTCTTTCGGGGCGCCGAAGGCGGCGTCACTCGCGAAGAGGCGCGGCCCCGCTAGTTATTTGCTGCCGTTGCTCGTCGTGAGCCGACGGCGCGTCGCTTCGAGATCCGCGGCATTGCTGAACACGGGATAGACCGCGAAGCCGGTCGCCTTCGAGATCGAGTCCACCGCAGCGGGATTCGGCTGGGGCAATGCGACCGTGAGCACCTGACCCTCGTGACCGACGACCACGGCATTCCATTCCGACGCCAGGGCATGCGGGAGGTGCCGCTGCAGCTCGGCGGTCGCGAGGCGCGCGGGGTCAGCAAGATACGGCGCGGCGGGGAGATTCAGCGCGCGCGAGCGGATCGCGCCGCGCGGTCCCTCGCCGAGCGAGTGTTCCCACACGCGGATGCCGCCGCCCGATTCCTTCGCGCGGTACATCGCGGCGTCCGCTGATTCCACGAGCGCTGCGGCGTCGCCCGCCGGACGCGGGAACGTCGCGATCCCGATGGAAAGCTGCAGGCGCTCGCGGGCGGCCACGAGCTCGGGCGGCAACGTGGCCTCGGCCGCCTTCTCGAGAATGCGCGTCGCGACTCTGGTCGCGGCCTCGGTGTCGGCGTCCGGCAGGATGATCGCGAACTCGTCGCCGCCGTATCGCGTGGGCACGTCATACAAACGAACGGCCTGCTTGACCGCGGCGGCCACGGCCTTCAAGACCTCGTCCCCCACCGCATGGCCGTAGCGATCGTTGTAGAGCTTGAAGCGATCCACATCGAGCATGAGAAGCGCGAGCAGATGTTCCGCGCGAAGTGCGCGGTTGGTCTCGGCCTCGAGCCGGCGGTCGAAATGGCGGCGGTTGAAGAGCCACGTGAGCGGATCGGTTTCGGCGAGGCGCTGGAGCGCTTCACCCTGCTCTTGCATCACCAGCACTTGGCCGATGTGCCCAGCCAAAAGCTCGAGCGTCTCGAGATCGGCGTCGTCGAAAGGTTTGCCATCGTTTCGATCGGTCACGCTCAGCACACCGCGGGAATCGTCGCCAACAAGGATCGGCACGCTGACGAATGAATCGGAGCGGTAGGTGCCCTCGCCCGACTGGATGGGCGCGCTCGACACGTGCCGCACGAGAAGAGGCCGCTTCGACTGAGCGACGAGACCGACGACGCCCTCGCCCGTCTTGACTCGCACGCGCCGCATCACGTCGTCGGCGAGCCCGACGGCGCGGGCGATCACGAAATCGGTGGAGTTGTCCTCGCGCAGGAGAAGCGACGCGCGCTCACCGCGCACCAGCTCCGTGGCGACCTTGAATATGGAGTCGAGCAGGTCCTCTGCCCGTCTCTGACTGTGACTGTCCACGATCCCCCATCCTGCGTCCGCCCGTAGGTCCGCCCGGCTCGCGATTCGAGATGGCCTGCTTGTTCGCTCGTCTCTGCGGCAGTCTCCTGCTCGGCCGATGCCGCGACAAGCCGCCGTAGGTATCGAAGACTCGTCAAAGATGTCGCAGGTGTGCACACCACCCTGCGCGGGCGCGCTCTACCCGCTTTCGCGACGAGGACTCGGCTCGGCGTCATCATCGCCCCGGCAGTCGCCTGCGCCAAGTGGCGCGCGCCGCAACAATCTCAGAGCGCCGGGGCTGCTTTCCACTCGGGGGGCGGGCGCGGTCCGATCGGGTATTCCGGGCCCTGAGTGGGGTATCTGGAAGCTACGTGCCACCGGCGAGAATCGGATCCGACGTTGGAGCCCTCGAACCGGCGGCCGGCTCGAGGGTGACCGCCACGACGTCGCCCGCGCCGACCGGCGCGCTCAGGACGATCGTGAATAGGCCGCCTGAGCCACTCACGCCCGCGGCTGTCGGATGTTGCCCCTTGATGACCCAGGCCTCCCATGCCTTCCCGGTCGGTGGGCTTGAAAGCTCCAGCACGACGTACGGGTCGCCGCTGCGCGGGATCACCAGCGCGCCGCGCGCGTCGGGCGGAGCATCCTTCTGTGCGGCGAGGGCGACGACGCGTCCATCGGCCACACCCGCAAGAGCGCGAGCGTACGCATCGGCCTCGCGTCGCGCCGTGCCGACTGCGACGAACGAAACGACCAGGAAAACCGCGAGAGCCAGAGGGAGCGCGAGCGGGACTGGCCGCGCGAGCCATGCCCGGGCGCGAGCGCCGCCCCAGTCACTTTCGCGCCTCGCGCGCGTGCCGCGATGCCGCAGAACGATTCGCGCGCGGAGATCCCGCGGGGGGTCCGCGCGCGCCGCGCCCACCGCGGCCGCCTCGTACAACGCCTCTTCGAACTGGGCCAGCTCGCGCGCGCACTCGTCGCAGGTCTCGAGATGCGCCTCCACGAAGGCTCGCTCGGCCTCCTCGAGCGCACCGAGCGCGTACGCGGGCAGGTCTTCGAGCGGGTGACGAGTGCGGTCGATGCTCATCTCTCGTCCACAAAACGCTCGCGGAGCTTCGTCATCCCAAGACGCACCCGACTCTTCACGGTGCCCAGCGGCGTGTTCGTACGCGCCGCTATCTCGGTTTGCGAGTACCCGCCCCAGAACGCGAGCGAGAGCACATCGCGCTGTTCGGCGGGCAGCTCCGAGACAGCCTTGCGAACGCGCTCTTCGCGAAGCGCATCGACCACCCGCTCGTCGACCCTTCCGTCCGCGATGAGGTCGGCGGCGGTGTCGATGCTCACCTCGCGCTCCGACCGTTTGCCGCGCGTGCGGCGCCAGTCAATCGCGGCATTCCGACAGATGGCGAGGAGCCAGGTGCGGACCGCGCCACGCTCGGGCCGGTAGGAGCTCGCCCGCCGCCAGACAGCATGGAAAGCATCCTGTGCGACCTCTTCTGCGGCCTCCGGGCCAGGAAGCATTCGGTAGAGCATCCCGAACGCCACACGACCGTACCGGTCGTAGAGGTCGCCGAGCGCTTCCGCGTCCCCACCGGCGATCCGTTCGACCAGCATCACATCTTCCTTATCGGCCGGTACGACGCGCGGAGGAGGACCAGATGACTCCACGGTGTCGACAAGGACTCTACCCGGGGTGCGGTGCTCGTATCCCTCGTTCGGTGCTGGGACTCCGGGAGGCCCGAGCCCGAGTCATCCGACCGAACCTTCGCTCTCGTAGTCGCGCCTGACGAACGTCAGAAGAGAGAGGGAGGATCCCATGCGTGCTTCACGTTTCATCGAAATCGGCGTCGGTTTCGCCGCGGCTGCGATGATCGCGGTCGTTGCCACCGCGCCACTCGGTTCTCGCGCCGCAGACCATCTCGATGCGCCCAACCTCGCAAGCCGCGAAGACGCCGACATCAACGATGTCTACGTCTTCCAGGCTGCCACCCCCGGCCGCACGGCCATCGCCGTCACAACAAGTCCGGCCGCCGGAATCATCGGGCCGATCGACTACGCCACGAACGTCCGTTACAAGATCAATGTCGACCGCAGTGGCGATGCGGTCGAGGATCTCGCCTACGTTCTGGACTTTTCGGCGCCCTCCGGCGGCTCACAGCCATACACCGTGACGCGGTACACCGGTGTGAACGCTCGGAATCTCGGGCAAGGCGTTGTCCTCGGTGGCGGCATGCGTGGGGCGATCACCTCGCTGAAGGACGGCGCGATCGCGTTCGCCGGACTTCGCGCGGATCCGTTCTTCTTCGATCTCGCGGCGTTCCGGCATGTGGTCCTCGGCGCGGCGAATGGCCGCACCGGCTTCTGCGATCAGCCAGGACCCAGCGGCATCGACTTCTTCGCGGCTTTCAACACCAACGCGATCGTGATCGAAGTTCCGAATGACTCACTCAGCAGCGGCGGCGGGACGATCGGCGTATGGGCGACGACCCTCGATCGGACGACGGGGGCGATGATCGATCAGATGGGCCGACCGGCAATCAACACGGTCTTCAACCACACCTCCGCCGACAAGGAGGCGTTCAACGTGACACCGCCGTCGCTCCAGCCGACGACAGGGAACTTCCGGAGCAACGTGATCGGAACGCTCGAGGCCCTTGGCGGATACAGCGCGTCAGCCGCCGGCGCGATCGCCGACATCCTGCTTCCAGACGTGCTCACCTACACGGTCGGCACGAAGGCGGCCGGGCCACTCAACGGCCGCGCTCCGGCCGACGATGTCATCGACGTCGAGCTCGGTCTGGTGACGCAGGGTGCGATCACCACGGATTGCGTCGGGCCGCACACCTACCTCAGCACGTTCCCATACCTGGGCGTCGCGCACTAACGGATTGCAGTTGCCCGTGGGGCGTCGATCGCCCCACGGGCACATCTCAAAGGGGGAAGGAGCTGTCGCCGAGGCCGTGAAGATCCGAGTGTTCGCGCTCTGTCTTGCTTCGATCATCGTCGCACTCGCGACATACGTCGGGTCGGCTCCCAGTTCGGTCGGCTCGGAGGCGCGGGTGCCGATGTCGTTGTCGGCGGAGGCAATACAAACCGCGGCATCGGCCGCCGAGCTCGCTCGGCTGATCGGCGTGTTCGAGGCCCGGGTGAAAGAGCACACCGACGCCCTCGATTACCTCTTCCTTGGAAAGCTCTATCTGCAGCGCGCCCGTTCGACCGGCGACCTCGGCTCGTACACGCAGGCCGGGGCCGCCCTCGAACGATCGCTCGCCCTCTACCCGAGCGATCCCGATGCCCTTGCCGCCCTGGCGCGACTGCGATACGCGACTCATGATTTCGCCGCGGCCGCGCGCGTCGCAAAAACGATCCTCGCCGCCGACCCTGCGGACATTACCGCGCGCGCGATCCTCGGAGACGCGTCGCTCGAGCTCGGCGACTACGGCACCGCGAGCGACACATTCAGCGGGCTCGCCACGCGGTTTCCGAGTGCCGCGGCGGTGAATGCGCGGTTGGCGCGCCTGGCCTTCCTGCGCGGTGACGACGATCTCGCGCGCGACCTCGCGGACCGTGCCCAGAACGAAGCCCGCGACGAGGGGACGTTCGGGGTAGACCTTGCGTGGTACGCGCATCTGCGCGCGCAGCTCAGCTTCGACCGCGGCGACTACGAGGCGGCGCGGAATGAAGAGGGCGAAGCACTGGCCGTCGCGCCCGACTACTACGTGGCCGAGGCGGGCTTCGCCCGGGGCGCCGCCGCCCTCGGCCGGATCGACGACGCCATCGCTCACTACGAGCGGGCGATTGCGATTGTCCCGCAGCCCGAGTATTTGGCGGCGCTCGGCGACCTCTACACGTTTCGGGGCGACACGACACGCGCGGCGCGGGCGTATGACACGGTCGAGGTCAGCGCGAGCCTCGCCACGCTCGGCCAGCGCCTTTACGACAGGCAGTTCGCGCTTTTCTATCTGGAGCACGAGCGAAGCCTCGACCGAGCGCTCACCATCGCCGAGGCCTCGTTGGCGCAGCGCCCCGATGCCTACGGCTACGACATCTACGCCTGGGCGCTCTACAAGACTGGTCACTACACCGAGGCGGTAGTGGCGTCGCAGCGCGCGCTGGCTATGGGCACGCGTGATGCGCGCCTTCACTATCACGCGGGCTTCATCGCCCTGGCGGGCGGCGACCTCGATCGGGCTCGCTCTGAGCTCGGCCGCGCGCTTGCAATCGGCCCGGCCTTCGATCCGCTCCTCGCGGCGCGTGCGCGCGCGGCACTCGCGCTTCTCGAGAACATGACATGAGACGATCCCTCCTGGTCGCCGTCACAAGCGCGATGCTTGCCGCGGCGGCGGGGAGCGTCGCGTCGGCGCACCCGCTGGGGAATTTCACCATCAACCATTACGCCGGCGTGACCGTCCGGTCGGACTCGGTGATCGTCGACTACGTCATCGATATGGCGGAGATCCCCGCATTCCAAGAAAGCTCCGCGATCGACCGTGATGGCGATGGGATTCTCTCGCAAGCGGAGCTCGCGGCGTATGCCGCGGCGCGCTGCGAGGCCCTGCGCTCCGGGCTTTCAGTGCACTTGGATGCGCGACCGGTGGGCCTCTCGATCACGGGCGCGAGGGCGGCCCTCCCGGTCGGCCAGGCGGGTCTCAGCACGTTGCGTCTGGAGTGCGGATATTCCGGCGCGCTCGGCGCGGTGGCGGACGGTCGATCCCGAGTGCTCGAGCTCGTGGACGCGAACTATGCCGAGCGGATCGGCTGGCGGGAGATCACCGCCCGCGGCGAGGGCGTCGAGCTGAACACCACACTTCCGACCGCGAGCGCCAGTGCGCGACTCACCGCCTATCCGCAGGACCTCTTGGCATCGCCGCTCGACCAGAGGCGCGCCGAGGTCCGCGTGACCCCCGTCGGGCTCGCCGTCGATCAGGCCCCTCCCGCAGAGTGGCCCGCGGCCCCTGCGACCGACGGACGGCCGACCGACGCGCTCGCATCATTGATCAGCCAGGCTCAGCTCTCGCTCTTCGGTCTGGCCGCGGCACTCTTTCTGGCGTTCGGCCTGGGCATCCTCCACGCGCTGACCCCGGGCCACGGCAAGACAGTGATGGCCGCCTATCTCGTCGGCACTCGCGGGACCCGTGGGCAGGCCCTCGTCCTTGGGCCGGTCGTGGCTCTGTCACACACCGCCGGCGTCCTCCTCCTCGGAGCGATCACGCTAAGCGCGTCTCGGCTGATCGCGCCCGAGCGTCTGTACCCGTACCTCTCGACCGCTTCGGGCGCGATCGTCCTCGCTCTCGGAGTGATCCTTCTCGCGCGGCGCATCCGCGGGGCCCACGGTCACGACCACCCGCATGGTCACGCGCACGAGCGGCCCGCTACGACGACCGCGTTCGGATGGCGGCCACTCGTCGCACTGGGTCTTTCCGGCGGAGTCGTGCCTTCGGCCTCGGCGTTGCTCCTGCTGCTCGGCGCGATCCAATTCAATCGGATCGGCCTTGGGATGATCCTCATCCTCGCATTCGGGTGCGGCATGGCGGCGACGCTCGTGACGGTGGGTCTTGCGCTCGTCGGCGCGCGGCGCGTCGCGCAAGACGTCGCCGGCCGTTACCTCTCAGTTGGTCGCGCAGTCCACCTCGTGCCCGAGCTCGCTGCACTCGTGGTCGTGCTCTTCGGTGTCGCGATGACCGCGCAGGGTCTTGTGACAATCTTCTAGCGACGCCCTGATCTTCAGGCGAAACTAGCCCCTTTGCTACTGCCACTCGCGCGCGGCGATCTTCGCGAAGAGCTGGAGCGCATCGAGCCGCTCCGCCGTTACGGAGATCACGCCGTCGACGGTCTGCAGCGTCCCGCCGACGACGACCGCGGCATCGCTGTCGAGCACGCGCTTGAATTTTCGGTACGTCGCCGGGCGAATGATGATGTTTGAGATCCCGGTCTCGTCCTCGAGCGAGAGGAAGACGTGGCCCTTCGCGGTCTCGGGATGCTGCTTTACCACGACGGCGCCGGCGATCACCACGTAGCTCCCGTGGGGCCGGCTTTCCAGATCGCACGCGCGAAGCACGCCGCGTCGCGCGAGATCTTCGCGGTAGAAGCTCATGATCTGCGGCCCGGTCGGAATCCCGGTGATGCGGTAGTCGAGCGCGGTCCGCTCCTGATCGCCGACCGGCGGGAGCGCCGGCGCGGTGGTGGTCGGCAGCGACAGAGCCCTCCGTACGAACGACGGCGACGTGCGATGCGCGTCGCGCGCGCGCCAAAGGAGCGCGCGGCGCGGCTCCCCGAACGAGTCGAACGCACCCACGAGCGCGAGATTCCGGAGGGTCTCCTCCTTCAAGCGAACGCGTGTCGCGAACTCATCGAAAGACTTGAAGTGCCCGCCGAGTTCTCGCTCGCGAACGACAGCCGAAGCTTCCTCATCGCCGAGCCCTTTGACAGAGCCGAAGCCGATCCGCACATCGTGGGTGCGGCACTTGCGATGAGCAGCGATGGTCCGAGAAGAGTCCACAGGATGCGAGACCGAGGGCACTGGCGCGCGCAGGGGGACCGGCGACCCTACGTGGTCGCCGGAGGGCCCCCCGAGCACGACAGGGCTCTCGGGCGAGGCATCACTGGATTCGCAAACAGCTTTCGCGAACGATCGGTTCACATCGACGGGCAGTATCGCGACGCCGTGGCGTTTCGCATCTCCGGCGATGACAGCGGGCGAGTAGAAGCCCATGGGCTGGTTGTTGAGGAGAGCGACGTAGAACTCGGCGGGGTAGTAGAGCTTCAGATGAGCGGTGTGATACGCGGTGAGCGCGAATGCCGCGGCGTGGCTCTTACAGAATCCGAACTCGGCGAAGGCCGCGATCTGGCGGAAGATCTCGTTCGCGGTGACGTCGTCGACGCCCTTCTCGCGCGCCCCGCTGACGAACGGCCCGCGCAGCTTCTCCATGTCGGCGCTCGAGCGCGCGCGGCTCATCGCGCGACGGAGCATGTCGTTCAGACGTGTGTCTTCCGATCTGGCCGCGATCGCGACGCGGAGGATCTGCTCCTGGAAGAGGATCACGCCGAGCGTCTCCTTGAGGATCGGCTCGAGCAGCGGATGCGCGTACTGCACCGGCTCGCGGCCCTGCCGGCGGCGGATGTAGGGATTGACCATGTTCCCCTGCAGCGGGCCGGGCCGGATGATCGCGACCTCGACGACGATGTCCGCGAAGTTCCGCGGCCGCACGCGCGGCAGGGCCTGCGCCTGCGCACGGCTCTCCACCTGGAAGAGACCGATCGTGTCGACCTCGCAGATGAGGTCGTACACGGCGGGGTCGTCGAGCGGTAGCGACCCGAGCTCGAGCAGCTCGCCGTGGCGCGCCTCGATGTCGGCGACCGCGTCCTTCACCAGCGAGAGCGTCCGGAGCCCGAGCAGGTCCATCTTCACGAGGCCGAGATCCTCGACGTCGCGCTTGTCGAACTGGACGACGTTGCGGTCGGGCATCGTCGCGCGCTCGATCGGGACCGTGTCCACGAGCGGCAGCGCGGTGATGAGCATGCCGCCGTTGTGGATCGAGAGATGCCGCGGGAAGTCGGCGATCGCGAGCGTGAGCTCCCGGAAGAGCGGGAACCGCGCGCGCTCCTTCTCGTTGAAGACCTCGACGAGGTCCGCCACCGTGTCGGGCATCGCGCGCGGCTCTTCCCAGCCGTGCTCGGACGCACGATCGGTGTGGTGATAGGCGGGATGCTGCGCCGACGTCGGGATGCCGCGCGGGTCGACGTGGTACTGGTCGATCGACTTCGCCATCCGGTCGATCGTCTCCAGGCGAAAGCCGAGCGCCTTCGCGACCTCGCGTGAGGCGGACCGTGCGCGGTACGTGACGACGTTGCAGACCATCGCGGCGTAGCGCTCGCCGTACTTCTTGTAGACGTACTGGATGACCTCCTCGCGATCGTTCGTCGCGATGTCGAGGTCGATGTCCGGCATCGTCCGCGAGTCCTCGGTGAGAAAGCGCTCGAAAAGAAGGTCGTGCTGGATCGGGTCGACCTTGGTGATGTCGAGCACGTACGCGACGATCGAATCGGCAGCCGATCCCCTGCCCTGCGCGGGGATCCGGTGCTCCTTGCAGAACCGGACGATGTCCCAGTTGATGAGGAAGAACTCGGCAAGGCCGCAGCGGTCGATCACGTCGAGCTCGTGCGCGAGCTGCTTCGCGACGTCGCGCGTGATCCGCGGGTACCTGACCTTCGCGCCCTCGCCGCAGAGCGCGTACAGGAATGAGAACGCGGTATGCCCCTCCGGGACAGGGAACCCGGGAAGGCGATCCTTCCCGACAAATGAGGCTTCGACGCGCGGCGTGTTCGTGTCGTAGAGAAGATCGAGCACGCAGGCATCAGCTATCTCTCGCGCGTTGCGAAACGCCTCATCGAAGCGGCCGAGCCGCTCGCGCAGCATCGCCTCGCCTTTGAGCCAGTACTCGCCATTCGGCTTCAGGCGATTCCCAGCTTCGTCGAGCGTGGTGCCGAGGTCGATGCAACGGAGCACGTCGTGGAGGCGACGGCCATCGGGGCGCGCGTAGTGGACGTTGTTCGTGACGACGCAGCCGAGGCCCATCTCAGAGGCAAGCTGCGCGAGCGTGTCGCAGAACGCCGGATCGTCCGGGTCGAGATGGTCGGAGAGCTCGACGTAGAGGCGTTCACTGAACACAGCGCCGAGCCGAGCGAGCGCCTCGCGTGCCGTGTCGAAGTCGCCCGCACGGACCGCCCGCGGCACCGCGCCGTGGGCGCAGCCGGTGAGCGCGAAGAGGCCCGCGGCGTTCTCGGCGAGGAGGTCGAACGTTGCCTTCGGCTTTGTCTTCTCGCCGGCGAGCTGGGCCGCCGAGATCGTCCGGCAGAGGCTCGTCCAGCCCTGGCGGTCGCGCGCAATCAGGACGACGTGCCCCATGTCCTGGAGCTGGAGCTCGGCACCGAAGATCGGACGGAGTCCCCGCTCTTTAGCGGCATTGGCGAACCGCACAGCGCCGTACAGGCCATTCGTGTCAGTGAGCGCGAGCGCGTCGAGGCCTTGCTCGACCGCGGCGTCGGCGAGGTCATCGACGTCCGAGGCGCCGTCGAGAAAGCTGTAGTTGCTATGAACGTGTAGGTCGACCCAGCCAGGCATCTCGGGCTCCCCACCGCTCCCTGGCCGAGAGCGTATTAGAACGTCTGTTCGAGTCTACCGAATCGGACTTCGGCTAAGTCCTACTTGCCTGCTCGCTCAACAAGACCGACAGTCGCAACGCTTGGGCACTGTACGCAGCGGACCCGAACCCACAGTCCTCGTCGCCGACGACGATGCCGGCCTGCGTGCGGCCGCTCGGATGACGTTGACGGCCCAGGGCTGGACCGTCATCGAAGCCTCGACACCCGATGAATGCCTCGCCCTGGCCAGGCGCCACCGGCCCGACGTACTGCTCCTCGATGTGAACTTCGAGGGCCATCGGCGGGACGGGTACTCCGTGTGCCGGGAGCTCAAGGCGGCGGCCGGCACACGGGGCATTCACGTCGTGTTGTTCACGGCGAATGACGACCCGGAAGGCCGCGCATTTGCCAGCGCCGTCGGAGCTTCAGCTTTCATCGTCAAACCTTTCGGTCCGGCGGACCTCGCGGATCTGCTGCAGCTGCTTTTGCACGGATCCGAACGCGATCCCGGCATCGGCATTCACCTGATCGAGGCCGGCGTCATTCGCCCGACCCAGCTCGAGCAGGCGCTCGCCGAGCAAGACCGCCGGCGCGGGAAAAGAGTCCCGCTCGGCGAGCTCCTCGTCGAGCTTGGGTTTGCCAGCTCAGAGGACGTGCGACAGGCAGTCGAACGTCAAAGACGAGTACGCCCGATCACCGCGGCGGTGCCTCGGTCCGGGGTCGTTCGGCGCGTGGTGATCGCCGACGACAACGCGAGCGTTCGCGCAGGCCTTCGCGAAGCGTTCGCGTCTGAGAAGGATTTCGCGCTCGTCGGTGCGGCCGCCGACGGAGCGGAGGCGCTTCGCCTGATCGAGCAGACCGACCCCGACATCGTCGTGCTCGACAGCGACATGCCGCGCCAGAGTGGCATCGAGGTCTTGCGGACACTGCACGCGACGATGCCGGAGGTCCGCGTCGTCATGTTCACCCTCAACGACGCGATCCGCGACATCGCCCTCGCCGCCGGCGCCGCCGCCGTCGTCACGAAAGACACCCCGCTCGATTCGCTTCTCACCGAGCTCCGACGGGCCGGACCGCCGCCGAAGAAATCGGCGCGGCTCTCGGCGGTGATCCTGACAGCTCGCAATGTCCCGGGTGGCCAATCGAGTGTTCTCGCTCGTCGCCGGCAGGCCGTCGCTGCGATCGGCATCCTCCTCGTGGGCTACACAGGCGCGTTCCTCTTGGCGGAGCCCGCGATCGGAGCATCGGCATCGCTGTTGGCGATGTTGCCGGTCGCCATCGCTGGCGCTGTGTTCGGTCCAGAGATCGGCGTCGCCACCGCTCTCCTCTCGACGATCGTGACCGCAGCCCTCTGGAACGCGACCAATCACGCGATCGGCGAGCCGGTCCTGCGGATCGGTGGTAACGGCATCGGCGTCGTCGCCCTCGTCGCGATCGGTGCCGGGTTCGGAGCAATGCGCCTCGTTCGAGGCCGACTCGTCCCGCGGGCGCGACTCGTGGATGCGCTCGCGGAAGCAGCCGTCGCCTTAGGGCCCGGACTCGGACCGAGGACCCTGGAGCTCCTTGCCGAAGCCGCGCTCGAGATCGTGCCCGGAGATACCGCCCTCATCTATGTGGCTGTACCGGGTGGCGGCCTCGAGCTCGTCGCAGGCACCGGCGCACCGCATCAGCTGATCGGGCATCGCGAGGTGGCTGGGGCTGTCGCTGCGGCAGGAACCGCGAATCGGGCATCGATCGTCGACGATCTCGAAGCCCGTCCGATCGGAGTCTCCGTTCCGCGGAGCCGAAGTGCTGTCGTCGTTCCGATCGCCGGACGCGGCGAGACCCCAAGCGGCGTGATCGCGATCCTCGCGAGTCGAAGGAATTTCTACGGCGCGAGCCACCTTGAGGCACTCACAAGTTACGCGAGCTTCCTCGGATCACTCCTGAACGCGCCGGCCAGGGCGGTTGCGATCGATGACTCGGCGCTCACTCCGGCGGTCAGCGCCGACTAGGGCTAGTGGTTGCGGACAGTCGTGCTGATGGTCGCGCTCGTCGTGGTCAACGTACCGTCGGTCGCGGTCACCGTCACGGTGACGACATCGCCGTCGTTGACCCTACCGGCCAGGTCAAAGGCATTGGTCGTCGCGGTTGTGGTCGTCGTTTGCTTGACTTTCTTGTTGATCTGCCACGCGTAGGTGAACGTCACGGGATCGCTGTCAGCATCCGAGCCGACCGCGGTGGCAACGAGACGGCTTTTTGTCGTGGGCGTCGTCGTGTTCAGCGAGACCGTCACGGTGGGGGCCGAATCGGCGACGGTGGTCGTTGCGAGCGCCACATCGCTATCGGCGGTTCCATCCGAGACCACCAGCTCGACGACGATGGCGTCGCCGCGACTGCCGTTCCCAGCGAGCCCTAGATCGAGGCTGTCCATGGGGTTCGATCCTGACGACGTCCTACGCACCGCACCGTTGACGCGCCAGGTGAATGAGTAGCGGAGCTGATCCCCGTCCGCGTCGCTGGCCGTGGCGGTTGCGCTCACGACCGTGTTCGTTGTCGGCGCTGCCGGGGTTAGAGCAACGCTAGCGAGCGGAGGTGTGTTCACCACGGTCGCGTTTGCCGATGCCGGTCCACTTTCGAGCGAACCGTCCGAGACTGTGACCGCGACTCCCACTGTGTCGCCGCGGTCGCCGTTCCCGGCTACGGCCAGATCGAAGCTGTCCGTCGCGTTCGCTCCCACCGTTGTTCGGCGGACCGCGCCGTTCACCGTCCATGTGAACGTGTAGGCCAACGAGTCGTGATCAGGATCCTGGCCGCTCGCGGTTGCCGTCACAACGTCCCCCGATGTTGGCGTCGTGCTGCTGAGAGTCACTCCGACGGTCGGGGCCGAGTTCGCCACAGTGGTAAAGGCGCCGGCAAAGCCAAAGCTCTGAAGCGTCCCGTCCGAGGCGGAGACGTCGACCGTCACAGTGTCGCCGCGATCTCCGTTGCCGGCGACTCCGAGATCGAACGTGTCCGTTCGGCTAGGCCCTGAAACGGTTCTACGCACGACGTTATTGACCTTCCAGGTGAACGCGAAGGTGAGTGGGTCGTTGTCAGCGTCAGTCGCGGCCGCGGTTGCGGTCAGAATCTCATTCGTCGTCGGACTTGGGTCCGAGAGCACGACACTCGTGACGATCGGCGCGCTATCGGCGACTACCACTGAAGCGCTCTTCGGCGCGCTTACCTGACCTCCGTCGGTGAGCGTGACCCGGACGGTGATCGTGTCACCACGGCGAGCGCCGGCGCTGTCGAGGCTGAAATCCTGCATGCCGGGAAAGAACGGCCCTCCGTTCCGAGACCACTCAAATCTGAAGGCCGATTGATTCATCGTGTACCCCTGGGAGTCGTGGCCCTGGGCAAAGGCATGGAGGGTGTCGTGGACCCGAGGTGGATCCGGGCTGAGGGTCACGCTGTCGACCACCGGCGCGCTCGCGACGGCGAGGGCCGCCAAAACGTCGGCCCCCGTCCCCTGGTATCCGGCAACGTACAGCCTTCCATCCGGGTGCATCGCGGCGAGAGAGGGCCCCCACGGTAATGGGGTGGTCGAGGTGATGGCGAACGTCGTGTCGTCGAGCTCGTACACGCGGTTGGCTGCAGCGTCTGTGACGTAGATCCGGTGGGTGAGTGGTGATTGAGCTATCCCGAACGGGAATCCGGTAAGAGCCGTTGTTTGGGTGATCGCAAAGCTCGAGGGATCGAGTACGTAGAAGCTCGAGTTCGAAGATCCGGCAGGATCCGTTGCGGCCAAATAGATGGAGTGTCGCGAGGCATCGACCGCTACGCCCCAGCGGATCACCTTCGGCATCGGGAGTTCGCTGACGAGCGAAAGATCGCGGTCGTCCAAGACCTCGAGCGTTGGCTTGGTCTGGTCGATGTTGCTCACATATACGCGGTGCATCCCAGGATCGAGCGCGACCGCAAACCAGACCTGACCCGAAGGCACGCTCCGAGTCGCGACGACTGAGTTGGTGACTCCATCGACCACCGCGAATGGCCCCGTCCCGCCGGCGACATAAACGCGCCGGGTCGCCGGATCGACGGCGACACCGAGTCCCGCTCCGACCGCCACCGTGGCGATGCGCGCGCCGTTTGCCAGATCGAATACGTCGAGCGTGCTGTTCGCGTTCGAGGAGTAGAGGCGGCGGGCGGCCGAGTCGACCGCGACAAGATCAGACGTGCCACTCGTCGCGAGGCTCGCTACAGTGCCTGCGGCTGGATTCACGACCGAAACAGTTGGGTTCACCGTCGTGCCGCTGTTCGCCACGAACACGCGTCCGTCGCTCGGGTCGATGGCTATGCCGAATGGCTGATGGCCGACGGGCCACGTTGCGACGATCCCATTGGCTTGAGCCTTCTGTGTGATGGCGCTCGCCGCGAAGAGGGTGGCGGCGAACACGACGATGAAGATCCGACGCATGCGCGGGAAGGCTCGCTTGACTGGCCGGTCTGAGCAATTGACCGGTAGTCCCATGACCTTCGGCTAGTCCATGACGCGCTTGTCTCGTTCTGCGACGAACGTGGAGATGGGTGGTGGCTAGCGAGGGGTTGAGCGCCTCCCCACGGCCGCGGCGCGAGCCGGATGCTTGGCCGGGAGCGCGTGAGCGGATCCGACGAAGAGACCGACGTCCTCGTCGTCGTCGGTCACCGTTTTTCGCCGAACTGGTTCGACTAGCGCCATCCCGAGAACGGCGATGATGAGCGCGAGCGTTTTCAGAATGGCCACTCGCACAGGAAACGCGCCGGAAGGGCCGAGCGGTCTCCCCCACTGGAGCGATCTCCGTAACGATGGCGAGACAAAAGCGGTGGGGGAACCCGCTCGGCCCGACAACCGGACTTGTTTTCGACTAATCCATCACGCGCTGCAGCCACCAGGCACCAGAGCGCCTATCTCCGTAGACATCGCACACCAGGCCATCCGCGGTCCGGAGGGTCACGTAGTCGCGGGACACGTTGTCCTTCCACCAGTCGGCTTCCACACGCCAGCGGCGCATTTGCTCGACGACGGTGTGGCGATGACCGGCGACGATCAGAGCGACGAGCTCACCCTCATCCCACACGAGCTTCGCGGGAAGCGGTTCGGCAAAGAGCCTCATGCGATCACCTCCACCCATTCGGTCGCGCGCTCGGGTAGCCGCGCGGCTTCGTCGGCGACGCGCGCGCGCAGCACCGCGCCCGTGCCGAGCTTCGCGCGCAGGTAGCGAGCGGTCGCGATCGCCTCTTCGGCGCGCGCGCCATCGGGCGCGAAGAGGCCGATCTGCCGGCCGCGCGCGGGCTCGACCTCGGGCACCTCGAGCGCGCAGCCGGTCACGAGGCCGAGCTCGCTTCGTTCCTCGAGCGCCCAGCGGAGCGAGCGCAACAGCGCAGCGGCTTCGCGGGTCGGCGGGAGCACGGTGCGCTCGATCCGGAGCGGTCCGGCGTCCTCGCGGTCCAGCCGGAGCTCGAGGCGGAGCGCGGCGAAGCCATCTCGTGCGAGCGCCCCAGAGATCTCGTCCACCACGACACGCAGCGCGAAGACGAGCTGCTCGCGCGAGCCGATCGCGTCATCCCACGCACGGCGCGCACGGATCCGGCGCGGTGGGGCCGAAGCACGGACCATATCGCCGTACTCGCCTCGCGCGAGCGCGTGCGCGCGCGCCACGGCACTCCCGAACCGGTCGAAGACCGACCCGCGCGGCAGATCCGCGAATTCGCCGACGGTCCGCAGGCCGAGCAGTCGCAGCTCGTCGTGCACTTTCACGTCGACCGGGAGCACATCGAGTGGCAGCGGCGCGAGGAACGCGCGGCCGTCGTCCACCAAGCGCACCTCGCCCGGTGGCGTTCGCTCCGCGACGACGCGCGCGACGAATGGCGTCGGCGCGATTCCCGCCGAAGCGCGAGCGCCGGCCCGCGCGCAGCGCGCCAGCACGTTCCGCGCGATCCGAGTGGGTGCGCCGAGAAGCTCCTCGGTGCCGGCGAGATCGCAGACGAACGCGCACGGATCGAGCACACCGACGCGCGGGAGCGCCGCATGGAGTGTCGCGAGCAACCGGCCATGGAGGTCCGGCGCGTCGGTCACGACGATCGCGAGCGTGACCGGATCTCTCATGTCATACCGCGACCTGGGCGAGATCCGGACGCGTGCCGAGATCGGCAAGCGTGCCCTCGAGCGACGTCACGCAGAAAAGCGCGCGATCGCTCGCGTGCGCGCGCCCTACCGCGAACGACCACCCCACGGTGCGATCGAACCGACGCTCCCACGCGACGCGTTCGAACAAGAACGTCGGGATCGCGACGCGCCGTCCAGGCTCGCCCGCGACGACGAGGAGCGCGGCGGGCGATCCGCGGACCGCGGAGAGCGCCGGCGCGATGTCATCGACATTCGTCCCGCCGAACGCACGGTCGCCGACGTCAACGACTACGAGGCGAAAGCCCTCGCTGCGGAGTGCCGCGGCCGTCGCGAGCGCGAGATGTGTGCCGCGCGCGCGGACGACGATGAGCCGCTCCAGATCGACGCTCGCACGCTGCGCGGCGATGGGGTCGAACGACGACGTCGGATCGATCCACGCGGCCATTCCCCCCTGCGCTTGCGCTGACGCGGTCGCGCGGAGGGCGAGTTGGAGCTTGCCAACGCTTGGTGGACCGATGAATGCGATGGGCTCGCCGGCGATGAGCCCGCCTCCGATCACATCATCGAGTGATGATTTCGTCGCGATGACGAGTTCGCTGCGATGGCGCTCGCTTGTACTGCCGCGCGCAAGCGCGTGTACGCCAAAGCGCCCTTCAATACGCGCGATCGCACCGGCCAGCGCGTTCTCCGCCACGTCGCTCCCCTTGTTCGTTCGCGAACCGTCCGTTTCAACCTGTTGCTGGCCACATTTCAGGTTGTTAGAACGGACGTTCTAGAGGCTATCCGAGCTCTCGGAGCCTGTCAATGCGCTTTAGGAGACTCATCTATGGCCGTAATCCTGCACGCCCCTTCCTGATGATGGAGCGGCACGTACCCGGACGCTGCGCCGACTGCGGGTCGGACGCATACATCCAACTCGCCGTCGGGGACGCGATGCTCTGCGCCCACTGCTATCAGGACCGACTCGGAGTCACGAAGAAGGCCGTCGGGCGCAAGGGCGGCGAGCGCACGCCATCACAACCCGCGCTGATCGCAAAGGCTCCCGCGGCCCGTCCGCGCGCTGGCTAGGAGCTCGTCGCAGCACGCGGCCGCGCACTCGCGACCGCTTCGCGCAGCGCACTGACCCGAAGTGCCGCGTACCCCGCGACCGCCGTCACGATGATGCCCCCGACCAGGAACGCGTTGTTTATCCCGACGAGCGTTCCCACCGATCCGAGGACCATCTGCCCCAGCGGCATGAAACCGATGAAGACCATCGTCTGGACGCTCATCACGCGCCCGCGTAGCGCATCGGGGGTGCGCGTCTGCATGAGCGTGTTCGCCATTCCGAGATAGACCATCACGGCGAGGCTCGTTAGGCCGACGAAGACCAGCGCGCCGAGAACGGTGTGCTGCAGCCCGAAGAAGATGAGCAGCGTGCCATGCGCGAACGCTGCACCCACGAGCAGCGCACCGCGATGCTTCCAACCCCCGAGCGATGCGGTCAGGAGGGCGCCGCCGAGCGCGCCGGCACCCGACGCCGCGAGGAGCCAGGAGAGCTCGATCGCCCCGACGCCGAGCATCTGCGCCTCCGCGGGAAGGAGCTGTATGTACGGGCGCGTGAACAGCGCCGTCGCGACGCTCAGCGCGACGACCCAGCGCAATACCGGGTCCCCGCGAATGAACGACAGGCCCTCCCTGATCGAATTCAGAAGCGAGAGCCGCGGTCCATAGTCGATGACCGGCTGCGGATGCATCAGCAGGAGCGCAATCACGATCGCCAGGTACGAGATCGCGTTGATGAGCATGAGACCGCCGACGCCGAAGGGGATGATCAGCACTCCGCCGACGAGCGGACCGACCAGGGTCGCTCCGTTGAACGCGGCCGAGTTCAGGCCGATGGCGCTCATGAGCTGTTTGTCAGAGACGAGGCGCGGCACCATCGCCTGCCGCGTGGGCGCATCGAACGAGAAGATGATCGAGTTCAGGGCGCTGATGAGGATGATCTCGACGATGTTGATCTGATTCGTGATCGCGAGGGCCGCGAGGACGGCCGCGGCGACCGCCGCGCTCGACTGCGTGAGCAGGAGCAGACGACGGCGATCGGCGCGATCGGCGACGACGCCACCGAAGAGGCCGAAGGCAAGACCGGGAAGCGCGCGCGAAAGGCCGACGAGGCCGAGATAGAAGGGGGCGAGCTGCGGGACGCCGTCCTTGATCGCGAGCTGGACGACGAGCCACCCGAGACCGAACTGCTGCATCCACGTCCCGATGTTCGAGACCACGAGGCCGACCCAGAAGAGCCGGAAATCGCGGTGCTCGAGCGCCGACCACGCGGAGGTGCGGCCCGGCTCGGCGGCGGCAGCTTCGTCGAGTCCTTCGGTCTCGAGTTCGGAGGCGAGCTCTTCTGCGGTCACGTCCAGCGAGAGTGCATGGGAGTCGAACCCACCACGGAACGTTCTACGCCCCGTCAGCGGTTTTGAAGACCGAGGGACTCACCGGAGCCCCCGCACTCTCAGACACCTTTCCGAAGAAAAGCGCACAAGCGAGTGTATGTAGAAGATCGCCACAGGTCGCACTGGGTCGCTGCGTTGGAGGACAACGGGGGTAGCTTCTACGGTCCGACGTTCTGCAGCACTCGTTCATGGCGCCGAAGCGGTAGCAGGGAACGCAGCGAGCTCCATCTCGCGCGTCGCCTCCATCGGCCGGATTCGTCGCGGCACTCAAGTCGAGCTGACACCCCGTGATGACCGATGTACGACTCGACGATCCTGCACTCGCCTGAAATGAGCCCCAGCACCCGTGCCTCGAGGTCCTCGACAACGACGGGCTTGGACGACGGGAAGTACTCCACCCAGAACCGGTCGCCAACGTACAGCTGCAGCTCGTCTCCTTGAACGCTGAGGGCGATCGCAAACCGCAATCCCGGCTGAATGGGCATGTGGGCCGAGCGGAATGGTGGCATGACCTCGTCGATTCGGAGCGAGGGATGGCGTGCGCGAACACGAGCCAGCAGATCTTCGAGCTGACGATCAGCGCGTGATGGCCTGCCCTGCTCGATCCAGGTAGCGAGCTCCGGATCAATTTTCCGCAGAGTCTCACGGAAATTGGTGCGATAAGTCGCGACCGCGCTATCAAACTCTTGCTGAGTCAGAGACCAGCCGCCGAGCTCTTCTGCGCACGGGATGCTCTTCAATCGCTCTTCGGCGATCGCGATCGGGTGATTACCGCTCCTTCGCTGCTCGTACTTACGCCAAACCGATTTCGATACGTCGTGCCCGGTCTCGGTCAAAGCAAAAGACTGCCCGGCCACGCTGATGAGTCCAGCGCTTACCAGGTCGCGGACGCCGTGCTCGAGTTCACTCTTCGAGATCATCGCGCGGTTGAAGTAGTCAGCGCCATCGAGAGTTTCGGGGAGCGAAAGGCGCCCGCCCTGCTCGGGGCTCGTGCCTGCGATTGCGGTGAAGACCCACGCATTCAGATAAGCCGAATGACTGCTCACCCGCACATGTTCGGGCAAAGGCAGACCGCAAGGCGGCCACCAGCGAACATGGGGACGTGAGCACCCTGGGCCATGCGCGCCTGGTCCCCAACCCGCGGCGGGAACGCGGATACGGTGGGCCGCCGAGAGGTCTCACGCAACCGATCTCATTTCACCGCACGATGCCCGGATATGCGCCGACCCCGGTGGTCGGGATGCCGGAGCTGGCGCGAATCCACCAAGTGGCCGGGATCGCGGTGAAGAATGAGCAGGAGCGGCTGGGACTTCCATCGTTCAAGCTTCTCGGGAGCTCGTGGGCGCTCCACGAGCGCGTGAAGGCCGTCGCCGGTCTTTCACCGGACGCGCTCATCGCGTTCCCCGACCTCTCCCGCATCGCGCGCGGGCTCGGCCCACCAACACTGTGTACCGCGAGCGACGGGAATCATGGACGCGCGGTCGCCGCTCTCGCGGAGGCTCTCGGCTGCGGGTGCGTGGTCTTGCTCCCCGCGGACAGCGCGGCCAGCCGCATCGACTCGATAAAAGGTCACGGCGCGACGGTGGAGCTGGTCGACGGCAGCTACGACGACGCCGTCGCTGCGGCGCGGGCCACTGCGCGCGCACGCGGTCACTGGTATTGCCCAGACACGGTCGGCGCCGAGGCCTCAGATGAGGAGCGGCGGTTCGCGAGCGATGTGATGACGGGCTACGGCACGCTCTTCGAGGAATTCTTCGAACAGATCCTCCGGCCTCCGGATCTTCTGTTCGTGCAGGCGGGGGTCGGCGGGCTATCGGCAGCGGCCGCTGGGAGCCTGCGCCGCGTCTCGGCCACCGCAAAGGTCGTTGTGGTCGAGCCC
>Ga0209801_1000542_pt1 | contig 24840 bp, 26 predicted proteins | sample GraSoiAngelo_127_FD_185884 | JGI IMG/M metagenome (GOLD analysis project Ga0209801, IMG submission 185884) | Grasslands soil microbial communities from the Angelo Coastal Reserve, California, USA - 14_0927_09_40cm (SPAdes) (version 2) | ecosystem: Environmental > Terrestrial > Soil > Grasslands ... | reverse complement strand
CTACCGCCAGGGGCGACTCTTGCTCGACGAGATGGTCAGCCGCCGGGGGCGGCTCGACGACATCAACGACGCGTTCAGGGCGATGAAGGCGGGGGAGGTCGCCCGCTCGGTGCTGACGTTCGACTAGGCTCCCCGCCGCCATGCGACACATGCGCAAGAACGTCGTCGACCGGACTCGGCGCGAGTTCGCGGCGCTGGACCGCCTCGTGGCGCGGCTGCGTCCGGGGGACTGGAAGCGGCGCGTCCCGCGCCCGCCCACGCGCGATCCGTGGACGGTGAAGGACGCGCTGGCCCACATCCTTTACTGGAAGGAGCACACCGCTCGAGTGATTCGGGGCGAGCGGCGACCGCCGGAGATGCGTGGCCTCGACGTGGAGCAGATCAACCGTCTTGTCTACCGGCGCTGGCGTCGGCGGCGACCGAGCGAGGTCGCCGCGTGGCATCGTCGCGTCCACGCCGACGTGCTACGAACGCTCGCGATGACCCCGCGCGAATGGTTCGCCCAGAGGGAGCGCTCCCCCCAGTGGCCAGCCGACTTCGACGGTCACTCCGCGGCTCACCGGGTGAGGGACATCGAGGCCGAGCTCGGCGAGTAGCCGTTACTCGAGGTGCAGAGGCTCGCGCTTGGGGCCCAGGGTGCGCATGGTCTCGAAGCCGTTCTCCACCATGTCGCAGTACAGCTCCACGCGGTTGCCATCGGGGTCCGGGAAATACACGCTGCGCGTCACGTTGTGCTCGATCGTGGCCTCGACCGGTACCCCCATCGCTTTCAGCTCCCGGTGGGCTGCCTGCAGTTCCTCGAAGCTCCGGAGCTTCCACGCCATGTGGTGCAGGCCGGGCTGGGTCGCGCTCGGCGCTTCGCCCGTCGCCAGCTGGAACAGCGCCAGCTCGTGGTGCTCCTGACCGAAGCTGAGGAACACCATCCCCTGTTCCAGGTCCTCGTGGGCGACCTTCAGTCCCAGAGTCCGCGTGTAGAAATCCCTCGAGGCGCCGGCATTACGGACTTTCAGCACGAGGTGGCCGAGCTTGGATGCCTGAATCATGCTTCCCTCCTGGCTGCACCCGAAGATACCGGAGTCCGGCGACGAACGCTATGGCGCTGCGATCACGAGTTCACAGACTGAGGTCCGGATTCGGTAGAATGACGGCGATGACGAGTTAGGGGCTGGAGAGGATCACTCGCATGGCCGACCGAAAGTACCGCCAGCAAGGTTACCGGGACCACGGCGCCGAGCCGCGCCGACCGCCGCCGCCTGCGGCCGCCGACGCTCCGCGGAGCGGCGGGATGCTCGCCAAGCACACCGTCTCCCGGTGTGCGGCGTGCGGCGCGGTCCTGCCGATCGCGACCGCTTCGCTGGAGCAGTGCCCGAACTGCCGCGCCGCCATCCATGCCTGTCGCCAGTGCGCCCACTTCGACACGGGCCGGCGCTTCGAGTGCGCGCAGCCGATCCCCGAGCGGCTGGCGGACAAGAACGCGCGCAACGCCTGCGCCTCGTTCTCGCTCCGCGTCACGGTCGAGCGCGACGCCTCGCCCGACTCGACACGCCCCGGCGACATCCGCCGCGGGTTCGGCAATCTCTTCAAGAAGTAGGCGCGCTCATGAGGACCATCGACATCCACGCTCATCTCGTGCCGCGGTCCCTGTGGCGGGCCGCCGACGCCCGACGGGATTGGTACGGCTTTCGTCACGAACCCGGCGACGGCGTCGGCGCCCTGGTAGGAGGCGGCAAGCGCACGCACTTCACCTCGCCGAAGGTGCGCCTCACGCCGGAAGAGCGCCTGAAAGACATGGACGCGCAAGGCGTGGACGTGCAGGTGGTCTCCATCCACACGCCGCTCTTCGGCTACCACCTCGACCCGGCGCAGGGGCGGGACCTGGCGCGCGACGTCAACGACGAGATCGCCGCGATGGCCCGACAGTGGCCCCAGCGCTTCGCGGGCCTCGCGACGCTGCCCGCCCAGGACGTCAAGGCGGCGGTCGACGAGCTGGAGCGCGCGGTGACCGTGCTCGGTCTGAAGGGGGCCGAGCTCGACACGGTGGTGAACGGGGAGAACTGGGACGAGCCGAAGTTCCTGCCGCTGTTCAAGGCGGCGGAGGCCATGGGGGCCGTGCTCTTCTTCCACCCCCAGCCGCAGCACAATTTCATGATGCAGCGCACGACCCGCTACGGGCTCTTCAACAGCCTCGGCGTCATCGTCGAGGACGCGATCGTCGTCGCGATCCTGATCTTCGGCGGGATCCTCGACGCGTGTCCCGACCTCAAGGTGTGCATCGCCCATGGCGGCGGGCCGGCCTGCTTCGCGATGGGACGCCTCGACCGGGGCTGGCAGGGACGGGCCGACGCGCGGAGCGGCATCCAGCAACCGCCGAGCACGTACCAGCGCCGCCTCTACTACGACTCCGTGACCGGCAGCGAGGAGGCGCTCCGCTTCCTGCTCGATCAGGTGGGCGCCGACCGCGTGGTGCTCGGCAGCGACTGGCCCTTCGTGCCATGGCATCCCTCGCCCGTCGCCTGGGTGCAGGGTCTCACGACCCTGACGCCGGACGAGAAGGAGGGGATCCTCTGGCGGAACCTGGAATCGCTGCTGAAGCGCTAAGGTGTACCTCAATCGCGAACTCCTCGGCTTCACGGCCGGCTTGCGGTCGCGCGTCGTCGTGTCCGCGGCCCTCGGGCTCGTCGGCGTCGTGCTCGGCATTGCACGGCTCGCGCTGCTCGGTTGGCTCCTCGCGCGCGTGTTCGCCGGCGCCGGGCTGTCGGCGCTCCTGCTCCCGATCGCCGCCGTCGTCACCGTGATCGCCGCGCGGTCGCTCGTCGAATACGCGCGCACGATGGTCGCGCACCACACCGCGTTCCGCGTGCAGGCGCGACTCCGCCAACGGCTCTACGACCACCTCGTGCGCCTCGGGCCCGCGTACCTCACGCATGAGCGCACCGGGCCCGTCGCGACGTCGATGGTGGAAGGCGTCCAGCAGCTCGAGGTGTACTTCGGCCAGTTCTTGCCGCAGCTCGTCGTCACGGTAGCCACCCCGATCCTCATCTTCACGTTCGTCGCGTTCGTCGACCTGCCAGTGGCCGTTGTGCTGGTGGGCGCCGCGCTCGTCACGCTCATCGCGCCCGCCCTGTGGCACCGGCGGGATCGCGTCGCCAGCTACGCGCGCAGCCGCGCCTACGCGGCGTTTGGCGCCGAGCTGCTCGACGCCCTCCAGGGCCTCGCGACGCTGAAAGCGTTTGGCCAGAGCGGCGAGCGCGCGCGGCTGCTCGAGAAAAAGAGCCACGATCTCTTCCAGAGCACCATGTGGCTCCTTGGCGCCAACACGATGGGCCGCGGGATCACCGACGCCGGCATGGCGATCGGCGCGGTGGCCGCGCTCGCCCTGGGGGCGTGGCGCGTGAGCACCGGCGCGATGGACCTCGCCTCCCTGCTGGTCATTCTGATGCTCGGCGTCGAGGTGTTCCGGCCGCTCCGCGAGCTGCGCATGCTGCTCCACGCCGGCATGCTCGGGACCGCCGCCGCGCGCGGCATCCTCGACATTCTGGGCGCGCGGCCGGTGGTCACCGAGCGCGCGCCCGCCGCCGAGGAGGCAACGCTCCCGCCCACGGTGACCTTCGAGGGCGTGAAGTTCGCGTATCCTGGCGCGCGGCGCATCGTGCACGACGGCGTCGCCTTCCACGTCGGCGCCGGCGAGCGCGTGGCGTTCGTGGGCCCGAGCGGCAGCGGCAAGTCCACCCTGGTCCGCCTGCTGCTCCGCTTCTACGATCCGGACGGCGGGTGCGTGCGTCTCGGCGGGCGCGACATCCGCGAGTTGTCACTCGTCGAGCTGCGCCGGCGCATCGCCGTCGTGAGCCAGGACACGTATCTCTTCCACGGCACGGTCGAAGACAACTTGCGGATGGGCAAGCCGGACGCGACGCCTGCGGAGCTCGAGGCCGCGGCGCGCGCGGCGAACGCGGACGAGTTCATCGCGCGGCTGCCCGAGGGCTACCGCACCGTCGTCGGCGAGCGCGGCGTGCGGCTCTCCGGCGGTCAGCGCCAGCGCATCGCGATCGCACGCGCGTTGCTGCGCGACGCGCCCATCCTCGTGCTCGACGAAGCGCTCTCGTCTGTAGACGCCGAGAGCGAGGCGCTCATCCAGAGCGCGCTGGATCGGCTGATGGAAGGCCGGACGACGCTGATCGCGGCGCATCGCCTCTCGAGCGTGATCGGCGCGGACCGCATCATGGTCCTCGACCGCGGCCGCGTCGCCGAGAGCGGCACGCACGCCGAGCTGATGGCGCGTCGGGGTCCGTACTGGCGCCTCATGAGTCCCCAGGTGGAATCGGCGGCGCGCCCGGATCTGGTGATCGCGGTCGACGGCCGTCGTGCCGAGTCCGACCCCGCCGAGACCGACGGCACGGGGTCGCCGAGCACGGACAGGAGCGCCGTGCGCGCGGCGGAGGTGGGTTGGCTCCAGGCGCTCCCGATACTCTCGAGATTGATCCGCGGCTACCGCGCGCGTCTCGTCACCACGTTCGTGCTCGGCATCGCGCGGGTCGCCGCGATCATCGGGGTCGGCGTGCTGAGCGCGCTCGTCGTGCGCGCGGTGACGCACGGCGCGCCGTTTGGTGCGCTGCTGATCGCGCTCGCGGTGACGGCGCCGCTCGCCGGGCTGCTCCACTGGCTCGAGTCGTGGCTCGCGCACGACATGGCCTACCGGCTGCTCAACGACATGCGGCTCGCGCTCTTCCGCAAGCTCGACGCGCTCTCGCCCGCGTACCTCACGCGGCGCCGGAGCGGCGACCTCGTGGCCGTGGCCACCCACGATGTCGAGCTGATCGAGTACTTCTTCGCGCACACGGTGACGCCGGTGCTCGTCGCGATCATCGTGCCGCTGGCGGTGCTGGCGACGCTCGCCGCGTTCGGCTGGCCGCTGGCAGTCGCGCTCCTGCCCTTCCTCGTGTATGCCGCGCTGAGCCCAGTCCTGCGCCGGGCGCACATCGACCGCCTCGGCTCCCGCGCTCGCGAGGTCTCGGGCGATCTGACCGCGCACACCGTGGACTCGATCCAGGGCATCGCGGAGATCGTCGCGTTCCAGCGCGAGCGCGCGCGGGGCGAGGATCTGGCGACGCGCGCCCGCGCCTACCTCGCCGCGCGGATGCCGTTCCTCGCCGATCTCACGCGCGAACAGGCGCTGCACGAGGCGGTGACCGGCCTCGGCGGCCTCGCCGTCGTCGCGGCGGGCACCTGGCTGGTGGCTGCGGGCCGGCTCGACGCGCCGGTGCTGCCGCTCCTCACGCTGCTCGCGCTGTCGGCCTTCATCCCGCTGTGGGAGGTGGCGCAGGTTGGCCGACAGCTCGCGGACACGCTCGGCGCCACGCGTCGCGTTCACGCCATTCATTCGGAACCCGTGCCCGTGCGCGACGGGGCGGGCGTGCCGGGTCCGCGCGCGACCGGCGCCATGCTCACGGTGCGCGCCGTCACGTTTACCTACGCCGGCCGCCGGCGCCCGGCGCTGGCGGGCGTGTCGCTCGTCGCACCGGTCGGCGGCACGGTCGCGCTCGTCGGCTCGTCGGGCGCGGGCAAGACGACGCTCGCGCATCTCTGTCTGCGGTTCTGGGATCCGGACGCGGGCGAGATCAGGCTTGCCGGCCACGACCTCCGCGCGTGGCGCCTCGACGATCTCCGGCGCGAGATCGCGCTGGTCGCGCAGGACACCTATCTCTTCAACGACACGCTGCGCGCGAACGTGCTGCTCGCGCGCCCGAAGGCGACCGAGGCGGACCTGTACCGGGCGCTCGAGCGCGCGTCGCTCGGTGATCTGGTCGAGTCGCTGCCGCAGGGCGTCGACACGGTGGTGGGCGAGCGCGGCATGCAGCTCTCGGGCGGGCAGCGCCAGCGCGTGGCGATCGCGCGCGCGTTCCTGAAGGACGCGCCGGTCCTGATCCTCGACGAGGCGACGTCGCACCTCGACGCGCTGAACGAGGCGGTCGTGCACCAGACCCTGGATGCGCTGGCGCGCGGCCGGACGACGCTGGTGATCGCGCACCGCCTCTCGACGGTCCGCAACGCGGGTCTGATCGCGGTCCTGCACGAAGGCCGCATCGCCGAAACGGGCCGTCACGAGGCGTTGCTGTCGTCGGGCGGCTTCTACGCGCGCCTGGTCTCGCGTCAGGTTGCGGCGGTGAGGTCTTGATCCGCAAGGAGATCTTGGTGGACAATCCAGCGATGCCCGTCATCACGCGCCAGATCGGCCCGTGCTTCGCGGCCGAAGTCGAAGGCGTGGACATGACCAAGCCCCTCTCCCCAGACGACGTGGCGGCCATCCATGCCGGAATGGACATGTACGCCGTCCTGGTCTTCCACGACCAGCGGATCGACGACGAGCAGCAGCTCGCCTTCAGCCGCAGCCTGGGTGAGCTCGAGCACGCGATCGGCACGAGCCTGCGGGCGCCGGAGGAGTACCGCCTGCCCACCACCTTCGCCGACGTGTCCAATCTCGACAAGGACCACAAGGTGTTCGTCCGGGACGACCGGCGGCGGCTGTTCGCCATCGGCAACCGCCTCTGGCATTCCGACAGCTCGTTCAAGCCGATCCCGGCGAAGTATTCCCTGCTGCACGCCCGCAGCATCCCGTCGAAGGGCGGCAACACGGAGTTCGCCGACATGCGCGCGGCGTACGACGCTCTCGACGACGGGACCAAGGCCGAGGTCGAGGACCTGATCTGCGAGCACTCGCAGCTCTTCTCGCGCCAGCAGCTCGGCTTCACCGAATTCACCGACGAGGAGCGTGCGCGCTTCGAGCCCGTGCGCCAGCGCCTTGTGCGCACGCACCCGGCAACGGGGCGTAAGTCGCTGTACCTGTCCTCTCATGCGGGCGGTATCCTCGGCTGGCCGGTGCCGGAGGCGCGCGCCTTCTTGCGCGACCTCGTCGAGCACGCCACCCAGCGGCAGTTCGTCTACACCCACACCTGGCGGGTTGGCGACCTGGTGATGTGGGACAATCGTCGAACCATGCATCGCGCCCGGCCCTTTCCCGCGCACGAGCCGCGCGATATGCGCCGCACCACGCTTGCCGGCGACCAACCGACCGTGACTCAGGTCGCCTGAGCGCCCGTGTTCAATCCTGCCAGGAGGCCATCATGAGCTACGAGGTCAGGGTCGAGGATGTCGAGTACCTCAGTCACGGCGGCGCGCCGCTCCTCGCGCGTCTCTACCGACCGCAGGGCGCCGGGCCGTTTCCCATCATTGTCGAGCTGCACGGCGGCGCGTGGTGTCGCTCGGACCGTCTCGCCGACAAGGTGATTCACGAACCCCTGGCCAAGAGTGGCGTGATCGTGGCGGCGCTCGACTGGCGGCAGCCTCCGGTGGCGCCGTATCCCGCGTCGTTCCAGGACATCCACTATGCGATTCGCTGGCTGAAGGCGCGGGCGACGGAGCTCGGGAGCCGGCCCGACATGGTGGGCTCGATGGGCAACTCGAGCGGCGGGCACCAGGCGATGCTGCTTGGGATGCGGCCATTCGACGCGCGCTACGGCGCGCTGCCGCAGCCGGCGGGACGGCCGGCCGCCGACGCCACCGTGCGCTGCGTGATCATGACGTCGCCCGTCATCGATCCGCTCGGGCGGTACCACTACGCAAAGCAGCTCAAGGCCAAAGGCCAGCCGTATCCGCCGCTGGTGGACGAGGTGCTGCCGTGCCACGACGCCTACTGGCAGAGCGAAGACGCGATGGCGGAGGGCTCCCCGGCGCTCGCGCTCGAGCGGGGCGAAACGATAGAGCTCCCGCCCGTGCTCTACCTTCAGGGCGCCGAGGACCTCGCGCATCCCCGACCCCACCTCGATCGCTTCGTCGCGGCCTATCGCAAGGCGGGAGGCGTGGTCGATCTCGAGCTGTTCGACGGGGAGGGACAGGGCTTCATCATGCGTAAGGCCGGCTCACCGGCGTCCGATCGCGCCATCGAGCTGATCATCGAGTTCGTGCACAAGCAGATCCGGTAAGGTTCGGCACGTGCCGAAGGGCAAGCGCGGTCACCCCTGCATGAAGCCGCTCAGATCCGGCGTGCTCACCGCACGGTCGAGGTAGCCAAACGTCCCCTTGTCCTTCACCTCGCGCGCGGCGTCGAGCAGGCCGGTCATCGCCGCGCGATAGAGCGAGGTGGCGAGGCTGATCCGCTTGACGCCAGCGGCCGCGAGCTCGGCGACCGTGAACGACTTCCCTTTGATCCCCACCATGAAGTTCACTGGCTTCGACACCGCTCTGCAGACCTCGCGCACGGCGGTCAGATCGGGCAGGCCGGGCGCCATCAGCACGTCGGCGCCGGCCTTTTCGAACGCCTGCAGGCGCTTGATCGTGTCGTCCAGGTTCGGATTGCCGCGCAGGAAGTTCTCCGCCCGCGCCGTCAAGGTGAACGGGAAGGCGAGCGCGCGCGCCGCCTGCGCGGCCGCCGCCACGCGCTCGGTCGCGTGGCTCTCGTCGTAGAGCGGCCTGTCCTTGTCGCCCGTCGCGTCCTCGATCGAGCCGCCGACCAGCCCCACCCCGGCGGCGAGGCGGATGGTGTCCGCCGCCGCCTCGGGCGCGTCACCGAAGCCCTTCTCGAGATCGGCCGAGACCGGCAGCTCGGTCGCGGCCACGATGGCGCGGGCGTGCGCCAGCGCCTCGTCTCGCGTCACCTTGCCGTCGCGGCGGCCGAGGACGCCGGCGGAGGCGCCGCTCGACGTGGCGAGCGCCTGGAAGCCGAGCGCGGCGAGGATGCGCGCCGATCCGGCGTCCCAGGGGTTCGGGATCACGAACGCGCCTGGCGCCTGGTGCAACGCGCGGAAGCGATTGGCCTTGTCATTCTGGCTGACCGTCATCGGGTTCCTCCGTGTTGTGATCCCGCGCAGTATACTGCCGGTTGACCCGACCGGGGAGAGTGAGCCATGGCCGAACGCGCGCTGAGCGGCATCCGGATCCTCGACCTCACCCAGTTCGAAGCCGGCACGACCTGCACCCAGTTCCTCGGGTGGCTCGGAGCCGACGTCATCAAGATCGAGCCGCCGGGCGGCGAGCAGTCGCGGCGCAACCGGCCGGAGGTGCCGGGCCTCGACGCGATGTTCTTCCTCGTCTTCAATGCCAACAAGCGCAGCGTGACGATCGATCTGAAGAATCCCGGTGGCCGCGCGTTGTTCCTCCGGATGGTCGAGCGAGCGGACGTCGTCGTGGAGAATTTCGCGCCCGGCCTGATGGAAAAGCTGGGCCTCGACTACGAGCGGCTCCGCGCGACGAATCCGCGCCTCATCGTCGCCCGCATCAAGGGCTTCGGGCTCTCCGGCCCGTACCACGAGTACAAGAGCTTCGACATGATCGCTCAGGCGACGGGTGGCGTGATGAGCGTAACCGGCTTCGCCGACCGCGAGCCCGTCCGCTGCGGCGCGGCCATCGGCGACACCGGAACGGGCGTTCACACCGCCGCCGCCATCCTGGCCGCCTACATCCAGCGCCAGCGCACCGGCCAGGGCCAGCTCGTCGAGGTGGCGATGCAGGAGGTCGTGGCCAATTTCCTCCGGGGCCGCTACGCCGATCACTACCGCGACGGCAAGCCGAGCGGGCGCCGAGGCAACGAGCTGGTGGGCGGCGTGCCCGGCGGCGCCTACCCGTGCGCGCCGGGCGGACCCAACGACTATGCCTACATCTACGTGCAGCCGATGAGTGAGGAGATGTGGCGCGAGTTCGCGACCGCCATCGGTCGTGGGGACCTGCTCGCGGACGCCCGCTGCAAGGACGCGAAGGCGCGCTGGGAGCACCGCGACGCGCTGAACGAGCTCATCAGGGCGTGGACGCGCGTGCGCACGAAGCACGAGGTGATGGCGGTGCTGGGGAAGGCGGGCGTGCCCTGCGGCGCTGTGCTCGACACCGGCGAGGTGCTGGACGACCCGCACCTCAACGCCCGCGGCCAGGTCCATACGATCGAGCACGCGACGCGCGGCCGCTTCCGTCTGCCCGGCTGCCCCGTGCGCCTGTCGGCGTCCGAGGCGCCGACGACACCCGCGCCGCTGGCCGGGGAGCACACGGCGCAAGTGCTGGCCGAGGTGCTGGGCCTCTCGGCGGACGAGGTGTCGAAGCTTCGAGTAGAGGGCGTGCTGGGCTGAAAACGGACCTGCTCCTGATCCCGATGAGCGCCCGCTGGGCGGACATGCGCGCCGCCGCGCTTGCGGCGGAGGACGCCGGCTTCGACGGGCTGTGGACCTGGGATCACCTGCGGGATCCGGACGCCGACTCCGGCCCCGGCGTGCCGGAGGCGTGGACGGTGCTGACGGCCCTGGCCGAAGCGACTCGACGAGTCTCCCTCGGGCCGCTCGTGCTCAACGTGGCCAATCGCCAGCCGGGACTCCTGGCCAACATGGCGGCGACGCTTCAGGCGGTCTCGGGCGGTCGATTGCTCCTCGGGCTCGGCGCCGGCGGCAACCGCCGCACGCCGTACGCCGTCGAGCAGGCCGTGCTGGGGCAGGCGGTCGAGCGCGACGAGGCGCGCGCCCGGCGCGTCGTCGAAGCGATCGAGGTGATCCGGCGGCTCTGGTCGGGCGAGTCGGGATTCCTCCGGCCCGAGCCTCCACCGCCGATCATCGTGGGCGGCTTCGGTCCCCGCATGGCCGCCATCGCCGGCCGGCACGGGGACGGGCTCAACACGCAGGCGTTCCATCCGCAGCTCAGTGAGCTCATGCGGCGCGCGCGCGACGAACACACGGCGTCGGGGCGCGACGCGTCCCGGTTCGTCGTGACGGTGTTCGCGGGGATGGAGGAGCGCTGGCTCCGGGCGGACTCGCAGGCGCGGCAGTCGCTCGAGCGCGCCGGCGTCCATCGGCTGATCCTGCTCGTCCCGCCGCCATTCGATGCCCGCGAGATCCGGCAGGCGGGCCGGCTCCTCAGCGCGCGAGATTGACCTACACCGGCAGCTTGTCGCCGTCCGGCGGCGCCGCGACCTCGAAGGCGTTCACGATCCCCGACAGGAGCGCGAAGTAGTTTGCGGCCGCCGTCAGCTCGACCAGCCACTGCACGCCGTATCGCTTCTGGAGCGCGTCGAAGACCGCCTGGTCGGTGCGGTTCGTGCGCATCAGCTGCCTGACGTAGATCACGATCTCCCGTTCTTCCGCGGAAAGCTTCCCCGGGTCGCCCTTCGCGCGGATGAGGTCGATGACCTCCTCGCGCAGGCCGTTGCGGCGGGCCGCGGCGACCTGGGCCGCCCACACGTACGCCGCCTCGCGCTCGCGCACGGCGGTCAGAATGGCGACCGAGCGGAGCTTCGGCTCGACGACGCTCTCGTCGCGGAAGAAGGTGACCAGGGGGAGGACCCGCTCCGCCAGCTTTGGGCTGTGGAGCAGCATGCTGAACGGCCCGCGCACATTACCGAACACTTTCACCACCGCGTCGACGACGGCGTGATGTTCGGCGGGCACGTCGGACTTGCCGGTGATCGGAGCGACGCGCGGCATGATGGGCTCCTTTCTAGCGATCGTGGTAGGGTCAGCCGCGTCACTCCACGCCCGCGAGCTGGAGCTCGGGGGCGCGGTGACAGCCGACGAAATGGGCGGGAGAGATCTCTCGCCATGCCGGCGCCTGGGTCCGGCACACCTCGACCGCGAACGCGCAGCGAGGGTGGAAATAGCAGCCGCTGGGGGGAGAGGCGGGATTCGCCACCTCGCCTTGAAGCACGATGCGCCGCGAGCGTGTGCGTGGATCCGGTTCCGGAGCGGCGGACAGGAGCGCCGCCGTGTAGGGGTGCTTGGGAGCCGTGAAGAGCTCTTCGGTCTCCGCCAGCTCCACGATGCGCCCGACGTACATCACGGCCACGCGGTTGCTGATGTGTCGCACGACACTCAGGTCGTGCGCCACGAAGAGATAGGTCAGCTGAAACTCGGCCTGCAGGTCGGACAGGAGGTTCAGGATCTGGGCTTGCACCGAGACGTCCAGGGCCGAGACCGGCTCGTCGGCGACCACCAGGCGAGGATGCAGGGCCAGGGCGCGGGCGATGCCGATGCGCTGTCGCTCGCCCCCGCTGAAGGCATGCGGGAATCGCCGCATGTACTCGGGGCGAAGCCCGACGCGGCGCAGGAGCTCCGCCACGCGCTCTTCACGGTCTCGCCGGCGCCTCATGCCGTGGACCAGCAACGGTTCTCCGACGAGATCGAGCAGCGTCATGCGGGGATTGAGCGAGGTGAACGGATCCTGGAAGATCATCTGTATGTCTCGACGCAGCGCCCGCAGCTCCGACGGGCGTAACCCGCCCATCTCGACCACCGAACCTCCCGCGAGCCGCATGAAGATCTCGCCCTCGGTCGGCTCGATGGCCCGCAGAATACAGCGTGCGGTGGTGGTCTTCCCGCAGCCGCTCTCCCCGACCAGGCCCAGTGTTTCCCCTTCGTCGATATGAAAGTCGATCCCGTCGACCGCGCGGACGTAGCCGACCGTCCGCTTCAAGAAGCCCTTCCGGATCGGAAAGAGCTTCCGCAACCCCGCGACCCGTAACAAGGGCTGTCGGGGGATCATTCGTAGAGAAAGCAGCTCACGGTGTGCTGATCTCCCACTGGCCGTAAGCTCGGCGCTCGTCGGTCACACGTCCCTGCCATGAAGTCCGCGCAGCGAGGGTGGAAGGGGCACCCGGATGGTCGGTCATAGGGGTGCGGGACCGCGCCCACGATCGGGGTCAGTCGGGCGCGCGAGCGGGCTCGCATGCGGGGGATGGAGCGCAGGAGAGCCCGGGTATATGGGTGCTGCGGGGCATGGAAAATCGCGTCGACGGGCGCTTGCTCGACCACGCGGCCCAAGTACATCACCGCCACGTCGGTGGCCATCTCGGCGACCACGCCCAGGTCGTGGGTGATGAGCATGATCGCCATCCCGTCTTCCCGCTGGAGCTGGCGCATCAGCTCGAGGATCTGCGTCTGGGTGGTCACGTCGAGCGCGGTCGTGGGCTCGTCGGCGATCAATAACGTTGGATGGCACGAGAGAGCCATCGCGATCATGGCCCGCTGACGCAGGCCGCCGCTCAGTTGACTGGCGAGCTGGTCCACCCGCGCTTCCGGCGATGACACCCCGACTCGCTGCAGCATCTCGATCGTCTTGTCGCGCGCGTCCCGCCGACTGACCTGCTGGTGGAGCAGGATCGCCTCGATGATCTGATTGCCGACGCTGTGGACGGGACTGAACGAGGACATCGGCTCCTGGAAGATGAGCGCGATCTCCGCCCCGCGGATCGCGCGCATCTCCGGGCCGTTCGGCTCGAGCTTCGTCAGGTCCACCGTCTGACCGGCGCCGCCATTCGTCGTCGGCCGACGAAAGTGGATCTCGCCGTCCACGATCCGCCCGGGCCGGTCGACGATCCTCAAGATCGATCGGGCCGTGACGCTCTTGCCGCAGCCGCTCTCGCCGACGATGCCGAGGGTCGCCCCCGGATACAGGTCGAAGGTGACCCCGTCCACCGCCTTCACCGTGCCCTCGTCCTGGGGAAAATACGTCTTCAGATTCCGAACGGACAAGAGCGTCTGCGTCGCGGTCCTAACGTCCATAGGGATCGGCGGCGTCCCGCAGTCCATCGCCCAGGAAGTTGAAGGCCATGACGACGATGATCACGGGCACGGCCGGGATCATCAGCCACGGGGTGATGGCCACCGTCTGGACGTTCTGGGCCTGCTGCAGCAGGACGCCCCAGCTGATCGCGGGCGGGCGCAGGCCCAGGCCCAGGAAGCTCAGCGCGGTCTCGCTGATGATCATCGCGGGCAGGGCGAGCGTGGTCGCCGCGATGATGTGGCTCATGAACGACGGCACCATGTGCACGAAGATGGTCCGCATCTGGGTACACCCGACCAGCCGGGCGGAGACGACGAAATCCTCCTCACGCAGGGCCAGGAAACGCCCGCGAACGACGCGCGCCAGCTCCGTCCAGCCCAGGAGCGAGATGATGACCGTGATGGCGAAGTAGATCTGCAAGATGGACCAGTCTCGGGGGAGGGCCGCGGCCAGCCCCATCCAGAGCGGAATCGTCGGGATCGAGCGGAGGATCTCGATGACCCGCTGGATCACCGTATCGGCGATCCCGCCGTAGAATCCCGAGAGCCCGCCTAGCACGACGCCCAGGAAGAGGCTCAGCGTCACGCCGCACAGCCCGATCGTGAGCGAGATGCGCGTGCCGTACATGAGCCGCGACCACATGTCGCGTCCCTGGACGTCCGTGCCCAGCAGAAAGATCGTCTTCTCCGCGTCGAGGCCTCCGTCGACGCCGATCAGATGACGCGTCATCGGGATCACGCCGAGGAATCGATACTCGAACCCCTGGGCGAAGAGCCGGATCGGGATCTTCATGGTGGGGTCGGCTCGATACACGCGCTTGAAGGTCTCGGGGTCGCGGGCGCCCTTGACGGCGTAGACATGGGGGCGGAATCGCCCGCCGTCGAACCAGTGGACGGGCTGCGGGGGCATCAGCGAGCGCTGCGCCTCGGAGGCGTTGGGGTCGGCGTACGCGAGGAAGTCCGCGCCCAGGACGACCAGATAGAAGCCGGCGACGACGATGCCGCTGGCGACAGCGACGCGGTGCTTGTGGAACCGCCACCACATGAGCTGCCACTGCGAGGCCACGAAGATGCGCTGGTCCTCCGCGGCGGCGACGGTGCTCGGCCCGATCGCTACCTCGGGCGTGGCCATCAGGTGTCCTCGAGCCGGATGCGCGGGTCGACCCACACGAGGAGAATGTCGGAGATCAGCGTGCCGATCACCGTCATCACCCCCAGCAGGAGCACGATCGTCCCCGCCAGGAACATGTCCTGCGCGATGAGGGCTTTCAGCAGGAGCGGCCCGACAGTCGGTAATCCCAGGACGATTGACACGATGATGCTCCCCGACACGATGTAGGGCAGGGTGTAGCCGATCGTGCTCGCAAACGGGTTGAGGGCGAGCCGCACCGGGTATTTCAAGATCACCCGGGCCTCGGACAGGCCCTTCGAGCGTGCCGTGACGACGTACGGCTTGCGCAGCTCGTCGAGGAGATTCGCCCGCATGATGCGGATCTGCTGCGCGGTGCCCGCCAATCCCAAGATCAGCGCGGGGATCGGCAGATGTTTGAACAGGTCCCAGACTTTCGCCTGGCTCCAAGGAGCGTCCTGCAACTCCGGGGTGAACAGTCCGCCGATGTGGGCGTTGAAGAGCGTGAACCCTAGATAGAGGATCACGAGGGCGAGGAGGAAGTTCGGCACGGCGAGCCCGATGAAGCCGATGAACGTCGCGACGTAGTCCCCCACCGAGTACTGGCGGACCGCGGAGTAGATGCCGATGGGCAGCGCCAGTACCCAGGTCAGAAGCAGCGCCGCCACCGAGACCACGACCGTCAGCCACAGCCGATCGCCGATCACCTCGGTGACGGGCCGGCGCCACTCCATGGAGAAGCCGAAATCGCCCTGGACGACCAGCTCCATCCACTTGAGGTACTGCACGTAGATCGGCTGGCCCAGGCCGTACTGGATCCGGAGGTTCTGCGCCTCCTCGTCGCTGACCACGCTGCCCATGGACGCCATCTGGGCGATGTAGGAGGTGACGTAGTCCCCCGGCGGCAGCTGGATGATCGCGAACGCCAGGGCAGAGATCGCCCAGACCGTGAACACCGCGAGGAGGGCGCGACGTCCGATGTACGCCAGCAACGCCGCGCCCTCTCGCTCTGTCTACTTCCAGTAGAACGTGATCGGCCGCGAGATTCCCGGCGTCTTGCCGTCCGGACTGTTGTACTGGCGCGAGGGGATGTTGCCCATGGTCGTCTTCACCACGCGCACACCCATGGAAGCCGGGCCCATGCCGATCACGCCGATGATGTAGACCTCCTCGGCGGCGATCTTCCAGACCTCCTTGCCGAGCTGGATCCGCTCCTTCTCGGGCACGCCGAAGGCCCTCTTCCACTTGTCCATCAGCTCGCGCATCTTCGGCTCGGGCTCCTTGCCCTGCGCGCCGGCGGAGTGGAACCACTTGACGTACAGCGGCCCCGACGAGGCGACGGCGGCGAGCTCGAAGGGGAACACGTGGAGCGGGAACGTGAAGAGGTGCTCGCTGCCGTCGTTGTTCCAGGCGCCGAGCTGCTGCTCGTTGGCGGCCGTGCGCTTGAGCGCGAGGCTGCGCTCGACCTCCTGCACGACGAGGTCGATGCCGATCTTCTTCCACTGCTCGCGGATCATCTCGGAGATCTGCGTGTACTGGACGAACTGGCCGCCGAGCGTCATGATCTCGATGCGCAGCCGGCCCTTCCCGTCCGCGCGCAGCCGGTAGCCCTGCGCGTCCTTCTTGCTGAGCCCGATCTTGTCGAGCATCTCGTTGGCCTTCGTCACGTCGAGGGTGGCCCACATCTTCCGGTACTGCGGGCCTGGGTTGTACTTGTTGTTGTCGGCGGGCACCACGGAGCTGGGCGTGCCCGTGCCGAGCCAGAAGGTCTCGTTGATCTGGTCGCGGTCGATGCCGAGCGCGAGCGCGCGCCGGAAGTCGGCGGTGTTGAACCACTTCGCGATCTCCGGGTCGGCGTCGTAGTTCAGGTTGAACTTGATGATCATGTCGCCGCCGTAGTCGCCGGGATCGAGGTAGACCTTGTAGCCGCCCCGGGCCTGGTTCTCGATGAACACGGGCAGCTTGCCGAGGTCGATGTGCCGCTGCTGGAAGTCGTACTCGCCCGCGATCGCGCGCAGGTTCAGCACCTCCAGATTTTCGGCGAGCGTCAGCACCACGCGGTCGATGTAGGGCAGCTGGTTACCCGCCGTGTCCACGAAGACGCTGTAGGGGTTGCGCTCGAGCGTCCACGTCGGCGTGTTGATCGGCGTCACCGTCTTCCACGCCGAGAGAACGGGTAGCTCGGGGTTGAGCGCCCAGTCATTCTTGAACAGGAACATCCGCACCCAGGAATCGAACTTCTCGTCCTTGACCTTCTTGTCCAGCTCGGCCTGCCCCACGTACTTGGGATGGAACTGCTTCAGGTAGTGGGCGGGCGCGAAGCCGCCCAGGGCGCGGTACCCGAACATTTGGCCGGCGAGGTCGGTGGAGCCGGCCAGCACGTCGGGCAGCATGAAGTACGGCTCCGGGAACTTGAACCTCACCGTGTGGGTGTCGACCTTCTGGATCTCGCCCTGCTTGCCGTTGATCGCCATGGCCGCCGACGGCGTGGGCACGAGGTCCTTGTTGCGATAGACGTCCTCGAACCAGAACACGAAGTCGTCGGCGGTGAATGGCTTGCCGTCGCTCCACTTCATGCCGCGGCGCAGGTGCAGGAGCCACGTGCGCCCGCCGTCCTGCATCTCGAGGCCCCGGGCGAGGTTCGGCATGGCCTTGTCGCCCGTGTAGTCCCAGAACATCAGGTGGTCCGGCCCCGAGCAGCACCGGAAGCCGTTCCAGAAGTCGGCCGGCCCCGTGAAGCCGCCGCGCCACGTGCCGCCGTACCTACCGATCTCGTGGAGCGGCTTGATGACCAGAGGGTCCTGCCCGATGCGCTCGGCCACCGGCGGGAGCTTGCCCGCTTTGACCAGCTCCGCCAGCTGCGGCGCCTCCGTGAACGTCTTGGGAAACTTCGCGGGGTCGGTGACGACCTCGGGACCCTCCAGCTTCCCGATCAAGCTCTTGCCCGTGTTCGCCGCGAGCGCCCCGGCGACGACGACGGCGCTGACCGCCCCTGCCACGAGCGCGAGCGTGAGTCGGGATCGAAGCGTGCATATCCGACGCGTGCGCCAAAGCTCGCTCATGACGCTGCCCTCCTTGGCTCGGGGTCCCCGGGCCGTGGGGCCTGATTATCGTGATATTCCAGCGGCAAGTCCAGGGGCCATGACCATGGGAGAATGCCGTCATGCCGGCGCAGCATCCCGCACCCCTTCCCGATTTCCTCTACGGCACCGCCTGGAAGCAAGACCGGACCCAGAGCCTCACCGAGCTCGCGCTCAGGATGGGCTTCCGGGGCATCGACACCGCCAACCAGCGGCGGCACTACGTCGAGGCCGGAGTCGGTCAGGGGCTCGCCGCCGCCTACCGCGCGGGCGTGGTGACGCGTGCGGATCTTTTTCTGCAGACGAAGTTCACCTACCAGCACGGCCAGGACCACCGGCTGCCCTACGATCCGGCAGCCGACCTTGCCACGCAGGTCGCCCAGTCGCTGGCCAGCTCGCTCGAGCACCTCGGAACCGACCACGTCGACAGCTACGTGCTGCACGGGCCCGCCTCGGGTCACGGCTGGAGCGACGACGACGCGGAGGTCTGGGCCGCGATGGCGAAGGAGCGCGACGCCGGCCGCACGCGGTTCCTCGGGGTGAGCAACGTTGGGCTGTGGCACCTCGAGGAGATGGCGGCCACCGGCGCCGAGGCTCCGACGTTCGTGCAGAACCGCTGCTTCGCCCGCATGGGCTGGGACCGCGACGTTCGGTCGTTCTGCATGGATCGAAAGATCGTCTATCAGGGGTTCTCACTCCTCACCGCCAACCCGGAGGTGCTGCGCCATCGGCTGGTCGTCGGCATCGCCGCGCGCGGCAAGGTGACGCCGGCGCAGGTCGTGTTCCGTTTTGCGCAGGCGGTCGGGATGCTGCCGCTGACCGGTACCTCCGACGCCGAGCACATGAAGCAGGACTTGGCCAGCCGCGACCTGTCGCTCTCCGCCGACGAGGTGCGGGCGATCGAATCGCTGGCCGGCTGACTGCGCGTCGGCCCTGATCGGCGATCTGCTCCGATGCCGAACTCCCCCGCCTCAGGTCGCGCTGCCCTCGTCCCGTGGATGGTGGTCGGCGCCGTGTGGGTCACGCTGGCGATTGCGTCCGGCCTCTACTTTTCGTTCCCGGTCTTCTTCGTCGCGCTGCTGGAGGAGTTCGGCTGGTCGCGCGGCGCCACCGCGGCGGCGTTCTCGATCTCGTCGATCGTGCAGGGGACGCTCGCGCCCGTGGTGGGGATCCTGGTGGACCGCGTGGGGCCACGCCGGGTCATGCTCGGCGGCGCGTGCCTACTCAGCGGCGCGTGCGTCTTGTCGAGCCAGATCGGATCACTCTGGTCGCTCTACGTGGTGACGGGAGTGCTGGGCGCGTCCGGGTTGTGCGCCGTGAGCTGGGTACCGAGCGGGGCGCTGATTTCACGCTGGTTCACCGAGCGGCGGGGCAGCATGCTGGGCCTGGCCTTCTCGGGCATGGGGGCGGGCGTGCTGGCGATCGGCCCGCTCGCACAGTGGCTGATCACCATGCACGGCTGGCGCGCCGCCTATCTCGTCCTCGGCCTGGGCACGTTCGTCGTGCTCGTCCCCCTCGTCTGGCTGGGCGTGCGCGAGGCGCCGATGGTGACGGCGCCGAGTCGGGGCGCGGGGTGGGGACCGACCGCGGGGCGCTCCAACGCGGGCGGGGAGGTCGGCGACGCCCTGCGGACACGGGCGTTCTGGGCGCTCTTCTTTGCCTACCTCTGCACGCCGCTGGCCGTCTTCTCGGTCGTCACCCATCAGGTGGCCTTCGCGGTGGACCAGGGCTTCCCGCGTCTGTTCGTGGCGGGCATCTTCGGGCTCACCGGGTTGCTCTCGACCGTGGGCCGGATCGTGTTCGGCATCGCGGCCGACCGGATCGGGCGCGCCACATCGGCCACCATCTCTTACGGCTGCACCGCAGTGGGGACGCTCTGCCTGCTTGGACTCGAGGTGTGGCCGCACGCGGCGGCCCTCTACGCCTATGCGCTCTTCTTCGGCCTCGGCTTCGGTGCCCGTGGCCCCATCATCACCGCGATGGCGTCCCAGCTCTTCCCGGGGCGGCGCTTCGGCGCCATCTACGGCATCCTGAGCGTGGGCAACGGCATCGGCGGTGGTGTCGCGCCGTGGTTCGGCGGTATCGTGCACGACCTGACCGGGAGCTATCGCGTCGCCTTCCTGGTCGCCGTCGGCTTCTGTGCGCTGGGCTCGGCGTGCTTCTGGCTCGCGCGCCCTCGTCGTCGGCAAATATGATCCGGCCGAGTCAAGAAAGCGCCTATAGTGTCGGAATCGCGCGCTTGACCGAATGTGCTACATGTAGCATACTCACGTCATGCGAACCGCCGGCGTCCGCGAAGCCCGTCAGAACCTGTCCGTGCTGCTCGACGAGGTCAAAAAGGGCCGCGAGGTCGTGATCACGGAGCACGGACGGCCCGTGGCGAAGCTCGTGCCGCTCGAGCGCCCGCGCGGCAAAGGCGTTCCCAACTTCGCTGCCCTCCGCCGCAGGATGCCGGTTTTCGATCCTCCGCTCTCCGCGACGCTCGACGAGGACCGCGAGGATCGCCTCTAGAACGCGCGCCCCGGCACGGCTTCGCGAGCAGGACGCCGGATACCGGGCCACGCTGCTCGGCCCGCTCTACTGCGACACGAGCGCGCTTCTCAAGCTCTATCTCACCGAGCCCGGGAGCGCCGAATTCACCCGCGCCGTCGAGGGACGGGACGACCTCGTCGTATCCGATCTTGCCGTCACCGAGGTCGCCTCTGCGTTGTCACGACGTGTGCGTCAGGGTGCCGTCACTCCGGAGGCGGCGCGTCGCGTGCACCGCACGATCGTCGAAAGCCTCGACGGTTCGCCGTATCAGCGCGTCGAACTGACCCGTGAGCTTCACCGTCGTGCGGAGCACCTCCTTCTGACGTTGACGAAGACGCCGCTACGCGCGGCCGACGCGCTTCACCTGGCGTTAGCATTCTCGGCCCGGGCGCCGTCGATGGCGGCGTTCGACGTGCGGCTCGCCGCCGCGGCGCGGGCCGTCGGCATTGCCGTGTACCCGGGGTGAGTCAGGTCTGAAGGTCACCCACCGACGCGGACAGCGTCTCGAGCTCGGCGCGCCAGGACACGGGCGCGACGACGGGACGCACGACGAACTTCGAGAAGCCGACGGCGATGAAGCGCTCGATGAGCTTTCGCAACGCGGGCAACCCGACCGGCGTGAGCTCGACCGATCGCGGACGCCGGGCGGTCATCATGCGCAGGGTGGCGGGGTCGATGGGCGCGCCGGCGTAGCCGATGCTCACGCCGAAGTGCTCGCTGCTGATCGAGCGCCCGGCCCGGGCCGCGGCTTCCTCGATCACGACGCGTCCGGCTGCCGCCTCTTCGGGCGTGCACAGCGAGGGCAGCCACCCGTCCGACAGCCGACCACAACGCTCCAGGGCGGCTGGCGCCGTGCCGCCGAGCCACACTTCGAGCGGCTGCTGCACCGGTAGGGGCGAGAGCTTGACGTCACGGAAGCTGCCGACGGCGCCCTCGTGGCTCACCGTCTCGCCCGCCCAGAGGCGCCGCAACAGCGGAAGCGCATCGTCGATGAAGGCGCCGCGGCGCTTGGGGTCGATGCCGACGGCATCGCGCTCCGGCGCATAGGTGAGCCCGGGAACCAGCGTGACGAGCAGCCGCCCTCGGCACAGCACGTCCAGGCTCGCGAGCTGCTTGGCGAGCTGCACCACGTTGCGTCCCGGCAACAGCATCGTCGTCCCGAGCTTCAAGCGCGGATTGCTCGCGGCCGCCCAGGCGAGGCCCACCAGCGGGTCGAGCACCGGGGCGGTGAGCACCTCCGAGAGCCACAGGGAGTCGAACCCCAGCTGATCCAGACCCGTGACGAGCTCGCCCAGCGCGTCAGGCGTGGAGATCGCGCCTCCGGCCCCTACGCCGATGCGTATTTTCATTTCAACCTTCGTGCACGGTCGCGAGGACCGGCGGCAGGGCCGCCAGCACCTCACGGAGGCACTGGCGAAGACGGGCGATGTTCGCTTCCGCCTTCTCGCCGGTGGTCGTCGTCAGCAACGACGCGTTGATCTCCAGCTGGAGCGCGTGGACGCGCCGGCTCTGGGGTTGACCATACGTCGCCACGATGTTGCCGCCGGTGTAGCCACTGACGTTCTGGTGCACCTCGAAGCCGTGGCGGGTGAAGATCGCAGCCGCGGTCGCCGCGAGCTCCGGGGCGCACGTCGCATCGTGGCGCGTGCCGATGATCACCTGATGGTCTTTCATCCGGCGCGGGCTCCCGGTGTGGCCATCGAGGAGCATCGCGTAGCCGTAGGCCTCACGGAGCTCCGTGAGCAGGCGCTCCAGGGCCGCGTAGTAGGGATCGTAGAACGTCCGCAATCGCTCCTCGAGGTCGGCGAGCGCGAGCGGACGCGCAAAGATGGGCGCATCGCGCATGGTGTGGGTGCGCACCACCCCACGTCGGGAGCGCACCTCGCCGTCCTTGTGCTCGAAGTCGTCGCGGCGGCGATTGACGTCCACGAAGATGCGCGAGAACGGCGTCGCGAGGACGGTGGCCCCATCCTTATAGACGTCGGCGTAGAGATCGCCCACGAAGGTGTCGGCGAAGCCGTAGGCGAAGGTCTCGAACGATGGCTCGCGGTAGTCGTCGCGGGTGATGCGGGGCAGGGGCTCGGTGCCGTAGTGGGGCACGCTCACCAGCACCGGCGTGCGCGTCCCCGGCGCCGGGTGTCTGACGATCGGGAATGAGCGCTCCATAGGGCCCAAGGGTAGCACTTGGCTCGGCGCCCCCGCATAATGCCGCCATGAGCAGCGTCCGGGTACGCGGAGCACTCCCCGCCGAGGCCGCGATCCTGGCGGAAATGGCCAACGACCTCAACGACCACGTCGGGATCCACGGCCGGCCGTTCACGCCCGAGCGGGTTCTCGCCGACGGCTTCGGTCCCGAGGCCGCCTTCACGCCGCTGGTCGCCGAGCTGGATGGCGCGGTGGTGGGCTACGCGTTCTTCAGCGCGGGCTACAACACCGACGTGGCGGCGCGGTCCATTTTTCTGCACGACCTCTTCGTGACGCCGGCGGCGCGCGGGCGCGGCGTGGGCCATGCCCTCATGGTCGCGGTCGCGGCGGAGACTGTGCGAGCCGGCTGCGTGTCGCTGGAATGGGGCGTGCACACGGCCAACGCGCGCGCGCTGGAGTTTTACCGCCGGCTCGGCGCGGTCGCTGCGGAGGTGCGCATCATGGGCGTCAGCGGCGAGCGCCTGCGCGCCCTGGCCGCCGCCGCGCCCTGACGCCGGACGCCTCGACAGTGATGTATCCGTCCGACGACGTTGACCTGCCCGCAGGCCGTCGATACGATGCGCTCGATGGCGAGCTACGAGGCCAGGACCCGACGCTTCAGCCTGCGTCGCTGGACCCGCCATGAGTACGGGCGGTTGATCGACCACGGCTTCCTCGACGAGGACGACCCGATCGAGCTGCTCGATGGGTTGTTGCTGGTGAAGGAGCCGCAGAACAGCCCGCACAGGACGGCGGTGCTTCTCGTGGCGAAAGCGGTGGAGCGGGCGTTCGGAGAGGGATGGTTCGTCCAGACACAAAGTCCGATCATTCTCGGCGACCGGTCCGAGCCGGAGCCGGACGTCTGCGTCGTCCGCGGCTCGCCGCGCGATTACGTCGACGCGCATCCGACGCGCCCGGCGCTCGTCGTCGAGGTCGCCCAGTCGGGCTTGCGCCTGGCCCGAGGACGGAAGGCTGCGGCCTATGCACGGGCGCGGATCGCGGACTACTGGATCGTCAACCTCGTCGATCGCGTGCTCGAGGTTCATCGCGAGCCGGCGAGACCAGGCCCGGCCCGGCGGCACTGGGGCTACGCGGCGATCGAGACGCTCGGCGCCGACGCCACCATCACGCCGCTTTCTGCGCCGTCCGCGGGCATCCCCGTCGCCGATCTCCTGCCGTAAGGACTAGAGCGCGCGGACGGCGCGGAGGACGTCGTCCGGGTCGGGTCGGACCTGGAAGTTCCGGCTGATCGAGAACCAGCGCACGACTCCGTCGCGATCCAGCACGACCGTCGCCGGGCGCGGAACGTCCTGCCCGTCCGGCCCGCCGCCCGCGTGCACCAGGCCATAGCGTCGCGCCACGGCGAGGTCGCGGTCGGCGAGGAACCGGAAGCCGAGGCGCAGTCCCTCGGCGAGCTTCTGGCTGCGCTCGTTGGGATCGGGCGAGACGGCGACGATCTCGACGCCGGCGCGCTCGGCCTCCGACAGCTGAGCTCCAAGCCCTTGGAGCTCCGCCACGCAGAACGGTCACCAGTAGCCCCGGTAAAAGACGAGCACGACCGGTTTCTTGCCGCGATAATCCGCGAGCGAGACCGGCCGGCCTGCCGCATCGGCCAGCGTGAAGTCGGGCGGCCGCTCGCCCATCCGCAGCACCGTCGGGGCGTCCGGCACGCGCGCGACGACGAAGTTGAACCAGGCGCCGCCAACCAGCAGGAGGCTCGACAGCCCGAGCGCGAGCCACGCGGGCCACCGCCGGGCGCGCGCGCGGCCCACGGCCAGCGCCGCCAGCGCCATCGCCAGCGCGAACGCGACCACATAGCCCTCCGGATGGTTCCGGACGACCGCGACCCGGAGGAGGAGCACATAGGCCGCGAGGGCGCCGATCGCGACGACGACGCTGAGCACGGCGAGGCGTCCGGAGGATGTCATATGAGGATTCTGCCACAGTCCTGTATCATGCCTGATCTATGAACCACGAGACTGCCACCGCGCTCGATCCGCAGGCGAAGGCCGTCATTGACCTCATCATCAAGTCGGGGCGCCCGCCCTACCATCAGCTCTCGCCGAAGGACGCGCGCCAGCTGTTCCGCGACACGCGCCCCGCATCCACGCCGCCGGCGCCGGAGATCGGAGCGGTGAAGGATCTGACGGCCGACGGTCCTGCGGGAACGATCCCCGTGCGTCTCTATCGTCCGAAAGGTGTGCCGGCGTCGACGATGCTGCCCGCGCTCGTCTTCTTCCACGGCGGCGGCTGGGTCATCGGCGACATCGAGACGCACGACGTCCTCTGCCGACAGCTCACGGCGGGCGCGGGCATCAGCGTCGTCAACGTCGACTATCGTTTGGCGCCGGAGCACAAGTTCCCTGCCGCGATCGACGACGCGTGGGCGGCCACG
>Ga0209801_1000539_pt1 | contig 24874 bp, 30 predicted proteins | sample GraSoiAngelo_127_FD_185884 | JGI IMG/M metagenome (GOLD analysis project Ga0209801, IMG submission 185884) | Grasslands soil microbial communities from the Angelo Coastal Reserve, California, USA - 14_0927_09_40cm (SPAdes) (version 2) | ecosystem: Environmental > Terrestrial > Soil > Grasslands ... | reverse complement strand
CGCTCCCATGTGGTGTTCGGCGGCCCCCAGCATCTGCGACTTGTCGCTCCACGGTCACGGCCGATACGGCGCGTCGGAGCGGGGCGCATCAGGCAACTGCTCGTCCAGAGACTGGCGGTACCGCAGACAGCCTCGGAGAAACTCCGGCCACGTTGGGACCGTCGGCAGCGGGTCGGTCTTTTCGGGTAGGAGGCTCCAGAGTGCCGGCTGACGCCAGCAGAGCGCGTGTCCGGTGCCGTCCCTGTGGGTCCGGATGCCCGCGCGCAGCCGCCGCGCCTCGGCAATCAGCTGCTCGCGCACCATCGTGTCGAGATCTTCGTCCACGATACCTCCTTGCCAAGCCGCTACGAGCGGCGGCTGATACGTGTTGTCCGCCGAACTCGATTTGGGCAGCACGCCTACCAGCGAACCGCTCTCGCGATCATCGGTCAACCCGACGTGTGCTTCACCCGCGATAACCTGCGGCGGCTGAGCATCGCGAAGCCGACGTCGGGTTCATCGCGAAGTTAGACCACGGGACGCGTGCCCACGAGGACGGGCTGGAAGAATCGATCGTCCACCCGTCGAACGCCTTGAAAGCCGACCACGTTCATGAGCTCAGCGACCTGTGCCACCGGAATCGCGAGATAGGAGCTCTTCAGAATGGTGGCGCAGTCCGCAGCGTTGTCCGCAGGCGCAATCTCAAACGAAAGGTCGTATCGTGTTCCCCGCCAACTCCAGACCTGGCGCAGATGATAGCGGCGCCCCGCCCAGGCACGCTCGCCGTACGGCCGCACCTCAACCGTCCCGGAAGGTGGCGGTGCTCCGTAGTCGCGCAGTGAGACTAGACAGCCACCACCCGGCCGAGCGCAACGGAAGCATTCGCCGAGCGCTGTCTCGATGTCCCTCGGCGTCTCCAGATGCGGGAGGGAGTTGTCACAGACGATTACCACATCAACGCTTGCCGCACGGACCGGCAGAGCGCGGAAGTCGGCGACGAGACAGGTGAGCGGAAGATGACGCGTGGCTGCTTCGCGCTGGGCGCGATTCACGGCGGCGTGCGAGAGATCGGAGCCTGTCACCCGGAACCCGAGCGGGAGGAGTCCAAGCGCTTGCGTGCCGATACCGACGGCGGCGTCGAGCACCGTGCGCGCGCCTGCCCCCCAATGTTCGCGGATGAGCGACGCCAATGCTGTCCCTTGCCGGGCAACGCTCGCCTCCCAGTTCTCGTAGACGAGGTGGTACAGCGGAGCCAACTCATCGTAGAACGCCTGCACCGACATGCGATTCCTTGTGGTCTAGACGCTGCGTATCAGCGGCGCGGCGCAGCCGCGTCCGCTGCATGCGCTTGTTCGCCCGGCGGTTCAACGACGGATGGGCGTGAGACTAAACACACGCGCCAGTCGAGATGCTGCCTTGAGATCGCCCCGCCGCAACGCTTCACGGACGTCGTCGAGCTTGCGGGCATCATCGAGTGAAAGATATGGCGACCAGCCGTTCTCCTCCTCGATGAGCTCGACGTCGACCTCTGCTGCATATGAGCCCTCACGGACGAACTTGGTATGACGCCTCGCGTTCATGGCCTCCTCCGCAGGAAATCCTCAGTCCAGCGAGCCGGATCGGGCCGATAGGCGGTCACCAACACCGCCGGAGATATCTGCCCCCACGGGATGCCCCAGACTACGTGAATCGGCCTCGCCGTTCTATCACGCTGAAGGACAAGAACACAGGGTCCTTTGGGGTAGGTAGGGTAGTCCTCAATCACGATCGCGGCCTCGATACCATCGATGACCTCACCGGCAAGAATACCGTCCTCCGCGATCTCATCGTAGCCGTGTGCAGAGATCCGAACCTCGCCGGCACGGACGAGATCGACGATCCGGCGAAGCGTCTCGCTCATCTTCTAGTCGCATCCGTCACATCTAACCTTTCAAGGGCGAACTCGATGTATACAGAACTTGATAATACGGCGTGGCCCGGACAAGATAACCAGCCGGGCCCAGTTTGCCGATCCCTTTGACTGCCGCGAACTTGGCACCCACTCGCAGCTATCGCATTCTCGTGTTACGCAGACCGGTCATATCCGACATCCGCCGCGTGGGGTGTAAATCTCGACCTCATGGAATTGGCGTCCGGCCTGACCGGCCGCGGACGAATTCGACTTAGTCGCGTCCCGAGGGCGCGCTGCCGGCCGAGCCCCGGTACCGGGCGCGGCCCGCCTGGACGTCCTTGTTGAGCTTGCGCGAGAGGTGGAGCCCCTCCAGGATGAACTCGACCGCCGACGCCGCGCTGGCCGGGTCGGCGGCGCCGAGCTTCTTCACCGCGGCCTGGAGGGGCTGGAGCTGGCCGACCTGCTTCACGTACTCGGCGCACGCCATCGTGTCCGACACGGTGATCGCGAGCCCGCCCTGGAACGCGCCCACCACCTCGTCGAGCTCGCCCGCGCGGAAGCACCGGCCAAACACGTTGAGCACGGCGCGCTGGACCAGCTTGCCGAGCACCTTGTCCTCGCCGCCCTCGCCGACTGTCTCGAGCTCGATCTTGCCGCTCGTCGAGGCGAGGACCGCCCCGAGGTCGCTCACGCGCGGCGCCGCCGCCTGCTCGCCGAGCCGGATCGCGCGCTTCAGCGCGCTGGAGACGAGGTTCTCGTAGTTGCAGATGCTGACCCGCACCGAGACGCCGGAGCGCTGGCTGATCTCCGGCGCCTTCCGGGCCAGCTGCGTCAGCTCGGCCACGATCTCCTTCATATAGGCCGGCGTGACGGTCTGGAAGCCGTCCGCCGGGAAGCGCGTCAGCTCGGCCTCCATGATCGCGATCTCGTCCTCGAGCCGCTTCGGGTAGTGCGTGCGGACCTGGGAGCCGAACCGGTCCTTGAGGGGCGTGATGATCCGCCCGCGGTTGGTGTAGTCCTCCGGGTTCGCGCTCGCGACCACGTAGAGGTCGAGCGGCAGGCGCACCTTGTAGCCGCGGATCTGGACGTCGCGCTCCTCCATGATGTTGAGGAGCCCCACCTGAATCCGCTCGGCGAGGTCGGGGAGCTCGTTGATCGCGAAGACACCGCGGTTGGTCCGCGGCAGGAGCCCGTAGTGGATCGTCAGCTCGTCGGCGAGGTACCGGCCCTCGGCGACCTTGATCGGGTCGACCTCGCCGATGAGGTCGGCGATCGTGATGTCGGGCGTGGCGAGCTTCTCGCCGTAGCGGCGGTCGCGCGGGATCCAGACGATCTCGGCCGCGGCGCCCTGCTCGGCGAGCCGCGCGCGGCAGGCGCCGCAGATCGGCGCGAAGGGGTCGTCGTTGATCTCGCAGCCGGCGAGCGCGGGCACCGCCTCGTCAAGCAGGGTCGGGAGGAGGCGCGCCATGCGCGTCTTGGCCTGGCCGCGCTCGCCGAGGAAGACGATGTCCTGGCCCGAGAGGATCGCGTTCTCGATCTGCGGCACGACGCTCTCCTCGTAGCCCACGATCCCGGGGAAGAGCGGCTCCCCGCGCTGGAGCCGCGCGACCAGGTTGTCGCGCAGCTCCTGCTTGACCGACTTCGCCTGCCAGCCGCTGGCCCGGAGCTCGCCGACCGTACGCGCCCTCATCTCGCCTCGCCTTTCTCGCCGAGCGCCCCGGAAAGCCACGCGGAGAGGTCGTCGACCTCCGCCTCGCACACCGAGTGTGCCATCGGGTACTCGCGCCACGTCACACGATAGCCCAGGTCGGTGAGCTTGTCGCGGGATCGTCGCGCGCGACCGAGCGGGATGATCGGGTCGTCGGTCCCGTGCGCCATGAAGATCGGCACGTCGCGGTTGGCCGGGCTCGCCTCGGCGGCGAGTGTGTCGCCGAGCGGGAGGTAGCACGAGAGCGCGATGATTCCCGCCAGCCGCTCGGGGTGGCGGAGGCCCGTGTGGAGCGCCATCGCGCCCCCCTGGGAGAAGCCCGCCAGCACGACCCGGGCCGCGGGGAACCCGCGCGCCTTCTCACGCGCGATCAGCGCCTCGACCCGCGCCTGCGACGCCCGGATCCCGGCGGCGTCCTCGCTGCCGTCGCCGACGACGTCGTACCAGGCGCGCATCACGTACCCCCGGTTGATCGTCACGGGCCGCATCGGCGCGTGGGGGAAAACGAACCGGAGGGCGAGCGTCTCCGGCAGCTCGAGCTCCGCCACGATCGGCTCGAAGTCGTGGCCGTCGGCGCCGAGCCCATGCATCCAGATGACCGATGCTGCCGGGCGTGGACCCGTCTCGATCTCGACCGCGTCGGACGCCCTCGTCACAATCGCCGATTGTACCGCCGGGCGTCAGCTCCCTCGACCGAGCTGTCCCAGGATAAACGCGTAGTCGAAGCCGAGCTCGCGGAGCGCGTCGTAGCGGCCCGAGGCGCCACCGTGACCGGCCTCGAGGTTGACCTTGAGGAGCAGCGGGCGATCGTCGAGCTTGAGCGTCCGGAGCTTCGCGACCCACTTGGCGGGCTCCCAGTACATCACCTGGCTGTCGTTCAGCGCGGTGCGCACGAGGATCGCCGGGTAGCGCCGGGCGGCGAGGTTCGTGTACGGGCAGTAGGTCTTCATATACGCGTAGTGCTCGGGGAGCTTCGGGTTGCCCCACTCCTCGAACTCGCCCACCGTCAGCGGGAGCGACGGATCGAGCATCGTGTTGAGCACGTCCACGAACGGCACGCGGAGGACGGCGGCCGTGCAGAGGTCGGGCCGCATGTTCAGCACGGCGCCGAGCAGGAGGCCGCCCGCGCTCCCGCCCTCGATCACGAGCCGATCGTGCGCGGTCGAGCCCTGGCGGACCAGGAGCTCGGCGCACGCGATGAAATCGGTGAACGTGTTGCGCTTCCTGAGGAGCCGCCCGTCGTCGTGCCAGCGCTTCCCGAGCTCCCCGCCCCCGCGCACATGGGCGACCGCGACGGCCACGCCGCGCTCGAGAAGGCTCAAACGGTTCGACGAGAAGGTCACGGGGTACGGCATCCCGTACGCGCCGTAGCCCGTGAGCACCATCGGGCTCGTGCCGTCGCGCGGCGCGTCCTTGGCGCAGACGAGCGAGATCGGGATGCGCGTCCCGTCGGCGGCCGTCGCGTGAAGCCGCTCGGACCGGTAGCGCGTGGGGTCGTACCCGCCGAGCACCTCCGTCCGCTTGAGGAGCCGCATTTCGCGGGTCAGGGTGTCGTAGTCGAAGACCGACGGGGGCGTCACGAACGACTGGTAGCGGAACCGGTAGACCCGCGTCCTGAACTCGGCGTTCCCCTCCGGCTCGACCTCGTAGGCCGGCTCGGGGAACGCGACGTGATGGGACACGTGCGACGGGAGCGCCGTCACGCGCAGGCGCACGAGCCCGTCCTCACGCTCCTGCAGGACGTAGTGGTCCGTGAACACGTCCACGCCCTCGAGCATGACGGTCTCGCGGTGCGGGACCAGCTCGGTCCAGCGCTCGGGCCGCGGGTCGGCCACGGGCGCCGTGACGAGCCGGAAGTTGCGCCGCCCGCCGCCGTTCGTACGGACATAGAAGACGTCACCGCCGTGATCGACCTCGTACTCGTGCTCGCGCTCTCGCGGGGCGACCACGGTCCACACGCCGCCGGGGTCCTCGGCCCTGAGGTAACGCACCTCGGTGGTCGTGTGGCTCGCCGAGTACAGGAAGAGGTACGCGAGGCTCCGCGCGCGCGCGACGCCGAGCCGGAACAGCTCGTCGGTCTCCTCGTAGAGGAGATCGTCCGCGACCGAGCCCAGTGGGTGTCGCCAGAGGCGGTACGGACGCTTGGCGTAGTCCTCGGTGACGTAGAAGAACGTCGCGGGCGTCGCCGACCACGCGACGGACGCCACACGCTCGACGCGGTCGGGCTCGAGCGCGCCCGTCTGGAGGTCCTTCACGTAGAGTGTGTACTCGCGGGACCCCGTGACGTCCACGGTGTAGACGAGGCGCCGGCCGTCGTCGCTCACGGCGTAGGCGCCGAGCGCCAGGAACGCATGGCCCTCCGCGAGCCGGTTGAGGTCGAGGGTGATCTCCTCGGGCGCCTCGAGGCTCCCGTGTTTGCGACAGAGGATCGGGTACTGCTTGCCCTTCTCCGTGCGCGAGTAGTAGAAGTGGTTGCCCCGCCGGTACGGGACGGTCGTGTCGTCCTCCTTGATCCGGCCGAGCATCTCGGCGTAGAGCGCCGCCTGGAACGGAGCGGTCGGGGTCATCATCTCGTCGGTGTAGGCGTTCTCGGCCCTGAGGTGCGCGAGGACCTCGGGGTCGTCCCGGTGCCGGAGCCAGGCGTAGTCGTCCTGGCGACGGTCGCCGTGGACGATGTCGACTTTCGGGATCTTCTTCGCGACGGGAGGTGTCGGCACGGTCGGCAAGGGAAAGTGTACCGCCTCCGTCCAGGCTTTCGGGTCCGGTCGGTCGGCTGCTGGTATGGTAGTATGGTACCGATATGGTAAAGGTGACGTTCACGCTCGACGAGGCGACGATCGACCGACTGCGGCGGACGGCCGCGCGCGTCCGGAAGCCTCAGAGCCAGGTCGTTCGCGAAGCGGTCAAGGATTACGCGGAGCGAGTCGGCAAGCTCAGCGAAGAGGAGCGGACGCGCCTTCTCAAGCTCTTCGACACGGTCGTCCCGGCGATCCCGCTTCGACCCGTCGCCCGCGTGGACGCCGAGCTGCGCGCCATCCGCGCCGCACGGCGACGGGGTGGACGGCGGCAAGGGCGTCGGGCTCGGTGATCCACCTCGACACCTCCGTCCTGGTCGACGCTCTCACAGGACCTCGACGTTCTTCCGGCGCGCTCAGGAAAACGATCGAGCGAGGAGAGCGCCTCGCCCTGAGCACCCTCGTCCTCTACGAATGGCGCCGCGGGCCACGACTGCCCGAGGAACTGGCGGCGCAGGAGGCCTTGCTTCCGAACGAGTCTGTCGTGGCGTTCGGCTGGCAGGAGGCCTCCCTCGCGGCCGAGCTCTACCGAGTCATTCGACGGCCGCGTGAGCGCGAAATCGACCTCGCGATCGCCGCGTGCGCGCTCGTCCACGGCGCCCCGTTCTGGACGCTCAACCCGCACGACTTCCGCGACATTCCGGGTCTCACGATCGTGAGCGACTGACCCGGCCTCGCGACCAGACGTCAGCAGCCGAGCTGCTCGGCGAGGTCGATGAAGTCGTCGGCGACGACATCCCAGTCGCGCGCCGGCCGGAGGTCGGTCGTCTGGGTGGGGCCGTGCTCGGTCCGCCGGTGCACGAAGGCGGTGCGGAAGCCGAGCGCGCCGGCCGCCGCCAGGTCGCCGTTGTGTGCGGCCACCATCAGGCACTGCGCGGGGGCGAGCCCGAGGAGCTCCGCCGTGGTGCGATACGCGGCGGGCTGGGGCTTGTAGTGGCGCGCGACCTCGGCGCCGAGGACCGCGTCCCACGGGAGCCCGGCGCGCTTGGCCATGTTCACCAGGAGCGCGACGTTGCCGTTCGAGAGCGTCGCCAGGATGAACTTCCGCCTGAGGCGCACGAGGCCCGGCACCGCGTCGTGCCACGGGTCGAGCCGGTGCCAGGCACGGTTCAGGTGGTCGATCTCCTCCTCGGTGAGCCCGATGACGCCGAACTGAACGAGGAGCTGGTCGAGGGCCATCCGATGGAGATCGTCGAGCTTGGTCCACGGGAGTGTGCCGCTCCGCACGCGTTCGAGCATCGGCTGGTAGAACCCGCGCCACGCGTCGGCGAACGCCGACCAGCTGACCCTCAGGCCCTTGGCGCGCCCGAGCGCCTCGCCCTCGCAGATCAGGCTCGACCGCCAGTCGACGACGGTGCCGAAGACATCGAACGTCAGCGCTCTGATCGACGCGGGGTCGATCGTCACGGGGCTACTGTGACCTCAGAACGCGCGATCGTCAACGGTGCGTCGTCGGAGGCGCCGTGAGCCCGATCGTCCGCCCCACCTGCGGCGGCCGTGGCAGCGCGTCGTGCGCCTTCTGGACGCGCGCGAGGCGCTCGAGGATCTCCGGCGCCATCGGCGCGCCCCGCCGCGTCGCCTCGCTCACGTGGAGCGACATCAGCTCGTTCGTCGCCGCCAGATGTCCCCCCGTCGCGTGGTACATCGCGTGGACGTAGTGGAGGCGCTTCGCGTCGTGACCGAGCAGGAGCGTGGTGAAGCGGAGCGGGTCCGCCGACCGCACCTCGCGGTGGTAGGAGACGTGCGCCTCCAGGCAGAAGGTCGTCACGCGATGCTCTCGTCGGTGGCGCGCGTCGAGCCCCACCCAGCTCAGGAACTCGTCGGTCGCGTAGTCGAAGACGACGAGGTAGTAGCCGACGTTCATGTGGCCGTTCCCGTCGATCCACTCGGGCCGGACGTGGTCGCGATAACGATCGAACGGTGCCTGAAGCTCGGTCATGAGGCAGAGTATACGCAGGATGCCCGAGCTGCCCGACGTCGTGCTCTACATCGAGGCGCTGGAGCCGCGCCTCCGGGGCGCCCGGCTCGAGCGCGTGCGGCTCCTGAGCCCGTTCGTGCTCCGCTCGGTCGACCCGCCCCTCGCCGCGGCGGCGGGCCGGGCGGTGAGCGGGCTCCGCCGTCTGGGCAAGCGCATCGTCATCGGGCTGGACGGCGACCTCTTCCTGCTCCTCCATCTGATGATCGCGGGGCGCCTCCACTGGCGCCCGGCCGGCGCCCGGCCACCGGGCAAGATCGGCCTCGCCGCGCTCGATTTCTCCACGGGCACCCTCGTGCTGACCGAGGCGGGCACGAAGAGGCGCGCGGCGATCCACCTCGTGCGGGGCGAGGAGGGGGTCCGCGCGCACGACCCGGGCGGGCTGGAGGTGCTCGGCGCGGACCTCGCGGCGTTTCGTGCGGCGCTCGTCGCGGAGAACCACACGCTCAAGCGTTCGCTCACCGACCCGCGGCTCTTCAGCGGGATCGGCAACGCCTACTCCGACGAGATCCTCCACCGGGCGCGCCTGTCGCCCGTGAAGCTCTCGCGGCAGCTCACGGACGCGGAGAGCGCGCGCCTCTTCGAGGCCACGCGCGCGACGCTGCTCGACTGGTGCGAACGGTTGCGGCGGGAGGCCGGCGCGAAATTCCCCGAGGGGGTCACGGCGTTCCGCGAAGGGATGGCCGTCCACGGGCGCTACGGCAAGCCGTGCCCGGCGTGCGGCGCTCCGGTGCAGCGCATCGTCCACGCCGAGAACGAGACGAACTACTGCGCGCGGTGCCAGACGGGCGGCCGGCTCCTCGCCGACCGCGCGCTCTCACGACTGCTCGGGGAGGACTGGCCGCAGACGCTCGAGGAACTGGAGGAGCGAAAGGCTACGGGCGGCGCGGAAGGACGATCGGCTGGCCGTGTGGCGTCGCGCGCGCGGCCCGGTCCCACTCGTCCTTCCGCGTGAGGAGCGCGTCCGTCGCGACGAGCCCCTTGTCGGCGACGATCTTCTCGAGTGCCGCGAGCCAGTCATGGTAGTAGCGGCTGCCGTCGTCCGCCTCGCCGCGCACCCGGGCCGCCGCGATCTCGTCGGCCAGGTACGTCGCCCACTCCTTCCACGTGAAGAGGCCGCGCTCGGCGAGGGTCACCGCCATGGCGAAGGCCTGAGCCTCCCACGGGGCCCTGAAGACGGGGCCCTCCGCGTCGCGCGGGAGCCGCGGCAGGGCGGCGAGATCGGGCGTCGTCACGGCGAGCTCCGACCTCACGCGGGATCCAGGTGATCGTCCCAGAGATCGACGTAGACCGCGTCGCCCGGTGAGGCGTCGGGCCCCCACAGCTCCCGTGCCGCGAAGCGGACGCCGTAGAGGTGCTGGGGCTTCTTCCCGAGCCCCATCGCGTGGGCATCGGGAAAAATGAAGACGCCGTAGTCGCGATCGACGACTCCCCGCTTCCCACGCGCGTAGCGCGGGAGCCGTGTGTGGCCGACGGGATTGACGTTCTTCGCCACGACGCGGTCGCCCGGCTTGAACCGCGGCGGGACGCGCTCCGGGAGTCGCGCCGGGCCGCCCTTGAGGAGCACCCGGCCGACGTCACTGGCCTTGAGCACCCGCCCCGGCGAGCTCCGGCCGCGCGGCCGTCCCGTCACGAGCTCGTCGCCCGTGACGAGGCCGCGCTCCGCGAGGAGCGTCTCGAGGCCCAGGAGCCACTTCTCGTAGTAGCTCGACGCCAGGTACCGGGCGGGCGGGATCCGCTCGCGCGCGTGGCGCGCCATGTCGATGTTCCACTCGCCCAGGAAGCCCGCGGCCATCGTGAGCGCGAACGCGCGGCGCTCCCACTCGTGGTGGAAGACGGGCTCGTGCTCCTCGCGCTCGATCGGCCCCATCCCGTGCATGCCGCCCATGTCGTGGACGCCGTTCATCGCGGGCCTCCCCGCGCCGGTGGCGTGACCTTGGCGACGCCGATCATCGAGTCGCGTGTGACGAGCTGGGCCAGCGCCTCCTCGCTCATGCCCTCGGTCCCCGCGGGACGCTCCGGCAGCACGAGGTAGCGCATCTCCGACGTCGAGTCCCAGACGCGTACCTCGACGTCGTCCCCGAGCTCGACGCCGAACTCACGCAGGACGCCCCGCGGGTCGAGCACGGCGCGCGACCGGTACGGCGCCGACTTGTACCAGACGGGCGGCAGCCCCAGGACCGGCCACGGGTAGCAGGAGCAGAGCGTGCAGACGACGAGGTTGTGGACCTTCGGCGTGTTTTCGAGCGCCACCATGTCCTCGCCCTGCCGGCCCATGTAGCCGAGCTCGGCGATCGCAGCGGTGGCGTCGGCGAGGAGCCGCGCTCTGAACGCGGGATCGACCCACGCGCGCGCCACGACCCGCGCGCCGTTGCGCGGCCCCACTTTGGTCTCGTAGGTGTCGATCACAGCGTCGAGGGCCGCCGGGTCGACGAGCCCCTTCTCGACCAGGAGGGACTCGAGTGCCCGCACGCGGAGATCGGTCTCGGCGAGCGGTGAGCCCGGCTCGCTCGCGTGGTCGTGGTGATGGTCGCTCATGGCTCGGCCCCTCGCGTCTCGCGGGTGGACATCGGGCCCCAAGCATAGCAGACTCGTGCAATGCCGCTCGCCGCGCTCCTGCTGGTGCTCGGCGCGGCCGTCTGCCACAGCGTCTGGAACCTCCTCGTGAAGAGCGACGCGCGCCGGCTCGAGATCCAGTCGGGCGCACTGCTCGTCGGTGTCGTCCTCTGCTCCCCCGCTCTCCTGATCTATCCCCTCACCGCCGTGAGCCCGGCGGCCTGGGGGGCGGTCCTCGTGTCGGGCCTCTTCGAGGCGGGATACGTCTTCGCGCTCACCGCGGCGTACGGGGCGGGCGACCTGTCGCTCGTCTACCCGGTCGCGCGCGGCACGCCGCCGCTCCTCGTCGTTCCGCTCGCGATCGTCCTCCTCGGCGAGCGCCCCGCGTGGCAGGGCCTCGTCGGGATCGGCCTGGTCGTGCTCGGGATCGCCGCCGGCCACGGTGGGTTCCCCGGCGGGCCCGCGCGGGTGAACCGTCGCGCGCTCGCGCTGGCGCTCTTCACGGGAGTGTTCACGGCGGGCTACTCACTCGTGAACAAGCTCGGCGTTGCGCTCGTCCCGGTGCCGCTCTACGCCCTTCTGGTCTTCGCGGTGGACGCGACGCTGATCTCTCTGGCGCGCTGGCTGCACGGCGGGCTCGCGGGGACCCGCGTGCGCGACGCGCCCTGGGGCCGGACCATCGTCGTGGGCGTGCTGATGATGGCGGCGTACCTCGCCGTCCTCGCCGCCATGACGCAGGCCCCCGTCAGCTACGTGGTCGCCGCGCGCGAGGTCAGCGTCGTCGTCGCGGCGATCCTGGGCGCCCTCGTCCTGCGCGAGCGCCACCCGGCGGGACGGATCGCGGGCGCCGCGGTGATCTTCGCGGGCCTCGTGCTGATCGCGCTCGCCCGTTGACGCACAGCTCACGGCGCGCGTCGCGTCCCCCGCCGTGTGCGAAAATGAGCCGGGAGGAGCCCGCCGATGAACCACGTCCTCAAGACGCGCGGTATCCCGGGCGTCGTCTACGGCGCGTCGTCCATCGTTCGCATCCACCTGGGCGCCGACGCCCACGCCCTCGGGCTCGAGGACTGGACGTTCGACTCCGCACGGTTGGCCCGGGGGATGGGCCCGCTCGGGGCGAAGCTCCACCTGGCGATGCTGCTGAACGGGGTCGATTACAGCCGCGGCTCGGCGATCGGCTGGCTCAACGCGGCGATGACCGACGCCGACATCGATCAGATGGTGGACGCGTTCGACCGCTCGCTCGACCGCCTGCGCTGCGAAGGCGCCCTCGCCTAGCGAGTCAGGCTCCGGTGCGCGGCTCCCTCCCGTGGATCGTCGGCACGGCTGCGGCCGCGATCGTCGCCGCGGCGCTCACGGGCGCGTTCGTCGCCGGGCGCTACGAGGGACAGCTCGGGCAGATGGCCCGCGAGCTCGCGGCGACGCGCCAGCGCCTGCAGCGCGAAGTCGCTCTCTACCGGAACGCTGCGGACCTCCTGCGCGACCCGACGACGCAGGTGGTGACGCTCCGGGGCCTCGGCCCGAGTGCCGGGGCGACGGGCCGGATGATCTGGCACCCGGCGGCAGGCGGCCAGCTCGTCGTCGCGAACCTGCCGCCGGCGCCGCCGGGTAAGGCGTACGAGCTGTGGACAATCGGTGAGGGGGCGCCGCGGCCCGCGGGCGTCTTCCGCGTGGACGCCCTCGGGCGGGCGACTCACCGTGTGGAGCCGGTGGAGGGCGGCGTGCGGGTCTTCGCCGTCACGCTCGAGCCGGAGCGCGGCGTGCCGGCGCCGACCGGCCCGACGGTCCTCGCGTCCGCGAAGTAGCCCAGGCGGCCCGCCGCGGCGCCGTCTGAATGGATCGCACCCTCAGAGTGCTAGCGTGGTCGACGAGGGGTGCCGGGCTCCCTCCCGGGGCGCGAGCGAGCGGCGCGGCAGGACGACGACGGCCTGACCTTGCGCGATCGTCTCGTCGCGCTGGTTCACCGCGACGAGGTCGAGCGTGACCTCGCCGCGCGCCTCGAGAACGGTCTTCGCCGCGACGCGGCCGCGGCACCACGTGGCGTCGCCGATCAGGTTGTGGCGTCGGACCTGGACGTTGAGCCGCGCCAGAGTGCCCGCGTCCCCCATCCAGTTGGTGACGAGGTGGCCGAGCCATGCGACGCGCTCGGGACCGTAGTCGTACGGCGCCGGCACGCCCACCGCGCGGGCGAGATCCGCGTCCCAGTGGACGCGCTCGGGCGGCTCGGGCACGCCGAACTCGTTGGGGATCCCGAGCGCGGGGTGGCGCTCGAACAGGTCGAAGGCGAGGCCGTGCGCGCGCACGTAGAGGCTCCCCCAGCCCTGGACGAAGGCGATGACCGATGTCACCGTGAGCGGCCCCTTGACGACCTCCGGGAGGGGTTCGCCGACCGTCACGTCTTCCCAGTAGCGCGGCGCGGCGCCGCGGATCGCCTCCCCCGCGTACGCACGGCGGATCCGCTCGATCTCCTCGGGCGCGTAGCGGTGGGGCTCGAGCGCCCGGTACTTCTGGAGCTCGCGCGCGGTGTCGCGCTCGGTCCGGAAGCACCACGAGTCCGCCTCGCAGACGATCGCCCCCGCGTCGTCCACGAACGTGGTGCGGTAGGTCTGCCTGATCGCGCGACGCGCGAACGTCGAGGCTTTCTCCTCGAGGTCGAGCAGAACGCTCCGGCCGAGCACGCGGTCGCCCTCGCGGACCGCGCGGCGCCAGCGGAAATCCGTGCCCGCGTACATCGCGTGGATGCCCGGGAGCCCCGTGACGTAGCCCGACACGATCCGGTCCATCGCGAAGAGGATCGTCGGCGGGGCGAGCCGTGCCGCGGCCCAGAGCGGGTTGCGGTCGCCGATCCCGTGGGCCCAGTGGCGAATCGCGTCGCGCGTCGCGACCTCCACGTAGGGCTCGGGGCGCCGGATCTCCTTGCCGACCAGCGCGCGGAGCGCGCCGAGCGCCTCGTCGCTGATCGTCGGGAAGCGGCTCACGCGTGCCCTCCCGCCCGCTCGCGGAGCGCCCGCCGGTCGGTCTTGCCCGCCGGCGTCTTCGGCAGCTCCTCGACGAGCTCCACGGCGCGCGGGTACTCGTGCTGGCTGAGCCGCGCGCCCACCCACTCCTGGAGCTCACGCGTGAACGCGGCGTCGGCGCGCCCGGCGACGACGTAGGCCTTCGCGATCTGGCCGCGCAGCGCGTCGGGCGCCGCGACGACGGCCGCCTCGCGGACGTCCGGGTGGCTCAGGAGCGCGTCCTCGATCTCGACCGCGCTCATCGTCCAGCCCGCCGAGATGATCACGTCGTCAGAGCGGCCCTCGTGGTGGACGTAGCCCTCCGCGTCCATCCAGCCGCGGTCCTTCACGGGAAACCAGCCGCCCTTGCGTCGCACGGCGATCTCACCGACGGTGCCGGGCGGGACCGGCTCGCCGCGCGTGTCCACGATCGCGACCTCCCAGCCGGGCGCCGGTCGGCCGAGCGCACCGGGCTTCACCACGTAGCCCGCGAAGCCGGGATAGTTCACGATGATCACGCCGACCTCGGTCGAGCCGTACATGCTGCACGGGGTGACGCCGATGGTCTTCTCGATCCACTCCCACGTCCGCGAGTCCATCGGCTCGCCCGTGAACGAGATGCGCTCGAGGGCGAGCCGCCGCCCGTCGGCGAGCCCGGAGGCGCGCAGCATGCGGAAGACCGTCGGCGCGGCGGCGAGGTTGGTGACGTGGAACTCCTCGAGCGCCTCGAGCAGTCGCCCGGCGTGGAACTTCCCCGAGTAGGCGCCGACGGCGACGCCCAGCGCGAGCGGCGCGATCGTGCCGTGCCAGAGCCCGTGGCCCCAGGCCGGCGAGGACGGGCAGAAGTAGCGGTCGCCTCGTCGGAGCCCGAGGCCGTAGAGCGCGGCCACCATCAGCGTGACGACCGCACGGTGGGTGTGGCGTACCGCTTCGGGGAGCCCGCGCGTCGTCCCCGAGGTGTACTGGAGGACGGCGAGGTCGTCGGCGCGTGTCGTCGGGGCGTAGCGCGGGCTCTCACCGGCGATCCGCCCGAGGAACCGGTCGTCGACCGCAACCACGCCGACGCGTGGGAAGAGCCCCTGCCAGCGCTCGGCGTCGCGCCCGACGAGCAACAGGCGCGGCCGGCAGTCGTCCACGCGAAGCCGCACGCCGTCGGGGCCGAGCAGCGTGAAGAGCGGGACCGCGACCGCACCGCGTTTCAGGATCCCGAACACGGCGCCGTAGAAGGCGAGCGAGGGATCGAGCATCACGGCGACGCGGTCACCCTTCGCGACCCCGTCGGCCTCGAGGAAGTTGGCGAAGCGCGAGGACCAGTCGGCGAGCGCCTCGAAGCTCCGCTCCTCGGTGCGGCCGTCGGCGTGCTTCAGGCGGAGCGCCGGTCCCCGCCCGACCCAACGGTCCACGCACTCGTGGGCGAGGTTGAGCCGCTCGGGATCGCCCTCGAAGAGGTCCCAGAGGTCGCTCCAGCGGAAGGTCTGACACGCCTCCGGGTAGCGCTGGACGTCGAGGATGCCCGCCACGGCTCCGTCGTTACTTCACGATTTCCAGAAGCTCGATCTCGAAGACGAGCGTCGCGCCGGGCTTGATCGTGGGCGGCCGGCCCTGATCGCCGTACGCCAGGTCGGAGGGGCACACGAGCCGACTCTTGCCGCCGACCTTCATCATGGGCAAGCCCTCGCTCCAGCATTTGATGATGCTGCCCAGGCTGAGCGTCAGCGGTTCGCCGCGCTTGACGGAGCTGTCGAACACCGTGCCGTCGATGAGCTTCCCCTCGTAGTGGACCTTCACCTTGTCGGTCGCCGCCGGCGTGGCGCCGTCGCCCGGTTTCAGCGTCGTGATGATCAGCCCCGAGGCCGTCTTGACCGCGCCCTGCTCGGCGGCGATCTTGTCGAGAAACGCCTGCGACGCCTTCTTCTCGGCGATGGCCGCCGTCGAGGCGCGCGCCGTCGCGAGCTCCTGGATCTTCGGGCCCCAGGTCTCGAGGTCGGCTTTCGGCTTCGCCTTGAGGATGCCGTCGGTGAGGCCGGCCTCGACGACTTCGAGATCAGCCTTGGTCAGATAGAAGCCGGTGAGGTTCCGGGCGATCACGAGCCCGAGGGCGTAGAGGGTCTTCTGCTCGTCGGTCTTGAGCTCGGGCCCCGCCGCTCCCGCGGCTCCGGCCAGGGCGAGGACGAACGCGATCGATGCGGCGACGGCTCTCAGCATGAGGCATCCTTTCTGTCGTCGGTTTCGGGTACGATAGGGCGATCATCTCACGGGAGGCATCATGCCGGACTCCATTCCCGCGTCGCTCATCATCGACACGCTCAAGGACACGTTCAGGGAGGCGCGGGCCTGGCTCGCCGCCGAGGTCGCCGAGCCGCCGCGCCATGCGCACCTCGGCTGGATCCTGAGCGTGCCCGACACACACCAGAGGACGGTGCTCGCGGCGCTCGACAAGGAAGCGGTGCTCCGCGTCCTCACCTGCGCGACCGAGGACGAGGCGACCACGATCGCCGCCGGCCTCTGGATGGGCGGCGAGCCGTGCGTGCTCATGATCCAGCACGCCGGTCTCTACGCGTCGGTGAACACGCTCCGCGGCGTCGCGATCGACGGGCGCGTGCCCGCCTTCTACATGATCGGCCTCCTCTCGCGCGAAAAGGACAAGGACCCGCGCGAGTCGCACCACTCGATGGTCCGCTACTGCGAGCCCCTCCTCGACACCTTCGGCGTGCCCCACGCGCGGCTCGAAGGCCCCGACGACGTGCACCTGATCCCCGAGTACTTCCGCCTCGCCCGCGAGCGGCGCGGCGCCGCGGCGGTCCTCGTGGGCCTGGAGACAATCTGATGCTCAAGCCCGAGGACATCCTCCGCGCGATCGCCGCCGCGCGCGGCGACGCGATCTGCGTCCCGACGATGACCACGGCGCCCGCATGGCGCACGCTCGCGCCGGACGACCTCTCGGTCACGTGCGTGGGCTTCATGGGCGGCGCCTCGTCGCTCGGCCTCGGGCTGGCGCTCGCCCGGCCCGACCGCCGCGTGATCGTCTTCGACGGGGACGGCTCGCTCCTGATGCAGCTCGGCTCGCTGGCGACGATCGCCGGCGCCCAGGCCCGGAACCTCACCCACCTCGTCTTCAAGAACGGGGTCTACCACACCTCGGGCGCACAGGGGATTCCCGGCGGGCTCACCGTGGACTTCGTGCTGATGGCGAAGGGCGCCGGCTACCGCAACGCCTACGCCATCCGCGAGCCCGCCGAGTTCAAGCGGCGCCTGCCCGCGATGCTGACGGAGGAGGGACCGGTGCTCGTCGAGCTCCACACGGGTCTCGCGGAGAAGACGCCGATGACCGACCGCGGCGGCCTGCCGTTCCACCGACAGGCGGAGGCGCTCAGGACGAAGCTCCTCCGGCCACGCGCCTGAAGGGAACCCGGACCCCCCACCGCCGCTCCATGAGACGCGCGACAAAGACGGCGCCACGCGCAATCCTTGCGTGGGAAGACGACCCGAAGTCCGGCGGCAAGCCGATCAAGCGGCCGGTGCCGCGTCTCGGAGCCACGCCACTCGCGCTCGCGATCACCGGGCCCGCGGTCCCGGCAAAGCGCTACCGGCTGGGCACGCGTGAGTTCCGGTACTGGGCGGCCGCCGAGGCCCTCCGCCGCGGCGCCGATTTCTGGGGCGCGCTGTTGCCGCGGTCCACGCGCTGGCAGCCCGGCCGGACGCTCAGGGTCACGCTCGACGCCGGCGTCGATCTCAACGCGTATTACGACCGGCGCGGGCTGTCGTTCTTCCACGACACGGTCGGGCGGACCACGGTGTACTCGGGCGAGAGCCCGGACGTCGTGTGTCATGAGCTGGGGCACGCGGTGCTCGACGCGCTGCGGCCCGAACTGTGGGACGCGATGAGCGTCGAGGTGGCCGCGTTTCACGAGTCGTTCGGGGATCTGAGCGCCTTGCTCGCGGGCCTTCAGCTCCCGTCCCTCCGGCGCGCGGTGCTGAGCGAGACGGGAGCCCGGATCGGCCGGTCGTCGCGCCTCTCCCGCCTCGCCGAGCAGCTCGGGTGGGCCCTCCGACAGATCCTGCCGGGCTCGGCGGAGCCGGACTGCCTGCGCAACGCGGTGAACCCATTTTTCTATCGGGCGCCGGAGACGCTGCCGCCGTCGGGCCCGTCCTCGTCCCTGACGGCCGAGCCGCACTCCTTCTCGCGCGTCTTCACGGGAGGCTGGTTCGAGGCCCTGGCGGGAATGCTCGCCGTCCGCGCGTCCTCACCGACCGAGGCGGACCTCCTCCAGGTGAGTCTCGACGCCGGCCGGCTGCTGGTCGACGCGATCCCCGCCGCGCCGATCGTGGCGGATTACGGGAGCCAGGTCGCCGCGCATCTCATCGAGTCCGACGCCGAGCTCTTCCGGGGCCGCTATCGGGACGCGCTGAAGAGCGCCCTGGTGCGGCGCGGGATCCTGTCGCTTCAAACCGCGAGTATTGTGACGGGGCCGGGCCCGGGGGCCAAAGCGCGGCGGGCGAGACGCACGGCGCCGGCCGCCGGCGAGAGCCACACGCGCCGGCTCTCGCTCAGCGCCGACGAGTTCGGGTTCGAGGGCCGGGCGCTCTTCGTCGAGGCCCCGGGCGAGGCACGACGGTTCGACGTGGCCTCCGCGGCCGAGGATCTCGGCTCGCGGACGGCTCCGGCGCCTACGCTGGAGGCCCGGCGCTTCGTCGAGTACTTGTTCAGGCGCGGGCGTGTCGACCTCGGCGCGCACGGGCGTGCCGAGACGCGCGTCGTCCACCCGTTCGCCCGCAAGACCCATGAGCTCGTGCCCCAGGCCGAGGACTTCGCGCTCGTTCGGCGGACGTTCGACTGCGGCTTCAACCCGGTGTCGTGAAGGAACCCGTCGCGGTCGGAAACCAGCCGGTGTAGCATACCGCCATGAAGAAGCGAGCGAAGAAGGCCAAGGCCCTCAAGCGAGCGCGCCCAGCCACGCGGGGGCCCGCGCGGTCCACCGAGGTGAGTGGGATCGCGAGGCCGGCGGCCGAGCTCTTCGTCAAGGGCGTGCTGGCGCGGGGCGAGGCGGCGAAGGCGGTCAAGGGCAAGCTCCCTCCCGGCGTCACCCACGAAATCATCGGGAAGGGCGCGAACGGGCTCCTGGTCCTCAAGCGGCGGCGCTTCTCGCTCGCGTAGCGCCCACCCGGTCGTTCCCGCCCCACATAGCGCAGCGGTGCTCGCACCGATCCCGATCGAGAGCCTCCGGAAGGTCGGCGTCGGCCTCAGGCGCCCCGAGGACGTGGTCGTCGGTGGGGAGGGCCGCGTCTGGGCCTCCGACCAGGCGAGCGCCTGCGCCGAGATTCTTTCCGACGGGACGTTGCGCCGCGTCGGCAAGGCGGGCGGGGCGCCGAACGGGATCAACATGGACACGCGCGGGCGTATCCTGATCGCCAATTTCGGTCTCGGCACGGCGCCGACGGGGCCGCTCCAGCGCCTCGACCCGGCGACGGGCGAGCTCGAGGTCCTCTGCGACGCGATCGACGGCAAGCCGCTCGTGGCGTCGAACTATCCGATCGTGGATCGCGCGGGCAACGTCTGGTGCTCCCACTCGACGTGGGACCGCGCGCGGTCCGAGCAGGGGCTCGCCGACGGCTTCGTGTACCGGGTGCGATCCGACGGCCGCGCCGAGGTGATGGCGTCGGGCTTCACCTTCGCGAACGGCCTGGCCCTCGACGCCGACGAGTCGCACCTCTACGTCTGCCAGACGATGGGCCGGAACGTCGTCCGACTCCTCATCCGCGCGGACGGCCTGCTCGGGCCGGCCGAGCCCTACGGCCCCGTGCTCGGCGAACCCGCGTTTCCCGGCGCGACGCCCGCCGAGCGCGCGCGGTTCGGGGCGACGGACGGCTGCGGCTTCGACGCGGACGGGAACCTGTGGGTGACGCTCGTCCTCGCCAACAAGGTGATCGCCATCACCCCGAAGCGCGAGGTCGTGACCGTGATCCACGATCCCACGGGCGAGCTGATGAGCTGGCCGACGAACGTCTCGTGGGGCGGCCCTGACATGCGCGATCTCTATATCGGCACGATCCGCCGGGACTACGTGCTCCACGCTCGGAGCCCCGTTCCGGGGCTCCCGCTCGTCCACCAGCGCTAGCCGTGGCAGACCAAGCGATCCTGTGGCGCAGGCTCGATGCGCCTGGCCACGAGTCCGCGCGACTGTTCTCGAAGGATTCCTCCTGGCATCTCGTCGGAACGGCGGTCTTCGCCCACGAGCGGCAGCCGTGCCGCCTCGACTACGTGGTGGTCTGCGACTCGGGATGGCGAACCGTCTCCGGACGCGTGACGGGTTGGGTCGGAGACGCGACGATCGAGGTCGAGCTCTCGGTCGACTCCGCCCGCCGCTGGCGGCTCAACGGCGTAGCGTGTCCCACGGCGGAACGCTCGATCGACCTCGACCTCAACTTCAGCCCGTCCACCAACCTGCTCCCGATTCGCCGGCTCGGTCTGGTCGTCGGCCAGGAGGCCGCGGTGCAAGCGGCCTGGCTCCGCTTCCCGAGCTTCACCCTCGAGCCGCTCGCGCAGCGCTACCGCCGCCTCGATGCGACGACGTACCGGTACGAGAGCGCGGGCGGCGAGTTCGTGACCGAGCTCCGCGTGAACGCGGCGGGATTCGTCACCCGGTATCCGGCCTATTGGGACGCCGAGGCCGGCGGGTGAATGCGCGAGACGCGGAGCCCGTCAATGAGCCGTGAAGACCGCGCCGAGCACGGGATGTGGCCCGGCGGGGAGCGCGATTGCCCGCTCGCTCGCGAGCTCGATCGCGACCGGTCCCTCGTCGCGCGTCGGATCGACCTCGACGCCGATGCGCATGGGCGAGCCCGGCCAGCGATAGATCACGACGCCGCTCGCGCCCTCGCTCGCCTCAGCGCCGAGCAGGCGCACCCACTGCGCCTCGGCGCGCTCGCGCGAGCGCGCGCGCATCCTGAGCCCGAGCACCGTCACAGGCGGCGGGTTCGGCGGGCCCGGCGGCACGACCCAGCGGGAGCGGCGCTCTCCGTCGCTCCGTGGCCGCGTCTCGACGATCTCGACGAGCTGGACCACGATGCCGAGCGCCCGCTTGGGATGGAGGAATGCCTCTCGCCAGTCGGGGTTCGAGTCATCGTAGCCGACGATCGCGTGCCCCGCCGCCTCCGCGTGCTCGCACACCCCGCGGAGGCTCGGGACGATGAACGTCACGTGGTGGATGCCGGGCCCGCGCTGCGCGAGGAAGCGGTGGAGGAACCCGTCGGCGCCGCGCGGCTCGAGGACCTCGAGGCGACCCCCGTCCTTGAAGCGCCACTGCGCGAACGTGTAGGCGCCCGAGGGTCCGCCGTGCGCGGGGGCTCCGCCCAGCTCGCCGACGAGGAACGCCGGAGCGTCGGCGAGGCGCGGCACGGCGAGCGCGATGTGATCGAAGCGGCTCCGTCGCACCCGCGGCTAGCTCAGGACGGAGAGCGTGCTGCGTTCGATCAGGGCGAAGTCGATCTCGGCGCCGAGCCCCGCCCCCTCGGACGCGTGCACGAGGCCGTCCGAGCCGACCTCGATGTCGTTGACGAGCCCGTACTTCTGGGTGCCGGCCGGCAGGAGCACCTCGAAGAACTCGCAGTTCCTGATCGCCATGATCACGTGCAGGTTCGCGACGTTGTTGAGGGAGTTGCCGCCGTGGTGGACCTCGAAGTTCATGTGGAACGCCTCGGCCAGGTGCGCCGTCTTCACGAGCGCGGTGATGCCTCCCTTCACCGCCACGTCGCCGCGGAGAAAGTCCGTCGCGCGCGCGACGATCCACGGCGCGAATGCGGTGAAGCCGCCAGGCGAGTACTCGGTGGCGAGGATCGGGATGTGGAGCTGCGCCTTGAGCTTGACGTAGTTGTAGATGTCGTCGTCCGCCAGCGGATCCTCGTACCAGTAGAAGCCGAGCTCCTCGATCGCGCGGCCGACGCGGAGCGCCTCTGGGTACTGATACGCCCACGTCGAGTCCAGCATGAGCGTGTAGGCGTCGCCGACCGCCTTCCGCACCGCCCGGCACACCTCGATGTCGATCGCCGGGTCCGTCGGCGGGTGGATCTTGTACGCCGTCCACCCCTCCGCCTTGAAGCGCGCCGCCTCCTCCGCGTAGGCCTTGGGCGACTCGAGCACGGCGGAGCTGGCATAGGCCGGCACGCGATCGCGGTAGGAGCCGAGCAGCCGATGGATCGGGAGCCCCGCGACCTTCCCCGCGACGTCCCAGAGCGCCACGTCCACCGCGCCGATCGCGCGGAGCGTGGTCGCGCGGCTCCGCTGGCACATCGCCTGGTAGAGTCGCTCGCGCTCGAGCGGGTCCTGCCCGAGCACCACGGGCTTGAGGGCCTGGATCAGCGACGCGGCGTCGAGATGGGCGCCGCGCATCGCCGAGCCGAGGAACGCGTGGCCCTCGACGGCCGCGTCGGTCTTCACGGTGAGCAACCCGAGCTGGCTCTCCCCACCGAAGCGACCGGTGTGCCGCCCGTACTGCGTCGGCGGAATGCCGCGCCAGGCAAAGAGCGTGAGCGTGACGTCGGTGATCTTCAGGGCCTTCCGCCTCCGCGGATCTCCCGGTCGTGCTCGCCGAGCCGCGGCGCCCGCCGCCGGAGCGGCGGCCGCTCGCCGTCGAACGCGACCGGCAGGCCCATCAGCTCGAGGTCGAGGCCGGGCACCTTCTGGATCATCCCCGTCGCCGCCGTCTGTGGGTGAGCGAGCACCTCGAGGAACGTGTGGATCGGCGCGCACGGCACTCCGGCCTCGTCCAGGAGGTCCACCCACTCGCCCTTGGTGCGCGTCAGCATGATCTTCTGGATCTCCGGGACGAGCGCCGTCTTATGCTTCTGACGGAGCGCGTTCGTCGCAAAGCGGGGGTCGGCCGCCCACTCCGGGCGGCCGAGCGCGACCGCGAGCTTGGCGAAGAGCCGGTCGTTCGCCGCCGCGATGATCACCGGCCCGTTCTTCGTCTCGAAGCCCTCGAAGACGACGAGCCGCGTGCTTCCGGTGCGATGCCGGACGGGCGGGGTGCCCGTGATCCGGTAGCTCGCGAAGTGGTTCGCGAGCCAGGCGAGCCCGGTCTCGAAGAGTGAGGTGTCCACGACCGAGCCGCGCCCCGTCCGCTGGCGCTCGACGAGGGCCGCCAGCACGCCAAGCGCCGCCCACATCCCCGTGCCGGAGTCGAGGACGGACGTCCCCATTCGCACCGGCGGTCCGCCCTCCTCGCCGTTCACCATCATGAGGCCCGCGAACGCCTGTACCATCGGCTCGTAGCCGGGTCGGAGCCGGAGCGGTCCGCTCCGACCAAACGTTCCGAGCGAGCAGTAAACGAGCCGCGGGTGGAGCGAGAGCAGCGTCTCCGGGCCGAGTCCGAGCTCTTCGAGGACCCCCGGGCGCAGATTCTGGACGAGCACGTCGACGCCTTCGAGGTACTCGATGAGCCACGCCACCGCCGCGGAGTCCCGCAGGTCGAGCGTGATGGAGCGCTTGCTCGCGTTGGCGGCGTGGAAGACGGGCGAGAGATCGTCGAGGAACGGCGGGCCCCAGCCCCGCGCGTCGTCGCCGCCCTCGGGCCGCTCGAGCTTTACCACGTCGGCGCCGAGCCGCGCGAGGATCTCGCCGGCGAACGGCCCCGCCAGGTTCTGCGCGATCTCGACGACTTTGACCCCGGCGAGCGGCAGACGCGTCATTGTACCGGGGTCCGCGAGGTCGGAGCCACTCGGCGGGTGGCCTGCCGTAGGTGCGACCCGGCTGCGTTCGGCATAGCGCTCCTCATTCCACCGGCGTCCGCGGCCGCGTCATCGCGACGTGACGGTTGACCAGAGCGCGTCGGCTCCCCAGCCAGCGACCTCCCGCCCGAGCGCGGTGGCCCACCAGCCCTCACCGCCGAACTCGGCGCGCCAGGCCCAGAGCCGCCGCGTGACGAACTGGAGGTCGTGCTCGTAGGTGAAGCCGAGCGCGCCGTGCACCTGATGCGCGATCGACGCGCCGATCCCCGCCGCCTCGCCCGCCCGCACCTTGGCGACGCCGATCTCGAAGGCGGCATCACCCCGGTCGGCCGCTCGGAACGCGTGGGCCGCCGCGATGTCCGCCGCCGCGGCGTGGCCGGCGAGGACCGCGAGGTTCTGCTGGATGGCCTGGTACGCGCCGATCGGCTTGCCGAACTGCCGGCGCTCGGTCGCGTAGCGCGTGGCCGATCGTAAGATCGCGTCCACGCCGCCCGCGATCTGCGCCGCCCGCACGAGCGCGCCGTACTGCCACACCGCGTCGGGCGGCACGCCGACGCCCGCGGGAGCGGCCGCGACGGGCGTCGCGTCGAAGACGAGCGTGTCGCGCGGCTCGCGCGCGAGATTCCGATCGGGCTCGACCCTGAAGGAACCCGCCGCCGCGCGCGCCACCAGCGTGTGACCGTCCACCGCGGCCACGACGACGACGTGGCGGGCCACCGCGCCCCACGGCACGCGGCGAGCGGTGCCGTCGAGTCGGAAGCCACCGGTCGTAGACCTGACACGCAAGTCGTCGTCGCGCTGGGCGGGAGCCAGCGTCAGCGGGCCCGCCGGTACGTCGAGCCCCGCGCCGGCGAGGAGCCACGCGGCGACGATCGTCTCGGGGAGCGGCAGCGGGACGGCGTGCCGCCCGGCCGCGCTCACGACGACGTGCGCGTCGCCCCAGGTGGAGCCGGCGCCGCCTTGCGCCTCGGGAACGAGCGGCAGCGTGAGCCCGTTCTCCTCGACCGCGGCCCAGAGCGCGGCCGGCCACACGTCCGTCTCGGCCGACTGGCGCAGCTCTCGCGTGACGCGCTCGGTGAAGAGGCGCGCCACGACGTCGGCGAGGATGGCGCGCGCCTCGTTCATTGTACCGGGGCCCGCGAGGCCGGCATCAACCGCAGGTGGCCTGAGAGAGGCACGCTCAGCTCCGTTGTACCGGGGCCCGCGAGGCCGGCATCAACCGCAGGTGGCCTGAGAGAGGCACGCTCAGCT
>Ga0209801_1000537_pt1 | contig 24879 bp, 22 predicted proteins | sample GraSoiAngelo_127_FD_185884 | JGI IMG/M metagenome (GOLD analysis project Ga0209801, IMG submission 185884) | Grasslands soil microbial communities from the Angelo Coastal Reserve, California, USA - 14_0927_09_40cm (SPAdes) (version 2) | ecosystem: Environmental > Terrestrial > Soil > Grasslands ... | reverse complement strand
TATGGCTGGACCTGCCCCTTCTGTTCGCGCGTGTGGTGGGTGACCCGCGTACTATATGAATCCGCACTGCCTAACAAGCGCCTGGAGCCGCCGCGGTGTATGATCAAAGAATGAAGACTTCATTTGTCACGCTTACCGTCCCGGACACCTTCACGACCCCGCGGCTGTATCTACGCCGCCCTCAACAGTCCGATGCGCCGGCGGTGTTCGAGTACGGTAGTGATCCCGAAGTGGCTCGCTATATGGATTGGCCCGCCCTCGTAGACATGCAGGATGCAATCAAAGCAACCGAACGCGCCGTGCGGCGTTGGGAGTCCGGCGAGGAGTATGCGTGGCGTCTTACGGTGAGGCCGAACGACACGCCCGTAGGTGGGGTTGCGTGTAGCATTGAGGGTCATCGTGCTGGGCTGGGGTTTGTGTTGTCGCGTCATCACTGGGGCAAGGGGTACGCCACCGAGGCGGCGCGAGCCGTCTTCGACTGGCTCGTGTCTCTGGAAACGGTGCAACGCATTCAAGCGACTTGTGATGTCGACAACCGGGCTTCGATCCGAGTCCTTGAGAAGCTTGCAATGTCGCGTGAAGCTCTTCTGCGCCGGTGGGCGGTTCGACCAAACCTGCCGGGCCGACCTGTGCGGGATGCTTTTTCATATTCTTGGGTTCGCGCGGCCTAACCAGGTGGGTCGCTTGATCACCTGCCGCGCCTCGATGCGGGACTAGATGTCGTTGCCAAGGACGTTATTCACTTTCGCGGGCGCCGCGAGTGATCCGCGGCTGAAGCCGCGACTCGGCGTCTGCCGCTCAAGCGGCGGTGCCACGCCCGTTTACGGGCAGATGCCGAGCCGCGAGTTGACTCGCGCACTCCGGGCGGCGTGACGTTGTGGTGAATAACCTCCTTATCAATTACAACTAGACTCAGCATAGCCCGCTCGGGCGACGCGCCGTCCCCGGTTCCTGAGTCGGCGGCACCTGCGGATCCGGTGGCGGGTACGGCGTGCTCCCCGCGAGCGTCCCAACGCACTGCGCCACCGTGATGGCCGTCGGCACCAGCGTGGAGGGCAACGGTGGGACGGTGGCATCGGGCGCCGCGAAGTTGAGCGCGCTCGTCAGGTCGCCCACCACCCCGCGCCGCCACGCCGACAGGTTCGGCACCTCGGCGCCGAACCGCGTCTCCAGAAAACGCAGCAGCGACGTGTGATCGAAGCGATCGGATGCCACGAGGCCACCCCGGCTGAAGGGCGAGATCACGAGCAGCGGCACGCGAAACCCGAGCCCGATCGGACCCGAGACCGGCGGCTTCCCGATCACGCTCGGGTCGGGGACCGGCGGAGCGGTCACGTACTCTCCCGCTGTACCGGGGGGCGCAGTGAGCGGCGGTACGTGATCGAAGAAGCCGCCGTTCTCATCATACGTGGCGAACAGCACCGTCTTCGCCCACACTCGCGGGTTCGCCGTGAGCGCGTGGATGATCGTGGCGAGATCATTCTCCCCGAAGATCGAGGGTGCGGGCGGGTGCTCGGTGTCCACCAGGGGGGCGAGCACCCACGACACCTGCGGCAGCGTGCCCGCCAGCGCGTCGGCCGCAAATCCCACCGGATAGTTGGGCAGGAAGGCCTTGCGGTACAGCGGCGAGAGCGGATTCTGAAAATTCTTGAAGAACCACAGCAGGTTGTTCGCCACACTCGCATCGGGTGTCTGGTACACCTTCCAGCTGATGCCGCGCGCCTCGAGCTGCTCGGGCATCGTCCTATAGGTGAGCCGGCCGAAGAATGACGGCCGGTTGGTGGAGAGTGTTTGCAGCAGGGGGCCGCCGTTCTTTCCGTCCGGATCGAGCGACGCGGCCACCGTGTAGAGCCGGTTCGGATCGGTGGGCCCGATGACCGAGCAGAAGTAGTTGTCGCAGATGGTGAAGGCGTCCGCCACCGCGTAGTAGAACGGTAGATCGGCGCGCGCGTAGTATCCCATCGTGAGGGCCGCGTCACCCGCGTTGATCGGCAGGCGTGACGTGACGAAGCCGTCCATCGCACCCCCATGCCAGCTCTCGTGCTGCGGCACCCAATCGTGCGTGATGTCGTGCGTGCACGCGGCGTTGAGCTTCGACGTGTCGAGGTGGAAAGGCAGCAGCGCGCCCACGGGTGGATCGGTCGTATTCGCGGGGTCGGGCTGGCGGAAGGCAGGACTTTGCTCGGCGAAGCCGCGCACGCCGCGGTAGCTGCCGAAATAGTGGTCGAACGAGCGGTTCTCCTGGATGAAAATGACCACGTGCTCGATGTCGGTGAGACGGCCGCAGGACGATGCGTCGGCGAGGACACGCGGGAACGCGTCGCGTGCACAGGCGGACGACATTCCGGCCGCGGCCGCGGCGGCAGCGGTCTTGATCATCTCGCGCCGCGTGAGTGTGCGTGAGGACATGGCGCCTCCGTCGCCGAGGTGAGAGGGCGTGGCGAAGTATGCTAGCGACGGGCGGCGGAATCCACGCGATGCGTCCCCGCAACGACGCAAGACGGATCGTCGCTAGGCCCGCGCGACCTTCACGACCGTGTCCCACGTGCGCGTCGTCTGCACCTGACCGAACGTCTTCTCGATCAGCGCCATGAACACTGGCCCCTTGGGGGTCCGGGTGTAGGCGCTGAAAACCTCTGTGCCCGCCACGCGGAGAATGCGCGCGCCATCGCGCTCGATGGGAAGCGTCAGCTTGGCCTTGGGGCGGTCCCGGAGGAAGGTGACGATCCGCTTCGCGGTAGGATCGAGCCGGAAGGCGCGGTAGGGGTCGGACGCGAGGACCTCGGACAGCGCCTCAATGGAACGCACGATCGTCAGGAATCCGGTGTCGAGCCGTCGCTCGAGCGCGGTTTCGATCTTGCGCTCGAGCGCCGCCGCCGACCTGCTCCGTGCTTTGAAGACAACGTCGCCGCTCGCGAGCACGGTCTTCACATCGGTGAAGCCTGCCGCCTCGAATGCGGCCTTCAGGTCAGACATCCGCGCGTTCATCGGCATCACGCCTCGGAGCAAGGCGGCGTAGCGGGGCATGGAGATATGTTAGCGCCCGAGCACGGACAGCGCCTCACCCGATTGCGAGCTCCGCCCGCAGGCGCGCCGCCATCGCCGCCACCCAGCCGAACGGCACAGCCCCCGCGAACGCCACGATCACGCCGCTCCAGCTCATGAACGCAATGCTGAGTGCGATCAAGAGCGGCGTGGCGACCGCCGAGGCGACGCAGTACGCTACCCAGCCCCCTTTCCCGCGCGCCGCGAAGCGACGGGCGAACACGATCGTGCCGGCGATCGCGCCGAGCATGCTGACGAAGAACCCCACGGCGTGGAGCATCGCGTGGCTGCTCATCGGCATGACCGGTCCCGGCGGCGCGCCCGGGGGAAAGCCGAATCCGGGATCGGGCGGGAAGAGCCCTGCGATGATGAGGCCCACGCCGAACATCCCGATCAGGCGGGGGCCCCAGGTCCCGCCCCGCTGGCCCGCGAGCGCGCGCCGCGCGCCTACCGCGCATGCGATGGCGAGTAGCCCCGTGACGATGAAGCTCGTGATCTGGAGCCACCCCAGATCACCGAGTCAGCTGGCTGATGGCGTTATGGCGGAGTTCGAACCCGGCACGCGTGAACGCCTGGCCCAATCCGACGACGAAGAAGACGATGCCCGAGGCGATGCCGCAGGCGAGCAGCTGCCGGGTGACGCGGTGCATGGTGAGTCTCCGACGTTAGAGTACATAGAACCGTCGAGTGACGCATCGGGTTTTCGACAACCACCTAGGCCGGAACGCCGCAGAACATGCACCCCTTGACCCTATACCTTGGTATAAGGTCTATCTTGTCCTCAGCCTCACGGAGAGCTCAAAGAATGGCGCTGACCATTGGTCAGGTCGCCGACGCGGCTGACGTGAACATCCAGACGATCCGCTATTACGAGCGGCGTGGCCTTTTTCCGGCGTACCGGCGACGGATCTAAAGCACCTCCTGTACGCCTACCCAACCAGCGGGTGGACGTGCCGTACATGATTTGAGTGGCCGACCCGCCGCTCTACGTGACTGGCGCGCATGAGGGCGCGGCCTCCACTGTTCGTCCTTCAAGGAGCGCCTTCAGAATCACGAGTTCCTCCCGCAGGGCGTGAACTTGGCCCGTGAACACGTCCTCCGGCATGCCCGGAGTCTGAAACTGTGTAAAGACGTATTCTGCGCCGTCGCCGTTCGGAAGGACTCGCGACGCTGCCAGCGCCTCCATCCCCGGCGCCGGGCTCAGGTGAAAATCGATAACCCCGAGGGCCTCGTCGGTCCGGTACCGCACGCGAACCTCTCCCTGTGGTGAGCTCACCAGCCACGCGTTTCCATCACGTCGGATGGCCTGGCAGAAAGCCCGTGCCCATCGCGGGAGGTTCTCCGGGTTGGACACGAAGCGAAAGACCTTGGACAGACTTGCCTCGATCGTGATGGTCTGCGTGTCGGTTCTCATAAGCCATTTCCTTTGCTGCCGGGCGGCTCGTCGCCCAGCGTCATGAGGGTTTTGACCGCGTCCCGCAACGCGTTCAGCCGATCGCGCGAGAGCCGCTGCTCGACACGCCGATCGAGCGTCGCCAGGACCTGCTCGGCCGTCGCCTGGAACCGACGGGCGCGGGGCGTCAGGTACACGCGCGCGGCCCGCCCGTCGTCCGGATCGGGACGTCGCACGATCAGCCGCCGGGCCTCGAGCGTCCGGACGAGCGTCGTCATGGCCTGCTTGCTCAGGCGAGAGCGGGCGGCGAGCTCGCTCAGCCGCAGGCCGTCCTCCTCGAACAGGGGGAGCAGGACGGAGCCGTAGGCCGGCCGCACCTGGGGAAAGCCACCGCGCCGGAAGCCGGCGGCAAGCAGCTCGTTCCAGCGCTGTAAGGCCTTGGCCAACAGGAAGCCCAGATTGTCGCGGGTTGCGCGCATGATATTAGTACGCTACGGTACTAATATAGTACCATACGGGACTATTCTAGCGCAAGCCCCTTCCCACTGGTCCAGGCGGCCTCGGCGTAACGCCACTTGTGTATATGTCATATTTGACATAGCTGAAGCACTACGACAGCTTGGATTAGTAGACGGGGGGATCGGTCCATGAACAGCGCGAAGAAGACTCGTCCTGAAGGTGCGGGATGAAAGGTTGGCACGGCCGCTGAGTTTCTGGGCCTCAACAAGCAGGAGGCTGCGTTCGTCGAGATGAAGCTCGCCCTGGCGCGCTGCCTCCATGCACTTCGAATCCGCCGGAAACTATCGCAGAGCCGAGTGGCTGAGTTGGTCGGCTCGAGTCAGTCGCGCGTTGCGAAGATGGAGTCCGGAGATCCGTCCGTAAGCGTCGACCTCCTGCTGAGGTCTGTGTTGGCGATCGGTGGTTCGCCCACCGCAGTAGTCCGCGCACTTGCTTCGCGCAAGAAGCTCACGCTCGCCTGATCGACAGGACTCGCCCGACGCACGATCAGAGGGCTGGGGCCGCGACCCGGTGAACCGGTTTACGCCACGACGGCTACGCGGTATGCGCCGGGCGATGCGCCTTTACCGACTTGGCACGAGCGCTCGGAAGGCAGCCGTGTCGAAGACGACGCGCGCCGAAACTAGCTTGCTTCGCCGAACAGTGTGCCACTCGCTCATGAGCACAGCCCCCCTGCCAGCGGGGGTCTCGATGTTCAGCTCATAGAAGGAGCAGACATCGTCCCCGTCCTCCCACTGCTTGAGTAAGCGGTGCCCGCGAACGATGCGCGCCAGTGGCGCGGCGCTCTGAAAGAACGCATCCCGGCTGCTGGTCTGAACAAAGGGGCCCGAGAAGGAGAAGTCCTCTATCACGGTGGCGCGAGCGCCAGCGACATCTCCCGAATAAAACGCCTTCAGATAGTCGTTCGCGACCTTTGCGGCAGCTCCCATAGGACCCTCCTGAAGGTGTGAACTTGCATGACGCAAGTACTATAGCCACGCGTACTTGCATGATGCAAGCACTATCGTTATGATGACCTTGTGCTGGGGCGCACCTACGAAGGCCAGAACTGTTCGGCTGCCAGAGCCCTGGAGGTGGTGGGGGAGCGGTGGAGCTTGCTCATCATGCGCGACGCACTCTTCCGGGGGCTGACCCGGTTCTCCGACTTCCAGCGGAGCCTCGGTCTCGCCTCTAACGTCCTCGCGAAGCGCCTCGATGGATTCGTGGAGAATGGGCTCATGGAGCAGCACGTGAACCCTGAGCACCCTGAACAACAGGAATACGTTCCGACGGACAAGGGGCGCGATTTAAAGCCCGTGGTGCTGGCTCTGACGGCATGGGGCGACCGCTGGGCAGCGCCGAACGGGCCACCCGTGACCTTTGAGCACGAGGGCTGCGGGGGCAAAGTCGAGGCTCACCTCCTCTGCCTCAAATGTGGTCGCTCTCCGGACCTGGCGCAGGTTGTAGCGAAGCCGACGCGATCTCGTCGGCGCCGCTTATGAGTTGCGATCCGCGAGAGATCCACGCGGGCGGTCACGTCGCTCACCGCGAGCACCGTCCTCCGGTCGACAACCATCAGCAAGGAATGGCTGCGTATGAGCACAAGGGAGATCGTTCAGGCCTATTTCGAGGAGCTCAAACGGAAGGGGAGATGGGAATCATTCCTAGCTGACGACCTGACGTTCACCAGCCTCACCAGCCCGATCAAGGAGGTGACAGGAAAGGCCGCCTACCTGGAGTCGACCAAGCGCTTCTTTTCCATGGTAAAGTCGGTAGAAGTGAGAGACCTGATCATCGAGGAAGCGAAGGCCTGTGCGTTAACTCGCTACCAGCTGCAAGCACCCAGCGGGAGTAGGTTTCAGAGTGATGTTGCCGAGCTTTTCACCGTTAGAGATGGCAAGATTAATGCGTTTGCGATTTATTTTGACACCGCACCGTTCCCGAAGTAAGCACCAGTATGGCAGCGCGCGAGGCGTTGGCCGAGAGAGTGAGAGCGGCGCTGGCGCACATTCCGCGGGTTGCGGAAAAGACAATGTTCGGTGGCATCACGTTCATGGTAAACGGCAAGATGTGCATCAGCGCCGGTCACCACCGCTTGATGTGTCGTATCGACCCTGAGCTGCACGAAACGGCGATCGCACGCAGCGGTGTTCGAACGGTCAGGATGAAGGGCCGAGCGTACCGAGGCTTTGTCTATGTGCGCGAGGAAGCCGTCGCATCAAGGAGAGACCTGCACTACTGGGGAGACTGTGCCTTGGCTTCAACACGCGGGCCAAGTCCTCGCGCAGACGAAGGAAGGAATAGGGCGCGCGTCGGTCCTGCCGCCACCGTTCACTTGGTGCGGCCCCCTGTCGTGGACCAGACGCGTGACCTAGCCTCCGGTGCTGAGGCCGCGCAACCTTGACCACCATGCCCCACCGCCTCTCCAAGTCCCGCTTCACCTCCGGCCTCCAGTGCCACAAGAAACTCTGGTGGGAGGTCCACGAGCGGGACGCCGTTGAGCTCCAGCCCGACAAGGTGCTGCAGGATCTGTTCGATCAGGGTCGGCAGGTAGGGGAGCTCGCCCGGACTCGTTACGCGAATGGAGTCCTGATCGACGCGCCGCACAACGCCCGCACCGAGCGCGTCGCGGCGACCGCAGCAGCGCTCGACTCGGACGCCCCCGCCGTGTTCGAGGCGACGTTCATCGCGGACGACACCTACGTCGCAATTGACGTGCTCGAAAAGCGGGGGAATGGGCACCACCTGATCGAGGTCAAGGCGTCGAACTCGCAGAAAGAGGAACACATCCCCGACGTCGCGGTGCAGGCGTACATCGCGGCGGCATGCGGCGTGGAGATCAACTCCGCCGAGGTGATGCACCTGAACAAGGAGTTCCGCCACCCGGATGTGGGCGACCTCTTCGCCCGCACCGACGTGACCGAGGCCGTCGCCGAGTTCCTCCCCAACGTCCCCGACGAGCTCGGCCGGCAGCAAGCGATGCTCGCGGGCACGCTCCCCGACGTCCCGATCGGCCTGCATTGCTTCGAGCCACGTGACTGCCCCTTCATGAAGCGCTGCTGGCCCGATTCACCCGACCACATCGTGCAGCTGTGCGGCGTGGGACCCAAACGGGCGGCCGCGTACTTCCAACGCGGCATCCAGTGGATCCGCGATCTGCCGCCGAACGAACGGCTCAACTTCCAACAACGCCGGCAGCTCAAAGCGATGGCCGAGAATCGCCTCATCGTCGAGCCGACCCTCGCGAAAGAGCTCAAGCCCTTCACCTCGGCCGAACGGCTGGGCTTCCTCGATTTCGAGACGATCATGCGCGCCGTCCCCGTCTGGCCCGCGATGGCGCCGTGGCAACAGGCGCCGGCCCAGTTCAGCTACCACGAGCGGCAGCCGGACGGCACCTACACGCACGCCGAGTTCCTGGCGGAGGGGCCGGCGGACGCGCGTCCGCCCTTGGTGGAGGCGATGATCAAGGCCACCGCCCGGGCCGATCGGGTGGTCATGTACACGTCGTTCGAAAAGACCCGCATTCGGGAAATGCAGCAGGCGGTGCCGCAGCTTGCAGCCGAGCTCGCCGCGCTCCAGGCGAAGCTCATCGATCTCCATCCGGTGATGAGGAACTGCGTGTACCATCCCGGCTTCAACGGGAGCTACAGCCTCAAAGAGATCCTCACGCCGCTCGTCCCGGAGCTGACCTACGACGACCTCGTGATCGTGGATGGCCGCGTGGCGAGTGTGGAGATCGCTCGGCTGCTCTTCGTGGCGGGGAAGATCCCGCGGCACGAGCACGACCGAGTGCGGAAGGACTTGCTCAACTATTGTGAACGGGATACGTGGGCGATGGTGAAGCTGCTGGAGAAACTCGAGGAGCTCGTCAGGGATGGGTAAGCGGGGGAGGGGTCGGCATCCTGTCTTTGACTCGAGCGACTCGCTGCTGGATGCGCGCGCAGAGGCTGAGCTAGACCTTCACGGGTTGAGCGCCGCGGAGGCGCAAGTCGCGGTGCGGACGTTCCTCCAGAGCTGGCAGCGGCGCAAGGCCGGCGCCGTGGTCCTCATCATCACGGGGAAGGGAAAGGGCTCGGCGAACGGGCCGGTGCTGCGCGGGCTCGTGAAGACCCTGTTGCAAGGTGAGCTGCGGGCTTCGGTGGCGTACTGGCAAATGGACGATGGGGAGGGCGCTTATAAGGTGAGGCTGCGATGAGGGACTTCTTGCCGTCTCCCACACCGTCGCGATCCGCTCGATTGCTCGCACCAGCCTACTCGTCCACGGCCCACGGCGCCGTGAGCTCGGTCCGCCCCCATTTGATCCGCACCATGCCGCGCAAGTCCGCCTTCTCGGTGGTCGGCTGCGCCGCGTCCGGCACCAGGTAAATACTGAGCCCGTCCTCGGCCTCGGCGAGCGACCGCGCGGTGAGCGGCACCCGACCGATGTCTCTCGCGGGCGTGTAGTCCAACCCCCATTGGCCCGTCTCCGCGTTGACGATGAGCCACCAGCCGCTGCGCCCGTTGAGCAGAAACAGCGAGTAGTCCCCATGCGGGACCTTCAGCGTGCCGAGCGTCAGGTCGACGTCGGTGTGCAGCGCCGTGGCCATGTTGGCGCCGAAACGCCACACGGTATCGAGCGGAATGAGGCCGTTTTCGACCTTCCGTCCCCGGGCGTAGGGTTGACCGTAGGTGACCGCGATGCGCGACGGGCCCGCGAGGCCGGCTTCGCTGAACCACCAGGCGTGATCGGTCCGCCCGCGTCGCGCGTTGAGATGCACTTCCACGCTCGCGAAGCTCGACGGCGTGGCGACGACTGGTCGCGGGGGCGGGGGCGGGGGCTGTTGGGCGCTGAGGGCCGCGCCGGCGAACAGGGCAAGCGCGGCGATCGATAGTACAGTGGGGACGGTGGGGCGCATCGGGCCTCCTCTCGGTTTGACGAACGGGTATAAGTACGTTATGGTCGTTTGTCAAGCAACGGCGGCACGTGTTGGCCACGGACATCACCACGCTCGAACGGGTCGGTGCCCATCCGGCGCTCGACTTCGCCAATACCGTCAGCTGGCGGGGTCAAGCCCGCGCAGTCGAGTACCTGCGGAGCTACGACGCGCTGCTCGCCTGGTCCAGGGCCGCCGGGCTCCTCTCACAGGGGGAGGCTCGCCGGCTGCGACGCGCCTCCGCGCACGACAAGCGACGCACGGCGGCGGCACTGCGACGCGCCCTGACGCTCCGAGAGACGATCTTCGTGGTCGGGAGCACGCTCGCGCGCGACTCGCTGCCGTCGCGAGCGGTCGTCGCACGCGTGCACGCGGCTCGCCTCGCCGCCCTGGCGCACGCGCGCCTCGTGCCGACCGCGCGCGGCGCGTGGACGCCCACCTGGAACTCGGCGCCGTCTGATCTCGATCGGCCCTGGTGGCCGGTCGCTCTCGCGTTTGCGTCCCTCCTCGAGGAGCCCCTGCGGTATCCCCTTGGGATCTGTCCCGACTGCTCGTGGCTCTTCATCGACCGCACCCGCAATCGCTCACGCCGCTGGTGTTCGTCGGGCGACTGCGGGAATCGCGCGCGCGGCCGCCGCTTCCGGGTCCGCCACCGCTCGAGATGACGGCAACCCTGTTTCTGGCACTCGCGCTGTCAGCGACCAACCCGCCCCTCCCGGATAGCGGCCGGTTTACCCTCTACAAGCTCCAGCACGAAGTGGGCGGGGAGACGTTCTCGTGGGTCTCGACGGCTCGAGGCCGGATGCTCACGACCCGGTGGGCATTCCGCTATCTCGGCACGGACGTCCGCCTCGAGACGACGCTCGAAACGACCGAGGACGGGAGGCCTCTGCACCTCCGGTCGCATGGCCAGACCTCGACGTTGACCGACATCGATCTCGACGTTCGGGTCGAGGGCGCGCGATCCTTCCCGATTCACCGCTACCCGCCCCTGGCGCTCGAGGAGGCGCTGTTCCGCTACTGGCTGGCGCGAGGCCGCCCTCGCACGCTGCCCCTGGTGCCGGACGGGGCCGCCGCGTTCGAGCTCCGGGGAAGCGACACGCTCGCGGGTCCATCAGGGCCCGTCGTGGCTAAGCGGTATTCCGCGACGGGCCTGCTATGGGGCCGGCAGTCGCTCTGGGCGACGGACGATGGACGCCTCATCGCGGTCGTCAACGGCGATGCTGAGCTGGATCGCTTCGAGGGAGTGCGCCAGGGGTTCGAGAGTCACCTGGCCACCTTCGTGCGCGGCGCGGTGCGGGATGGCCTCGCGGATCTGGCCGTACAAGCGCGCGCCGTGCGACCGATCCACGAGGGCGACTACGCCATTACCGGAGCGCGGTTGGTTGACGGAACCGGTGCGCCTCCAACCGCCGACGCTGTGATCGTGATTCGCGACGGACGCATCGCGGCTGCCGGCGCGCGCGGCGCGGTCACGGTCCCGCAGGGAATGGCCGTCGTGGACGCGCGCGGGCAGACCGTGATCCCCGGTTTGTGGGACATGCACGTGCATTTCGAGCAGGTCGAATGGCCGGCCGCACAGCTCGCGGCAGGGGTTACCACCGCGCGGGATGTCGGCAACGAGCTCGAGCTCGCCGTGGGCCTGCGGGATGCGATCAAGGACGGTCGCGCGCTCGGGCCGCGACTGCTCCTCGCGGGCTTGATCGACGGCGCCCCGGATGGCCTCGGCGTGCAGCTCGCGGGTACGCCCGACGAGGCGCGCGCGATGGTGCGGCGCTACCAAGACGCCGGGTTCCAGCAGATCAAGGTCTACCAGTCCGTCCCGCCGGCGTTGGTGAGCGTGATCGCGGACGAGGCGCACCGGTTGGGGATGACGGTGACGGGACACGTTCCGACCGGCATGAACGCGTTCCAGTTCGTCGAGGCCGGCGCGGATCAGATCAACCACATTGGCTTCGTGCTGGCAGTCATGACGCCTCCGACCGCGCCGGGCCAGCCGAGGCGACCTATCGATCTCGCGTCGAGCGAGGCGCAACACGCGATCGCGTTCTTGCGTGAGCACCACACGGTGCTCGATCCCACCCTGGCGCGGAGCGAGCAGAACGCGCATCCCAAGGACTCCCTCTTCTCGGTGTACGAGCCCGGCGCGGCGAAGGCACCGCCTGAGCTGGCGGAGGTCCTCAACGCGAGCGGCTCGCCCGACACGGTCGCCCGGCGCCGCATGGCGTCGGTCGCGCGCGCGCTGCCGATCGTGAACGCGTTGCGTGAGGCCGGCATTCCGATCGTTGCGGGGACGGACTTGGTCGTCCCCGGCCACAGCATTGCGCGCGAGCTCGAGCTCGAGGTGCAGGGGGGATTCACCCCGATGCAGGCGATCCAGGCCGCGACCATCGTCGCGGCCCGCGCGATGGGACTCGACCAGGAATCGGGGACGGTGGAGCCGGGTAAGCGGGCTGACCTGGTGCTCTTGGACGGGGATCCGCTTGCGAACATCAGCGCGGTGCGACGGGTCACCGCCGTGGTGACGCGGGGGAAGATGTACCGCCCCGCGCCGCTGTGGCGGTCGGCCGGGTTCGCGCCGTGAGGACCACCCGCCGCGCAACCAGGCATCTTGAAAGCGCTCGCAGCGACAGGTAAGGTCCAAGGCATGCCACATAGAGTCGGCCCCGATGGCCGGCCCCTCGCGCACGAAGAATAGCATCGAGTAGATCCAGGCATGCCACCGCGACTGGCGCGCGCGCTCTGGCTCGCGCCGACACTGCTGGCCGTCTGTCCGTCGGCCCCCCTCGCCGCCCAGACGATCGACACGATCATCGTGTTGCGGCACAACGTGTACGATCGCAAGCGTGACGCGCCCAAAGTCGTGGCGAGTGTCGGGAACGCCCTGCACATCACCACGCTCGGGTGGGTCGTGCGCCGCGCCCTGCTGATCAAACGGGGCGACACCTACGACTCCGTCAAGGTGGCCGAGAGCGAGCGGGCGCTGCGAGCGCTGACGATCTTTCGCGCGGTGAGCATCGACACCGAGCGCGTGGACGGCGGGCGTCTCGCCCTGCGGGTGGAGACGGACGACGCCTGGAGCACCATTCCCGATTTCGACTATTCGTCCGTGGCGGGCGACGTCCTCTGGGCCGTGGCGTTCACGGAAGGGAACCTGCTCGGCACCGGCACGGCGCTCACGGGGCGCTATGAGAAAACTCCCGACCGTCACAGCGTGAGCGTGGGATACAGCAGCACCGGCTTGCTCGGTCGCCGCACCGCGCTCGCAGGGCAGTACAAGGTTATTTCGGACGGCGACAGCGGGTCGTGGTCCCTCGGCGTGCCCTTTTACGAGACAGTCGCTCCCCGGTCCCTCACGACGAACGGCGCCGCGGGGAAGGAGCGCGTGCTGCAGTTTCGTGACGGCGTCCTGGCCGACAGCGTGCAGCACCGGCTGCTGCTGTTCGGCCTTTCCGGAGGTGTGGCGCTGCGGGCCACGCGGGCGAGCTACGCCCGGCTCTGGTTCGGCGCGAGCTGGCGACGCGAGGACTTCGCGCTCGCAGCGACGGTGCCGTTCCCGCGCTCGCAATTCGGGACCGTTGGCGCAGGGATAGAGTTGAAGCAGGTGCGCTTTCAGGTGCTCGAGAACTTCAATGCCTTCGCCCACCAGGAGGACGTGGACCTCTCGCAGATCCTGCGGCTCGGCGTCTGGGCGGCGCCGCGCGCCTGGGGCTACAAGCCCGACAGTGCCGGCGTGGGTCCCGAGGCGAGCGGCCAGGTCTCCGCCATCTGGCACAACGGGTTCGCCGTGGTGCGCGGTCAGGCGGACGGCGTCCTCACCGGCGCAGGGGTGGACTCGGGGCGCGTCTTCGGCAGCATGACCGTCGCGAGCCAGAACCTGGCTCGCCAGACGCTCATCCTTCACCTGGAGGGCGGCGCGCTGCGCGGGCCCAAGCCGGGGGACGAGTTCGATCTGTGGCGCGATTCAAAGGGCCCCCGGCTGTTCGGAGCGCACGCCTTCACGGGCACCCGCGAGGCCTGGGTCGCTCTCGAGGACCGGTTCGTGGTGAAGGACGAGGTGTGGGGGTTGTTCGGCGTTGGCCTGGCGCCGTACCTCGACTACGGTGGCGCCTGGTACGCAAACGAGCCGACGCGGCTGGGTGGCGACGCCGGGCTCGCCCTGCGGCTCGGCCCCACGCGGTTGACCATCACCGACGTGGGACAATTCGCGCTCGGCTATCGCTGGGGCAAGGGGTTCACCGGCCGCCACTGGGCGTTCACGGCGACGGGGAACATCCTGTACTGACGGAGTTCCCTCGATCTCGCCCCGCTACAGCGTTAGGTACACGACCTTGACGAACGCGTCGCTGTTGAACGTCCCCTTGCCCCAGTCGACGTCGAGGTCGGCGAAGGGTTTGGCGGCGGCGCACTCTTCGACCGATTTCCCGGACGCCTTGAGCTTGCGTACCCGGTCCGCGGCCGTAGACAGCATGTCGCGAAACTTCGCGAGGTCGGCCTTGGTGCCGAGTGGGCCGTGGCCCGGGACGATCTTCGTGTCGCCGTCCGCGAGGGTCAGCAGGCGGTCCGCCGCCGCGATCATGCCGTCCACGCGGCCGCCAGTGGAGCCGTCGATGTAGGGATACCTGCCGTTGAAGAACACGTCGCCCGCGTGCAGCACGTTCGCCTTCTCGAACCGCACGACGACGTCGGTGTCGGTGTGCGCCGGCGGGACGTGCGTCACCGCCAGTCGCTCGCCGTTCGCCTCCAGCTTGTACCCGTCCTTGAAGACTCGCTGGGGCAGGGCGCCCGCCGGTGACGGCGGGAAGTCGAGCTCGAGCACGGCGAGGTGGTGCGGCTCGGTCATCCGCAGCTTGGTGTTTTCGTGCGCCACTAGCGTGGCACCGTCGGCGCGGAGCGGCGCGTTGTTGTCGGTGTGGTCGAAGTGCCAGTGCGTATTGATCACGAATTTCACGGGCACCGCGAATCCCTTGAGCGATTCCTGAAACTTGGGCCACGCGGGCGCCACGAACGTGTCGACCACGACCATACCGTCGGAGCCGTGGAGCACCACCACATTGCCACCGGGACCGGCGAGCAGGGTGACGTTCTCAGCGAGGGGCTGCGCCTGTATCGGGATGGCGCCGATCCGCGCCCGAGCCGCCGCCACGGGATCCTGCGGAGGGTTCGCCGCGCGGGCCAGCTCGCGGGGTAAGAGCCCGTCTACCAGCGCGCCGGCGCCCATCGCAGCCATCATCCGCAACCACTCGCGCCGCGTCCTGCCGGTCACCGTCCGGCTCATGCGCCACCTGCCGTCTCGAGTTGCCGTGCAATATGTCCCCGGTGCAGTACTCTCCGTAACCGTCAGGACAGCGTCAGGGCTTTCAGCGGCGCAGCTGCCCTTTAAGGAATGGCAGCACCGCCTGAGCGACCGCACCGGGGTCGTCCGCGAACGGCCAGTGGCCGCTCTGCTCGAGGACGACGACCTTTGCACTGGGAAACACCTCGCGTTGGCGCTCGGCGTAGCTGACCGGGATGTAGGGGTCGTGCTTGCCCCACACGACCAGCGCGGGCCGGGCGAGCGGTCGCAGCGCTCGCGCCATCTCCTCCATCCGCCCCGGATCGCCGGTCGCCCGATACAGTTTGAGGACCGCGCGTCGTGTTCCCCTGTCGTAGTCGTCGAACATCTGGTCGATGAACTCTCGCGGTAGTCCCCGGGGGTTTCCATGCTTGAGCAGCAAATGGAAGCCCCGGCGCGTAGCAGTGGCCTGAAACAGCTCGCCCAAGAGAGGCGTGCGCCAGATGCGCGCGAGATAATGCCAGCGATAGCCGGTGAGCACGCCGGTGTCGATCAGCGTGACGGTAACGAACTCGTGCGGATGCGTTGCGGCCCACGCGAGCCCCCACGGCCCTCCGAAGTCGTGCAGCACCAGATGCGCCCGGCGGATGTGGAGCTGGGCCAGGGCACCGGCGAGATGCTGGGCATACCCGCGGACGGTGTACTCGAAACCTGGGGGTTTGTCGGCGCGCCCGAAGCCCGGCATGTCGAGCGCCACCACGCGCCCGAACTGCGCCGCCGCCGTGGCGAGGCGCGTCCAATCGCGCGAAGAGCCGGGATTCCCGTGGACGAATACGACGGCCTCGTCCGATTCCGGACGGCCACCTTCCAACAGCGGCGAGCGCACGCCGTCGACCCGTATCTCGCCGGGGCGCAGAACGTTGTTCGACACGCTCCCGCCAATATGCCTTTCGCGTGGGTGACCGCAACGAGGCGCGGTGAGCACCACCTTGCGGGCTCCGGGTGCGGACACATATTCGATCGATCTCAGATGCCATGAACCCCGGGGCGGCTGTCGTGCGGGTCGCCTATGCCTCGAGGGGAGCGAATCGCGAAACCGGCTGAGCGAGCTACTCGCTTGGCCGGTCTTGTTTTGTTGGCGCCCGTCGAAAGGAGCGCGCCTATGCCCTCACCTGTGGATCGGCGCTCGGTGGATCTCAGCGCCTTCCCCGACCTGGTAGTGATCTATCTCGGCATGCGCGTCCGCGCGCTGGCGGGCATCAAGACGTTGCTGGGCCTGGGCCCGCAGATCGACAAGGCCGGCGCCGGGCGCGCCGAAGGGCTGCTGCACTTCGAGAACAACATCATCTATCGCCTGTTCCCGCTGCATGTCGGCATGCGGTGGTACTGGAAAGACTTTGCGTCGATGGAACGGTGGACGCGATCGGAACCCCACCGCATATGGTGGCAGAACTTCCTTCGCAGCTCCGGTGGCACGGGCTTCTGGCACGAGGTCTACTGCATGCGCGGCGGGATGGAAGGGGTGTACGCCGACGTCAACCTGCCGCCGCTTGGGTTCCAGGCGTTCGCGCCCGGCGTGCCCGGACGCGGGCACATGTTCTCGGCTCGCACGCGGCTCGATCTTCCCGGCGAGGTGCCGGCGCAGTCGGCTGGTACCACCGAAGCGGACTTGTACTAAGTGGGCCTTGACATATGGCGCGGCTTTCCGAACTCAGTGCAGAATCCAGAGAGCCGTTCGCGGCCCGAATGGACAGTATTCATGAGCGTAGGCAACGGTGGTGCTGACGCTCGAGTAGGCTCAGGGCACCGGCCGCCCGGCCCCGACGGGGCGATACGTCACCCCCAACTGATCAAACAGGAACGCAAACACGTCGGTCTGTTCGGCGATCCGCTCGTCGAGCGGCGTCCCGAAGCCGTGCCCCGCGCTCGGGCTCGTCCACAGCAGCACCGGGAGCCCGGAGCTCGTGGCCGCCTGCAGCCGGGCCGCCATCTTGCGAGAGTTGGACGGGTCCACGCGGCCGTCGTGCTCTCCGGTGCGCAGCAGCACCGCCGGATAGCGGGAACCGTCCACCACACGATGGTACGGTGAGTAGGCGTACAGCGCACGGAATTGCTCGGCATCCTTCACCGTGCCGTATTCCGTCGCGTTGAACGCGCCGTTGGGGAACAGCTCGCTCCGCAGCATGTCGTAGACGCCGACGTACGAGACCACGGCTCGGAACAGCTCGGGGTGCTGGGTCAGCGCCGCACCCATGAGCAGTCCGCCGTTACTGCCCCCCTCGATGGCGAGTCGACTCGGCGAGGTATATCCCTGCGCGATGAGCCATTCGGCGCAGGCGACGAAGTCATCGAACACGTTCTGCTTGCGGGTCAGATTGCCGGCGCGGTGCCACTCCTCGCCGTACTCGCCGCCGCCCCGCAAGTTCGCCACCACGTACACCCCGCCTTGATCGAGCCACACCCGCCGGCGCGCCGAGAAGGCCGGCGTTTCACTGAGGCCGTAGCCTCCGTAGCCCGAGAGGATGGTCGGATTCCGTCCGTCGAGCTTCGTGCCCTTGCGGCGCATGACGTTCATGGGCACGCGGGTCCCATCGTGGGACGTTGCGAACGCGCGCACCACCTCCACGTCACTGAAGTCCGCGGGTGACGTGATGAACAGCGCGGTCCGCCGCGCACCGCTCGCCGGATCATACCGGTACCACGTCGCCGGCTCGGTGTAGCTCGTGGCGAGATACTCGACTGCGTTCCCCGTGTCGCGCTTGACGTCGAGCACGGACGAGATCGGTGAGAGGGGAACCCGCGTCTGGCGCCGGGTCCGTAAGTCTACCGCGCGCAAGCCCGACGGGCCGCCGGCGACCTCGCTGACGTACAATTGCGTCGCGGTGGGAACGATGTCCTGAATCGACGACGTGTCCTGTTCGAGCACCACCTCAGCCTGGGCGAGCGCGGGATGCTCCAGCGGGACGCGCAGCACCCTGCCCCGCGGCGCGTCCTGCACCGACACGAGGTAGAGGAAGCCGTCCATCCCGAGCGCCGCCCGCGTCGCGTGGTCGGCGAACCGAGTGACTTGGGTCCACGTCCCCGAGGGGCCCGCCACGTAGTGAGCGAACTCGCCCCCGTCGCCGTTCGCCACGGTCGCGAGGAAGTGGCGGCCGTTCGCGCTCCGCGTCACAAAGATCTCGGCGATGCGGGGGAAGTCCTTCCCGAGCACGTACGCGTCCGCACTATCGGCGGACCCCAGTTTGTGGAAGTACAGCTGCTCGTAGAAATGGAGGTCGGCATCGGGCCGCTCGCCCGGATGCGGGTAGCGCGTGTAGTAGAAGCCCGAATCCCCGCTCCAGGCCATGCTGCCGAGCGCGGTGGGGTACTGGATGTGGGCGATCGTGTCGCCGAGCTCGCGGCCGCTGGCGGTCTCGAACACATGCAGCGTCCCATCCTCGGAGCCGCCGCGTGACAGCGACACGGCGACCCGTGCGCCGTCGGGCGACGGCACGAAGAAGTCGATCGTCGTGCCGGCGGTCGGGTCGAGCGCGTTGGCGTCGAGCACGACGCGCTCGCTCCCGGGGTCGTCGGCCGAGCGCAGCGTCACGAGCAGCGGCTGCTGCTTGGGGGGCTGGAACTTGAGGGCGAAGAGCCGCGGACCGTGCCGCTCGAGATCCCAATAGCTCGCCGATGTGGTAGCAAGGAGCTGGCGGACCCGCCGCGCGATCCCGGCGCGGGCCGGGAGGCCGTCGAGCACGGCGCGCGTGTGCGCGTTCTGTGAATCACTCCAGGCGCGGACCGCGGGGTCGTCGAAGCTCTCGAGCCAGCGGTAGTCTTCCGTCACCGTGACGCCGTGGTACTGCTCGCTGATCGGCCGGCGCACGGTGACGGGGAGCGGCGCCATCCCCTGGGCGGCGACCGGTGCCGTGCCTGCGAGACCGAGGGCGAGGCCAAAGAACCAGATCTTCGGGTGCGAACGCACATGAGCCTCCTTATAGGCGGCCGTCGGGGCGGCTCTCGGAACTCGGGGTGGCGTCGGACGACGGCGTCAGGGCGGAGGGCGGGGGCCGAAGGGGCAAGCGAGACTATCACGCGGCGCGGTCCCAGTCAACTCGCCCCACGAGCGCGCCGAGCTCGCCGCGCTCCAGGCAAAGCTCGCACGCCGAGGCGCAGGGGACGAGGCCGCCGGGCTCCACCAGCCCTACTCTGGGCACCGCTCCTTCGTGGCGCACCACATATCGGCCCGGGCCCCCGCCGGGGCTGTTCCCGAGGTGCGATGCAGCCAATCGAGCTCGTCCATGATGGCGGGCCAGCCGAGGTTGTGATCCAGATCGTACCAACGCACCTTTGCCGGCTTTGGCACCGCGCGCTGAAGCGCGACGGCATCAGTCATTGTAACGAGTTCGTCTCTGCGAGCCGCCTGGAAGAAGAACGAGGCTCCTGTTGCGCAACCGATGTAGCGAATGGGCTCGATCGGCCGCATAGCCGCGAGCCAACGTTCACGCCTCTCGGACGACAGACTATCGAGCGCCGCTCGATGACCAGCTGCTGAGTAATGCGTGACGAGTCCACCGTCCCCGACAGTGAGGACATAGGTCCGAGGCCGGTGTTCGACCGCCGCCAGGAGCCCGCCCATCGCCGCACCGTAGCTTCGTCCGACGAACGCCAGACGTCCGACGTCGACGTCCGGGCGTCCGATCAACAGGTCGAACGCCCGCTGCAGATCCACGATCAGTTGCACTTGCTCCGCGCTATCCTGTGGCGTGAACGTGACGGGGTCGCCCGCGCGTCGCGCGAACGGCGCGTCGAGCGCCACCACGATCGCACCGTGATGAGCGATGTTGCCGCTGACCCACGAGACGTATTCCGCTTTCCCCGGCATGCCGTGCTGCATGACGAGCCCCGGCAGCCGGACACCGGGCACGTGCTTCTGAGGGACGAATAGAAGGCCGGTCGCCCTGCCGCCGCGAGGACTCGCGAAACTGATCGCATGGATTTCGACGCCATCTTGTGTTTTAGCGACCGAATCACGGAGGTCCAACGGCAGAGCGCGGTCGTACGAGAAGGTCGCGAGCGGCAGTGAGGAGCAAGAGTGCGCTCCAATCTGCGCGGTTCCCCGCGCGATCCCAAAAGCTGCCAGTGAGACCGCCAATAGGACGGCACGCATCGAACGCCTGTGTGGGAGTGTCAGCTTCTTCGATACCGAGGCAACAGCATAGGTTGCAGCGGAGCCCGTCTTCTCGGCCGACCCCTTCTGGCCCTGCCTCCCCCGGGCCCGTATGATGGGGTCGTCCGCTGGTCCTGGCACGCTGTCCATGATCGTCGATCTGCACGCGCATTACCCGATGCACTTGCTCGTGCGCCGAGCGTCGCAGACATTGCGACCGCACCACGATACCCACGCCTTGATGCTGTGCTTGGGGCGGCGTCGCCTGGTGGATCGGCTGCGCGCCCTGCTGCTCTGGATTGCCAACCGCCTCTTCAATTATCCCCGGTCAGGAAAACCGGCGGTTACGATCCCCAATCTGCAAAAAGGAGGCGTGGGCGTTGCGTTGTCGGTCATCGTCGTGCCGTACGACGAAGTCGGCTGGAAAGCGCTCCACGGCGCACCGCCGGCGCCGGGCTCCATCAAGCACGTCGCGCGCCAGATCAGATGGGTCGAAAAGGACCTCGCGCGCAAGCCCGACGCGGCCGTCGCGCACAATCCACAGCAGTTGGCCACAATCCGCGCCGCGGGTAAGATCGCGTTGATTCACGCGGTCGAAGGCGGGTTCTTGGTGGGCGAGACGGTGCCGAAAATCCAGGCGAACGTCGCTGAGTTGGCCAAGCTCGGCGTGGCGTATGTGACCGTGGCCCACCTGTTCTTCCGCAAGGTGGCGACCAACGCACCGGCGTTGCCCTTCCTCAAGGACAAGACGTACGAATGCCTCTTTTCGCAGCCCGCGAAAGGCCTGTGTGACCTGGGCATTGCAGCCGTGGAGGCGATGGTCGACAAAGGCGTGCTGGTGGACGTCACGCACATGAGCGAGCGAGCGATCGACGACACCCTGGCCCTCTTGGATCGCATCGACCCCAAACGACAGGTTCCGCTCATCGCCACGCACTCGGCGTGTTCCTTCGGCAAGCGCGAATACAACATTTCCGATCGCCACATCGAGGCTATCGCGGAGAGGAACGGGGTGGTCGGCCTCATCGCCTGCCGCCATTACATGTCGGACGGATTGCCCGCGCCTCAGACGTTCGACGACTCCATGGACATCATCTACTGTCATATCGACCGGATTCACAAGCTCACCGGTTGCTACGAACATGTGGCGCTCGGGTCCGATCTGGACGGCTTCATCAAACCCACACTCCCCGGTTTGGAGACACCGGCCGAGTTTCGGTTCGTGGAGCAGGAGCTCATCAAGCAGTACGGCCACGGTCCGGCCCAACAGATCTGCTCCGATAACGCCCTGAGGGTGCTCAGCCATTGGGGGCAGCAAGGCAGCATCTGAGTCTGCTCGCCCCCCGCCGACCCCCGGCGTATTCTTCGCACTGTATGAGCGATCTGCTCGGCCACCTCCAGGTCGCGCTCGCCGAGCGCTATAGGATCGAACGCGAGATCGGCCGCGGGGGGATGGCGACGGTCTATTTGGCGGAGGACCTGAAGCACGGCCGGCCGGTCGCTCTCAAGGTGCTCAGCCCGGACCTGGCCGCGAACCTGGGGACGGATCGGTTCCTGCGCGAAATCGAGATCGCCGCCCGGCTCGCCCATCCGCACATCCTGTCACTCCACGACTCCGGCGACGCCGACGGCCTGTTGTACTACGTGATGCCCTACGTGGAGGGGGAGTCGCTGCGTGGCCGCTTGAACCGTGAGCGACAGGTCCCGCTCGACGACGCCTTGCGCATCAGCCGCGAGGTGGCGGATGCCCTGGACTACGCCCACGGCCGCGACGTGGTGCATCGCGATATCAAGCCGGAGAACATCCTGTTCCAAGCCGGTCATGCGGTCGTGAGCGACTTCGGCATCGCGCGGGCGATCCGCGTGGCGGGCGTGAAGCAGGTCACCGGGACGGGCATCGCGGTGGGCACGCCCGGGTACATGAGCCCGGAGCAAGCAGGCGGCGTCGAGCAGCTCGATGGCCGCAGCGATCTCTATAGCCTCGCCTGTGTGCTGTACGAGATGCTGGCGGGAGACCCGCCCTTCACGGGCTGGTCGGCCCAGGCGATTCTGGCCCGACAAGCGATCGAGCCCGTCCCGCGCCTTCGCGCCGTCCGAGACACGGTGCCCGACTGGCTCGAGCAGGTGGTGGTGAGAGCGCTTGCGAAGGCCCCGGCGGATCGGTTCGCCACGGCCGCCGATTTCGTCGCGGCGCTGGCCAAACATGGCCCGCTGACGGTCACGTCGCCGGCCCTTCCGCTCGTCCGGCCCCCGCCGGCCGCTGCGAACTCGATCGCCGTACTCCCGTTTCTGAACATGAGCGCCGAACCTGAGAACGAGTATTTCAGCGACGGGATTACCGAAGAAATCATCAACGCGTTGAGCGCCGTCCGCTCACTGCGAGTGGCGTCGCGGACTTCGTCGTTCGCGTTCAAAGGCGCGACGCAGGACATCCGGGCGATCGCGGAGAGACTGCAGGTGAGCGCGGTCCTCGAGGGCAGCGTCCGCCGGGCGGACACCACGCTGCGGGTCACCGCCCAGCTCATCAGCGCCGCGGACGGCTTTCACCTCTGGTCCGCCACCTACGAGCGGGAGATGAAGCATGTCTTCGCGATCCAAGACGAGATCGCCAAGGCCATCGTGAACGCGTTGAAAGTGAAGCTGACGAGCGAGCCCGGCCTCGTGCTGGTCGAGCCACACACGGACAACGTGGAGGCCTACGCGCTGTATCTGAAGGCGCGCTACTTCTGGAGGCGGAAATCAGCCAGCGGCTTGAAGAAGGGCATCGAGTACTTCGAGCAAGCGATCGCCCTCGACCCGCGCTACTCGCTGGCCTATGCCGGGCTGGCCGATTCCTACACGGCGCTCGGGTACTACAGCTACCTTCCTCCGAAACAGGTATTTCCTCGGGCGAGGGAGGCTGCCGACACGGCTATTGCGATCGACGACGGCCGGGCCGAGGCGCACACGGCACGCGCGTGTGTGAGCCTGCTCTACGACTGGGACTGGCCGGACGCAGAACAAGGCTTCCAGCGGGCGATCCAGCTCAAAGAGCTCTACCCGACCGCGCATTTCTGGTACGCATGCTGCTTGTGGGCGATGGGGCGAACCGCGGACAGCGTCGAGCAGGCATCGCGCGCGCAGGCCCTGGCGCCGCTGTCGCTCGTGGCCAACGCGAATCTAGGCTGGGCGCTCTACTTCGCACGACGGTATGACGAAGCCATCACCCAATGCCGGAGGGTGCTGGATCTCGATACGCACTACTTGCTCACGTACGTCGTGCTCGGCCAAGTCCACCTGGCGGCGTCCCGATACGACGAGGCCATCAGCGCGCTGCAGAGCGCCGTCAGCGTTTCCGAGGGGCTCGCGTTCACGAGCGCCGTGCTCGGCCATGCGTATGCAAGGGCAGGGAGGCGGCGCGAGGCGATGAAGGTCTTGCAGAACCTCCAGCAGCGATCGGGCGCCGGGTATGTGTCGCCGTTTTGCGGGGCGCTGGTATATGCTGGGCTCGGCGACCGGGATCAAGCATTCGCCGCGCTCGACCAGGCCTACGAGGAGCGGTCCCATTGGCTGGCCTACCTCAAGGCGTGGCCGCTAGTGGACGACCTGCGCGCGGACGCGAGGTTCACGGCGCTCCTCGGCAGAGTCGGGCTCCGCTGATTGATATACGTAGGTCGCGCGGCCGCACGCTAGCAACTCGAAAGCCGCTCGGCGTTGGCCGGCGGCTTCCTTCGTCGTCCCTCCGGATGTCATCGAGTTCCGCAGGCTGAAGGCGATCCATGCCGCGCCATTGCCACGAGTGTGGCACCGCCGCTGTGGCCACGCTCTAAGCTTCTGTCGTCGCCTGTGGACAAGGCACTTCAGAGACTCTGGCCCGCAACATGCTGCGACTGTGCAGCACCAGAGGTGAATTGATGCGCACACCAGCTTGAGCAGCTGAGAACAATCCCAGTCGACCATGACGATGAAGAACCCGCACACCGTCAAACCGGGAGGCGCGATCATGCACGACTCGATCAGCTACCAAGGAGCCCGGTTCGCACTTTTCATCGCGGCTACGCTGCTGGCTGTGGCTTGCGAGGAACCCGCAAGTCCCGGGCACTCCGCTGTCCGAGCCGCCAGCCTTTCCCTGCCGGGGACGGACACCGTCGGCGGTCAGGGAACGCTCGGCGCGGGCAGCGCGACGCCCGGCAGCGATCGGCAGGACTTCAACTTCGACGTGACGGCAAGCTTGAGCGGGGGGCAAGTGTTCTACCGGGACTGGGCAGTCGTGCGGATCGACGGCACGGTGGGAACGCTCACGGTGGACCCAGCGGATCCGTCGACGGCTATCACCGCTTACCGCGATTGGGCGAGTGTGTGCGCGGACCCGACGCGGGGGGTAGCGTTCGACGGGACGGGCCGGCTGGACACGGGGAGCCTGACAAACTTCACGGTGGCCGTGTGTGACAACGGGTCACCCGAGAGCGGGACGGATTTTCTGCAAATGGACGTGCCGGAGTACACTTACAGCCACGGCGGGTTTCTTTCGAGTGGCGACGTCGCGAAGTCCGGGACGGCCACTATCATCTTTCAAGACGGCTTTGAGAGCCCCAACCCCTTGAGCGAGTGGACACAATACCCCTCT
>Ga0209801_1000534_pt1 | contig 25088 bp, 28 predicted proteins | sample GraSoiAngelo_127_FD_185884 | JGI IMG/M metagenome (GOLD analysis project Ga0209801, IMG submission 185884) | Grasslands soil microbial communities from the Angelo Coastal Reserve, California, USA - 14_0927_09_40cm (SPAdes) (version 2) | ecosystem: Environmental > Terrestrial > Soil > Grasslands ... | reverse complement strand
AACTTGATCCCCCGCAGCAGACGCTGCCCAATGCCGATCAATGGCCATCCGAATGTTCTGCTCTTCCATTAGCGACCTCCTTTAGCGTCTACATGTTCATCACACTGAGCTTCGTCGACATCTAACGAGAATACGATCAGCGACGGCTACTCGGAGCGAGCGCCGAATCGAGGTGAAGTGTTTTGATCATGGGAGAACGTGATTACGCAGCGGGTAGCCGTTCGCTGCATTGATTGGTTAGATGTTTGGCGTGCGTTGAAATGTGAAGCGTAGCTCTACGTTAGCGCAGGATTTGCTGCGTTTTCGTTCTCATAGGTTGCTGTCTTGCGCAGTAATATCGCTCCGTAAATGCACAAGGGCACTGGGGCGAAAGCCAGTGCAGCAGCACGTAACAGTGACGGCTGAATTTCGATCCCGAGCCGATTCACGTGAACGAATGCGTTCAATGCGCCGTGCAACATGGCGACGGGCCAGATCGAGCGACCACTGATCCGCAAGCAGGCGAACACGACCCCGAGCAGGAACGACCATACTAGCTGCGCGAGCACGCGCGCCTCAGCATGGCCGACGAAAATGTTTAGGGCATGCGGCAAACTAAATAAAAGCGCTGAAATAAGAATTGCGTACCACGCATTCCTCGGCTTGTGATTGTCCGACATCGCGGTTAGCAAGAGCGATAGAATAAGACCTCGAAATACCAGTTCCTCGAGCGCACCGGCGGCGAAACCGTTAAAGGCGACACCAGCAGCCAGGTTTGGCTGATTTAGGTTTAAGCGTAACGTGCCGGTGAATAAAAGCGGGTATACAATCAGCGAGTAAAGCGCGACAGGGAGAACGATCGCCCACGAGCGCGGCGACGGCGATTTTAGCGCGTGCGCAACGCGATTCCATCGCCATATCAGGACGATTACAAGGAATGCAAGAATGATGCGCGCAACACCGGCAGCGTACTCCCGTGCCGGGGGACTAGTGAAACGCGACGCAGGAACGCTGACTAATAGAATGGTGGCCACGAGGAACGCAATAGTCACCGTGAGGCTCACTAAAACTTTGCGTTGAAGAGTATCAGTATTCATTCGGAGTGGATCGCTATGGCATATCTTGCTGGATGATCGCACTTCGCATCTAACGAGAAAGAGCTCAGCTACCGCTGGCGGGAGCGAGCTTTGCTAAGATCAACAAGTGCTTCATGAAAGTAAAGCTGGTCATCGTGCCGGCCAGCGGTTAGCTGGAGCGATTGGTTAGGTCTTTTTGCATGGTTCGTCAATAGATCGGTCATCGTAAGGACACTCGCAGTAAAGTGCCTCACCTCCACAGCGTGGACATCGCTCCACGTCGCATCCGAAGATGTGCAACTCATCTTTCGTGACGCCGCAATCTTGGCAAGGCTGTCGATCTGCTCCCCAGTCTTCTCGTTCAGCGCCATAGCGAACGCGCTGATATTCTTCGCCGCCAATCCGAAAGTGGTTGGGATCGTGCTTTCACTCATGGCTGGCTATAGACCTAACGAGAAACAGATAAGCCACGGCAGGGTGTCGTGGCAAACACACTAAAGTTATCTCGCAATGGGGCCGTTGGCTTCATCGTTTGGTTAGGTGGCGTGCGGCGAGCCACCCGAACGCTCCCAAGTTTCTTTTCTGCGCGCAAGCCAACGATCAACTGATAATGGGCCTGGGACGCCCAAAACGAGGACGAGTAGGCCCGCAATGTACAAGAGACTGACTTCGTAACCCGGCGGGCCGAACACGGGACCGTCTTTCGTCAGGCCGATTGTGTTAATAGCACTGAAACCGTACCGCAAGTGGACTGTGAACATCGCGACGAGCATGGACATCATAAGGGGGACGCTCACAATCGCGACGAAAGCCCCAGCCAGAATCGCTAGGCCGCCGAACAGCTCCAGAAGGGTGACCGTGGAATTTCATGGAAAGTGCGGAGCCAATCCTGCCAGCCGTTCGCTGCATCGCTTGGTTAGACCGCCCTTCGTAGGCCTCCGCATTGCACCAATTATCGCATCCGCGCATAAAGGAGAACGATGTAGAGAACAAAAGCAGCGTTCGTAAATACGACCAGCGTCTTATGATACCACTCCTGGCGCGTCAGTGCGCCAACAAATAGTGTCACACCGAACATCGCTTGGAATATGAGATACGTTGGGTTTGGGAGCTTGCCATCCAGGAGAAGGTGTTTGCATACGCTCACCATAATGATGGCGACGCCGAGTGAGAAAAACCAGCGGCAATGCGCGTAGAAGCTCTCTTTTAGGTCGACCAATGCTTCCCCGAAGAAATCTGGAAAAACCAATCCGGCGACCATGTAAATAAGGATGGTTTGCAGCACCATGATAGCGAATTGCTGAACCGTCCAATCGTGATGGGTTCGCATTCCAAACATCGACCACCAGTGCTGAAAACAGACAAGGAGCACCAGGACAGCCCACCCAATCACCGGCCAGTAAACTTGAATGCGTGTTCGCGACCACAGTAGGCCGCGAAACCCTTGTAGGATTTCTGCGACGGCCAGGCCGAGAATGACCGAAATAAGAACCGAGAGGAAACTGAACTGATCCATGTCTCAATGAAAATGCGAATCTGCGATTACCTGATTGGAATCGTCGGGCTACCGGAACGTGTCCCTGACATGAGGTTTACACATGCTTCACCAGTCTAACGAGACCCAAGATCAGCGACCGCGCCCGAGAGCGCGCGTGGCTGCAAGCTGGAGGTACTAACTACATGTAAGCTACGCTCGGGCCGGGGCGCGGTTCGCTGCATCGCGTGGTTAGATGCTTGGTGTGCGAGGCTCATCGGGAGAACGCAACAACCAACAATGTAACGGCGACAATAACAGTCAGAGCTGCGCCCAAGACAAAGAGTGGCGCGGCGAAATAGTAGCGCGTCCCCATCAGCGCGAAGAGAGCGACCGGCAAGGTCGCAACCGAGAGCGCGGTGGTCCGCACGACAACCTGCGCCCAAGATGCACCGCTCACCGCGTGTGGAGCAGCGTACGTCGTGAGGTAGCCTAAAGGAATCAGGAGCACCCCCACTAGAATGTGATTGAGGAGCATTGGCGGGGTGAGCCATTGTGCAGAAGCCGGAGAAGCTGAGTGTCGAACCAAAGTAGCGATGTGCGGTGTCGCTAACAGATGAACAATACCGAGCGCCAGCAGCAGTATGCCAGCGCCACGGAGCAATCGCAATCGAGTCGACGAACGCATTAGCATCTAACGAGAAAGAGATAAGCCACGGCAGGGTGTCGTGGCAAACACGCTGATATCGCCTCGCGATGGGGCCGTTGGCTTCATCGATTGGTTAGGTCTATTTGGTTCGCAGAACGCTAGGTGACGATGACTCTTTCTGGATTCGGCGTGTATTGCGACATGCCAGTGATATGCCAAGATCCTTGTTTGCGTTCAACAATGAACGTGAAGGCGCCTGCTGCGTCAGCGACGCCGTAATGCGCTCCGCAATGGACGAAGACGCGGTCAAACCTGTCAACGTCAATTCGGTAAATGGGCAATGTCCCGTGCTTTTCGCGGATGCAGCGTTGCTGGACGAGTGCGATGGCCGTGTGAATATCGGCTGTGGAGACCGTAGCGGAATCGCTATAGATGGCCGGTCCGGTGGTAGCACACGATGCGAGCGCCAGCAGCGTCGATAACATCGATAGTCGCGTGACGTTCATAGACCTAACGAGAAAGAGATAAGCCACGGCAGGGTGTGGTGGCAAACACACTGAACTTATTTCGCAATGGGGCCGTTGGCTTCATCGATTGGTTAGACGTGGTGGGAGAGTAGTCCATAGACTGGCTTGTTATCTGCGTACACTTGCCACTCAGCGATGCGTTCATCTTCCACCCTGGCGCGCCACGCGGCTGGAATGCGCCAAGTCGTCTGCGACGGCGCGTGCGTCGCCGAAGCGAAACCGCAAGCGAGAAGGAGCGTGCCGCGAGAAATCGCTGACTCCACCTCGATGCAGTAATCCGGAAAGAGGGAAAAGTACCCGCTCCAGCCCTGCTCGAGTTGTTTATGACCCGATAACTTGGAGCCCAAGCTGTCAATAAAGACATGGTCGGTCGTGCACAGCGCGATGATCCCGCTCGGATCATGTGCGTTAATACGAGCCACGAACTTCTTCAGCGTTGCTTCTGCGTCAGTGGGGTTTGCCATAGATGCTCGCTTTAGCGCCTAACGAGATAGAGATAAGCCATGGCAGGGTGCCGTGGCAAACACGCTAAAGTCATTTCCGTATGGGGCCGTTGGCTTCATCGAGTGGTTAGGTGACATGGGGTGACCTCTGAAACAAGCGTCGCCCGTAATGCCCCATAATAACGACGATAACCGCGGCACAGGGGAACTCAAAAAACAGAATCCGAATCTCTCCAACGAAATTGCCGGCAAAATGAATAAGCGGACCTGTGACAAAAACCATAGCCACCGACCACGCGAAGCGGCGGCGTGACGCTAGCACAACGGCGATGATACCGAGAACGAGAATGACAATGTCTATTCCCAGCGCAATCCAGAGCCCGTTATCACTCATCGCGTCGCCTGGGCCGGGGATATAACCAAAAGCGAATCCGATCCACAGAAGCGACAAGATTAAAACGGCAAAAGCGATCATGCGATGAAGTCACCTAACGAGAAGTAGGCGAAGATTCGTAAAAAAACGCCAACATTTCTTCGTCTAACTCAGCCGTTACATCGCCGCTTGCTTCCACGCGGCGGCATGGGCGCGGACTGGGTGACCGAAACCTTTGAGGGTGACTTCGCCCAGATCTTCGAAAAGGAGTCCTTTGCCGAGACATAACTCGGCGATCACGTTTGATACGAGGATTTGTTCCGGCTGGGCGTGACCGCACAAGCGGGAGGCCAGTTGAACCGTCGTCCCAAAGAGATCGTTATGTTGCTCCACGGGTTCCCCCGCTGCAGCGCCGACTCGAACTTTAAGCTGGCGGTCGGGGTTCGCTTGGGCATGCCTTGCCAGTTCGCGTTGGACCTGAATTGCGCATCGAACCGCGCCCGCTGCCGAGACGAATGAGGCCATGATGCCGTCGCCGGTGTGCTTGACTTCGCGACCGCCAAGGGCGGACAATGCATCTCGCACAATCACGTCGTGCACGCCGAGGATCGCAAGCGCCGCTTCATCGCCGAGCGATTGAGTTAACGTCGTTGAATTCACGACGTCCGTGAATAACACGGTTCGAATTCCTGGATCTCGCGCATCGGCTCCGGCGTCCGGCAGCACGACCGCTCCAGCTGAATTTGTTTCGACCCCACCCAGAAAGCCTTCCACAAGCTCAGGCTGTATTTCGATCAGCTTCGCGGCCACCAGGCCGTGCGCTTCGCGATGGACACATTGGGCTGCCTCGGCGTTTGGCGCATGAACGAGACAGAAAACTTTGCCTGCCTTTTCGTTGACCCAATATTTGGTATATTCGACGCCATATTTCCGCTGCGTTTCCATGTCTTTCGCGTGGGCTTTCGCGACATCTTCCGCAGTGGTTCCCTCCGGAAGATTGTGAATGTCCATGTACAACGGCATAGCGGGAGATTTTAGCGCGATATCACGCGATGCAAAACGCTGATGTTCGCAGGATGAATCAGCGTCTGGTAAACGACGCAATAGCGCTCGGTCAGACGAAGCAATGTGGCGAGCTGTTCTTCGCTGGCATCGGTATCCAAATCGAAGTTTAACCGGATTTCTTTGAATCCAACCGGCAAGTCTTTGGAAACGCCGAGTGTGCCGCGAAAATCGAGATCGCCCTCTGCGCGAATCGTCGCGTCGCGTAGTGAAATGTTCAGAGCGGTAGCGACCGCGTTTAACGTGACTCCCGCGCAGCCTACGAGCGCCTCGAGCAACATGTCGGCAGAACACGCGCTCTCCCCGTCGCCGCCTGTCGCTGGATGAAGTCCGGCTTCGACGCGCGCCTTTCCCGTTTCGATTTTGCAGGTGAGGTTTTCGCCGATTCGTCCTTCCGCACGGAGAGTGACCAACGCTGTCTTAGGATGCTCGCGATATTGCGCCTTGAGCGGCGCTTGCAGTGATCTCAGTTCGTCAGCATTCATCGGCTAGCCTCGCATGATTATCTGCACCACAAAATTCGTGGAGTGTTTTTCATTAACACCGGGCTTTAGCCCGGTGCAACTGCCTGGAAAGACGAAAACCGTTTCAACGGTTTTTATGGGAAGGAAGCCGTTGAAACGGCTTGCATGCGGTCCTGCCCCTCACACCCGGCTGAAGCCGTGTGTTAATAAGACGAGCAACCCGTTTGCCCGAGTCTCAATACTTTCCACGATGCCGTGACGATGTTTTTGACGTCTTTTGTTATTTCGCGCTCGGTTTAATATTTTGATTCACTCGAAAGAAATTATCTGGATCGTATTTCTTTTTGATCTCAACCAGCCGCTCATAATTATCGCCGTACGTCTTTTTCACGCGTTCTTCGCCTTCATCACCCATCAAAAAGTTTACATACGCTCCGCCGGCGGAATAGGGATGAACCGCATCGTAGTAACTCTTCGTCCACGAAATAATTTTTTCTTTGTTCGCGGGATCGGGATCAACGCCGACCATCACCTGCGCCCACTTGGCGTCGCGATAATTCCAGGCAGTATCTGTTTTGCCGACACGCGATGCGGCTCCGTCGATCGGATACATATGCATCGTGGAATGCATCGTTGGGAGCGCTTCGCCGAACCGAATGTGTTGTGCAATCGCGTCATCGCTCAATTCATTTACGAAATCGGCTCGCCAATACCATTGAAGGCCGGGAGGGTACAGCGCATCGAACATGCTCTGTAGAGCTGGCTGCGGCAGGGGACCTACAAAATCGAGGGCAGGTTTCTTGAAGGCGCGGATCGGCTTGAATGTCTCCTCGGCTTTCTCCTGAGGCCCTACATATGCCCAGACAATGCCGCACATTTTTTTCATGTGTAGATGTTCCGGGAAAGGCGGCGCAGGCGGGACGGTGAGAAAGGCGAAAAAGCCATTTAGATCATCGGGAGCCGCGGAAATTAGTTCGCGGTACCATTTCATTACCTCTGCTGTTTCGCTCAGCTCGTAGAGCATCGGGCCACCATAGATCATGTCGATCGGGTGCAGCTTGAACGTAAACGCTATTACAACGCCAAAATTTCCGCCACCGCCGCGAAGTGCCCAGAACAAGTCGGAATTTTCATCAGCGTTCGCCTTAACAAAAGTGCCGTTGGCCAAAACAACATCGGCCGAGAGAAGATTATCAATGCTTAATCCGCATTTGCGCGTGAGATGCCCGACTCCTCCGCCAAGAGTTAATCCACCAACGCCGGTCGTGGAAATGATTCCGCTGGGCGTCGCCATCCCGAACGCATGCGTTGCGTGATCGACATCACCCCATGTGCACCCGCCGCCAACGGTTACAGTGCGCGCCGCCGGATCGACCCGCGTATATTTTATCGGGCTCAGATCGACGACCAACCCATCGTCGCAAATTCCCAAACCTCCCGCGTTATGTCCACCACCGCGGATCGCGACAAGCAGATCATTCTCTCTCGCAAAGTTTACGGAGTTAATGACGTCAGCCACATCGGCACAACGGGCGATGAGCCGCGGCTTTTTATCTATCATCCCGTTGTATACCTTCCGGGCTTCATCGTAATCTTTGTCGCCCGGTTCGATCAGTCGCCCACGTAGGTTCGCTTTGAAATCGGCAACAGCATTCTCGTTAAGCATGACGAATTCTCAGCGAAACGGTCTTATGGTCAAGACATGAAGGTCTCAGCATTTTCATTGAGATATTAACCGGTGTAACGCTAATATGTCTGGCGATTGAAGTAGGCGATGTTTGACCCGGACAGACCTTGGACGCGGCGGGAGTTCTTGAAACTCGCTGGGCAGGCGGGACTGCTCAGCACGGTTCCAACGCTCGCGAGCGCTGCGGCCGCTCTCAACCCCGACACGGTTTGCATTTCGATCCTGCACACAACGGATTTACACGGTCATATCCTTCCAACCTCCGATTACGACGGAAACCGGGATCGGGGCGGATTGGCACGTTGCGCGGCGCAAATCAGGCGCTGGCAGCGGGAAAATCCCAATTCGATACTGATTGACGTCGGCGACGTATATCAGGGCACCGATGTCAGCCTTCGAAACAAAGGCGCGTTGATGATCGATCTGCTCAACCATCTCGAATATGACGCCTGGGTCGTCGGCAATCATGAATTCGATTGGGGGATGGAATGCTTCGAACACGCATTACAACAATCAAACATGCCCGTTCTTGCCGCGAACATGCTGATGGAAGGAAAACCGGAATTTCCAGATGCGAAGCACCCGTTTGCAAAAATTCAGCCTTTCATTTTGAAGGAGATTGCTGGAATCAAGATCGCGATCGTTGGTATCACCACGCCAGGGATGCCGTTTTGGCTTTGGCCGGAATTTACCCGTGGACTTGATTTCCGGCATCCGGTCGAGCCTGTTCGTCGCGCGATCACGAGGGCGAAAAGAGGAGGCGCGAACGCGATCGTGTTCACGGGGCACATGGGACTCAAGACCCGCACCGGCGGCGATGATTTTGCCAATACCGTAATGGCGTTGACTTCGGAATTTCCGGAGGTGGCAGTGTTTATCGCCGGCCATACGCATCAAGACGTCCCGAGTCGGCTAACGAACGGCGTGTTGTTTACTCAAGCAGATCATTTCGGGATTCATGTGGGGCGGGTCGATCTTCTTTTCGATCGCAATTCGAAGAAACTGCTGCACCGCGAAGCGATGTGCGAGCTGATGGATAACCGCTTCGGCTGTGATCAGATGGTTCTTTCACGATCGAAATCGCACCTCGCCGAATCAAGCGCCGCTGTGTCGGAACCGATCGGTGAACTGGCCGAGACGCTGCGTGGTCGAAGTCACGCCGGCCGGCCAAGCGATGTCGAGAGGCTGATTGGAACGGCAATCATGGAAACGTTGCAGGAACGAAATGTGCCGGTTGATGGAGTTATGCACGGGACGTTCGATGACAAGGCCGATTTGATCGCCGGTCCGAAAACAGTTAACGACGTCTGGGATATCATTCCTTTTGAGAACTACGTTGTGACGGCGCAACTCTCGCCCGAGGAAATAAAAATTTCGATGGAAGATGTGTTCGCCAGCCGCGAAAAGCGCAATCTGCTTGGCTTCGAACTGAAAACAGAAGGTCGCCGTGACGACTGCAAGATTGTCTCGATGGCCCTGGCCAATCGGCAGCCGCTGGATCGGAACAAAAAATACGTTATTGCGTTGAACAGTTTCGATGCACGTAGCGGCGGCCATCATTTTATGAAATTGCGCGCGTTCCTCGAGCGACCGGAGGCCAACTGCATCCTGCATCCGGTGCAAACGCGTGATGCACTGATTGGTTACTTCCAGCATCACAAAATCGTCCATCGGATGGCCGCGGTGAACCCGCTGGCAATCGCGGCATAAATTCAGTTCCCCTTGCAAAAACGACACATCCTGCTTGCCTATTGCGCCATGCGGCTCGGAACATTTTGCATAATTGGTTTGTTGCTCACTGCTGAACTGGCGTCGTCGCAAACGGCAAAACCTGCGTCACCTTCACCGACACCGGCACTGCCGGAGTTCCGCCCTGCACTGCTCGGAACAGGTCCCGATTCGTTGATAAACAAGATCGACACTGCCGATCTGATTAAAAAGGGTCAGAAAGACGCTGCCATTATGTTTTCCTGTCTCGTGGCGCCGACTGGTGATGTCGTTCGCAGTGCTGGTTATCGCGGCGCGCGCGGATCAGAATTGCTCGAGCGGGAGGTATTGAAACGTCTGGCAAACATAAAGTTTATTCCCGCGATTCACAATCACCAACCGGTCGTCGCCGTTTTCTATGGAACGGCAACGTTCGCGGTCGTGAATGGCAAACCGAGACTGCGCATCTTTTCAAATCAGCAGCTCGAGGAAGTGAAAAAGGAAAACGATTTCATCGATCCACAACCCTATGCTGGTCCGGGATCAAAGTTCACCGGAATACATTATCCCGACACGGGGACCACAGTGGCGCTGACTGGTGTTGTCGAACTTGCACTCGATATTGATGCCGCAGGTAATCTGAAGAACATCCAGCTCGTAACGGAGGAGCCGCCGTATCTGGGTTTCGGCAAAGCGGCCCTGTCCGATTTTGATGGCGCAAAATTTATTCCGGCGTTCCGCAACGGCAAACCCGTCGACAGCAAAGTCAAGGTTCCGATTTATTACAAGCCATCAGGCTCCTAAACTGATTGGTCGCCGATTCCCTGGTAGCAGCCTTGCGGCCAAGTCCGGGCACCTTCTTGAGCCCGTATACGTTTTCGAATTTAGTTGATCAAATTTGAGCGTACAATTTTTCATGGCTCGTGGATTTGTAGCTGTAGCTGCTTCTTTGTTGCTCGCCTCGTCTGTTTCTGCGCAGAGCGCAAATTCCAACAGGCGACCTCGCGCTTCGGATTTAGGGCTGAAAGTTGGCATTCTGCCGGCTGGTCCACTTAATGCCATCACGGATGTTGCCGGGGTTGGAGTCGGCCACACGACAATCATTAGCGGAGACAACGTCCGCACCGGTGTTACCGCCGTTCTACCACATTCGGGTAATCTCTACCGCGACAAGGTGCCCGGCGCGATTTTCGTTGGAAACGGTTTTGGAAAGTTGACTGGCTCTACGCAGGTCGATGAGATGGGCGAGATCGAAACACCGATCGTGCTGACAAACACTGCGAGCGTTCCGCGGGTAGCAGACGCGGTGACGACGTATATTCTAACTTTGCCGGGAAATGAGAATGTTCTCTCAGTCAATCCGGTGATCGGCGAGACCAATGACGGATACCTAAACGACATACGCGGGCGTCACATCACACCAGACGACGTGTTCGCCGCCATCAAGAAAGCAAAGACCGGCCCAGTTGAAGAGGGGAATGTCGGAGCTGGTACCGGCACTGTGGCGTTTGGTTGGAAGGGAGGAATCGGAACTTCGTCGCGAAAGCTGCCTCAGAATCTTCGTGGGTACACGGTCGGGGTCCTAGTGCAGACGAATTTTGGAGGCGTCCTCTCGATTGCTGGCGCTCCCGTTGGTCAGGAACTAGGTCGGTACTACTTGCATAATGAGTTGCAGGAAGGCAGCGGGAAAGACAAGGCAGACGGTTCATGCATGATGGTCATCGCGACCGATGCGCCGATCGACGCGCGGAACCTGAGGCGCCTCGCAGCCAGGGCGTGGCTGGGAATGGCCCGCACCGGAAGTGCTGCCTCGAATGGAAGCGGGGATTATGCAATCGCATTCTCGACTGCATCACAGTTACGGATTCACACTTCTGAGAAGCCGCCTACGCAGCAAATCGAACTGCTGACCAACGATGCGATGTCGCCGCTGTTTCTGGCTGCGATCGAAGCCACCGAAGAAGCTATTTACAACTCGATGTTTCGAGCGACGACAATGAGCGGGAATGGGCACACGGTCGAGGGACTGCCAATCGACAAAACGATCGAAATATTGAAGGAACACCGATCCATCAAGTAAGGAGCGTCGCGGTGGTGAACAAGATTGTGCGTGCGTCTTTCTTCGAGCGTGACCCGCTCACTTGTGCGCGCGAGTTGATCGGCACAGAACTAATCTGGGGTGAGTGCTCGGGGATCGTCGTCGAGGTGGAAGCGTACGCAGCAATCAACGACGAGGCCGCGCATACGTTTACACGGCCGAGCGCGCGCAGCTTTATCGAGCGAAACAACGCCGGTGCGGCTTATGTCTATTTCAATTATGGAATGCATTGGATGTTGAACGTCTTGGTGAAAGGCGACGAGAACGGCTTCGTTTTGATTCGCGCGCTAGAGCCGAGGAAAGGGATCGAGCGAATGAAGAAACGTCGTGGCCTTAACGATGTGACACGTCTTTGCTCGGGACCCGGCAAACTCACGCAAGCGCTTGGCATCACCAATCGCCATCATGAATTGGATTTGTGCTCCGATCCGCGACATTGCTTCGCTCGCAACACAAAAACGTCTGCGGATGTGGTGGCCGACAAGCGCATTGGTATCACGCGCTCCGCGCATTATCCCTGGCGTTTCACATTGAGGGGCAGCCCGTTCGTAAGCCGGGCTGTGAGACTGGAGGGCGGAGCTCCTGCGACGCCGTTGCGTGGAAGGTTTCGCAGGAGCTTGGGCCTCCATTGACTCAGTTGGCTGTTCGTCGAAATTCTCTGTTTCGCATGAATCGAACCAAACACCGCGTCTTACTGGGGATGAGCGGGGGAGTGGACTCCAGCGTCGCGGGATATTTGTTGCGCCAGCAAGGCCACGAGGTCATCGGCGTTACCATGAAAGTTTGGCCGCAGGATTGCATCTCGCGCGCGGAAGACAAATGCTGCGGTCCGCAAGCTGTGGCCGATGCGCGCGGTGTGGCACATTCGCTGGGTATTCCGCATTACGTCGTTGACGAAGCCGACCAGTTCGAGCGGTTGGTCATTGATTATTTCTCCAGCGAATACCAGGCCGGGCGCACGCCAAACCCGTGTGTGATGTGCAACGAGAAGCTCAAATTCGGCAATCTTTGGAGCAAAGCCGCCGCCCTGGGGTGCGACTACATTGCAACGGGGCATTACGCGATCATCGAACAACGCGCTGATCACGCAATTTTGCGAAAGGGTCTCGACCCGCGCAAAGATCAGTCCTATTTCCTTTTCAGTTTGCGTCAGCCCCAGCTTCGACGTGCGTTAACTCCACTTGGCAAAATGACAAAACCGCAAATCCGCGAAATCGCGCACTCGTTAGGCCTTAAAGTTGCGGACAAGGTGGACAGCCAGGAAATCTGCTTTGTCCCTGGTAACGATTACAAGGCGTTTTTGCGCTCGCATCTAGGCGAAAGCGAGTTTCATCGCGGCGAGATTTACGATGTTGCCGGGAATTTTCTGGGCGAACACGATGGCATCGAACTTTTCACGATTGGACAACGCAAAGGGTTGCCGGGCGGCTCACCGCGGCCGCGCTACGTTGTGGATCTGGATCCGGCGACGAATCGCGTGATTGTGGGCGACGCTGATGACCTGGTGACGGAGGAATTCGAGATCGATCGAGTGAATTGGATTTGCAATATCGCGCGGGGGTTTCATGGAGGGGTGAACTCCTGTGAGGCCGGCGTCGCAAGAGCTCCGCTCTCCAGGCGCTTCGATGTAACGGTGAAGATTCGTTACAGCCACCCAGGGACACGCGCTACAGTGACGCAACTCGACGACGGCCGCGCCCACGTGCGGCTGCATGATCCGCAAAGGGCTGTGACTCCGGGACAAGCAGCGGTGCTTTACGATGACGACATCGTCCTCGGTGGCGGTTGGATTTGCCGAGGCGAGCCGATCAGGCATTCCGAGCCGATCGGGCGCAGTGAAACGTTCAATCGATCGGCTACGACTGCCCTGGCCTGACCGCGATGGCTGATCAAGTCTTACTCGCCGTCAGCACTTTTCCTGATGTGGAGACAGCCAATCGCATCGCTGAAGCATTGGTTGCGGGGAAGTTGGCGGCATGCGCCAATCTCATGCCGGCTGTTCATTCCATTTATCATTGGAAAGAAAAAATCGAGAGCGCCGGCGAGGTCATGGTGTTCTTCAAGACAACACAAGATCGGCTGGCAGCCTTTGAAGGAAAGCTGCGCTCGCTTCATCCATACGAAGTCCCAGAGCTGATCTGTTTCAATGTCGACAGTGGATCGCCGGATTATTTGCGCTGGGTAATGGATAACTGCCGCTAAAAACTCGACGGCTTAAAGCCGTCGACTTTCAAATCGCGCCGCGACGTTTGTAGTTAAGCGCAAAAATAGTGATGCCGATGAGATTGGCCACGAGAGTCACAGCAATGACTTTTGCGGCGAAAATTAACGGGCTAGGCACATCAATGATCGGATAAATAGTGAAGAAGATAGCCAGTAGACATACGATAAGACCGGCACCGGCGGACAACCGCAGCCAGGTGCGTGCGCCCGCTCGTATCGCGGCAGCGCCTGCGATCGGGATTGCAAACATGACGGTATAAACAATTCCGTAAAAAACATTCGCGGCGTTGTCCACGAGTTGAAATGCTTCCTGCAAACCTGCGCCGATCTGGCTGGAGATGGCAATCACCAGCGTGATCGCGCCGACGAACATGATTGAGTTGATCGGCGTTTTGTAGCGCGGGTGCAGGCGCGAAAACCATGCCGGCAACAGGTGGTCCCAGCCGGCCACCATCGGCAAACGCGAACTGCCGGTGAAATGAATACTCATCGAAGATATCGAACGCACTGTCATCAGCAGAATCGCCACCGAAGCGATTGTGCCGGCGATTCGGAACGAATGCAGACCGAGCCGCAACGTCTGCGGCACCGGGCCGATTAGATCGATTTGGTTATTTCCTATGAAAGCCAAAACCGAACTCGTTCCAAGAACGAACATCAGCGCGATGATCGGCGCGGCGATAATAACGGAGCGTCCGATGTTGCGTGCCGGTGCATGAGCTTCACCGGCCAGAATGCCAACGTATTCAAATCCGCTCAGTCCGCCGACTGCCAGTTTGCTGAAGATGTTGAAGCAGTAGAAGAGCGGCATCGCGGGCGCAGCGATTTCAAGCGGGCGATACGTGCTGAGATCGCCGCGAGCGAGACTAATGACTGGAAGAACAATCAAAGCCCCATAAGCCAGGAACATCGCGTACCCCCCGACGTTGTGCACCCATTTGCCTAACGATAGCCCTCGAACGCCGGTCAATCCGAGGCCACTGACCAGCACGCAACTGATGAGCGCGACGCACCAGGGGCTGTCTCGCATCCACGCCGCTGCATCACCGAGGGCATAGGAGATGTTCGTTGTGATGAACATTCCGCCCAGAGCGATCACCATGATCGACAAAAGCCAAAGGTTCCAAGCGACGATGAAGCCGGTAAATTCATTGAAAGCGAGCTTTGCCCATTGATAAATTCCGCCTTCCAACGGCATCAGTCTGCTGAGGTAAATGACGACGGCTGCTTGCGGAATGTAGAAGAGTAAAATGGCAAGAAGCCAGAAAAAGAGATGCGAGGTTCCAAGCTTTGCAGCGGTGCCGACCCAGCTTGAGCCAACCACAAAGACAATCTGTGTCAGGACGAGATCGCCAAGTCCCAGCGGCTTTTTGAGCGCGACGCTTTGTTCTTCGACACGGCGTTCGGCGCGATCTAGCTCAGTTCTCATGAGTTCGTTGAAGGGTTGAAGGATTGAAGGGATGAAGCGGAACGGCGCATCTTGTCATGTTGAGCGAAGCGAAACATCTCTGATTCTCTTCTTGCTTCTGCGCGAAGAACTAATCAGAGATTCTTCGCTTCGCTCAGAATGACAAAGTGGCTCTTACGGCTTAACGCTTCAATGCTTTAACGGTGCAACGATCCGTTAATGCTCGTATTCGGATCTCTTCGGCGGCGGCGTTTCGTTTCGAAATTCGCGATGGCGGACTCTTCCACCAGCATAGGCGATGTAAGTCCCGCGTCCCAGGGTCACCGCGCCGAGCAAGACCACCGCGACAGCGAGAGGCATGGAAGATTTGGGCCATTTGATTGGCGCAGCGATAGCGAACGTGCTCACAGCTGCGAGCGCATAGAAAACCCAGATGAGATTCTCAGCGCGATACCTGTGTTCATCAAGCCAGGCTTCTCCCGCCTCATCAGTCATCGACAAAACACGGTCGTAACCTTGCTCGCCGAATTCGTAAACGGGCCACGCTGACGCGGAGCTGATCAGCACGAGGGTTAAGGTCGCGATTTGAGCTCGGCGGCTTTTCAAAATCAAAGCGAGCACAAGTCCGATCAAACCTACGAGGAGGCCGTAAACCGGAAGCGGATTGAGCAGCACATGAATGTATTCCGGCTGCCGAAAATCGCGCAGCAGGCCTTCGCTAATAAATCGTATCTCCATCTCTCGAACTGACTCACTATCGTGTCATTCCGACCGTAGTGGAGGAATCTCTAACTTTGAAAGGAAACAGATAGAGATGTCTCGACTTCGCTCGACATGACAAATGGAAAAGCCGGCGCGTCGTCCATCATAACTTACCCTGCCACTGGGTACCGTACACCTGTGCGGTTCGTGCCGCCTGGTTCGGCAAGTATTTTTGCCAATCAGCAATCGTGAAATGCCACCACTCGGTGCGCAATCCCCAAAAACCTGCATTTCGCATTGCGACCTGCAGCAGATGCACGTGTGCGCGAATATCGGGATGAGGTCCTGCGTAACGCCACATTGCGGCAGGTGTAAAATCGTCAAAGTCACTGGGCATTCGCACGGGACGATTCCACGTATCGACTAACGTAGCGTCCACAGCCACACCCCAACTATGCAACGATCCGACGCCAATTTCGGGATTGGCAACGTAATCGCTGTTGTGTGACGCGTGCCAAAGCTTTTCCTGAACGGTTACAGGTCGGTACGCGTCCCAGATTTTCAGCCCAAATTGATAGCGCCGCAGAAACGCCTGCGCTGCGGCCAAACCGGAAGCGACTTCTGGACGCGCGAGAGCGGATGTTCCCTGGGGATAAAGCGGGTATCCGATCAGATTGTTTCGCCCCGCGTAACGCAACTCGACAATGATCGTCGGATCGACTGATCGGATATCGACGAGGGGCCCACCAGCGCTTGCGTCCAATGACGATAGCGTTACTGCCACTAAAGCGAGTAAGGGAGAGTTAAGGCGTCGCATTTATTTGATTAATGCGCTGTCACGACTGGAGCAGCATCCGTTTTTGACAGGCGTTCAAGTAGAAGGCGAGCGCTATTTTCGGGCACCTCGAAACGCAGTTCCAAATTCGAACTGCTCTGTCTTAGAATCTCGGGTGGTCGAGCGTAAAGCAACAGTTCAGAGTCCGGCAAACGCAGCCATTGCTGTGGATTATCGTGCAAATTTCGGGCGACCTCGGCTGCATTTTTAGAGGAGTTCACTTTTATGAGCACTCTCGCTTTTACCGGATTTTGTAGATTGATCGCAAGACCCAGTAATTGTGCGGCGTCGAGCAGTTCGGGAGTAAAGATCGGATTAAAAACACGTGAGAGATCGGGGGGATCGCGGGAAATCAGTCGTACCGCGCTCTCGCGGTCGAGCGCCTGGAAACGATCAAACAGCTGGCCGGTGATTTTCAGGTCGGGCTTCATCCCAAGTCGCACCAGCACCAACTCATCCACCGCAGTCGGCACTCCAACGGCGAGCGTTGCAGGTCCGACCCTGGCAACTGCAAAGTCCGGCGGCCGTTCCCAAACTGGCAATCCGCTAATGGCGCGCTTTTGGAACGACTTGTCGTCTGCGATTGCATGAATGACCTTCGGAGCGGCACGGCGCGCTTCAACCAGAACGAACTCTCGTGTTTCTCCAGTTTCATTGGTTGTAATTGCACGAGTAATGCGTGCTGCATCCCGAGACAGGTTTAGTCCCGGAGTCGAAGCTGCTGCGCCGATTAATGCCGGCCATAGTTTGGGCTGGTCCTTGCGCCAGCGCCTTGCCAGGTCTGCCCGTTCAAATTGATCGGCGTTGATCGATAAAATCGTGTCGGTTTCCTGTGGCAGCCATTCGCGGCCTCGGGGAGATTGGAAAATAACAAGAAGAGTGATCGCCAGCAGGACCAGCACCGAGAAAATGCTGAAATAAAATTTCCGCAGCTCCTGCTTGTCGATCTGACTTGAGAGCGAGGCCAGCTCTGCTTTGTGCCGCAAATGCCGATCGACTGCCTCACGGCGGCGATGCGCCTCGGTCAACAGATTCGGCGCGTTTGGTGGGGCAACGCCCTGCGCGGCAAGGTGCCGGCCAATGTTCAAATACGCCGGGTTTTTCCGCTCCTCGACTGTCTGATGCTGCGCGCGTGCATTGCGAGCTGCTTCTTGCTGAGCTCGGATGTTATCATTCAATTTTCGGTCTCGGGCTTCAAACTCGCTTCGAGTCCGCGCAATGTTTTTTTCCACCGCAGAAAGTTCCGCTTCTGCGGCTTTCATTTTTTCCGTGGCCAACCGCGCCGCTTCGGCGCTGCCGAGGCGCGCCCGGACCAGTTCTGCCCGCTCTTCCGGAAGCCGCGCCAGCCGAGCGCTGATACTGGCAGATCGCGCATCCAGATCGCCAGGAGCCGGATCAATCGCATGAAGATCGGAGAGTTGTTTCAGGAGATCGCGATCGGTGGCTTCGCTTTCCCGAATACGTCGTTCTACGGCGCCCAATTCGCGCTCGCAGACGTCAACGTTGCTTTTCGTTTGGTTGCGCCTTTGGAGAAGTGGCTTTTTTTCCGCGTCCAGTTTTCCGATCGCCTCAGCTTGTTCGCGCGCATTTTGTTGCCGTTCTTCTTCGATCTTTTTTATTCCTTCTTCGATCCGCGCGATACGAAGTGCGACTTCCTTTTGTTCCTGCTCCAACTTTTTAAGAGCGACAATCTCATTGCGCAGTTCGGGAAAATTGGCCGCCTGGGCAGTGCCCTCGCGCCCCAGGTTGATTTCGCTCTTCTGCAGAAGACGCTTCTCATGACGAAGCGCCATGCGCGTTCGCTGGCGTCGGATTTTCAATCCGATCTCGCGAAAGCCTGTGCGAATGAAACTCACGGGTGAACGCTACCCGAATGCACGCTACGAAAAAGAAATTTCAGCGGCGCGCATTGTCTCATTCTGCCCCTACGACTCAAATAACGAACAGGCCCGAGGGGGGTTACTCTTCCGATTCGGCCAATTTTGCCAACACAGTGAAGTCTTCAAGCGTAGTCGTGTCGCCGGTGACTCGCGCGCCACTGGCAATTTCCTTCAGCAACCGACGCATGATTTTGCCGCTGCGCGTCTTTGGTAGCGCTTCGGCGAAGCGGACTTCGTCTGGTTTTGCGATTGCCCCAATGTGCACGCCAACATGCTCGCGCAGTTCTGCTTTCAGGCCGCCACTGGCATTTACGCTCGCCTTCAGCGTCACAAACGCGACGAGGCCTTGTCCTTTTAGTTCGTCCGGCCTGCCAACTACTGCAGCCTCGGCGACCTGTGGGTGACTGACCAGCGCGCTTTCAATTTCTGATGTACCTAGCCTGTGGCCTGCCACGTTGAGGACATCATCGATACGGCCAACGATCCAGAAATAGCCGGCTTCATCGCGTCGCGCGCCATCGCCAGTGAGATAATTGCCTTTGAATTCGCTCCAGTATTGCTGTCGATAACGGGCCTTGTCGCCGTAGATGGTGCGCAACATCGAAGGCCATGGCCGGCGAATGATTAGCTTGCCGCCTATGTTTGGTCCGACTTCCCGCCCTTTCTCATCCACAACAGCTGGGTCCACTCCAAAGAACGGGAGCGTTGCGCTGCCCGGTTTTGTCGGAATTGCGCCAGGCAGAGGGGTGATCAGGATCGCTCCTGTTTCAGTTTGCCACCAGGTATCGACCACGGGACAACGCCCGCCTCCGATATTTTTGTAATACCACATCCACGCCTCTGGATTAATTGGTTCGCCGACCGTGCCGAGCAGGCGGAGCGATGATAGATCGCGTTTCGCGACCCAATGATCACCCCAGCGAATAAATGCGCGGATCGCTGTTGGCGCGGTATAAAGAATGTTGACCCGGTATTCTTCGATAATTTTCCAGAACCGATCCGGTTCCGGCCAATTCGGCGCGCCTTCGTACATGACCGTTGTTGCACCGTTGGCGAGCGGACCATAGACGATGTAGCTGTGGCCAGTGACCCAGCCGACATCAGCCGTGCACCAAAAGATATCTTCGTCGCGAATGTCGAAGACGTATTTCGTGGTCGAGTAAACGCCGACCAAATAGCCGCCCGTAGTATGGAGGATGCCTTTTGGTTTGCCAGTGGAACCACTTGTATAGAGAAGATAAAGCGGATGCTCGCTGTCGAGTGGCGTGGGCGGACAGTTCGCATCGACATACTCCAGCTCGCGATGCCACCAGACATCACGGCCTTCTTCCATGTGAATCTCGTTTCCTGCGCGACGGAAAACGATGACGCGTCGAACTGACGTGCCATCACGGAGGGCCTGATCAACATTTTTCTTCAACGGTACAATTGCACCCCGCCGATATGCGCCGTCGGCGGTAATGACCGCGATCGCGCCGCTATCGGCAATTCGATCTCGAATGCTGTCGGCGCTAAATCCGCCGAAGACAACTGAATGCACGGCACCGATCCGCGCGCAGGCGAGCATGGCGATCGTGGCTTCAGGAATATTTGGGAGATAAATGATGACACGATCGCCTTTTTTTATTTTGTTTCGCTTCAGGACGTTCGCGAAGCGGCAAACTTCGCAATGCAGTTGTTGATAAGTAAGAGTGCGCTTGTCGCCGGGTTCGCCTTCCCAGATAATTGCCGCCTTGTTCCGGCGCGGCCCGGTCAGATGCCGATCCAGGCAGTTTTCCGAGATGTTGAGTTTGCCTCCGACGAACCACTTCGCGAAGGGCGCTTTCCATTCGAGCACCGTTTTCCATTTTGAGCGCCACAGCAGTTCACTCGCTTCGCGCGCCCAGAATTTTGCCGGCTGTCGGATTGATTCTCGGTACATCCGCCGATATTGGGCGAGACTTTTGATTCGGGCGTTTTTTGCAAAATCCGTTGGTGGTTTAAAAATACGCTTCTCAACCAGGTGCGACTCGATGTTGTCGTGCATGAGCAGTCCCTAATATGCCCAAGAAATTCTCGGGGCAAGGATCGTGTAAGTTAAAAAGTTGAAAAGTTAAGACGTTGCAGCGGGCGAGGCCTTTGTAACCTTTCAACTTGGTAACTCTTGTAACTCCAACGATGATCGAACCGCCAGATGATGAGTATTTCATGCGCGAAGCGTTGCGACAGGCGCTAAAGGCAGGCAAAGCCGACGAAGTGCCGGTCGGTGCTGTTATCGTTCGCGCGGGCAAAGTTATCGCGCGCGCTCATAATCAGGTGGAGTTGCTCAAGGACGCCACAGCGCATGCGGAAATGCTGGCATTGACGCAAGCTGAAGCAGCGGTGGGCGACTGGCGACTGATCGATTGCGATCTGTACGTGACCAAGGAGCCATGCGCGATGTGCGCAGGCGCGCTCGTTCACACCCGGGTAAGGCGCGTGATTTTTGGCTGCGCAGATCCAGCCGCCGGGGCCGCAGGAAGTGTGATCAACCTTCTCCAAATGCCCACTTTGAATCACCGATGCGATATCGCAGCAGGTGTTTTGCAAGATGAATGCGCGGGGATCCTTCAGAGTTTTTTTCGCGAAAGACGCAATCCCCGCAATAAGATTGACCCCCTTGAGGAGGACTGACGTCGCCAGCGCACATCAGCGAAATCATTAATTATTCCGCTCCATCGTCGTTCAATCGGGGATCAGACGGTGTGTTTCATGCGCCACAAAATCTTGAAAAGGGCGGTCATGGAATCTCTCCACGCACCATGCACCATCTGAAATTTTTTCTGCCGGATTGGAAAGCGTTCTGTTTCGCACAGTCTCTTATTTTTGTCGAGTGCCGGATAAATTTCCGCGTAGCGATCACAGAAAAATGGCAAATTTATGTGCCGATGATGCAGATTGTGGGTTGACTCATCGCCGTGAGGGACTCTAATTTAGGCTCTCTCTCTAGTCCTCTTCGGGGTGTGCATTCGGGGCAGTTTTGAAAGTCGCCGGTAAATCACTCCACCCTGCAGAAATAGCCATTGCTCCAACATGAAAAGAACCCATTCTCCAACGTTGATCGGAATTACTGGAATCGCCGGAGGGCTAATGATTTTGTTTGCCTTTCCTGTGGGAAAAGTTGAACCGGCAATCCCAACCATCAAAGTCCCCGGTCCCTATCCGTATGAAACACCTGTGCGAGTTCCAGCGCCGGCCATTTCCGAATCATCGGTGTTACCCACGCCGGCTCCTTATCCCTATGCCGAATCGGCGTCCTCAATTCCGGCTGCTCAGGAACGCGATTCTCGACCGGAAGGTCCCCGACGCCCGATCACTGCGAAAGCTGTGCGCGAGGCAGCATTCAAATACAATGGAGTGTCGGATTTTTGTGAATTTCTAGCAGTACTGCCTGCCGATGTGAGTGTGTTCGATCCAAAACTCGGGATAACACGCACGCTTGTCAAAGGAGGCCATGTAATACGCGAAAATGTAGCGTGGTTCCGCAAACGCAAGGAAGCGCGCCTGAAATCAAACGACCGAACGGTCGTCTCAGTCGAACAACTCGGCACGCAGAGTTCGGCGAATTGAATCGACTGTAGTTGCAGTCAATCGCGATTTTCATTTCAACTGGTTTTTGCAGAGTCCAAAACTGGATCGCGAACGTAACTACTCCGATAAGGATTAGAATTGTATTTCTAGTTTCGTCCGTGATTGGTCGTAAGTGCTGCATTTGGCGTGGTGACTTGTCACGTTTTAACGGCTTTGGAATTGCGGTTGCGATTTCGCGGTGTCCGCGAGAATCGTTCAACGATGAAGATGACGATATTTAAGGGCAGCGAGATTGAGGTAGAGAAAGAAATCAACAACTGGCTGGCGGCTGAGCGCATCAACAAAATTCGCCATGTTACGCACGTGAATTACGGCACAATGGTGTACATCACTGTTTGGTGGCATCGCATGGATGCGGGTAAAAATCCGCCGATGGCGCACGGGCTGTCTTAATACATCTGGCAACTATTTCGACGTTACGCGAGTTGCCAGTGGTCCAGGCAAGGTGGAATCAGTTTTAGTTCTGCCTCGCTAGAATTCGAACTCCGCAAAGGCTTTGGCCGGCGATGCGGTTTTTATTCTGTAACCGCGACCCCGTATTGCCGAGTGAGACTGCAGGGTCTTTACGTGGCTGCCTCGCTAGGATTCGAACCTAGAAGATGCGCCTGCGATGAAAATGCTTTATGCGTGTTCGGCTTTGGCCGAATCTCTTCTGATCGAATTCCAGCAAACGCGCTGATCACTTCGCCAGGAATGTATTGAGGCCGGCACGCATCCAGAATTGCGCGCATCTGCTCTGGCGAGTAAATCGAAATTTCACAGCAGCGATCGAGCTTAATTCGTTTCAACTTTTCCGCCGCAGTAATTCCTTCCGGCAAATAGCCGCGGTCGCGCGCAAATCGAAACGCTGAGCAAAGCGCATCCCGCACGTTATTGCGCGTGCGCGGATTCTTGTTGAGGCCTGATAGAATTTCAAAAAGCGTCACCGATTCTATCTGCGCAAGATTTTCGTTCCCGATCGCGTCGCAGAATGGCGAGAGATTGTATTCGAGCGTCTTAACGTACCCCGAATGGAGATTTCGGTCTTCGCGCTTCGATTTAAGAAATTCTTTGACCAATTCGTTCAGACTCGGCGCTCGCCATTTCAATTCACGCCATTGGCGAAACTCCGCCAATTCGCGCGCATCGATTGAAAGCAAATCGCCCCGCTCGTTCCAATACATCATAAGAGATTCTTGCAGCCAGCAGGTCATGCCCTAATGCCGCTAAGGGCTGTTCATGTTCTGCGGCCGCCAGATATCCTTTCGCAGATTCCAGCGGACCTTCCGCAACCAAGGTCTTTGGGAATTGCGCAGGTTTGAGTTTTACGACCGCGACATGCGCGCATCCGCAGCATTGGAGCAGGAGGATGGCGAAGCCGCATCTTGCAAAAACCTGGCACCTGTTTTGGGAACTTGATCGCATGATTTCGTTTTACCTTTCACACTCCCAGTCTTCGAAATTCTTGACGGGCGGCTTCGCTAAAGGTTTGCAACACATCGATGGCGCCGCGGTTCACCATGTCCTCCAATTCGGGTAAAGTCTTATTGGGCGAGCGATAGGTGTTAACAATCATGCGAGCAACTTCGTCTGCACTTTCAATCGTCTTTGTCGGTGAGAGAACACGCATCTCGCTTATCATGGCGTAGAGTCCAACCAGCTTGGAGACGTCAGATATCTCGTGGACAAGGGCATCCGCATATAACTTTGCGGCTTCTTTAATAAAGGCTTTGTACAATTCTTCACGCCGGCTTAGTTTGTGAGTGATCGCCTGAATTCTGGCTTGAGTTCGCTGGGTAAGCCATGTGGCCGCGAACGATGTCACGCCGCCAATGGTCGCTCCGGCAAGCGCGGCAAGAGCCGAAATAGTTGCTGGTTCCATGATTTTCTTTAGTCTTCGTCGCTAAGTTTCATTTCGGTCATTGAACTTCGGTTACAATTTGGGATACGAGACCGACTCGACTGTTTTTCGGCTGTAGCGCTTGCGTGATTTCGGTCCATCGAGCGAAAGCGGTTGAGAGATTAGCGCCGGCATCCTCGCGCTCATCGCTAGCGGCCGCGCGCTCGACTCGCTTCGCAATGGCGTTTCGTAATTCACTCTCGGCATGTTGCGCATCAGGCGGTAGCTGCTGCCATTCAGTCCAGGCAGAATCAGTGGTCAGTGAAGTCGCAAGATTCAGCATGTGCTCAGCACGTGAGAGAGCGGCTTCCAAATTTCCGAGCGAGACGCGGTCGCCCGCTTGTGGCTCGCCGATCTCAAAGCCTGTTAGTTCAGCCTGACGCTGCGCCTGCTCGAGCTCCCTAGAAATCTCCGCAACTAACGCTTGGGCCTTCGGCTTCGCTTCCTTCACTGCGGTCTGCGGACTGGGAATAACAAGCAGCTTGGCAAGCTGTAACAGGACTTGTCGCAACGCGCCGCGCAGTCGGTCGAGCGTGCGCTCCGGCCAAATGTATCGGAAGACGAAGCCGGTGACGATAAGACCGAAAAGAATTCCAACGACTCGATTGCGGACGTTATCGAGATCGGTATCCGGCGCGTAACCTTGAAAGACGCTATAGAAGAAAGCGAATGCGATCTGCAGCCCAGCATAATTGATCCGTTCGCTTCCAGTCGCGACCCAGCCCGCGATGGCAGCGGCACAAGCAACAAGTACGACGAGCGATGCGATCGTTTCCATGTGTGGGATGAGGAATACGATGGAGAAAAGCGCGAGCGCTCCGCCGATCACGCAACCGACGATTCGTAACGTTCCTTTATAGAGCGTCGCCTCAGTGCTTTCCAAGGCGATGAAGGTGCAGGTAATGAACGCCGTGTGGATTCCCGACCAATCAATCGCTGAATAAAGAATGTAGCAAAACATCGCGGCGAGGGTGACTTTGAGGGCGAAGCGCACGTGCGCGGGATTCGTGAAC
>Ga0209801_1000531_pt1 | contig 25156 bp, 19 predicted proteins | sample GraSoiAngelo_127_FD_185884 | JGI IMG/M metagenome (GOLD analysis project Ga0209801, IMG submission 185884) | Grasslands soil microbial communities from the Angelo Coastal Reserve, California, USA - 14_0927_09_40cm (SPAdes) (version 2) | ecosystem: Environmental > Terrestrial > Soil > Grasslands ... | reverse complement strand
GAAAGTGTTGCACGATGAAGATCTGGCGGCCGCCATCCTGGATCGCGTCCTGGAACGCGGACGCTTTATCCATCTCGATGGACCCTCGGGTCGCACCCGCCATCTGAACTTAGAGGAGATCTTGCCGGCGGTAGCAGAGCGTGCCAGAATTTCCGGAATTCGCGTGCCAGAATTTCCGGAACCCACACCTTATTATGCACGCTGAAGACCGACCAGACTACGCGCTAAGCACGCACGAATCATTGCACCAACAGCGTGGATCGGCGATTGCGAGGCTGGCGTTCAAAAAAGAGCTCAAGCATCTGGCGGATTGAACTGGCTACTCCAGCGGGATTCTAATTGTTCTCCAGAGCCAGTGCCGCAAGTGTTCAGAACAGTTCATCGCCGTGAATTCTGATTTTCAGGGCAGCGCTGCGATGCAAGTAATGAATCGTTCTCCTAGCACGAACATCAAAACACTATCAGCTTGGTTTGATTCACCCGCAGTTGAAGTCGGTCCGCCAACCAGCGTTACCTCTTTTCACCCGCAGCGATTCTTCTCAGCAGAAATTCAAAACAATAGAAACAGGAAACACAATGGAACAAGGAACAGTGAAGTGGTTTAACGATGCCAAAGGCTTCGGCTTTATCAGCCGCCAGTCCGGCGACGATGTTTTCGTGCATTTTTCGGCCATTCAGGCAGGCCGTTTTCGCAGCCTGCAAGAAGGCCAGACGGTCCAGTTCGACGTCACGAAGGGACCGAAAGGCTTTGAGGCAGAAAACGTCCGACCTCTCTAATCAGAACATAAGTAAGACGCCTGGTGCGAGAACTCGCGGCCGGGCTTCTTGTTCTTGACTCCTCTCGCTGACAATGAGCAAAAAATGGTTGCGCCTTAGGATAGACGCAGACTCTTGACGGAGGCGCGAGCGGCTCCGCCACTTATATTCGGCACTATGATCAATTCAAGTACGCTGACGTTTGAAAGCTCGACTTGATATTCCTCGACCTCGCGCACTGTCTCAGGAGGGCTGAAATTCCACTGTTGGCGCACAATTTCTCGAAAAGAGGTCCCGCCACCGGAAGACCAGCGTAAGACGAATTTTTGCGTCCTCGCAGTTTCTTTCTCTTCAAAGACAAGCGATATTTGTTTCAGCCTTTGCGGCTGGTCGAAAATTAGCCGAATCGTTTGCGCTCCGGCCATGGCTGCCCGCCAGCCCTGCGCTTCTCCGGAAGCGAAGGCAGATTCAACCGGGAAATTTCTTGTCTTCCGAAGTAATTTCGACAATGGCTGCTCGCTCAACGTCCAGCCAGCCTTCACCACGGGATCGAACTGTCCCTTGCGTCGGAGTAATCAGCCGTTTGCGCATACACAACTCAGTTTACCTCCGGACCGACTTCTAGCGATTGACCATTGAAAACACATGTTTTGTGAGCCGATCCTCACCGGATCTTAGGGGTACTGACAGCCCTTCTTAACCCTCTAACGAATTCTTGGACTCGGTTAATTGGCCCGAATCGGACCGAGATTTGAACGGCTAGGTTCTCGTTTGAGCTCGAAGGCGAATTGAACTGGCGAGCCCTAACCGAGGTTGAACAGAATAGCCGCATTCCCCCAAAAACTTTTTGGCCTATGCTGTCGGAGATCTGTTCCGGGAAGATCTGGTCCATGGATGAGTTGCCTTGCTTACTTTGCCGGTCTGCCATGATCGAGGCACAGTGCAATTAGTTCGGAGACATGCGCTTCTCCCACGCAGATGACGGTGTCTGCGCCTCCCCAGTAGATTTTCACGGTTCCATTAGGCTCCGGAACGGCGCCACAGGTAAAGACTACGTTGTGAACATATCCAGTTATCTCCCAAGGATCCTCCGGTTGCAAGATCCAGGAGTCGCCGACTCCAATGATCTTCGCCGGGTCCCGCAGGTCGTGAAGAGCAACCCCCAACCGATAGACCGATCCATCCATAGTCCGGAAGACTCCGTGATAGATAGACAGCCATCCCTGGTCCGTCTTGATGGGTGGAGCGCCAGGACCGATCTTCATTTCGTCCCAGTGATACTGCATAGGCCTCATGATGAGCTGCGATTGGCCCCAATAGCATAGATCCGGAGAATAGGAAATCCAGATTGACCAGGGGGCGATCTCTGAATGAGGACGATCAAGTCGGGCGTAGAGCCCATCAAATTTCTCAGGAAAAATTACGACATTCCGATAATCCGCCTCTGTGATAAGAGAGATCTTTTCTACCCGACTGAAGTCCTTCGTCTTGGCCAGGGCAATCCGCACTCCATTTCGCGAGTATGCGCTATAGGTAATGATGTACTCCCCGTCGATCCGGGTCACGCGTGGGTCTTCCACGCCGAACTCTTCATAAGCAGCGAAAGGTCCGTCCCGGTCGGGAGTCAGAAAGGGCCCTGGATCGGCGGTGAAGCGGAATCCGTCGGGACTGCGTGCCAAGCCAATGATGGACCGGCCGGTGCGGAGGTGAGAACGGAAAAGCATGATGTATTCGTTCCCGTGCTTCACGACCGCTGCGTTGTGAACGGTTTCCACGGGATAGGGGATCTCGGCCTTAGTGAGGATAGGGTTGTGGCCGTACCGCCTAACAATGTCCGCCTTCATAACCGTCTTTTCGCCTCCAGATCAAAAATCGTCGAGTAAACCCGCTCGTACCCCTCCACCATCGTTTCGATTGAAAAGTGTTGTTGGACTCGGCTGCGGCAAGCACGTCGGTCGAGTTCAGAACTTCGCCCAACGGCCCGAACCGCTTCAGCGACGTTGGGAACCAGAAAACCGGTCTCCCCGTCCTTAATCACCTCACGGCAAGAGCCGAGGTCCATGGCGATCACAGGCACGCCAGCGGCATTGGCTTCCACCAGCACAAGTCCGAATCGTTCCGGGATGGTGTTCAGGTGCAATAACGCTCGGGCCCGAGCAAACAGTTCGTTCTTGCCCTTCACGTCCACTGGCCCGATGTAGATAATCTTCTGATCGTCGAGATGGGGTTGGATTTGCTCCCGGAAGTAGGCTTTGTCCTGGATGATGCCGGCGATGATCAAACGCATTCCGCTCAGACGGGCCACCTCGATGGCCAGATGAAGACCTTTGTCCGGGTGGATCCGACCAAGGAAAATCAGGTCATTGCCGGCCGAGCCCTGAAGCGGATACAAGGAAAGATCGATGCCGTTGTAGACGGTCGCCAAGTAATTCAGCCCTGGTGCTCGATCGGAGTCGCTGACGGAAACAAAGTATCCGTCACGATACTTCTGATAGATGGGCATGATTTTGGCTGACGAGAATCCATGGATGGTGGTGAGGACCGGTGTTTTGATCAGCCGCGTGTAGCTCAATGGCATGAAGTCGTAGTGGCTGTGGATGAGGTCGAATTCAGCCGCGAGCTCGAACGCTTCGGAGATGTGCAGGTATTCGGCTACTTTGGAGTCGACGGCGGAGTCCTCTTCATACCCTTGTTCCACGATGGCATGCAAGTGAGCGCTGGTCACAGAATCTCCGGTAGCGAACAAGGTCACATTCCAGCCACGGGAGACGAGCCCCTCGGTGACATTGCTAGCCACCGTCTCCCAAGCGCCATATTGCCGAGGAGGCGTTCGCCATGCTATCGGTGACAGGATCGCCACTCTTTTGTTGGGATCACTCATGCTGTTGACGGTCAATTCCTACTCCATGGCAGCCAGCACTTCATCGAGGGGAACCGTAGCGAAACCGGTGGCGTGATCGGCCATGGCATAGGGAATGATCAGCTCGCCGTTGTGCACGAGAGCACCGCAGGTATAAACGACATTCGGGACGTACCCCTGACGCTCGCTTTGATTCGGCTTGAGCAAGGGTTCACGCAGGCGGCCGATCACTTTGCCGGGCTCGTCGAGATCGAGGAGAAAGGCGCCGATGCAGTACGTTCGCAGGGGGCCGACACCGTGGCTGAGGACTAGCCAGCCAGCTGCGGTCTCGATGGGGGACCCGCAGTTTCCAAGCTGGACGAGTTCCCAGGGGAACATCGGTTTAAGGAGTACCTTGCGTTCACTCCAGAAGTGCACATCGTCAGAAAACATGATGTAGATGTTTTCATTGTCCTGACGGGAAAGCATGGCATAAAGACCACTGACTTTCCGGGGGAACAGAGCCATGCCTTTGTTTTCGGCTGCCGGACCATTCAGCGTGATAAAACGAAAGCGGAGGAAGTCGGCAGTCTCCACCAGTTCGGGCAAAATCACCTTGCCATCGAACGCCGTGAAGGTGGCGTAGTAGACGTAGGATCCGTCATCCTTTTGGAAGCAGACGAACCGGGCGTCTTCGATGCCGTTGCGTTGTGACGGCGTGGCGGGAAAAAGAACCCGTTCCGACAGTTGCTGCTGAGGCTGAAACTGAACCTCATAGTTGGACTGGGCCAAAGCTAACATCCCTCGAATCGCGTTCTGGTCCGACACGGGCGACTGATTCATTTCGACTTCGAGACTGACGCGCAACTCTTCCAGAGCAAACGACTCTCCGAACTTATCCATCGTTCGGCGTGTGAATTCGTTGGTCAATCCCAGCTCAAGAAGTTTTCTTTCAAACAGCGCCTTGTCGTAACTGGGTTTTGGAATTTGACGCGGCTCAGTAAGGAAGCCTGCTGGGGGTAGGACCTCGATCCGATGATCGGCGTGAATGATACCCGTTCGAAAGGTAATAGAAGAAATATGACCCTCCCCTGTGGCGCGCAAGCTGAGAATAAAACGCAGAGCGCCCGGAGGGAGGTCAGACTGGTCGGGGTGCGGGACGATGGAAGGATTGAATAGTGCTGCGGATTCTAAGGAGTATTCGCAAACGAAATAAGAACCGATCAACAGCTGCCTCTGTTCAGAAATCACCTCGTCGGTCATCACAAGATCTCGGACCTGTTCGAACCGCTCCAAGAAGGATTTGTGGATTTGCTGATGACGGTGGGAGAATTCAGCGGCTACGTCTTTCAAAAGCGGACCGACTTGATTTTCCGGAAGGGACATGATCCTGGCGATAATTCTGCGAGATCGCTCGGGATCCTCGTGTCTGAACGGACGGAGAAGAACTCGGGATTGGTCAGGGCGAAGGATCGTGGACGTGCGCTGGACGCGTATCGAGGAAGCGGTGATCATGGATTGGTTAATCTGGAAAAACGAGCCCGGAAGCCCGCAATTATCTTCAACGCGAACCTTCTTCCGAGTCCTGCCCCGGAACACCCCGGGACACCCCGGAGTCGTTCGGTTGTTCCTCCCTTGTGGATGTCGGGTCTATGTCTAGTACTCATTTCCCATGCCGCCACGCCCACCAACCGGGGCGCCTATTGCTTCTTCCTTAATGTCTGCAACTAGAGCTTCTGTGGTCAGCATCAGCGCCGCGATGGATCCGGCATTGGTGAGAGCTGTACGCACGACCTTGGTCGGATCGAGTACCCCGGCTTTAACCAATTCTTCAAACTCTCCCGACAAGGCGTTGTAGCCGAAGTTCGGGTCCTTCGATTCAAGCACTTTGCCCAGCACGATGGCGCCTTCTTCTCCGGCGTTTTCGGCAATCTGGCGGAGTGGCTCCTGCAGGGCGCGTTTCACAATGTTGATGCCGATCTGCTCGTCGCCCTCCAGTTTCAACTTGTTGAGAGCCGTCGCACACCGCGCCAGAGCGACTCCGCCACCCGGAACAATGCCTTCCTCCACCGCTGCGCGAGTCGCATGCATGGCGTCTTCGACGCGAGCTTTCGTCTCTTTCATTTCGGTCTCGGTCGCCGCCCCCACTTTTATTACAGCCACGCCACCCACGAGTTTTGCTAATCGCTCCTGCAGTTTCTCGCGGTCGTAGTCACTCGTCGTCTTTTCAATCTGGCCACGAATTTCTTTCACGCGGCCCTCGACGTCGCCCTTCTTGCCTTTGCCTTCGATGATGGTGGTGTTGTCCTTGTCGATAGTGATCTTTTTCGCCTGTCCGAGATCCTCAATCTTCACGTTTTCCAGCTTGATGCCGAGATCTTCGGTGATAGCCTTCCCGCCGGTGAGGATCGCGACGTCCTGCAACATGGCCTTGCGCCGGTCACCGAAGCCGGGAGCCTTGACGGCCGCGACCTGCAACGTGCCACGCAATTTGTTGACGACTAAAGTCGCCAGGGCTTCTCCCTCTATGTCTTCGGCGATGATGACCAGCGGTCTGCCACTCTTGGAGATTTGCTCAAGCAGCGGGAGGATGTCCTTCATCGAGCTGATCTTCTTTTCGTTGATGAGGACGTAGGCGTTCTCGAATGCAACCTCCATACGCTCGGGATTGGTGACGAAATAGGGAGAGAGATAGCCTCGGTCGAACTGCATGCCTTCGACAACTTCGAGCTGAGTCTCGAGAGTCTTCGACTCTTCTACAGTAATGACGCCGTCTTTGCCGACCTTTTTCATGGCGTCCGCGATGATGTGGCCAATGGTCTCGTCGTTGTTGGCGGAGATACTGCCGACCTGGCCGATCATGTCGCCGGTGACGGGCTTCGAGAACTTGTCGAGTTCGCCATTTTTGCGCTCGCCAGTCTTAGGATCAATGTTGCCACAAATCGCGTCCACAGCTTTCTCAATCCCACGCTTCATGGCCATGGGATTAGCTCCGGCTGCGACAGTTCTGACGCCTTCACGATAGATGGCCTGAGCCAAAACGGTCGCGGTTGTCGTTCCGTCACCGGCCACGTCGGACGTTTTGCTGGCGACTTCGCGGACCATTTGAGCGCCTATGTTCTCAAGGCCGTCCTGCAGTTCGATCTCTTTCGCAACCGTTACGCCGTCCTTGGTGATGGTGGGAGATCCGAACTTCTTCTCGATGACCACGTTGCGACCCTTGGGGCCGAGAGTTACCTTCACGGCGTCCGCCAATAAGTTCACGCCGCGCAAGATCGCCTGCCGCGACTCTTCCCCGTGTACGATTTGCTTTGCCATGATTATTTCTCCTTAAAAAATGTTGTTAAAACTCTGTTGCCTGAGGCTTCGGCGTTTGCGTTAAGGGCAGGCATCGGCATTCGTGACCACTCGCATCGAGACTGCACTATCGCAAGAGAACAGGGGCAGAGACCTACTTGCGAGCACCGACGGTCTCGCGAGCGCTGACACTCTCTTTTTTGGCCGTACCCGTAACGATGCCAAGAACTTCTTCCTCTTTCATAATGAGGAAATCGTCTCCATCGAGTTTGATCTCGGTACCGGAGTACTTGCCGAACAGAATGCTGTCGCCTTCCTTCACCGCAAGTGGGAACAACTTGCCTTCATCGTTGGTCTTGCCCTTGCCCACAGAGATGACAGTGCCCTCCTGTGGTTTATCTTTGGCAGAATCGGGGATGATGAGGCCTCCTCGCGTAGTTCCCGCTTCTTCTACGCGGCGCACCAGGATGCGGTCATGGAGCGGTGTAAATTTCGTTGTCATAGGTGCTGACTCCTTTTATTCATTTGTAATCGAGACGTGGGACCCCGCCGCGGAAGTGAATACGCGACTCGTTCTGAGTTCTGTGGGAACCGGTGCCCTCGCTTAAAACTTTATTCATTGTGGCCTTCGAGGACGGGAAAACTAGACCGATCCGAAATGTTCTTTAGCCAGTATGGTCCTCGTGGAGATACGAAACTGATCAAGATTGACCACTGCACGTCCCCACCCCCCTTCGAGCCCGCCCGATGCCAGCTGCTTGCTGCAGGCCGATATAGGTGGCGAACTCGAGTGGCAGACTCTCTAGCTCAAATCAGTACACTTGGGTCCATTTTGCCCCGTTTCCGCCTCGCAAGGTGGACGGGAGCGGTCCGATCTGGGGGCGGGATTTATCTCGTGCAGTTCTGCTATGGAGCGTGCTGAGGAGTCATGCACTAAGAATCGCAAATCGAGGGTGCACTTGCTGTTTTCAAGAGGGTTCATCGCGGCCAAGAAATCCGACACTTGCATTCCGGAGTCGAGCAAGTGAATAAAATCAGCTGGGCTGATGCCTTGACGCTCGGCAATCTACTGAAAGTCGCAGTAGATGTTGTCGATATACCTGGAAAATAAAAAGGTGGTGAGCAACCGATCTGTTCTCGGACTAGGGAGGAAGGTTAGGCCAGGGACGTCCCAAAATCATGACCCTATCCACGGTTGTTGCGGGCCTGTTACCCATCATGTGGTCGACGCGTACGGGGGCCGAAGTGATGAAGCCGCTTGCCACCCCCGTGCTCGGAGGCATGGTCAGCTCTCTGCTGCATGTGTCAATTGTGACTCCCGTGATCTTCACTTGGCTACGAGAAAGAGAATTGTCGCGAAAGGAAACAGCGCCCGCAGCATAAAACGAGACTACCTGCTGTGTCTGCCCGTCTGCAGTGCCTGCGAAAGGATTGCAGATCACGTGTAGACATTCGATGAATTAGTTGGTTTACTACACGATTAAAGTGCCTAAAGGAATCATATGTCCAGAATCATCCTGGGGATCGTGTGTGGTTTGGTGTTCGGCGCTATAGACATCGGAATTATGCTACCGATGACCTTCCCTGATAAAAAGGCAGCAATCACGGCGGCTTTTATTGCGAGGTTTGGGATCGGGTTCGTGATAGGCGCAGCCCGTTTGCCTTGGCCCGGCTGGGCGGTGGGCCTATGCTTTGGTCTGCTGCTCAGTATTCCCGATGCTCTCATCACTAAGGCTTATGCGCCGATCATCGGAATGGGAGCTGTCGGCGGAACTATCATCGGCGTTCTTATCGGGAGATTCGGACGCTAGATTCAAAGCAGCTCACTTGATAGACCATGTTCCTTACTGCCCCAAACGACCATCTCGCCTACGTCCGCCAAGTGAAGCGTAGAGGAAATGTGATTGTCAGCCCGTGCCATAATGCAGGCACATGGTTTCGGTAGTCCAAGTCCCAACGACTGCAACACTGCGCCGAATCCACCAGATTCAAGCCATCACGATTGTTTGGATGGTCGTGGAGGCGTGTCTCTCTGTTTCGGCAGCATGCATAGCGCGGAGCCCCGCGCTGCTCGCCTTCGGTGCGGATAGCGCAATCGAACTCCTCTCGGCTGCCGTAGTGTTGTGGCGCTTTCGGTAGCAGCCCGGCCAAAGCATGTTGAGCGACAGGCTACACAGGCAGGCGATCAAACCAGCTGAAACTACGCCCCGCACACTGACGGTCTTCTGACTCCTTCCGGTGCCCTCCTACCCCGTGTCGTTCCCTGCCGTACCATCTGGCGTGCCGTGACAGGGCAACGTTCCGCCGACAACAGGAAGTCAGATTTTCTCGTCAACGAATTCCTCAGACACGGCCTTTTTCTCCGCCCACCCAGACGCTAAATAACATCTTCATCGCCTCCAAATTTGTCCGAAGCACCCCCGCAGTCGCTAGCATTAATTTTTCCCGATACATCATTATTTATTAAGGTGGTTAGAGGTTAGAGCGCAAAATCGATGAAAGGCTGCGCTCTTCAGCGAGTCGCATAGCCACAAATCGATGACCTTCAATGAGATGTACGTTCAGGCGTACTTCGCCGAGAACAATGTTCCACCCACGATAGAGGGCCTTTTTGCTTTTGCGGGTGGTTTAACAATTTCGCCTAACTCGTTGAAAACATGGTGGCCAGGGACGGAGTTGAACCGCCGACGCCAGCCTTTTCAGGGCTGCGCTCTACCACCTGAGCTACCTGGCCACTGTCTCTGCTTTCCTCGCAGGGACAGGCTCCCTGGCGAGGCGTTCGGGACACGCTGGAACATAGGTAGGCTTGCCGATTATCGCCCAACAACGCTGGGAGCGTGCGGAACAGCGCGTCAATTATAACAACCGGCAGAAATTTGCTCAACGCGCCGAAAGCGGAGCGGCCCTCCCCTTACGGGAGAGCCGCCTCGTCCGCTTTCGATGGTCGCTCAGAATGTTCAAAACGGCAAATCTTAGGTTGCCGAATGACGGAGCAACGATTCAGTTCTTGGGAGCCTCTGGGCTAGCGGTTGCCGGATGGGCCGCCACGGGTTCCGGCGGCGTAGGCGGAATGGTGATCTGTTTTATGCCATGACTGTCCCTACCTCCAAAGCCTCTGGCGGAGTTCGGCTTCGGGAAATAGGTGTCGTTGAGCACCGTCCTGGCGGATTGCTCGACGCTCTGCATGGCCTCAGCGAACCGGCGCTGCGCCAAATTCGTTTTGATGTCTGCGCGCACCTGATCGAGCGGTTTTATGCTTTTTGATACAAGCTTGTAGATGTAATAACCGTTGGGATCTACAAAGACTTGCGAGACTTCGCCCGTTTTCATCGAAGTCACGATTACGTGAGCCGGCGGCAGCTGGTGGGCTGTCAACTTTCCGAGATTAGCTGAAGGACCAGCCTGCAAACCTGCGAGTTCGGTGGCTTGTTTCTGCAATTTCTCGAAGTCCTCCCCAGCGACAGCCTGGGCATGAACGGCATCCGCCAGTTCTTTCATGCGGTCATTGTCCACTTTTGTGTCGTCGGCTTTTGCTTTTTCGGCGGGTTGTGCGGATTCCTGGTTGCTGTCCTTTTCTGTCTCAGAGGATTTCGAGGACTCCTGTTTGGGCTCCGGTTTATTGTCCTTGACCGCCGGTTTCGTTTCCTTGGACACGAAAATGCGCTGCAATTCAAACTGTTCGAACTCCGAAGGGTTGTCCTTGTAATACTTCTCGATCTCGGCGTTCGGAACATCGTCCGCCTTCTCCTTCAATGCCCTGGCCATCTCTTCCGCCTCGGACCGCACCCTGCTAAAAGCCAGCGACCGTTTGACTTTAGGATCTTTTTCCAGGCCTTGCTTGCGGAATTCACGCTGCATCAGCAGAAGTTTTGGATAGATGGTAGCCAGCTGGAATTTGGCGGCGGACGGCAAGTTGGGCTGGATCGCCTCGGCCAAAGCATCGAATTGCGCGCGGGTGATGACAGTCTTGCACGCGGCGCCAGTCGCCCGCTTGGCGGCGGTTGCGCCGGTCTTGGGCCGGGCGGAAGCGGCATCGCAAAGGCCCATAATAGTGATTACCGGCGTATCGGGTGCGAGGGAAGATGTTTTTGGGCGTCGGACCGCGGAGGCCGCATTGACTGATGTGGGAAGCGGCTTCGGAGCCGGTGTGGCGGTAGTGTTGGCGGGCGCCTGCGCTAACGTAAGGGACGCGACCAACAGGACTGGAATGCAAACAAAGCGCATGGTTGGGTTCTCCTAAAATGACGAAATCAATGCATGTGAAATGCAGTCGATGCTCCGACTCTTAAATGTAATGTGGCAGATTCCGATGGTCATTATCGCGGCAGCGACAGAGTTACCAGATCGCCTTGTTTTCCTTCCGTCGATCCCAGATAGCTTGTCACCAGTTCACTCGCGTTAGACCCCTTCGGCAGGGAATTCTCTCTCCACACCGCGTAAATGGCGGGATATACCAGCAGTTCGAGAACAAATGAAGTCACGATTCCGCCCACCATGGGGGCAGCAATTCGCTTCATGATCTCTGACCCGGTACCGTTGGACCAGAGAATCGGAATCAATCCGATGCTCATGGTGGCGAAAGTCATGAACTTGGGGCGGAGGCGCTTGGCTGCGCCTTCCACAATGGCTTCATAAAGCTGCTGCCGGGTGAGACGCGCGTGCTCGCTCTTTGCTTTTTCATAAGCTAGATCAAGATAGAGCAGCATGAACACGCCGGTTTCAGCATCGACGCCGAGCAACGCGATGATGCCCACCCAAACCGCAATGCTCATGTTGTAGCCCAAAACATAAATCATCCACAAGGCGCCCACGGCCGAGAATGGCACGGCCAGGGTGACGATCATCGTCTTCACGAAGGAGCGGGTATTGCAGTACAGCAGAAAAAGGATGATGGCAATCGTCACCGGCACAATCAGCAACAAGCGATGGCGCACGCGCTCGGCGGATTCGAACTGACCGCTCCACTGGATGGTGTAGCCAGCCGGAAGCTTTACCCGGGTGCTGAGCTCGCGCTGGGCATGCTCAACGTAATCACCAGGCGCGAGACCCGCGACATCAACGAACACGTATCCCGTGAGGAGTCCGTTTTCGTTGCGAATCATCGCTGGGCCTGTGAGGGTGCGAATGGTCGCCAACCCGGAGAGCGGTATCTGTTTGTCGCCGCTGGTGGACACCAACACTTTTCCGAGCGACTCCAAATCCGAGCGAAAATCGCGCAAGTAGCGGACATTGATGGGGTAGCGCTCTCGACCTTCGATCATTGTGCTGACATTTTCGCCGCCCACAGCCGTCGAAAGAGCATTCTGCGCATCCTCGACTGAGAGGCCATAGCGGGCAAGTGCCGGACGATCCCAAACTACATCTAGGAAGTACCCTTGCCCCGTGCGTTCCGCGAACACGCTGCGAGTGCCGGTAATGCTACCGAGAACTTTTTCCACCTGGTGTCCGACTTCCTGAATCTGTTTCACGTCGTCGCCCTGGATTTTCAGGCCAATGGACGTTCGAATGCCGGTGCTCAGCATTTCAATACGGCCGCGGATGGGCATCGTCCAGGAATTCGATACTCCGGGGATCGTCAGGGCCTGGTTCATCTCGGCCACGAGCTGCTGTTGCGAGATGTGATCCGGAGTAATGTGCCGCAACACGGGAAGCAACCAGCCCGGAGCCCATGACGAATACCAGACGTTCGCCTTACGCCACTGCGAGTGGGGCTTCAGGACAATCACCGTTTCCAGCATCGAGAGCGGCGCGGGATCGGTGGCCGTATCGGCGCGGCCGGCCTTGCCCAGAATGTGATCGACTTCGGGGAAGGTTTTCAAGATCTGATCTGTTGCCTGTAGAAGCTTTTGCGACTCGGCGATGGAAATGCCCGGCATGGTGGAAGGCATGTAAAGAAGCGAGCCCTCCTCCAGGGTTGGCATGAATTCCGAGCCGATTCTCCAGAATAGCGGAATCGTCAAAGCCACAACCAGTATTGCGCCGACAATCACCTGGGTTTTCCAGCGGAGCGTCCAGCGCACGACAGGATCGTAGACGCGCATCAGGGGCCCGGTGATGGGGTGATCCTCTTGGGCGCGGATGCGGCCGCCCAGCAGCGAGTCCAGGATGCGCCGCAACTTACCGCTGACGGCCAGTCCAGGACGATGCCGCACCAGCAGGAGCCGCAGGGCTGGATTCAAAGTGATAGCCAACACGGCCGCCACGAGCATGGCGAAATTCTTGGTATACGCAAGAGGCCGGAAGAGTTTCCCTTCCTGGCCGTCCAGCACAAGCACCGGCAGAAAGGAGACGGCGATCACCAGCAAGGCAAAGAATGTGGGGCCGGCCACTTCCTTCACGGCTTCGAGAATCACGTCGCTATGGGAGAACGGCTGGCCGGAACGCTCGCAAATCTCCAGCTTCTTGTGGGTTTGCTCGACCACTACAATCGCGGCGTCCACCAGTTCACCGCAGGCGATAGCCAGGCCAGCCAGCGACATGATGTTGATGCTCACGCCTGCGTAGTGCAGCGGGATGAAGGTAAGCAGAACCGCAACTGGGATCGTGACAACTGGAATGACCGCACTGGGAAAATGCCAGAGGAAAATAAGGATGACGATGACAACGGTGAGGATCACTTCGAGCAGGGTGCGACGCGCACTGGAGATGGAACGCTCAATCAGTTCCGAGCGATCATATACGGGCACCACCTTCACGCCGGCCGGAAGACCCGGCTCGATATCCTTGAGACGAGCCTTAACCCGCTGAATCACGTCGAGAGCATTGCTGCCCTCGCGCATGATGACGATTCCGGATACCACTTCGCCAGTACCATCGAGGTCGGCAGTACCGCGTCTAATATCGGGACCCACGACGACCCTGCCGACATCTTTAATACGGATGGGCGTGCCATCGACGGAGGCGAGAACGGTTTCTTCAAGATCTTGCGGGGACCGCATGTATCCGCGGCCGCGAATCATGTACTCGGCGCCGCCGAATTCCAGAAGGCGGGCGCCAGTCTCGCTGTTGCCCTCTCGGACGGCATCTGCTACGCGCGAGATTGGGATGCCGAAAGAGCGCAAGCGGTTGGGGTCCACATTCACCTGGTATTGCTGCGTGAATCCACCGAGTGACGCCACTTCCGAGACTCCGGGCACCGCTTTGAGGTAGTACTTCAAATACCAGTCCTGGTAGGAACGGAGTTCGCCCAGATTGTGTTTGCCAGACTCGTCCTTGAGGACATATTGGAAGACCCAGCCAAGCGCCGTGGCATCCGGACCAATTTCTGTCCGGACTTCTTGCGGCAATCGTGCGGTAACGCCGGAGAGATACTCGAGGGTTCTGGAACGCGCCCAATAGATGTCGGTTCCCTCTTCGAAGATTACGTAGACGTAGGAGAAGCCGAAGTCGGAGATGCCGCGCACGGTCTTAACCCTGGGCGCGCCCGTCATGGCGGTAATAATTGGATAGGTGACCTGGTCTTCGATAATGTCGGGGCTGCGGTCCCAGCGGGAAAGAATAATGACCTGGGTCTCGCTCAAGTCCGGAGTTGCATCGAGCGGAAGACGCGCGATCGACCAGGCGCCCCAGAAACAAGCTGCGGCCACGACCGCGAATACGAGAAACTTGTTTTTCGCAGAAAAGCTGATGATGCGGTTGATCATCGAGCCGCCTCAATTTCAGGCTGGACGATCGCAGTGCTCCCCAGTTTCTCCCCAATATATTTGGCCGGGTCCTCGTGGAATTTCTTCTGGCATTTTTCCGAACAGAAGACGTAAGTTTCTCCCTGGTACGTCTCCCTGTGGGCACTGGAATGGAGCTTGCCGGGGTCCAATGGCATACCGCAGACTGGATCACGGGTCGCGACTATATCGTGAGTCGAATGCTCTTTGACTTCCTGGGTCACGCCGGAAGAAACCACAGCAGACGACCGCATGCGACTTTCCGAGTCAATAAGGAAATTTCCTGAGGTTACAACCCGTTCGCCCTCCGCCAGCCCGCGTGTGATGGTAACCCGATCACCGTACGTGGTCCCCGTTTCCACGGCGCGGGGCTCGAAGACACCATCGCTGGTTTCGACATACACGATCTTGTGCATGCCGCTGTCCAGGACCGCTTCCTCAGGAATAGAGATACCGGCCGGTGCCTTAGCAGTGAACTCCACGTCGACGAACATGTCGGGACGAAGCTGGTAACCGGGATTCTTTGCCTCCAGGCGCAGCTTGAGAGTGCGGGAAGCCGGATCAAACAACGGTGGATTATCACTCACCGTCGCATAAATGGTCTTCCCGAGCTCGCGGACGGTAGCCTTAACCCGAGTGCCGGGGTGGAGCCCATACAGTTCGTTCTCGCCAAAGATGTCGGCGATAATCCATACCTTGCTGAGATCCGCGATGCGATAGAAGTCGGTGCCCTTATCAAACCTCTGCATGGGAGAAATGTTACGGGCTAGAACAATGCCGTCCACTGGCGAGACTACTTCGATGTCACGTGTGGTCTGTCGATTCCTGACCAAGTCCCTAATCTGTGGCTCTCCCATGCCGAGAGCGCGCAGCTGTTCCTCGTTCAGCTTCAAATTCGCATCATTCGACTTGTTTGGGTCCTCGTCGCGGCGAGTGGACTTCAACCTCTCAAGGCTGGCCAAAGAACCCAGATAAGCCTGCTGGGCATTGCGAAACTCTCGGCTGTAAAAAGTCGCAAGCAGATCGTTCTTTTTGACTATAGTGCCAGCGGGATTATTCTCGAGAGACGTTACCCATCCTTCCGTGGCGGCCGTCAAACGGTATACGCGATTGTCATCGGCTTCAACCCGCCCGGTGGTACGAATGAGGCGGGTTCCGGAGTTCTCGGCGGCTTCCACGCGAAGGCCAATCAGCTGCTGTTTGTCAGAACTGATGGAGACGGCGCCCGCAGCCAGCTGAAGTTTTCCCGCCGGCTCGTCGCCCTCGTAGACCGGCTCCAGTGGCATTCCACAGTCGGGAGCGATCCCGGGCTTATCGGAGCGATACGCGGGATGCATGGGGTCGACGTAGTAGAGAATGCGTTTCGAACTTGAATGGCTGGTGCTCTTGGGAGCGCCACTATAGCGGCCAGCTACGAACGCGGCCAGGGACAACACAACTACCGAACCGACTGCCGCCGGTTTATTCATGATCTTCTACCTCTGCTTAACTTGAGCCAACGACATTAGCGTTGCTTGAATAATTCGCTTGCTTCCAGGCTTGTTACATCCAAAGCAGGTCGAGTGCACGATGAGGGGGACTTCATCAGGGGGACGCTACTCATGCCCGCTTAACCCGGCAGTGCGTTAGGAGCATCAGAATACCACATCAGCCGGTCATGGGTAACCGACAATTTTTCTCGTCTATGCAAGAGAATAGCAACTCGGCGCTACTTGCAACGGGATTCTGTGCACCCCGCTCCACGCGCCTCGGAAGGACAAAAATTAGCCTCTTGGCGGTGAACTGGGTTCATGTTAGTATTCATCCACCCCCCCGGCAGGGCTGAGCCCGCTGCGAGATGTAGGAATATCCCCCACCCGTTTTGAGAAACTAATTGCACATAGGTTGCGGGCAATCACTCAAAGAGGACGACAAGCTGTTGAGTTTGAGGGTGAGATGAGAAGATACCAAGTGGAATCGAGCGTGCGGGCCAGTTAGCCAGATAGAAATATTATTCATCATGCGGGACGGTCATCTCCCCTTCCGTCCGTGAGTTCAGCTGAGAAATATAGAGAGGCACTAGCGATGCGGTTTGCGATGAGCACGAACAACTTTCTCCTGGTATCTGCCGCGCTTATCTGTTCTGCGCTTCCTGCCTTCTCGGAATCCCTGTACGTCAAAAAACAGCAAGAAACGATTCACGTGCGGCTGATCGCGCGCGAGGCACCGGCTGCGGCGAGCGCCTTCAGTCAGAACGTCGATTCCTACTTGGTCGAACTCGTGGACAAGCATCGCGATGAGCATCTGGCGCGTCTTTCGTTCCGTTTTTTGCCCTATGAATCTCCCATACCGGAAGAGCTTCGCGATTACGAAATCGTACTTACGTTTCGAGCAACTCGAGATCACGATTGCGATGCCAGCGCCGCACAACTGGCCGCGCACCCGATGCAGTACAGCAGCGATGCGCCTCAAATAAGGGTGCTGAAGCCATCCTCAGCTTTGCCCTGCTACGTTGTTACTGCTAAAGACTACAAAGGTTCCAAACGTAATCGCGGCGTCAAGGCAGTCAAGAACGACAGCAAGAGCGATGAATCAGAGGTACTCGCGAAGCGAGAGTAAGCAGGCTAAGGTCTAAGCAGCAGTCGGTTTATGTCACTTGTTTGTAGGCCCTCCCCACTCAGCTTGGAAGTTGGTAGATGAATCTGGACGCTCTTAGGTGCTTGAACTGAACGGACGAGTTGCTGATGCAACTTCGGACGTCTGAGTAGAGCAGTTGCCTTCCAAATAGAGTTGTGTGGGGAGAAAAGCATGGCCAGTAGTAATGCTTCAGAGGCTTTTCCGGAGAAGATGTTCGTGCGCGAGCTTCCGGTGGCCGCGCCCGTCTCTTCTCGAGTGCTTCCGTTAAATGCCCGAGTCTCCTGCATCCAGCAGATCAACCTCTTCCGTGGGCTAACCCTTGCGGAGTGCGCCGAGGTAGCTTCGATCGCGCAGGAACGTCAGTTCCCAGATCGTCAGACCATCTTTCGCGAAGGCGACTCGGTACGCTTTGTTCTGGTGCTGATCTCGGGGCGGGTAAAGCTGACGCAACTCAGCCGCTTCGGCACGGAAGTCATTTTCAGTGTCGGAGGAACTGGAGAAGTACTAGGTGGACTCGGTCTGACTCCGAACAGCGCGCATCGACTAACGGCGCAAACGCTGGGGCGATGCCATGTGCTCAGCTGGGATGTACGGGCCTTTCTCAGCCTGGAAGAGCGCATTCCGGCAGTACGGCGCAATGCCGTAGGGATCTTGTCGGAACGTTTGCGTAGGCTCGAGGAGCGTTTTCTTGAGTTGGCCACCGAGCAGGTGGCTCCGCGCCTGGCTAGGATGTTGTTCCGCCTGCTCGAGCAGGGAAATCATGGCAGCCACCCCGGCCGCATCGACCTCTCTCACGAGGAACTGGCGCAAATGACCGGAACCACGCTGTTCACGGTCAGCCGGTTGCTTTGTGAGTGGGAACAGCGTGGGATCGTCCAAACTCTGCGCAAGGCAGTCATGGTTCGGGATCCGCAGAGACTCATTGACGTGTCGGAAAACCTCAAGCAAAAATGACAGCGTTCTCCCCCAGAAAAGGCGGCTGGATCAGTCCCGCTCCTTTGAAACAATCGGGAGTGCGGCCAAAAGAGACTAGCCGCACAGCATACCGAGGGCACCGAAAAAACGGGAATACCTCTGCTTACGCTGCGCATCCGGCGGTTGAGATTAGAACCTATCTCATAAATGGCCCAAAATCCCTAAACCACAAGTCCGAAGGCCAGCTGTAGCACCGATGCATGCGTCGCACCGTCAGCACGTAGAATTACTCGGCTTACTTGTTTTCAGTCTTTGGGTTAGCTTGAAATGGCGTGGTCCCAGGGGCGTCGTTTACGATTTCGTGAACTGCGGCGACTAACTCAGGTCGGATAGACTTGCACCCGGTGCTAGCTTCCTTTTGTAACAATCCTTTTACTTCTTGATGAGAGACGTTTTAACTCTTCCTGCATCTCGCTTCATGCGCGCTCTGCCTTGGTCAGATCGGCCGGGGAAAAAAAGCCCCGGAAATCGTCGACTTCCGGATCGTGAGAGAGCACTACAAGCGGCATATCGCCGAAGGGGCCAGTCGCAGCGGGCATGGAGCCATCCTCATCTGTTCCTTGTGCCAGTTCGGTGCGCCAGGCTCGCAGGCGACAATATTGAGCAGCTGCTTCGGGCGCGAACCGAACCCACTTCCCCGGCTGGTTCCGGGAAGGTCTGAGTGTTGCGACACCAGCCGAGAATTCGCGGCACTCCTAGTGGCACGGTCCAAGGCATAACGTGGTAATAAGCGCTCGCGGCAGTGGACTGAGCAGCGATGCTGAATGGCGGACGATGGTGCATGTCCGGATGGACGGAATCGACAAGCGCCATGCCCACGATTTGCTCGCGATGGCGCGAGGTGAACAAACGGATGTTAAGTCCGCCGAAGTCGCGCCCAACGAGAACGTAAGGGCCGGGAATCCCAGCGCGGGTTAGTAGGCGGTCCAGTTCGTTTGGAAATATTTCGAGCTGGTGCGTGGCTCACCGGGCGCGTCGCTCCAACCGAAACCGGCGCAATCGCAAGAACAAACACGGGTAAATCTACTGATCTCTGGCTGAACCAGTTGCCAAATAACAGAAGAGTCGTTTGGACCAGCCTCCATGATGACGGTGGGACTCCCCGCACCCGTACAGCTGATGTGAAGCCGCAGCCCACCGATGTCCACGAATTTGCCGGGGGAGGATGGCGGTAGCTTTCCCATTGCGCCATCGACAGTTGGTGGCGCGACCTCCACCCGTCCCGGGTCTCTGCAAATTACTCAGACCTCCTTCTCTGCATGCCGTGCTCAATACCCCGGTGGACTGGATCAGGTGCACCTGTTGGTTTCTTCCCTGCCCATGCAGCCTCCCCGTCTCATAGGCGGGTCGGCATCCACGACTAAACTTTCGAGGCCTGCTCAACCTTGTAGGGTCAAGAAATGGCGCCGTCGGGACTGCAGGTCGGGCCTAGCCGGATCTCTCCGTTTCCTCTGAGAGTGCCTCATTAGCCCAACCATGTCCGGGTTTCCATTCCCTGCCACCTCAAACCGTACGTGAGGTTCTCCCTCATACGGCTTACCGATTATCTGTCCTCCTGGCGCGTTCGAAGCCGATGCCGCATATTCCTGGTTTGTAGAAGTGCTCCACTCCACAGCAAGCGAGCCATGCCGGAAACCGGGTTCTCAGTGAGTTTCCCCGATTACCTTGGCGCGCCAGAAACGACCGGCGTATCCGGAGCCAGGCGTAGTGATCCAGGGCTTTCAGTTGGCCGTTGCCGGCATGCATCGTCACTTACCTCCCCGCTGTGCACGATAAAAGTAGAGGCCCTCTCCTCCGACCGAGTTATGTTGTCCCGGCCCTCTACGGATATATGGCCTCCTCCGACTTCTCCGACGGTGTCGGTCTGCACTTCGCCTTGCGGCTTATAGCAGACCTCACGCTAGGTGTGGACTACCGCCCGCCGGAGATCTCTCTTGTTTCTGCATCCGCTTTGGTGGCATTCCGCTCCCCATACGCCGTGGAGTTCTTCGAGGATGCATTCCAGATTCTTCCCCTCTTCCGTGGCCTTCGCCAGTAAGTGAGTGGCTCGGCTCTCCCTGTTCCGTATGTCGACGCTGCAGGATTCCCTTTATGGTACGGACTGCCATCTCGCACCTCTTTCTCAGAGGCATACTCCAGCTTTCACACTCCCGGTCACCCGGGGCATGAGGAGCTTGCTACGCGGCTCTCTGGCGATTACCGCGACCGGACTCTCACCGGCTAGTTGACACAGACTTCAAGACACACCACTCGCGTTACGGCCTGCAGAGTTGCTCGCCCACCCTACGTGGGCTTTGTCACAAGGCTTCATCGCAGCGGTTTCCCTGCTTCGATGCTCGTCAGCTACCAGATCTAACCAACATCTGTCTGGGCGGGTCCTTCCCTCGCTGGTGATCTCCGCCGTTGGGGCGCACTATAAGATGGGTTCTACTCTCCTGCCTTTGCCACGAACGCGGGCGTCCAAAGCAAGGCAGTCCGAGCGGGCGGGTCCCGACAAATCCTTTGCCGGGTCTTGCTTAGCGGAACATCTTTCCAAAGAAACCCTTAATTTTGCCGAAGACACCTTTGTGTGCTTTCCGTGTCTGATTCTTATCAGCGGAGAACTCCTTTTCTTCTGCAGAGGAAGGTGGTCGTAAGACAATGGTCGATGGCGACTCTGCTCGGGCTCGTTCTTTCGCTGGAGAAGGAGGCCCTAAGATAAGAGTTGAGGGTGACTCGGATCGGGCAGGAGCGACGGACTTGAGGTTGGATTGTGGAGTGACGCCCGACTGCCCTGCTGCGGAGGAGTTTGGGGCTGGGTAGACCACGCGGGCTTCAACTTGTATGTGCATGTCCTTCGCGTGAGAGTCGCGCACAGCGGTCTGCGGTATTGTCTTCACTTGCGAAGGGGGGGCACCCCCAGCTCGAGAAAGCAGGGGGCTTGCCGGGTCACCGGCTTGCGCCAGGCGTACCGCTGAGGAATTTGGTTGCGGCATTACAGGGGTAGGCGGCAGCGATGCCAGCATCACCGGCGGCGTGGAAGTTGCCGGGCACCCGCAGCCGCTCGGAAAAGCAAGGTCGACGTTGGTCGCGCGAACTCCCCGTGGACTTATGTCAGCCGCGTTCAGACGTCCCCCATGAAAAACAAATTGCTCGCCGCTCGGCATTCTGAATACGCCATCCCCTATGAGCTCCGAAACGATGATGGGCGCGGTATTTCCGGGCAGGGGACGCACGCAGGTGTTGCCATGAGAATCGGCAGCGATCGCGTAGTGGAACTCGCCCGGACCACGCAAAAGAAAACGGAAATCTGGGGTCACGATGGAGTCTGCCGAATTTTCCAAGGCGTAGTGCGTTTCCACGGCGCCCACGCCCATGCCAAGCAACAAGTCGGGACCCTCTTTCGAGTGGGCGATGGAGACGGTCGTTCCGGGACAAACATGGATTTCACCGCCTCGCGTCAGGCGCAATACAGTGGTGTCATCGCTAGTTGACATCGAGGAGTCTGCGGCCAGCTTATCCGCCCAAATCGGCGTCCCAGCGCCTGCTGGCGCAGCGACGGGAACGGCGACGGGCTGCGGAGCCTTAGTCAACACGGGAAGTGACGGCGCCTTCGCCGTCACCTGTTTCCCCTCCAGATGCAAACGCACCAGGAGCCGATTCCCTTCCGAGTCCCAGGTATAGCTATGCGGCTTGGCGAGGTCCACAACCACACGAACTACAGGCGGCTTGCTTTGAAACTGGCTCAAGCGAATCGCGAGAATGTCGTTGCGGTGAACCGGTATTCGCTTTCGTTCTCCCGATACATTTGCGTTGGGCAGATCGATGACCAGGCGGAGCGGGTTCTCCATCTTGGTGATGGTGGGAACTACCGCCCGGGTGGCAAGGATTTCTAAGGCCGGCGAATCTTTCTCCAGCAAGATCTTGACACGCGAAATAGCGGCGGGCTCCCCCGCGCTAATCCGCGAAAGGCGTTGTGGCCTGGATTGGGCCTGGGCAAAAACCAACGCGGAAAAGACGAGAGCCGAAAGTATTACGAGTTTGGGGCCCATACCTGATACCGATTTCATGGAAAAGATCACGGCAGCGCAAAATTCAGAGTGACGCGGCACTGAAATTTCACTGGTTGGCCATTCTGAAAATATGGTTTGAAATGCCATTGCCGGATCGCATCGGCGGCAGCGCGCATGAGTCGGGGATCTCCGCCGACTTGGCCGATACCCTCAACCGAGCCATCCTTGCCAACGATCACATTCACAACCGCGCGGCCTTGAATATGCTGTTGTCTGGCCGCATCCGGAAACACCGGCTCAACCCTTCGGACCAGATACTGTTTAGCAGTCTCCTCTGGAAGCACGAGAGGCTGGGTGGCATTGACACTTCCCTTTGCACCGGCAGCCGAAATCGTTACCTTGCCTTCAGAAGCGCCTGCTGTTCGGGGCGATGACTGCGATCCGCCCGATTGAGCAGTCAATTTCTTGTTCTCGAAAACCACCAAACTCTCTGCTGAATTCTCTACCTTTGCCTTGACTGGGTATGACGCCTTCGTCTTGCTCGATGCTGTCTGCGCAGCATCAACTGGGAAACTTGTTGCCCTCTTTGCTTTCGATTCCACTTTTTCTCGACTCGGCATGGAAACCGGGTGCCGATCTTCGATCGTCACCTGCGCGAACGATGCTTCGGGACCTGAGCCAGCCGGCAGCTCGGTTGCCTGAATTGGAGGCTCGGCCGTAGACGGCGCCATGGCGGCTGGTGCCGGCTGCTCAGTCGAGACTGGTGCTGCTGCCTCCTGCTTCTGCAACTCTGGCGTGGCCGGCGCCAGGGCTGTGCTTGCCTGGTTTGCAGCTCTCAGCGATTTGCGGCTCGAGCGTCCGAGCATCCATCCCACCGTAAGAGACAGAGCAATTACCAGTACCATCAAAAACGAATTCCAACTGTGAAGCCAGTGAGCGGTTCGGATCTTGGGCAGAAGATGGACGGGGAATTTGGGCAACTTCGATGACGGTCGAGCGGCCCTGGTGACGCTCGCGACATTCGAGGAAGGCAGAGCGAGGCTTTGGCTGGCAAGTTCAATGTTGGCAGCCACGCGCCGCGAGAACGCCTGCAGAGTTACGACGTCGCGATCGCAAAATGCGTTTGGGCGCGGTGAGAAAATGGCCATTACTCCCAGCCGTTCTTCTCGTTGCTGGATTGGAACCATCAGCACAGATCGCACCCCAAACCGCCGGCAGGTGGCCGCATCGATCCGGGAATCGCTCTCTACATCCTCCGAGACCTGCACCTTTCCGGTGCGGACGCAAGTCTCCGAGATTCCGGAGCCGTTATTCAGACAGGCGGCAACATCGGGAGCGGTGGCGCCCGTTGTGGCGCGGCAGACGATACGGGATCCGTAGGCCAGACCAATAGCCGCCCCCGTGGCCGTGGTTGCTAAGCGAGCTTGCTCGGCAATCTCCTTGAATACGAGGCTTAATGCGACGTCGAGGGGCGAGACCGCGGATTCCTGGCTGGAGGCCGCTCCGGCCGCGCTGGACGGCTCTGCTGCAGAACCTTCGTCTCCTTGCGTATTTCCTCGCGGCACGACCTCTACGTCGGCCGCCGTGGGTTCATACGGGTCCTGCGGAGATAGCGAATGATCAGCCATAAATAGCTAGCTAGCAATTACATTGCAAGATCGTGCCCGCGACTGTTTTCCGCAAAAATTAAGCGGAATTCGCCGCGAAGCGGAAGGCCTGCAAGTAGGCCAGCGAGAACAACAATTCACCTTTCCGGGCCACAATTCTGGAGGGATCTATATTTTACACCAACCACTAGGTGTCGCAACCGTTCTTTTCACCGTCAACCAGTCACAGGAGTGCAGGTCGCTTCCCGGAGCTTAAGCGGAAAGCCCTTTCCACACACCAGGTTCCGGAGCTCGCGATATTGGACTGTCGATAGTTGCCGCTCCTGGGAAATCGTAGTATTATAGATTCCCCCGCTGTGTTGTTGCTTGGACTCGGCTTCCCCCAGGCAGTGCCTTCGCAACACACTGTAAGCCCTTGGAAGGAAGTATGAATCTCATCCCTAGATCAGCAATCCTTTGCTTCTGCTTTTCGGTGGTTAGTGTGTTTGCCCTTGCCCAAGGAACGTGCGTCTTCACGAGTGATCCAGGCAAGAAAACGGTCAAGCTGACCGGCGATTGCGGAGCCATCGCAGACGTAAGAACCCAGACGGGCTATGCAGTCGACACCACCCCAGGGCCAGCCACGCCCTCCGAACCCCCAAAACTAGAAGACATGTCGGCGACGCCGCCGACGGTCAGCTATCAGAATGGCGACTTGATCATCGTTGCCCCCAATTCGACCCTGAGCGCAATCCTAGAACAGGTGCGTACTAAGACCGGAGCAGAGATCGAGATTCCTGCAGGAGCCGGCAGCGAGCGAGTGGTCGGCAAGATCGGTCCGGGAGCCGCTCGCGATGTGCTGGCAGCCATGCTGAACGGCTCGCACTTCAACTACGTAATGCTGGGAACCGAGACCGACCCCGATTCCTTTGCCAAGCTTGTTCTCACGCCTAAAGCGGGGACCAACGGGGCCGCGGAGACCACCGCTGCAGCCGGAGTTCCGAGCCGCGGGCCAGCGTCAGTCGCCTCGGGGTTCGCACCAGCAGCTGAACCTACTACGGCCTCGCGTGTGCTGCTCGAACAGCTCAGACCCCGGACAATGCCTTACCAGCCACAGGCGACACAACCGCAACCGGCGCCGCAGGAAGTCTCGGAAATGCCTCCTGCGGAAACAGTTGCTCCTTCAGTGGCCCCAGTTGCTCCACAATCTGAAGTGCCTGACGCGGCAACTCAAGCTCCCATCAGCATCAATTCGAGTGTTCCGGAGCCTGTAAACACGAGCGATGTGCAGCCCGTGCAGCAGCCGAGTTCCACCACACCCGAGCAGGCGAGTCCCATGCAAGTTCTGCAAGGCATGTATGGCGCCCGACGGGCAATGATGGAGCAGCAACATAAAGCGCAAGCGCCATCAGGCCAAGAACAGTAGTCTCCCTA
>Ga0209801_1000530_pt1 | contig 25158 bp, 22 predicted proteins | sample GraSoiAngelo_127_FD_185884 | JGI IMG/M metagenome (GOLD analysis project Ga0209801, IMG submission 185884) | Grasslands soil microbial communities from the Angelo Coastal Reserve, California, USA - 14_0927_09_40cm (SPAdes) (version 2) | ecosystem: Environmental > Terrestrial > Soil > Grasslands ... | reverse complement strand
CGGTTTGCCCTGGTCGGTCGCACTTTCAACTGACGAAGTCAGAGAACGCTGGATATCATGGTCACTTTTGCCATGGATTGTTCTGATTATCGGGCCGATTGCACTCTGGCGAAGAGCGCAGATGCTGCGGATCGTTCAGACTCGACCTTCGGGCGCCAGCTCAGCAGCCGGCATTGTGCGCCTCGGGACAAGACGCAGTGCGCTGCCGTTGGATTTTTCGGACACTTCATCGCCTTGTTCGTGATACTCCGCGTCGGCGTTGACCTGCCAGATATCGTAAAGCTTGGCGTCAGCCAGAATATTTTCGACGCACAACATCGCCGTCATCATGGCGTGATCCTGGTTGTTGTATTTGTGCATTCCATTGCGACCAACGAGGTGCAAATTCGGATAACGCGCGTCCAACTCCTGCCGAATCGCCGCGACATGCAGCGCGTAGTCGTCGTCGTAAACTGGATATGCTTTTTTCTGGCGCACGACCGTTCCATCGACCAAGTCGCCTTCCTGAGAAAGACCGATCTGGATTAATTCGCGCTTCGCCAGCTCGATCAACTCTTCGTCTTTGGATTCCCAAAGACCATCGCCTTCGAAACAAAAGTATTCCAAACCGTAACACGCTTTATCCGGATCCGGAACCATCTCGGGCGACCAGGATTTGAAATTTTGGACGCGGCCAACTTTGACCCGCGGATCGTGAATGTAGATCCAGTTGTCGGCGAACTTGTTCCGTTCCTTCAAAATGAGCATGACTGTTAAAAAATCGCGGTACTTGAGACTTTCCGCCGCGCGCCGGGTGCGGTCAGAAACCTCCGGACGAATCCCACAAACCAATTCGCGCATCGGCGCGGAAGAAATGACGTGGTCGGCTTCGATCGACTGGAGATTTCCGTCGCGGTCCTTGAATTGGACGGTCCATGTCGATCTTGCTTCGTCATAAGCGCAGCCGTTCACTCTCGCGGCCATTTCGACTTTGCCGCCCATTGCCTTCACTTTTTCCGCGCACGCTTCCCACATCATCCCCGGGCCTTTGCGCGGATACCGGAAAGAATTGATCAACGTCTTGATGACGTTGGTGCGGTCGCCGTTCGGCGAACGTTGCGGCAAGAGCGCGTTTTTGATCGCGCTGCCAAGTGACAGACCGCGAATTCGCTGTGCCGCCCAATCGGCCGAAATTTCTTTGCAGCTCATCCCCCACACTTTTTCGGTGTAGCTCTTAAAGAAAATGTTGAAGAGACGTTTGCCGAATTGATTGCTGACCCACTCCTCGAAGTTTCGAGGATGGCGCACTGGGAATAGTCGCGCCTTGAGCCACGATAGAACGCAGATTGTCGATCTTACGATGCCGAGTTTGATCAACGCTTCGAATGGCTTGAGCGGATAGGTGAAAAATTTGCCGTCGTAATAAATCTTGGACGAACGCGGACGCTGCAGCATGTCGTTAGGCAAAATCTCGGTCCAGAGATCTTCGACCGCTTTCGATTTCGAGAAAAAGCGATGGCCGCCGATATCGAAGTGAAAACCTTTGTAGGTGCTGGTACGCGAAATTCCTCCGACGTAAATCGGGTCCGCTTCAAGCACGGTCACATCGACCCCGTTTTTCGAAAGCAAATACGCGGCGGTTAATCCCGCCGGTCCAGCTCCGATAATTGCGACAGCAACAGTTTTCGGGGTTGATGTATGGACCATCTCCGCGTTCTCTCAGCACGCCAGGTGCCATCATGAGCGGATGCGAGTTCGATTCCTGACGCTTTTGTGTCAAGGAACGCGAATCGAAACTGCTCGTCAGTCTTTCAACCGCATAAGCGCAACCTTCTCGATCGTATACACCAAACCTGACGGGGGCGCATGGGGCGCAATCTTCACATCTGAGATGTTTCGCGAAAGGAGCCATGCGGGAAATGCCCCAAGCGGCACGAGGTTTGTGCCGCCTGTTGCCAGAAGACGTGCAACTCCGAATCCGTGCTCGGAAGTCCATGTGATGTCGAGTTCCATCTTGGCTGTCGGGAGCAAGTTGCTTGAAAAGTCGAATTTGATGAAATCGGTTTCTGCCCCGCTCGGACTTCTGTCATTACATGATAGTGACACACCGGCCCCATTTGTGATCGGCCCGCTCGCTGTGCTCAATTGCTGAACTCGGGTGAAGCGAGTTTCGAGCTTGCTCCACGACGATCCCCAAGCTGCGGGTAACCGGCCGAGATTATGATCGCCAAGACCACCGTGCAGCAGTTTGATCTGGTCCTCTCGGACGGAATTCGAATTGCCAACGCGATCAGGAGCAACCAGGAAGAAGTAGCCGTCGCGTGAAAGTGGTACGTAATTCTCAAGAAGAAATCGGTAGAGCTTGTACATACGGGCGGCCGGCATATCAACACTGAGAGCCAACGCTGGCGTGAGCCAGACGACCGGTGGCGGCTGCGATTTGATTTCCGCGAGCAATCGATCCTGCAGGACGGTGTTCGCGGTCACCCAAGGCGCTCCGTAAGAAACCGCGGCCGGCATACCTAGATAGAAATAGTTTGCCTGGCGATTTGTAAGATCGAGGTAGGTCTCGCCTGGGCGCAGTAACGTACTGAGTGCCCTCTTCAAACCCACCACTGACGCCACAATCTCCTTTGGCGCGTAAATGTGACCCAAGTTTCGAAGACCTAGAGAATTGCCATCGACTGAGATGCACTGGTCTGGAACCGTTTGCGTAGTAGCCGGCTTTTCCAGTAACGCGCCCGTCGTCACTCGGAAATGAGGTTTGGATCCACTATTGATAAAGTCGGCCGTAGCACCTTGGAAGAACCCGATCAGCATCATAAAAAGTGGAATCGAGATGTAGCGCCACGAACCTGCGGAGAAGAGGACGAGCGGCAGAATGTACAGACAGGCCAAGTATGAGACTTCGCCTGGTCGGCTCGGCAGAGACGGATCAATCCGAGTAAGAGTCCATCCAGAAAGAAAAAACAAAAACAGACATGTCATCGCGCTGATGGCCATAATCGAGGGACGTGCATTTCGCCAATCATGTGCCCGCGACAAAAATATCCACCCGGAGAGCAGCAGCACGATGACCCAGGAAAATCGTAGCGTCTCCCAAACGAGCGGCGACGCGAGAACACCTCTCACTGACGACATCTGCGCCGCATTCGCCTGCCACTCGATCCCGTGCGCGACCAATACTGTGCGGCCGTTGTCGATTAGGAAACGTACGAAGCCCCACGATATTTCGCGCGCGGCAGGAGTCAGCAAAATCGCCGCGACTACCGATCCGCACACGATTGTTAGGCGCACGAGGCCATTGCGGTCCTGGCGGAAGAGACGCCAAACTTGAACGATCGCTACTGGAAGCGACGCAAGCGTTAGCGCCACTCCTACGGCCGGATTGTAGCAGAGTGCGAGTGCACACAAGCAAAGCCAGCAAAGGAGCCATCTTTGGCTCTTCCCTATGAGCGACGCATCGCACAGAACAGCAAGAAGGGTAGGAACGAGAAGTAGTCTGTCCCACACAGTTGCCGCGATACTTAGACAGAGCGCTAAACCAATGCCGGCAAAACGCGTGACAGTGATGAATGTCAGCGCCGCGCCAACCGCAAAAAGCAAGACCCGGCTATTTTCATAGTTCGCCAGAGTGCCATCGAAAAAGAATTGATTCGCGCCACTCACGAAAAAATCCATTAACGGATGGATCGGAACAAAACCGACGAACGGGAGTTTTCCGAAATCGCTGAGTTGTTGCCAAGGCAGGAGATGTTCGCCGGTGTGAAAATCATCGCCGAAAAATGTCGGGAATGCGGGGTGATCGACCGCCAGAAAAACAGCGACCGGCAGGATCGCCCATGGCACCAGGCTCTGCCTCAGATTGGCGGCGGTTGGGTGGCGCGACCAGATCCACCGTGAGCTTAATGCCGCCCAACCAGCTGCCATGGCCAACACAAGGCCCGTCGTCAGCGCAATCGATGGGTGCGCCACGATTCGATTTCCATTTTCAACGACCGCCGGTGGCACGATCACAGTGCACAGCAAAGGAAGAAAAATCTGCGACCCGAAAATAACGTGGCGAATTCGCTCCCGAATTTCCGCGGCTTGAGACGACAGCAAAATTACCGTAGCCACTGCGAGAAATGCCGAGCCGCAAGTCGCGGTCACCAGCCAGATCGTCGTATCTTTAGTGATAGGTGCGTGAAATATGCGTGAAATCGCCGTCGCCAAACCAAGCCCCGCGAAAAAAGCTAACACCAGGCCGAGAAGTGACGCGTTAACGATCGCACCAATATTCTCAGGCGTGGCGGCTAGTCGGGGTCGAGACAATAAGAAAAATAGTGTCAAAACCGCGGCGCCAGATAACACGCACTCGATTGGTGCACTCCCAAAAGAATTGGTCACCAGACGTCCGCCAAGCCAAAGAGCGCCGGGCGTGAGTGCCAGAGCGAGGCCTCGCTCGAGCGCTGCTTTCATTTCATGACTAGTTTCCAGTCGCCTGCATAATGAGACAAGCAACGCCACGAGCAGACCGAACGTAGCCAAAAAGACTTGGAAAACACGAAAGTCGAACCCCTTATCCACATTGCCCCATGCGATGGCACTGCCTACTAGGTCGCTGTAGGATTGTTCGCCTTTCAAAAACGGAGCAACGGCCGCAGTAAAAACGGCCGCATTTGCCACACAGAAGACGAAGCCGATGAGGCCAACGCCAAACCGCGTCCGGGGCTTGTAATTAAGGGATGCTGCGGAAATCTCCGGACGCCAACCGACCAAGCCGCGAGCGCTTCGAGCAACGCGGAACACAACCGGCTCACGGGTAATCTGTTCCTGCATAGTGCTCACCGAACGCAGCCGTGTGTAGCCGTCTCTATGCCACACCGAAAACAAATCCCACGGTTTAAATTTTGCTCATCCGATGCAAACCGGCTAAACCTCATTTATCACGCTGTTTTTTCCGATGCCCGCTCCAGAACTTCGTCGCCGCAAGATCGACCTCATCCTTTTAGCGCTCATCGTTGCGCTCGGAATTTTCTTGCGCCTCCCGCCCACAGCTTTCGTGGGCTCGGCAAATCCACTCCACGCAGTGGAATTCTTGCATCCAAAACCGAAAATGGAGTCCGTTGGGTTCGATGAAGGCCTGTACGCCGAATACGTCCACAAGCTCGCTACCTTGGGTCTTTCCGCTTACCCGCTCATCGTTCAGGACTACGTTGAGCGCCAAGAACGATTACAACGCTCGATTCTTTCGCCGCTTCGGTTCCTCTATATCTACTCGGGCTATCTTTGGCACCTCTCTTTCGGCGGTGACCCGCTTTTCGCGCTAAAAAGTGTTGCCTCCCTTTTTAGCGTTTTGACGTTGTTCATCTCGATCGCTTTCGTCTGGCGTTTAAGGGAAAAGGCATGGGCCCTGGCGATTGGTGCGTTAATGTGCGTCGCGCCTACCCAAATCCACATGTCGCAACACGCCTTGGTGGATGGTTTCTTTACCTTTTGGGCGCTGATCTGTCTCTGGCTTTTCTGGGAAAATTTGCAGGCGCCGCGCGATTGGCGCTGGCTGGTTGCCTACATTGTCGGTCTAGCTCTCCTCGTTCTGACAAAAGAAAATTCGTTCTTTGTCTGGATCGCGCTCGTAGCTCTACTCGTTGCAAATCACTGGCTGCGATTCGGAACCGTAACGCGCGAGCTTGTCATTGCCACCGTGCTCGGACCACTGCTCGGCGGTGTCATTCTCGTTTTGCTCGCTGGCGGACTAAGCCAGACCATTCACACCTATCATTACTCGCTCGCTAAGAATTACCAACTCCAGTATGCGATCCTGACCGGAGACGGGCCGTGGTACCGGTACCTGGTCGATCTTCTCCTGGTCAGCCCGATCGTCCTAATTCTCGCGCTCGGAACAGTCTTTCGACTCAATCGCACGATGAAACCGGAACTCTTCATCTCGATTTTCATCGCCGCCAGTTATCTCGTGATGTGCAATGTGAAGTACGGAATGAACCTTCGTTACGCCAACATGTGGGACCTGCCGCTGCGCTTCCTCGCCTTTAGCCAAATCGTAGCAATGGCGTCATGGGTGAAATCATATCGCGCTGCTATTACCGCCGCCGCAGTCATATTTCTCGCGGCGATCGAGTTTCATCAGTACATCGTTCTCGCCGTACATTACCCGCTCTACGAGCTGATCACGCACGATCTGCTCCAGGCGCTTCGCATCTTGAAATCGCCGTAGCTGGAAGGAACGTTCTTTTAGCGAAGCGCTGAGTCCGCCGCGCTCAATACGAACTTGTCGTCATTGTCGCTGAGTCCGGCGAGATAATTCCGAATTCGCCGGAACGATTGGCGCAGGAAAAGTTCGGCAGCGGTGTTCTTTCGACTCGGCGCTTCGCCGTTGCCTTGAGCGAATTGAATCTCCGAATCCCATCGGCTCAGGACCGCGGTCGACGCAAACAAATCCATCGCCGCGCCAGCGATCCTTTCTTGAACGAGCTGCATGTCCAGAATTGGTTCGCGATAAACGACGAGCGATCGGTTCACTGCGAAATTAAAACGCCAGATCAATCTGCCGAGTTGATTGCCGAACGAGCGCAGCTCAGCGCTGCGCACCGGCACATCCGGGATGCGCACAGTCGCGCCGAGCCGGCTCATCCCTGCGCTCCACGCTTTCCCGATTCCACCTTCGCGCGTTGGTTTCAGCATCGTGTCGTAAATTTCCTTGAACTCCATGCCCGGCCCGCGCATCCCGACCAGCGCGATAAACGACGTCAGCACTTCGTTGCTGCCTTCGCCAATTTGGTTGATTCGCGCGTCCCGTAACATTCGCTCGAGTGGAAGATCAACAAAGTAGGCTGAACCGCCATAGATCTGGAACGCGTCGTTGATGCATTCCCACAACCGCTCGGTGGTGAACACTTTCAGCATCGCGGTCTCGAGCATGTAATCTTCCAAGCCGCGATCAATTAGTGAAGCGGTGATGGTCGTCATCGCTTCCATCGCATAAGCGTCGGCCGCAATCCGCGCGATTTTTTCTTTCACCAGATGAAAATGGCCGAGCGTTTTATTGAACTGCTTCCGAGTATTGGCGTGTTTGACCGCGAGCGTTAGACAAGTCTTCGCCGCACCGGTGCAACAGGCGCCGAACGTCGTTCGCCCGAAATCCAGAACGGTAAGGGCAACCTTTAAACCTTTCCCCGGCGGCCCGAGGATATTTTCCTTCGGCACTTTCACGTCGCTCATCGCGAATCGCCCAGTCGCCGTGCCGCGAATTCCCATCTTCGGCATCCGCGCCTCGAGAATTTCAAAACCGGGCATGTCGGGGGTGACCAGGAAAGCGGTGATCGCTGTCTTGCCCTCTTTTCCCGGCACCGGCGTTCGCGCCATGACCGTCAAGACGTGGGCGATCGCTGCGTTAGTGATGTAACGCTTTTCGCCATTCAAAATAAAATGCGAACCGTCAGCGCTCGGCGTCGCCGTCATTTGCACATTGGCCGCGTCCGAACCGGCTTCTTTTTCAGTGAGGGCAAATGCGCCGAGTTGCTCGCCGGTCACAAGTTTCGGCAACCATTTCTGTTTTTGTTCGTGCGTGCCAAACAACAAAAGCGCGCGAATCCCAATCGAATGATGCGCGTTTACGAAAACTGATGTCGATGCGCACCGGCGACCGACCTCCTCCAAAATTCTGCAGTTCGCCATCTGCGTAAAACCGCTCCCGCCGTACTCCGCCGGCGCCGTCATGCCCAAAACGCCGACACGCCCGAGACCATCAATCACTTCCCGCGGAATGTCCGCATTTCGATCGATCGCCACCGCGTCGAGCTTGGCATCGAGAAATTCGCGCAACTCCTTCAGCGTCCGGTTGAGCTCAGTTTGTTGCGCAGCCGGAATCCGTGGATACGGCATCACCCAGTCGGAAACGAAGTGGCCTTGGAACAAGCCTTTGACGAAACCGAGCGCCTGCGGGCCGGTGAAAAGTAATTCTTCGGCCTGCTGAATCTCTTTCTGTCGTTGTGCTTCAGTTTCAGTCATGAAAAGCGAACCCGCCGACGAATAATCGGCGGGTCACGAAGTCTAGCTATTCAGGCGCTTCTGTCCACCGCCCAGCTGCCAAAGACGGCTCCCTAACTGCAGCCTTGGCTTGTGCCGCACTCGGTGCAGACGCCGCAGGCGCCAGCGCGAATTACTTTGTCGCTGCCGCAATGCGAACAGATGATGTCCATGAACATGTTCCCGAGTGCTTCCTGGACACGATCGGCGTGACTGCTGCCGTTACCCAGCACTTGCGGCTCGCCGTCGTTCGCAGAATGGCTCGTGATCACATCGATCAGTTCTTTTTCGCCGGTCCGCGCCAGATCCGATACCGGCCGGTTCAGCGCCTTCTTTTCCATTTCCCCAATCTCTTTCAACGGTAACTCCGTTTGCCCGCGGCTCGGCGAGGTTGCTTCCTTGTAGCCTTTAATGAATTGGCAGGCCAGCCAGCGGAAAACGTAGTCGGTAATGCTGGTCGCATTGCGAATATCCGGATTCTTGGTGAAGCCGCTTGGTTCGAACCGTTGATACGCGAATTTTTTCGCCAAACTTTCCAGGGGCACGCCGTACTGAAGCGCAATCGACGTGAGCGTGCCGACCGTGTCCATCAATCCGCCGATGGTGCTGCCTTCCTTCGACATAGTGATGAACAGTTCGCCCGGTTGACCGTCTTCGTACAAGCCGACCGTGATGTAACCTTCGTGTCCGGCAATCTCGAACCGATGCGTCAACGACATCCGCGTATCGGGCATCCGATGACGCAATGGTTTATCGATCTTGCCGCGCAGCGTCGTCAGCTCTTCTTCGAGCTCGAGAATGCGTTTCTGGAAATCTTCGCGGTCGATGGTGATATCGAGCGCAACATCGACATCTTCCGTAGTTCCACCCATGTCGCGCGTCTTGCGCGTGTTCAACGGCGCCGACCGTTTCGAGCCTTCGCGATAAATCGCGATTGATTTCAAGCCGAGCCGCCAGCCTTCGACGTAGCTGTTCATGATGTCGTCAACCGTGGCTGCTTCCGGCAGGTTTACCGTTTTCGAAATCGCGCCACTCAAAAATGGCTGCGCTGCAGCCATCATCCGGAGATGCGCCATGTAATTAAGCGAGCGCTCGCCTTTGAACGGTTTGAACGCGCAATCAAAGATCGGTAAATGCTCCGGTTTCAGTCCCGACGCTCTGGTCGATCCATCTGAATCGGTCACGTCTTCAATCGTGTCGAAGGCGTCGATGTGCGCGATGATCCGGTCTACTTCTTCCGAATTATAACCCAGCTTTTCCAGAGCCGGTTTGACCGTTTGATTCACAATTTTCAACATGCCGCCACCGGCGAGCAGTTTGTATTTTACCAGCGCGATGTCCGGTTCGATGCCAGTGGTGTCACAATCCATCAGGAAACTGATTGTCCCAGTTGGCGCGAGTACCGTCACCTGCGCGTTGCGATAACCGTGACGCTTGCCCAATTCGGTTGCCCGCCTCCAAGTCTTGGCCGCGTCCTTTTTTAAATAAGCGAATTCATCGACATCCGGGATCTCGCTGACCGCGGAGCGATGCAGCTCGATGACTTCGAGCATGGACGCGACATTATTTTTCGCGACTGGTTTTGAAACGCCGTTGCAGCGCGCGTCTTTATAACCGGGAAAAGCACCGAGCGCTTGCGCCATTCGCGCACTTTGCTCGTATGCTTCCCCGGTCATGATCGCGGTAACGGCGCCGCAAAGCGCGCGGCCTTCCACGCTGTCGTAGCCGTATCCATAGCTCATCACCAACGATCCGAGATTCGCGTAGCCCAGCCCAAGCGTTCTGAAAATGTGCGAGTTCTCCGCGATCTCCTTGATCGGATAACTGGCGTTATCGACCACGATTTCCTGCGCAGTAATGAAAATCCGCACCGCGGCTTTGAACCGCTCGACGTCGAACTCGCCATCGGCCGTTTTAAATTTGAGCAGATTTAGCGACGCCAGATTGCAGGCCGTATTATCGAGAAACAAATATTCGCTGCACGGATTGGTCGAATTTTGCCGGCCGGTCCCTTTGCAGGTGTGCCATTTGTGAATCGTGGTATCAAACTGCATTCCGGGATCACCGCAGATGTGCGTCCCTTCCGCGATTTTTCGGAGTAATGTTCGCGCTTCTTTCCGCTCGCACGATTGGCCATCGGTCACCCGGCGCGTCCACCAATCGCGACCTTCGAGCGCAGCTTCCATAAACTCGTCGCTCACGCGGACACTCAGATTTTCGTTTTGATACATGACCGAGCCGTAAGCATCGCCGTTGTAGCTGCCGTCGTAACCCTGCTCGATTAGTGCCCATGCTTTCTTCTCTTCCTTTTGCTTGGCGTCGATGAACTCTTCAATGTCCGGGTGCCAATCTTTGAGCGTGTTCATCTTGGCGGCACGCCGCGTTTTTCCGCCGCTTTTCACTACGTTCGCCACTTGATCGTAGACTTTGAGGAACGACAATGGGCCGCTCGGCTTGCCGCCGCCGCTCAATTTCTCTTTTGTCGATCTTAAAGTGGAGAGATCGGTGCCGGTGCCGCTGCCGTACTTAAAGAGCATTGCCTCGCTCATGGCCAGACGCATGATGTCTTCCATCGTGTCGTCCACGTCCTGAATGAAACAGGCGCTGCCCTGCGGGTACTCGTATTGAGTCCGCGCGCGCTCCGCCTTTCCGGTTTCTCGATTAAAAAAATAATTTCCGGCGCCGGCATTTTTGCCGATACCGTACTCATGATGCAAACCGACATTGAACCAGACCGGCGAATTGAATGCGCCATGTTGGTTCAAGCAAAGCCAGGTCAGTTCATCATAAAAAATTTCCGCCTCCTCCGCGTCCGCGAAATAGCCGTCGGCCATTCCCCAATCGGTGATGGTTCGGGTGACTCGGTGAACCAATTGCCGCACCGACCTTTCGCGGCCGCCTTTGTGTGGATCCGTTCCGTGCGCGATGTCGCCATAAAAATATTTCGAAACCGCGATCTTGGTCGCCAGCGCGCTCCAATTTTTTGGAACCTCAACGTTTTCCTGTTTGAAAATGATCTGGCCGCTGTCGTCCGTGATCTCCGCCGTCCGATGTTCCCATTCGATCTGGCCGAACGGTTTCACCGCTGGGTCGCTGAACACCCGCTCAAAATGCAACCCGCTAACTGGTTTTTTTGCTGACCGATTCTGGCGACGATCAGCTGCCTTTCGCGGTTTGTTCAGGGCAGAAGGTGGGATTCCGGGTTTGAGTTGGATCATAGCGGGAAGTGCGGGTTAAGGTTGTGAATTAGCGGTGAATTCCTGCCAACAGCCCTACTAACAACCTGTGAATTCCGGCGCATAACAAGTAATAGCGGGGCCGTTCGGCGGACATACAATATGCAGTGCAAAATGAACGCAAATCAAGACGAAAATTGTAACATTTTTCGCAGACCTATCCGCTAATACGCAGACTTGGCGGAAGGGGTGGGATTCGAACCCACGGTGGGTTGCCCCACGCTCGATTTCGAGTCGAGTGCCTTAAACCGGACTCAGCCACCCTTCCATTTTTTGCAAGATCGACGTCCTGCTGATCGATTCCGAAAAGAGCGCGTTTATTATGAGGCGAGCACGATCATTTGCAAATCCGCGCCGCGCGTCGGAATCATTACGCCCACGGGACGCTCTTGACTAACGCGGCGAACCGAAATAAACGTCGCCTCGAACAAAGTTGGCTGCGGCATCGTCAATGCTGGTGAACGGAAGGTGCGATGATTAGGGCAAATTGTCGGGCACGTTTCACCGCCGCGGATTTCGATTTTATTGTCCGCACCCTCGCTCGCTCGCGCGGCGATAGCGTTTCCCTGGTCGATCTTCTCGGTGACTCGGAAACCCGCGACTCGATTCTCGATCATCCGCGCCTGGTCGAGACCATTCTTTCCAATGCGAGCCATCTCCACATCTCGTCCCAATTCTATTTTTATGTTCTCGCCCGCTACGTCTTGCAGCAGGCCGGCATTGGCGATCGCAAACTTTGCGATTATGTCGGCTCGCTGCTCGAAACTTTTTCCCGCGCGAATCAATTGCAGAGCCCGGACAAGATCGATCCGCCAAAAGACGGATTCGCCGGGGCGAACAACCGCGCCCACGAATATATTTCCGATATGTTGATCGCGCTCACCCGCGCCACGCCCGAGCAAACTTTCCTCTTGCGCGCGCACGTCGGAAATTACTCCCTCTTCATCAGTGGCATCTTTCACGAGAACACGCAGCGCCGCAGTCTGCGCGGTGCGCCCGACATCGAATTTTACGAGCAAGTCGGTCGCAGCAATTATCAGCTTGTCGCTTCGCACGAAACCGCGCGACGCTGCGAACTCACCGATGTCTTCGCCGGATTAGCCAGTCGCTTCCACGACGTTCGTCTCGCGCTCAACGAACTTTCCGATCGCTTGCTTCATCTCGATGAAGATGCGCGATCATCGCTCGTTCTGTGAACGAGAGCCTTTTCAGTCAGATCCAAAAGCTTTTCGAGCGCACGTACGCGCAGGTTGGGATCAATCTCGAAAGCTGCCTGATTGATCGGCACCGCTGTGGGCAATTGTCGATCTTGGCTGGCAAAACGGCCCGCGAATTGAGTGAGCTTGCCCGCACATTTCTGCGCACGGCCGATGATCGCCTTTACGTCGGTATTTATTATTCACATTGGCTGATCGAACAACTCGAGCGACACGACCCGCGCGCTGGCCTGAGCGATCACAATATCCGTTCGCTCATCACGTTCGTAGAAGAAATCAATCACGCCCTTCATGCCGCTCTTCAGTTTAAAAATGGCGCGCGTGAGATCGCATCGGAAGATTTTGCTCGCAATCTCGAGCTCCAGGCGCAGGTCGATACCTATCTTGTTCTTCTTTTGTTCGTTGCCTTCTTTCGAAAAACCCAACGTGTTTCACGCACTGACCGCCGCTGGCTCCGCTTTCATCTTTTCGCACGGCAATGCCCGGAAGCGTTTCGCGATCGCAACCTCCGGGCACGTTATCTGGAGACGACCGAGCTGGCCTCGAGTTACACTCACTATCTCGACACCCTGAACGGTGCACGGCGGCTTGATGAAATTCGGCGTTTCCGATCCCTCGATTATTCCGACAAGAAAAAACGAATCCTCGCGCTGCCCGGCGTCGAAATTTTATCGCGGCGCGTGAATTTAATTTGCGAAAACTGACACGCAGTCGCTAAATACCGGTCGTGTTTAGTTTGACGATGCTCGGGAGCGGCAGCGCCGGGAACAGTGCGCTCGTCGCGACCGACCATTGTAAAATTCTGATCGATGGCGGCCTGAGCGCGCGGCAAATCGTCTTGCGCCTCGAACAGTGCGGCGTGGTGGCCGAACAGCTCGATGGCGTTCTGCTCACCCATGAGCATGGCGATCACGTTTGCGGGCTGGAGGTGCTCTGTCGCAAATTCGATCTGCCGATTTATGCGAACGCGCAAACCGCCGAAGCAGTCCGTTCCGACTGCGCGTTGGATCGACGTCGGAACTGGCGAATCTTTCGCACCGGCGCCGAGTTCAAGATTTGCGACGTCCTTGTCCAAACTTTTCCGGTGCCGCACGACGCGGTCGATCCCGTCGGCTTCGCGTTTTATGCGGGAGCGCGCGGCCTCGGGTTTATCACCGACCTCGGTTACGCCACAAAGATGATTGTGGAACGGCTTCGACAAGTGCACACGCTCGTGATCGAAACCAACCATGACGAGAAACTGTTACAGAGCGACACACATCGGCCCTGGCCGGTGAAACAGCGGATCCAGTCGCGGCACGGGCATCTTTCCAATAACGCGGCCGCTACCGTGATCGAAGAATTGCTTCCCGGAAAAATTGATCGGGTCGTGCTTGGACATCTTAGCCGCGATTGCAACACCCCCGGGCTCGCGCTCCAAACCGTACGCGAGGCGCTCAGCAAATGTGGCAAGATCGACATCGAACTTTTTTGTGCCACCCAATCGGATATCAGTCCCAGGTTTTGCATCGGCGAGACTGAGCTCGGCGCATTTCAGCCGACTTTCGAGAACGCATTTTTCCCGGCAGCATGAGCGGGGTTGCGGTTGAACATCGACGGCCAGAGACAGCGGAAGAAATGAAAATCCGCGACGCGGTTGAGTCCGATTTGCCCGCGATCATTAAAATTTACAACGCCGCGGTCGCGACTCGTGTTGCTACCGCGCAACTGGAACCAGTCACGCTGGAAGAGCGACGCGGCTGGCTGAAAGAACATTCGGCGGACCGACATCCGTTTTGGGTTTTGGAAATCAACCGCAAAATCGCCGGCTGGCTCATGTTAAAACCTTTTTTGCCCCGCTGTGCTTACCGCGGCACGGCCGAAGTCAGCGTCTATGTCGATGAAAAGTTCCGGCGGCGCGGAGTCGGCCGAACATTACTCGGAGAAGCGATCGCTCGCGCGCCGTCCCTTCAGATCAGGGCGATGGTTGGTCTGATTTTCGCGCACAACGAACCAAGCTTGCGGTTGTTCGAACAACTTGGCTTCGAGCGCTGGGGATTACTTCCGCGCATCGCGCAGCTCGATGTTGTGGAACGCGACCTGACCATCATGGGTCGCCACGTTTAAGACCCTTTGTTAATTCCTCCAGTTTAGGCCGATATAACCTTTGCTCGTCGGGTGAGAGATTGTCGATGCTGTAGGCGAGGAGCGCTTGAGCCTGAGCACGACTGATCCTTGCCTCACGACTCTTGCCGGACTCTTCAGTGACATCGGCATCTTGTAGTAGCAGTTCCGCCAATAAAACCGCGCGTACATATTGCGTTCCGCCGCCACTCTCTAGCAGCTGCAGAATTGCTTTTGGAGATGAGTGCTTAACAAAATCAAGCGGCAATCCAGTCTCGCGCAGACAAAGCGCGCTAATCCGTGCCGGTTTCTCCCCCGTCTTCAGACGACTCAGCTCCGCTAGCATCAGCGACACCTGTTCGATCAGTCGCAAAAGCCAATCTTCAGGCATTTGCCCTCACACTTCTTCCGGGCCGACCACGAGATGAACGACGCCGGCGGGATCGGAGATGAAGAAGCCGTTGAAATCTTCGCGCAGATTTTCCACTTCATCGCGACGCGCGACGCCGTGAATCTTTAGAAACGACGAGGCGGCCTCGGTGTCGTTGGTTTCGATCTCGAGCCAAATATCGGGATGACTCAGATTCGGCACTTTGTCGATCCAGAGCCGGTTCGGACCGAACTGAAAAATGCAGCCATCGGATTCTTCTTCGATCAATGGAAGCGCGAGTGTGTCGCGATAAAAGGCGACTGTTTGATCGTATGTGTGCGCGGGACATTTGATTGCAATATTGGCGCCACCGGAAAACTGCGGTCCGTCGAGTTTGGCCACCATATTGTCGATCTAAGCTCGCCGTTGGCTGCGGTCAAAGATGCTCGAGCAATTTCTGCGCGACGGTCTTTGCCTTTTCCAGCGCCACCGTGTCGTCTCCAAAACCGGCGAGACCGACGGTGAGGAACGTGTTACCTTTGGCGACGTAAAGCATCAGCATTCTCGAAGCGAACCCGCTTTCCCTGCCGCCGGTAAACATTTGGGCGGCGTCGCCAACATCGGAAACTTTTTCCATCGTGCCGTTCGCTGCCGCCAACAGCTGAAGTTCTTTTTGCGGACCGATCGCGTTCGGCCCCGGCACCTGCAGGCGAATGATCAACGATTTGCCACGCCGAACGCTGTAATAATTGCATTTGGAGTAATAACCGTCCGTCCCGTCGCCGCTCCGCTGGCTTGGATCTTTCACCGGTTCGCCCAAAATGGCGGACGCTTCCGTTTTGTTAATGATCTGTGCTACGTCGGGTCGCGAATCCGCGGCCATCACCATATTCGTTAGGCCGATCGCCAGCAACAGTGCGCCGATCAATCGTTGGATCGACATCTCTAGCCGCCCGAACCAGTGCCGCCGGGTTCAGTCATCGAAACGGGATCAAGCGCGCGCGCGAGTTCTTTTTCCGGCAAGATTTTTTTCTCCCGGCAAAGTTCGCGGACAGTCTTGCCGGTTCGCACGCTTTCTTTGGCGAGCTCGGCCGCGCGGTCGTAACCGATCTTGGGCGCAAGACTCGTCACCATCGCCATGGAAAGCTCGACCAATTCTTCGCAACGGGATTTGTTCGCCGCGATCCCAGTCACGCATTTTTCACAGAAGACATCGACCACATTGGCAAGCAGCCGGATTGATTCGAGAAGGTCATGCGCCATTACCGGCATCATCACGTTGAGCTCGAAATTTCCATTCGCGCCCGCCCAGGTAATGGCGGCGTCGTTGCCGAAGACTTGAGCGCAAACCATCATCATCGATTCGCACATCACCGGATTCACTTTGCCGGGCATGATCGAGCTGCCCGGTTGGGTGGCTGGCAATTGAATCTCGCCAATGCCGCAACGCGGGCCACTGCCTAACAGCCGAACGTCGTTCGCGATCTTAAACAAACTAACCGCGATGGTCTTGAGCTGGCCGCTTGCTTCCACGACCGCGTCTTTGCCGCCCTGCGCTTCGAAATGATTTTTCGCTTCGTAAAACGCGATCCCGGTCCGCTGCTCAATGTGCCGCATCATTTTGCCGGTAAGATCGACATGCCGGTTCAAACCGGTTCCAACCGCGGTGCCACCAAGCGCAAGCTCGCGTAGAACGTCGATCGATTTTTCCGCTCGCTGCTTTCCGTAGGCGATTTGCTGCGCGTAACCCGAAAATTCCTGGCCGAGTCGCACCGGGGTCGCATCCATCAAATGCGTTCGACCAATCTTGATAATGTCCCAAAACTCTTTTGTTTTGGCGTCGAGTGCGCCCTGCAGTTTTCCGAGCGCTGGCACCAAATGATTTTTCAACTGCTCGGCGGCGCTGATGTGAATCGCCGATGGGATAACGTCGTTGCTCGACTGTCCCATGTTGACGTGATCATTCGGGTGCACCAGCTCGCGTGAGCCGATCTTTTTGCCGGCCAATTGCGCGCAACGGTTGGCGATCACTTCGTTTGCGTTCGTGTTGGTGCTCGTGCCCGAACCGGTCTGGAAAATGTCGAGCGGAAAATGGTCGTCCAATTTGCCCTCGATCACTTCTTCGGCTGCTTGCACGATCAAGGCGGCGCGCTCGGCGTCGAGTAAACCGAGATCGTGATTGGCCTGGGCCGCGGCCCACTTAATCAAGCCGAGCGCATGAATGAACGGGCGGGAGAAACGGTAACCGCTCACCGGAAAATTCAGGACAGCGCGCTGGGTGGAAGCGCCATAGAGAGCGGATTCGGGGAGCGACATTTCTCCCATTGAATCCTTTTCCATCCGCGTCCGGCCGCCGGTCATGCGTTATTTGCGGAAGCTCGACTTTCCTGAAGGGATAGATGCGATGCGCCGTTGCGGCCGTTCGATTTCTCAAAAACCGTGATGAACATCGGCGGAATGTTTTGCAGGAAATATTCGGATTCGGCACGGTCGAAAATTTTAGCGTGCTGCTTCAGCTCGTTCGTGACTTGATAAATGATAAACTGACCGCCAGCTGCGAGTGCGTCATGGGTTTGTTGGAGCAGAGCCCGCTTCTTGTCGATCTGCAGAATGCTAAACGGGATGCCGGAAACGATATAGTCGCACGCGTCGATGGCGCGTCTACGCAATTCCAACGGCAGGTGCGCAGCGTTGTCGTTGATCACATGCACCCGCGGATCCCCTCTAAATTGATGCTGTAAATCGCGCGAGAAAGCAGCGTCGAGCTCAAAGAGAAGCAATTGACAATCCGGTCTCATCCGACGCGCGATCTCGCGCGAATGCACCCCTTCGCCGGGACCGTACTCCGCGATCACCCGCGCCTGGTCAAAATCGATTTTATCGGCCACGCGTTCGACCAACGCCTTGGAACTGGGCACAATCGATGCGATTTGAAATGGGCGTTTTAGAAATCGCTTGAAGAAAAGGGCGCTCATCGAAAATCGAATAGTCACCCTCTGGCCCTGCATTGTCCAGTCGCGAGTGCCCTCGGGTGTCCGGGTAGTGGATCGTTAGGCTCCTCCGCGCCCAAAGAAAGGATTGACATCGATTCTAGAATTTATAATGCTCTAGCCAAGCGAAATGTCTTCCCATTTTCCCGTGAATTGGTGATTTTCCCACATGCATAACCTCCTAACGGTTAAGGAAACGGCCAAATATCTCCGTATCCCGTTGCCGACCGTTTATTATCTCGTTCAGCGTGGCCAGCTCCCCGCCATCCAAATCGGCGGCCGCTGGCGGATTAAAAAATCCTCCCTTGATAAAGACATTCTTAAGGAAGACAAATCCGGCCAACCGACCGTCCTTGTGGTCGACGATGACGAAAGCCTGCAAAATCTTTTCAAGCTTTTCCTCCGGAAAATCGGTTTCAGCCGCGTCGTTGTCGGCACGGTGAAAGAAGCTCTGGCCGCACTCGAAAAACAAAAATTCGATCTCGTGTTTCTCGATTTAAAATTGCCGGACGGTCCGGCCGACGACGTTTACGATGCGATCAAACAAGACCAGCCGTACTGTCCGATTATCATCATCACCGGTTATCCGGACAGCGCGATGCTCGACCGAATTTTGACGAAAGGACCCATCACGGTTTTGAAAAAGCCGCTCAAAGTCGAGCAATTGAAAGAAACCGTTCGTATTCTCGGCCACAAAGAAGCGGTCAAGCTCGCCGCGTAAGAGCCACCCGCTCCAGCAAGATGGGACATCTTGCTCTTGACTGGTCACTCGTCACTGATCACTTATCACTCCGCTTGAAATGCGCGGTTAGCTCAGTGGTAGAGCACTACCTTGACACGGTAGGGGTCAGAGGTTCGAAACCTCTACCGCGCACCATTTTTCCTTCGCCATGCGCAGCCCATCTGAAATTCTAAAGAGCGCAATCGGTGCGGCAACGACAACACTGCAATCGATTGTCGATCTTGAATCGCAAGTCGCGAAGGCGGCCGACCTAATCGTCGACGGCCTAACGAATGGCAAAAAGGTGTTGGCTTGCGGTAACGGCGGCAGCGCCGCAGATGCGGCCGATTTTTGCACCGAACTGGCCTGTCGCTTTGTGGAAGATCGCCGGCCTTATCCGGCGATGAATCTTTCACAGGGCGGAAGCTTGCTCACTGCAACCGGCAACGACTACGGTTTCGAAGAAATTTTCGCGCGCCAAGTGCACGCATTTGGAGCCTCTGGCGACGTCCTTATCGCCATTAGCACCAGCGGCAAATCAAAGAACATCCAGCGCGCGATCGAAGAAGCGCGCCACCGAAAATTAAAGACAGCGGCACTTCTTGGCCGCGATGGCGGATCCGTGGCTGGCATTGCCGATGTCGATCTTATCGTGAAAGGCGATTCGACCGCTCGAATTCAGGAAGCGCACAAGTTCATTCTTCACGTGCTTTGCGAGATCTGCGAAGCGCGTTTGCCTCGGAAATAGCTCAGATTACACGGCCACCGCTTCCGCGGGCGTGCTGGAGGAGATGCGTTTACTTGATCGGTAGCGCCAAATCGCGAATGCCACGAACAGAAGGTCGAGAACCACGCCAATCGCGACATAGGTCTCGCCGCCGATCCCGAATCCGTAGGAATGCAGGCCTTTGCCGAGGACAAAGTTGACGCCATACCACGCCATCAACACCGCCAGGAAACAGACCACACTTGCCACTACCAGACCAAACTCAGTCCACCAGCCAGCCAATCGCCCGTGCAAAGTCGTTAGGTAACAAAGCAACGCGATCAGGGCCCAGGTTTCTTTCGGGTCCCAGCCCCAAAACCGGCCCCAGGAATAATTCGCCCAGACCCCGCCGAGAATCGTCCCGGTCGCGAGCAGCAAAACTCCAAGTTGCAGAACGCGATAAAGCCAAAAATGCATCGGCGCGTCCGCCCGCGCGACGGCTGGATTGCGCGCGTAGCGCCAAAGTAGGATGTGACCGAAGCCCATCGCCAACGCGAACGCCGCATAACTGAGCGTGATTGTTAAGACATGCACCGTCAGCCAAAAATTATCGCGTAACACGGGCACCAGCGGATCGATGTTCGACGGCATCGCGATCGGCATTTGGTGCACTAACAACAGCGCGATCAATGAGACCGGCAACGCGGCGAGCAAATAAACCGATGTCCGGTAACGCGCGAAAAAGATCATCCCGAAAAATGAAACCGCGAACGACACCCAAATGATCGATTCGTACATATTCGTCACCGGCGGCCGGCCGGCGATGAGGCAGCGCATCACGATTCCGCTGGCGTGAAAGGCGATAGCGAGGGACGCAATCGATACGCCGACAGTTCGAAGCAAGCGGCCGCCGCCACGCGCGTGCGCGACCAGCAGAATCAGAAACGCCAGTCCGTAGAACCAAATCGCGCGATAGAACGCTTCGAAATGATTGTAAAAATATTCCAGCCGCAGTTGTCGCTCTTGCGGATAAACGGATGGACTGAGGGCGTGCAAACTTTCACGGAGCCGGCTAGCGGCGCGACTGAAATTGAAGCCATCGGCCTGCACATAACTCGTGGCCATTGTTTGCAATTCGATCTGGACCGGCGCGAACTGCGTTTCGCTGTAGTACCGCGAAAACTCCGGGGGAACGACCCAAGGGTCGGTTTCGCTCTTCGACGCTGGAACAATCAGAAGCGCGCTTCCATTCATGACGTTCGCCAAAAGGGCGAGCCGATCGCTTACTGCCAGCGCCTCCTGTTGCACACGATCGAGCGTTTTCTCAGCGCGCTTCAAGGCGTGGGCTTGGTTTGTGAGCCGCTGCAATTCCGTTGAGGCAACCAATTGTTCAAACGAAAAACGGCGCTCGGTCTTATCGAGGCCGAGCTTTTCCTTAAGTTGGCCTAACGAGACCAGCACCATCGGCTCCGTCCGCCAATCGTGTGTTTCCAATGCGCCCGACAAAACGAAATCGTTCGCCTGCCATTTGCGTCCGGCTTTGCCAACATATGTCGATCTTCCGGTGATTCGAATCAGTGTCTCACGTGAAAAGGTGTCGATCGGTTTGCGCCGTCCACCGTCTTGGACCGCGAGCAACCCGAAGTGATGGAAATCAAGCCCGCTCGTGTCTGTGGACGGCGGCGGCGAGTTTCGCTCTTGGGCCATCGCGTCGAAATGCGTGATCGCAACCAGAAATGCCGCTATCAAGGCGAGGTGGAGATGTGTCACGCGCGAGCAATTTATCTGAGGGCGGAGGCAGCGACAAGCCCGCCATAAATCCCCTGGAATCGCCGTCCTTGGGAGGGCATGGCCCATCCGATGCTTCCACGGGCTTTATGCAGCTGGTTCCAAATAACATGCCGAAGCCGCGTTTGATCAGCTCGATCGATCCGGACGAGATCGTGTCAAGCGCTGATAGCGGCGGCTCCGTTTCTCTTTCAAACGGAACAGCCGCCCCATCCAACAATCGTCGCTGGCTTTACATTGGGATCTTCGTGGGCGCCGCGGCGCTGTCCATCTTTGCCCTTACTTTCGCTCAGCACGCAGGTAACCAAGGCAACCGTTTCGATTTTCCTACCTTCATTAAGGCGAGAACCCGCGATTTGACGGCCGCACCCGCTTCGGCTGCTTCTCCGGCGCCGATCGTGATCGAACTAAGCAATGACATGGTGCGCGTGAGCGCGATCTCACTCGGTCATCCACGACTTGCGATAATCAACGGCAAGGCAGTCACCGAAGGCGATGCAGTCACATTGCAGGCCCCAAAATCATCTATCGGCGTTACTCTGCGCATTGTCAGAATCGGCGATGGTTCGATCAATCTCTCGGATGGCCGGAAAATGTTCAGCGCCCGCCTGACCATTCCGTCGCCGCCGAAGCCGAAGGCGCCCTGATTGTTCGCCCCACCGAATCCGTCCTCCGGGCGGATCGTGTTTGCGTGTCGGTCATGGTCGCAAAACCGGACTTAGCCGCCTTCAAGTCGATCCCGACGGATTCGAGTGGCGCGGAGATCACCCTTTACGGTCGCGTTGAATACGATGGCCCATCCAAGTTCCGTTTTCTGCGTCTCGTCGGACGCAACGCGACCACCGATTCTGTGGGCAACGCCAGCGTGACCTGGTAACTCAACTGCGCTTTAGACTGCGCAGCTCGTTCAGCAAAAAGTTACCAACCCGCCGCCCGCGGTTCCGCAAGGTTCTCCAAATGCCGCGATCCACGAAATAGGTCAGAAGAATGCTGTCGCGCGTTTTCACCTCTGGTCCGACCGGCTTCGCCGAATGCCAGGTGTCATTCCAGACGGCAAAGGCATAACCGGTGTTTGGCGCGAATGGCATTTGCGTTCTTTTCGGTTTGCTCCCGTCCGGCAATTCTTCGTGAAAAATCGTGCCGATATGCGTATGGGAATTGTCGGACGGCAGGTAAAGCTGAACCGTGATTCCTTTCCAAAGACTGTCGGTGTGCTTGAAAACCCGGTAGCCGGGAATGTCGCGCGTGAGAATCGGCACCGGGTACATCCCGACGCTGGCGAAATTCTCTCCAAAGCGTCGCTTCAAACCTGGCGCGAGGTGCTGGATTAACGCGGCTTTTACTTCATCCGAACGCAGAACGCGCCCAACCACGTCCCAAACTACAAATTTTTCCGGCGGCAAATGGCGAATGTATTCCGGAAACAAATCAATCTTGGTCCGGGTCGGTTTTCCGTCCGGCCGGCTGCTTCCCACCTTGCTTTTGCCCGACATCGGCCGGTAATCGTTCTCGTCCGGCATCGTGCGCAACATCTCCGCGTAAAAGTCGGACGGGAAAACGCGATCGAACTCTAGATGATAAAACGGAACACCGCCCTCGCGCGCGTTTCGCACCGATTCTGCGACGAATTCAGTCAAGTCGTTGACTGACCACGATTGTTCCATTGATTTAATTGTTCCCATTTAACAATGAGCGGGACAATCGAAAATCGTTCGTGGATTTCACAATTCGGACGCTGGTTGGCTGAATTGGTTCTCGTCTTTGTTGGCGTTTATGCCGCTTTCTGGCTCAACAATTACGAACAGGGGAAGGAGCAAGCGAAACGACGCGATCAGATTCTCGCTTACCTGGAGCAACGGTTAGAGGACGGTATCAGCAGCGCCAAAATCGACGGCGCCAAGGAAGAAAAATTAGTTGCTGCGTTCAAACGTTCTCTCGACGCCGGTGAAATGCCGCCGTTGCACCCGTTTGCATTTTCGACCGATTACAATCCGGCAGACATCGCCACGTTGCTCCAATCAGGAGGGATCGAATTGCTGGATGTAAAGACCCTGACCGTACTCCGCCAACTCGAGTCGACGGTTCGCGGAGACTTGGCCGCGATGACGCATTTCGAAAAACTCAGCGACGAACTAATTGCGCCCAATCTCGACCAGGACATCTCCTTCTTTTATGACCCAGCAACCAAAAAACTTCGGAAGCGCTTCGAGAAATATCCGGAAGCGCTCGAGCTGGTGGTAAAACTTTTCCATGACATAGAAAAGACACAGACGGATTTGCTCCAGCAGATTCAAGCTGAACGGAAACGCCATTAACACGACCGCAACCATCCGATTTGTTGCGTCTCTTCTGCTGATTTTGGCTTCGAGCAGCGCTTTGGCGGCGGATTACCCGCCTCCGACCGAAAGCGATTACACCGTTCGCGATTTCAAATTCGCTTCCGGTGAAAGCTTGCCAGAGCTGCGGATCCATTATCGAACTCTCGGCAAAATCGACAAAGACGCCCAGGGCAAAACGCGCAATGCGATTTTGATCATGCACGGAACCACCGGCAGCGGTGCGCAATTTATTCGGCCGGAATTCGCAGGCGAACTTTTCGGAAAAGATCAACCGCTCGATGCGACAAAATTTTTCATCGTGCTCCCCGATGGAATCGGCCACGGCAAATCGAGCAAGCCGAGCGACGCTCTGCATGCGAAGTTTCCGCGTTACGGTTACGTCGACATGGTGGAGGCGCAGTATCGACTGTTGGCCGACGGACTCGGCGTCAATCACGCACGGTTAGTGATGGGCACATCGATGGGCGGAATGCACAGCTGGCTTTGGGGGGAATCGCATCCCGATTTCATGGACGCTCTCATGCCGTTGGCCAGTTTGCCGACCCAAATTTCCGGACGCAATCGCGCCTGGCGGCGAATGATCATTGACGCGATCCGGAACGACCCTGCCTGGAGTGGAGGAGAATACAAGACTCAGCCGCCAAGTCTGCGCACCGCCGCCGAGATGCTCTGGTTCATGAGCAGCAATCCGGTCCTGCGGCAAAAAGAAGCGCCCACACTCGCGAAGACCGACGAAGTGCTCGACAAATTCGTCGACCAGATCGTCAAAGCTGACGACGCGAACGATGTCCTTTACGCCCTTGAAGCATCCCGCGATTACGATCCTGGTCCGAACCTGGAAAAAATTCGGGCGCCGTTGCTCGCGATCAATTCCGCGGACGATCTGATCAATCCACCCGAGCTTGGAATTCTCGAACGCGAAATCAAGCGCGTTCCGCACGGTCGCGCGTTGGTCATTCCACTCAGCGACAAAACGCGCGGCCACGGCAGCCACACGATTGCGGCGCTCTGGAGAGATCAACTGTCGATCTTGCTCAAGGACTCGGCGAAATAGTCGCTGCCTTACCGTAAAATCGATTCGCTAGAGAACGCCTGGTGAGTGGCTGTCGCCGATTGACACATATACGGATAAACGTATATATTGCGAACAGTGAAACGAAAGAGTAAAGGCGAGCCGGCTTTTCTTTTCAAAACGCTGGCCGATCCAACCCGGCTGCGTTTGCTCAATCTCCTCGCCTGTGGGGAAACCTGTGTTTGCGAACTAACCGGTACTCTCCGCGTGGTGCAGCCTAAAGTGTCGCGACATCTTGCTCACTTGAAGCGGGCCGGATTGGTAGAGGCGCGCCGTAACGGCAAATGGACGCATTATCGCTGGGCGGAACAGGCCGATCCCCTGGTGCGCCATGTTCTGCTCGGCCTGCGACAGTGGATGGCGAAAGACAACGCCATGAACGGGGAGCGACGCCGGCGCGGGGAAGTTTGCTGCCGAGTCGGCCGAAGAAAGGCAACCTTCAGCAAATGAAAACCGGCGAATTCATTTCGGAACTGCGTCGCTCGCCAAGCAATCTGTTGATCTTTGTTGATCTTGACGGCCACGCCGTTCACCGCGGCTATCATCTGACGGAATTGAAAGCGGTATCGTTGCACACGGTTGATTGCGGCGGTCAGACGAATCAATGGC
>Ga0209801_1000526_pt1 | contig 25193 bp, 18 predicted proteins | sample GraSoiAngelo_127_FD_185884 | JGI IMG/M metagenome (GOLD analysis project Ga0209801, IMG submission 185884) | Grasslands soil microbial communities from the Angelo Coastal Reserve, California, USA - 14_0927_09_40cm (SPAdes) (version 2) | ecosystem: Environmental > Terrestrial > Soil > Grasslands ... | reverse complement strand
TGCTCTGTATCAAGCGTTCCACTTTACGGTGCAACCGCGGCTTTGACAAGCACCGCAGATTCAAAGTGCGTGCCCGAGCGACTCGGGCTGGCAACCCGTGATAAACTGCAGGGGCGACAAATCGCTGAGGAAAGTGCCTTGTCCGATCACAAACAGGAAGAAGCGTTTCGCGTTATCGACCGGCGGCCTTTTACGGCCGAAGGGGAGTTGCGCAAGGAAGTCGTCGAGGAACAGGAGCGGGAAGCCCAGCGGGAGGCGGCCAAGATTCCCGCCGCACCGCCCGAGGCAGCAAAAGCGGCTGCTCCTGCGCCTCCGGTTGAGACACCCAAGCGCGCCCCCGCGTTCGAAAATCTCGTCCGCATGCTCGGGAGCAACGCTGCCATGGTGCTTGGCGCGTATGCCGACCCGCGCACCGGCCAGCCAGCCATCGATCCCGAAGCCGCACGCGAGCTGATCGACATGCTTGACGCTCTGCACGAGAAAACCAAAGGCAATCTCGCGCCCGAAGAAGACAACCTGCTCCTGGACCTGCTGGGCAAACTGAAGATGACCTATCTGGAGATCAATCAGGCGGTTGCCGCCGAGACCGCGAAAGCCAAGGCCAAGGCCCGCTCCTAAGAAACGCCCGGCGGTCTGACCCGACTCCGCGTGAAGATTGGTTCCAACGCTTTCACCATGCCTTCTGCTTCGCTAAAAGTCACAGTTCTCGGCTCTGGCACATCCATGGGCGTTCCCACCCTCGCATGCCCTTGTCGCGTGTGCAAGTCGAACGATCCGCACGATAAACGGCTGCGCCCTTCCCTGCTGATCTCCCGTGGCGGCCAGAACGTGGTGATTGATACCACGCCGGACTTCCGCCAGCAGGCCCTCCGCGTTGGGCTGGAACGCCTGGACGCCATCCTTCTGACGCACGGGCATGCCGACCACATCCTCGGCTTTGACGATATTCGCCCCTTCAACATCCGTCAGCGAGCAGCGCTACCGGTCTATAGCAACGAAGAAACGTTTCGCATCATCCGGCGCATCTTCGCTTACGTTTTCGACGAAAAGCCGACGCTCAGCACCGTACCGAGCGTAACGCTGAACGCCGTCCAGAGTCCGATTGAACTTCTCGGCACTCCGTTTGTTCCCGTGCCCATGCTCCACGGGGAGATGGAAGTACTGGGTTTCCGGTTTGGGAGAGCCGCCTACCTGACCGACTTCAGCAAGATTCCGGACTCGTCGATGGCACTGCTCGAAGGACTCGACGATCTGGTGCTGGACGCCCTGCGAGATATCCCGCATCCCATGCACCAGACAGTAGAGCAAGCCCTCGCACTCATTCAACGACTCCAGCCGCGCCGCGCGTGGTTCACCCACATCGCGCACGACCTGCCGCACTCCGAGACAAATGAGCGCCTTCGAAGAGAGGGTTACCCGCATGTGCAACTGGCTTACGACGGCCTCGAATTTGAAGTGCAGGCGGACCCTGCCAATGAGGTTTCGCGCGAGTGCGGGGATTCACAAGAATCGCGAGCCGCGCTCGCAGGTGCGAGGTCAACGAGATTGTTAGTCTTGTCGTCCTCCGAGGCCTGGGCGTCTCGCTATGCAACGTTTGGTCACACTGGCGTCCTGGCCATCGGCAACTTCGATGGCGTCCATTTGGGCCATCAAGCGATTCTTCGCGCCACCGTCGAGCGCGCCCATGCTCTCAAAGCGGTCGCCACGGCGCTTACCTTTGATCCCTCGCCACGGAAAGTGCTTCGACCGGAGACAGCGCCGCCGCGGCTGTCTACCAACGCGCAGCGCATGGAATGGTTCAACGTGCTCGGCCTAGAAGCCGTTGTGGTGCTCCCATTCACTCTCGATCTCGCGCGGCTCTCCCCTGTGGAATTCGTCGAGCAAATTCTTGTCCGCAACCTGCACGTAAGGGCCGTTCTCGTCGGTGAAAATTTTCGCTTCGGACATATGCAGGCAGGCGACGTGAAGCTGCTCTCCGAGCTAGGCAAGACATTTGGATTCAATGTCGAGATTCTTCCACCGGTCGTCTATCGCGGAGAAGTGGTCTCCAGCACCATCATTCGCCGGGAAGTCGCCCAAGGCGACGTATCCCACGCCGCGCGTCTTCTGGGCCGGCCCTTCGCTCTTACCGGTGAAGTAGTCAGTGGCACAGGGATGGGACGCCGCTTGGCCTTCCCCACCCTGAACCTGGCAGCGGAACAGGACTTGCTTCCTGCCCGGGGCGTGTACATCACGCGCGCGTGTCTTGAAGGGAAGACCTGCAGCCATCGATCGGTCACCAATGTCGGCACGCGCCCAACGTTCAACGGTTCCGAGCTGAGCGTCGAAACGCATTTGCTCGACGCTCGGCTCGAGACCGCACCGCAGCGAATGGAAGTGCGATTTTGGAAGCGCCTTCGCGAAGAGAAGAAATTCAGCGGCCCCGAAGAATTGTGCGCGCACATCGCCCGCGATATCGGGAGCGCCAATAATTTTTTTTCACGACTGCGCCGTTTCCGCGCCATCCGCCAGCCGGTCTGACTCCCCCGAACTCCCGTGCACCGGAGGAGCAGCCTACATCGAACGCAAATCCCAACTACTGCTTCCCGTTTTGAGGTTGGAGTCGAGATGCGGCGGGACCATGCCCATCACGTGTTGAAGCAGCGGCCACAGTGTGACCGCCAGGATCACTGCCGCGGGGAAGAGAAGCCTGGGACGAGCAGATCGTGGAGGTTCAATTTGGAGGTCCATGCCGAATTAGACACCGGACGCTAGTGGGGGTGCCCGAAAAAGGGCTCCTGGCCAGCCGCGTTATTCTTTGGTCTTCTGCAGGCACTCGGCACAATAGCCGCCCACTTCGGTCCGAGACACCGTCACCTTCATGTGGAAGTCTCGCGCAATTTGTTCCTTCAATTGTTCGTACAATCGGCTTTCGAATTCGCGCACTTTGCCGCAACGCAGGCAGGCGACGTGGATGTGATCGCGCGGCCCATGAGTTTCGTAGTAGTGCCGGTCGCCACGGAGATGCAGCAAGTCCAGTTCGTCGATGAGACCTTGCTTCTTGAGCAGATCAATCGTGCGGTAGACGGTAACCAGGTGAACGCCAGAGTCAATTTTCTGCGCTCGCTCGAGAATCTGATCGACGTCCAGATGCTGCTCCGCATCGTCCATCACCTGCAAGATGACGCGGCGCTGACGGGTCATGCGGATGCCACGGGCAGACACAGCCTGCTGAATCTTGCCAGTTGTCTCGGCGGTATTGAGGCGCTCGCCGGTGGAAACCCGGTGCGAGGGTGAAGCAGCCATTGGCAGTTCTCCGCTCGTGCGCGAGCGTCGCGCGTCACGAATGCGTCGGAAGCATGCGCACCACGTCATTGTACATAACGTAAGCGAAGAGGACCAACAAGAAGACGAAGCCGACCTGTACGAAGCGTTCCTTGAAGGCTAGGCTGAAATCGCGACGGCGGATCCCTTCCAGGGTAAGCAAAAGTATGTTCCCGCCATCAAGGATGGGGATGGGCAGGAGGTTCAGGATGCCCAGGTTCACACTGATCAGAACCATCAGCGAAATCACCGCCAGCGGTCCCTTTCGGACGGCTTCGCCAGCGGCGCGCGAAATCCCTACCGCGCCCTGAAGCTGCCTGACAGAAACCCGCCCGCTGAAGAGTTTTCCCACTACTCCGATGGTCTCCTGGATGCGCTCGCCGGTCATTACGAAAGCATCGCGAACGCCATCCGAGAAGGAAACGCGGCGGTAGGAGGTCGGGTCAAGCACGGCCACTCCTACCTGATAAGTGGTTTCGCCGGATTCCGCGATGCCTTGCTGAGGCGACACGTCGGCATGGATCAATTGGCCCTTGCGTTGCACATCAAGTTTTACGGCTTTCCCGTTCGAGCCGCTCACGCGCTCCCTGAACTGTCCCCAATATTCGATGCTCTGCCCATCCACAGCGCGGATGACGTCGCCTTCTTTGAGTCCGGAGCGTTCCGCTGGAGTTCCGGGGGCGACTTCGTCGAGGATCGGCGGAAGCGGGGGATAGCCGAGGATGCGCTCCAGCGTCATTCCCGTGGTCAAAGTCAACTCCACGTTGCGCTTGGTCCCCGCGTTGTCGACTTCCAATTTCAGTGGCTCTCCCGGAGCAGTTTGTTTGAAGGCTTTCTGTGCCTGCTCCCACGTAGGATTTCGGATGCCATTGATGGAAAGGAGTTTGTCTCCCACTTGCAAAGGGCTCGCTTGTCCTACTTTGTCTGCAGGCAACGCCACGACCTGCACGGGCAAATCATAGAAGGACGAGTAAGGCAGCCCCACGGCGACAAACAATGCCGTGAGCAGCAGTATGGGAAAAATCAGATTGACGGCTGGACCGGCAAAGGAAATCAACGCTCGCTGCCAGCGTGGCTTGCTCATCAACTCGTCGGGAGCGCCAGTGGGAGCTACGTCGTTGGAATCAACTTCGGACAAATCTTGTCCGGCCATGCGCACGTAGCCGCCAAACGGCAGCGCGCTCACGCGGTAGTCCGTTGCTCCGCGTTTCCATCCAAACAGCCGCGGTCCGAAGCCGATGGAGAAGACATCCACCCGCACGCCCAAGAAGCGCGCCACGATGAAGTGGCCCCACTCGTGGATCATGATCATCAGGCCCAGCACGAGGGCGACGCCCAGTAACAAATTCATATGCTTTGATTCTCCTTACCTTGTTGACGCCGCACCGGCCTTGACCCCCAGCCGCTGTGTTTCTTCCCTCGCCATTCGACGCGCTTCAGCATCAGCCGTAAGCACGTCCTCCATCTTTTCAAATCTTAAGCGCGGCGTCCGGCCGAGCACTCGCTCAATCACTTCGGGGATACCGAGGAACGGAAGCTGCCGTTCGAGGAACGCTGCCACAGCGATCTCATCCGCAGCATTCAAGGCGCATGGCCATGCGCCTCCTTTCTTCAGCGCTTCTCGCGCCAGACGAAGGCAGGGAAACCGACGCGTCGAAGCCTTCTCAAAATCCAGGCGCTTCAATTTCGGCCAATCCAACGCTAGCTGATTGGATGCCACTCTCTCCGGATAGGTTAACGCATATTGGATGGGCATGCGCATGTCCGTTGGGCCGAGTTGTGCTAAAACGGAACCATCCACGAATTCCACCAGGGAGTGAATTGTGGACTGGGGATGAACCACCACGTCAATTTGGTCCGGGCGCATGCCAAAGAGCCAGCGGGCTTCGATCACTTCGAAACCCTTGTTCATCATCGTGGCCGAATCGATGGTGATGCGATTTCCCATGCGCCAGTTGGGATGGGCCAGGGCTTGTTCAGTGGTGACGTTTGTCAGCATGGCTAGTGGCGTCTTTCGAAACGGACCGCCAGATGCGGTCAGCACCAGCCGCCGCACTTCCCCGCGTGTTCCGCCGCGAAGACATTGATGCACGGCGTTGTGTTCGCTATCTATGGGCAGCAGTTCGCACCCAGTTTTTTTTACCGCAGCCATCACGAGCTCGCCCGCGGCCACAAGAACTTCTTTGTTGGAAAGCGCGACCGTCTTTCCTAGTTTTACCGCTTCGTAGGTCGCTTCCAGGCCGACCACCCCTACCGCGGCGGATACCGCGATGTCCGCTTGGGAATGCGTTCCTACCGCCAACATTCCTTCGCGGCCGTGATGAATCTCAGGCAACTGCGCGATTCCCTTTTCACGCAGCAACCGCGACAACTCATCGGCCCCCCGGGCATCCCCAACGGAGACCACCTCGGGGTGATGCCGCTCGATCTGGCCGATCAGCTCCTCTAGGTTGGCGCCAGCTGCCAGCGCCACAACACCAAACCTGTCGGGCAGAGCTTCCACGACCGACAGGCATTGCCGCCCAATCGATCCGGTCGAGCCCAATATGGATAGCTGTTTCAAGAGTCCTTCGATTCCCTTTTGGAGTGCGGGCGGCTCTCGTACTGAGCGCAGTCCAAGCGTGCCGCCGCTTTCTAGTCATACTGGCTCGCCGCTGGGAAGCCTTCTGACCTCACGACCGAGGCGAGTAGACCAATATCCAATAATACCAGACAACGGGAATGGCGAGGATAAGCGCGTCGATTCGGTCAAGCACGCCCCCATGCCCCGGCAGCAGGCTCCCCGAATCCTTGATCCCCGAGCTGCGCTTGTACGCCGATTCGAGAAGGTCGCCAACTTGCCCCGCTACGTTGCCAACTGCAGCCATCCCCAGCAAATGCGGCAGCGGCACAGTCATGAAGCGCGCAAAAATGACCGCCACGATCAGTGCACCGAGAAAACTCGCGACCGTCCCCTCCCACGTTTTCTTGGGGCTCAGGCGCGGCGCTAACGCGTGTTTGCCGATGGATCGGCCCACGAAATATGCCGCGGTATCCCCCACCCAAGTGATGACCAGGGCGAAGAGCAGTAGAGGCCGGCCTTGCACCCGCAATCCATGAAGACGCAGAGCATACGACAACGGAAAAGCAATGAGGATCAATCCGCTGGCGCTGATCCCAGCCGCGGGTAGCGCTTCGACTAGTGGACGTTTGGTCCACAACGTCAGCACTGCTATGCCAAGTACAAACAAGAAAAGTACGCCCGGTACGGTCGGGAAAATTTCAAAAAGGGAATATGGCTCGCGGTGGATGGTCAGCCCCCGTGGGAGTCCATAGTCTGGCGCGATCGCCGCGCACCACTGCGCATAAATAAGAATCCATGCGCAAGTAACGGTCCAATAGCGGTAGGCGCGATGGCCAATGGCATCGCCCAAGCTGAAATACTCAAACAACGCAATCATCACCACCAGTGCCAAGGCCAGGGCCAGGACTGCCGTTGAGCTCCACAAGGCTAGCCCCACGGCAAACGGAGTCAGCACCGCGGCCGTGGCCACCCGCTTCCAGGTCATAGAGAAGGAATCCCCTGAGCAATCGCTGCCCTCATCTCATCACATTGCGAGAAATAAATCACTCACGAGAAGTAGGACCTACCTGGCCCGGGATAATGCGGAGGTGTCATTCGAAGGCATTTCCTGAGGATGCCCGAACAATTTCATTCTCAAATGTTTCACTCACTTAACGTGTGGATGCCTATTTTGCAGGGAAACCGATTCTAATGACCCGCCGCGCGTGCCGGTTTCTCGGAGGAGGCCTGGCCCTCCCGGATGCCGCCGTACCGGCGCTCGCGCTTCTGAAATTCGAGCAAAGCCTCAAGCAACCGCGCGCGGCTGAAATCCGGCCAGAGCGTTTCGGTGACAAAAATCTCCGCGTAGGCGATCTGCCAAAGCAGAAAATTGCTCACGCGCATCTCGCCGCTGGTGCGGATCAGCAGGTCGGGGTCCGGCAAGCCTTCGGTGTACAAGTGCCGCGAGAGCTGCTCCTCGGTGATCTTGTTGGAAGTCCCGTGGCCGTTGCGTTCGGAAAGAATGGCGTTCATGGCATCAACGATCTCCGCGCGCCCCCCGTAGTTCAGCGCCACGCACAGCACCATACCCTGGTTCCCCGCGGTTTTTTCCATGGCGTCCCGTACATCGTTCTGCACGCCGGCAGGGAGCTCGTCCATGCGCCCGAGGAAGCGCATCCGGATATTGTTCTTCTGAATCAGCGGCATCTCTTTGCGAAGATATTCCCTTAGGAGCGCCATCAGGAAGTCGATCTCCGTCTTAGGCCGTCGCCAGTTTTCCACGGAAAATGCATAAAGCGTCAGCGCTTCGATCTTCAAACGAGCGCAGGTTTCGATGGTCGTGCGCGCCGATTGCGTTCCCGAACGGTGCCCCGCGATTCGCGGAAGGCGCCGCTTCTGCGCCCACCGTCCATTGCCGTCCATGATCACGGCGACGTGCCTCGGCAGCCGCGCCAAGTCCAGCTTCTCGAGCAGGCTCACTTCTTCTGGTGTAACCGGGCCGAGCGAACCAGGTGTGGCGACTTGCAGCGTCTTGGGAGTGGGGCTGTGGGCCACGGTGTCTATGCAGGCTTTCTTGCAAATCCTCTTTACGCCGCAAAGTTAACACACGTTTCGGCAGTCACGCAACGGCATGGTGCCGTGTTTACCATCAGGATGGCGGCGGCAAGCTTTGCTGAAACAGCTCCGTGTAGGTAAGCACTACCGTCAGGGCGATCATGACGATCGCGGTCACCCAAGCGACGATGTTAAAGGTCACCGTGTTGACGTATTCGCCCATCAGGTCGCGCCGGTTTACCAGCAGCAGAATAAAAATCACCACCACGGGGAGCCATATCCCGTTGCCCACCTGCGAGAAGATCAAAATCTTCCACAGCGGCGCATGGGGCAGCAGAACGACGCCGGCTCCGACCACGATCAGAATGGTATAGAGCCAGTAGAAGATGGGGGCCTCTTTGAATTTATGGTCGAGTCCCGCTTCAAAGCCAAGCCCCTCGCAAATCACATGCGCCGTGGAAAGCGGCAAAATGGAGGCGGCGAAGAGCGATGCGTTGAGCAAACCAAAAGCGAATAGCTTGCCGGCGCCTTTGCCGGCAAGCGGAATCAGCGTCTGGGCTGCCTGTGCGGCGTCGGTGATGTCCCGGTGGCCGGAGGCGTAGAGCGTCGCTGCAGTGCAAACGATGATGAAGAAGACGATCACCATGCAGCTTATGCTGCCGAAGAGGACGTCAGCGCGCGCCTGCCGATATTGCCGCGGCCCCACTTTCTTTTCCACAAATCCAGCCTGAAGATAAAAGAATTGCCACGGAGCAATCGTGGTTCCGACGAGTCCCGTCAACATGAGCAGATAGCCCGAATCGAGACGAAGATTCGGAATCACCGTATGTTTCGCGGCGATCAGCCAATCCGGCTTTGCCAGAATGGCGGAAAATACGTAGGACAGATACAGAATGCAAGCGAAGAGGAAGATCACCTCCACCTGGCGGTAAGTTCCTCGAATAACTAACGCCCAAACGACGATGGCGGCGATAGGCACGGCGACATATTTGCTGATCCCAAAAATCTGCATGGATGCTGCCACACCAGCAAACTCCGCCACCACGTTGGCCAAGTCCACAAGAAAGCCCATGACCATTACGAAAAAGGTAGGCCGGAACCCGAATTCCTCGCGAATCAGATCGGATAGTCCTTTCCCGGTCACCACGCCCATCCGCGCGCACATCTCTTCCGTGACGTACAACGCGATGGTCATCGGAATGAGCGACCAGAGCAAAGCGTAGCCGTATTGCGCTCCTGCTTGCGTATAGACGGAAATTCCGCCCGCGTCGTTGTCCACATTGGAGGTGATCAGCCCCGGCCCTATCACCGCCAACAGCAGCGTCAGACGCCTGCGCAGCCCACGGATTTTCTTCTGCAAATCCGTGTCGCCCGCCCTCACGCGATCAAACTTCGACGAAATTGCGTCCCAGTTCATCGTTCGGCTCGAAACCCCTTGCTATTCCTTCACCAGCCTCGACACCACGTCGTCCACGGTGATGGCTCCAATCGGTCGGTTCTCTTTATCAATTACGGTCAGCATCCGCAGGTTGTACTTGTCGAAAAGCTCGAAGACCTCCTTGTCGTCCGCGTCGGGAGGCAGGCTGATTAGGGGCTCGGTCTTCAGTTCGGTCATGCGTTGATCGGCGGCCGCCAGAAGGAGCCGCGCCACAGGGACGGTACCCGAAAACTGCGCCGAACTGTCCAGCAGAACGATGGTGTCCAGTTGGTCAAAGTTCAACTCCTGTCCTCGCATCCACTCCAGAACTTCCTCCCGCGTTGTCCGCTCACCTACAAATGCGAAATCAGGGTTCATCATGCCGCCGGCCGTCGCGGGGTCGAATTCCAGCAATTCGCGAACCTCGTCAGCTTCCTGGCCAGGCATCTCATCCAGAAGCTCTTCGGAAGTTTCCCTGGACAAGTCCGCCAGAAGGTCGGCCGCCGCGTCCGGGGCCATTTCTTCCAGAATATCTGCGGCCTTCTCCGGATCTAGCTTTTCCACAATTTGCGTTGTGAGCCGCTCGTCCAGCTCGGCGAGAACGGCAGCCGCGGTCTCTTCATCCAGCGATGCGATAATCCCTTGCCGCTCCGCTGCGGACAGATCTTCCATGATTTCCGCAAGGTCCGCTGGGTGCAGGTCCTCAAGTTTTTCGTGTGTGATACGCAGCTTCACGCGGCGCATGGGGTCAGGCTCGACGAGGTTCACAAACTCCCAGCGAATGGCGCGCTGAGGCAATTTGCTCTGCAGTTTGCGCACCACCTTGGAAGGCACCACTCCCTGGAGCAGCCGCCGCACGGCTCCCGGGAGCCCCACATCGACTTGCGTCAGACGCAGTTCGACGGTGCCATTGGTGCGGAAGGGGGTCAGGTCGACGTCATTAACACGCACGACTTTCCGCCCGCGGGTATCAATGATCTGTTGATCCAGCAAATCCTTCTGAACCGCCAGCCATGAATCATTCGGCTGATAGAGCTCGAGGGCTCGTTCACTGACACTCAACTCCATCTTCCCCGCTGCTACCGACGCAATCTGGTTGTGTTTGGCGACTAGCGGTTGAAAGTGCCCGCGCGATAGCAGGTAATGCGACACCCGATTGGGTGCTTCCGCGGGCTCGATAAAGAATTCGCGCACACGCCCGACATAATTCCCCGCCGCGTCGTAAGTCTTCGAGCCCATCAATTCTGTCGCGTAGAGATCCATACGTTCTCCCTCCTCGCGCGTCTCGGAGGCTTTCTCGCCCCGCTGAACTCATCCCGGCAACAAAAAACCCGCACACCGAAGAACCTCGGCCGCGGGCAAGTACCTCACGCAAATGGACTTACCTTTAGCCGCCTGTGAGCCCTCCCCATCCGACCGCGCGCGCCGTGGCTTGCGCCTCGCGCGATATCGTCTCTACACTCAGCCGATGGACCAACTCCAGGCTCCCCTGCTGCCCGGCCCAACCAGGGCCAGGTTCGACTTCGCTGCCCGCACTCATTGAGAGGAAAATCACTCCGTGGTCTGACCGCTCCGCAGTCACAGTTGCATTGATAAGCCGCGTGCTTCGCCTTGTCAAGAAAAGAATGACTTTAAAAGTGGTTTTTTTGTTCCCAAGTCACTTAGCAGCGTTTCTTGCGGTTCCGAAAGACCATGTGAGTCGGTTGCACGCCTTTCCGGCGGCACTCTTCCATGTACAAGCGGAGATAATTCTTCGAGAGATAGTCGTGCTTCGAAAACCCCAGCTCCGCGGCAGCTCGATCGATCGCCCCGGCGGGCCCCTCCAGTTCCACAAAGGTCCCTATGGGTGTTTCGTCCAGTTCAATCAGAAGACCCAAGGCCCAGGCTTTGGAACCGGGCAGTCGAAAGGTGGTACGGCACTTTTCATAGCGGAACCAGCCGCTCATCCCCAGTCCCTCGAAAATTCTGGTCAGATTTCCACCCTCGGCGACCTCCACCTCAATCTCATCTCGGACCTTGTATGACCCAGAAGATGCGCTTCCTGTCTGTGCACCAGCCGGCAGCACCATGGGCTGCTTGAAGGTCAGCACCACGCGCTGCTGCGGTGCAGTCGTCTTCGGTTTCCCCCGCACTTCTGGCGTCTCCGTGCGAATGCGCAGCAATTGCCCGTGCTTGGCAAGTCCACCTTGCGGGGTATCGAAAATTACATTCTGCTCATGAACTTTGGAGGTTCCCGGGCCGGCGAGGCGAGCTCCGATCCGCTTCAAGGCCCGATGAAACGCCGGCACGTTGCTGATTCGCAGTTTGATTTCAGTCTCTCTGGCCATTGGATTTCTCACGCCCGCCCGAGGCTGCTTTCTCCGGCCGCCGAGTTCCGATAGTATAGCGAACGCGCATGAGTCCGGACGCCAATACCGCGACGCCAGCCCAGGAACCTGCGGCGGGTACAATTCCGAAGCCCCCGGTCGCCCGGCGCGAACCCGTGGAGTATGTTTTGCATGGCGATCGCCGCGTCGACCATTACGCTTGGCTGCGCCACAAAGAAAACCCCGAAGTGATGGCCTATCTGCAGGCGGAAAACTCGTATACCGATGCCATGCTAAAGCCCACCGAGACATTTCAGGAGAAGCTTTATCAGGAGATGCTGGGGCGCATCCTGCAAACCGATCTTTCCGTTCCGTATAGCCTGCGTGGCTATCTCTATTTCACGCGGACCGCAGAGGGAAAGCAGTACCCGTTCCATTGCCGGCGACGCGACGGGGAAGGCTCAGCGGAAGAACTGCTACTCGACCTGAATCTGTTTGCAGAAGGCCATTCTTTTCTTGGATTGGGTTGCTTGGAAGTCAGTGAAGATAATGGCCTGCTCGCTTATTCGACCGATACCACGGGATTCCGCCAATTCACGCTCGAGATGAAAGATCTGCGCACCGGGACCATCTTTCCCGAGCGTGTCGAGCGCGTCACCAGTGTTGCCTGGGCCTCCGACAATCGCACGCTGTTCTACACCGTTGAGGACGAAACCACGAAGCGCTCTCACCGCCTCTACCGGCACGTTCTGGGGGCCACGGAACCGGACCCCTTGCTCTTCGAGGAAATCGACGAGCGGTTTCGAATCGAAATACACCGCACGCGCAGCGGTGCTTTTCTACTTCTCACCATCGCGAGTCATACAGCCAGCGAAGTCCGTTTCTTGCGCGCCGGTCAACCCACCGGAGAATTCCGGCTTATCAGTCCGCGCGAAGACAACCATGAGTATTACGCCGACCACCATGGCGGGCCGGCCCCGAATGCCAATGACGGAGTGTTTTACATTCGCACGAATTCCGGAGGGCGCACCTTCCGCTTGGTGACCGCCCCGGTGAGCGAAGCTGGCCGAGAATCCTGGCGTGAGATCATCCCCCATCGCCCGGACGTCATGCTGGCTGCCGCGGAGGCTTTCCGGAACCACCTCGTGCTTTTTGAACGCGAGGGCGGCCTCCCGCATCTTCGCATCGTGGATTTGACCGCGGTCGCCCCAAATGTTCTTGCGGCATCGCATCGCATCGAGTTCGCCGAGCCCGCCTACAACGCTTCCATCGGGGAAAATCCGGAATTCGACACCTCGCAAGTGCGATTCCAATATGAGTCGCTCGTGACTCCTCGCTCTATCTTTGACTATGACGTATGCACACGCGAGCGACGTCTTCGGAAGCAGCAACCCGTTCTTGGAGGGTACGATCCTGCCCAATACGTTAGCGAGCGTCTGCATGCCGCCGCTCCCGACGGCACGCGCGTCCCTCTTTCCATCGTCCGCCGGCGCGATACGCCCCGCGATGGCTCTGCCCCGCTCCTTCTCTATGGTTACGGCAGCTACGGAATCTCCGTGCCGGTCAATTTCAGCTCGCATCGGCTCAGCTTGCTGGACCGTGGCGTGATCTACGTCGTCGCTCACGTCCGCGGCGGCGGTGAACTTGGAAAGCCGTGGCACGACGTCGGCCGTATGAAACAAAAACGCAATACCTTCACGGACTTCATCGGCGCTGCCGAATACTTGATTGCAGAGCGCTACACGACGCCGGAAAAACTTGTCATTGAAGGCGGCAGCGCCGGAGGCCTGCTCATGGGAGCGGTGGCCAACATGCGCCCCGATCTTTTTCGCATGGTCATCAGCCATGTGCCCTTCGTGGACGTGTTGAACACCATGCTCGACGCATCTCTCCCGCTGACTGTCGCCGAATATGAAGAATGGGGCAATCCGCAAATCGCAGAAGATTATTTCTACATGAAGTCTTGGTGTCCGTACACCAACCTGGAGCGCAAGCCCTACCCGGCGATGTTGGTAAAGACGGGGTTGAACGACAGCCAGGTGATGTACTGGGAGCCGGCAAAATACCTTGCGAAAATGCGCACGTTGAAAACCGATTCGAATCCGTTACTGCTGAAAATCAACATGGGCGCGGGACACGGCGGCGCTTCCGGCCGCTATGACTATTTGCGCGAGATGGCCCTGGATTGTGCTTTCTTCCTGGCGCACCTAGGCGTAAAGGAATGACTATCCACTGACGCGCGACGAATGAGCGAGCCGACGACACCGCTGATGCAGCAGTATCACGCCATCAAGGCGCGCTACCCCCACGCTCTACTGCTCTTCCGCCTTGGCGATTTTTACGAACTCTTCTACGAAGACGCGATCATCGCAGCGCGCGAACTCCAGATCACTCTCACCTCGCGCAACCGAGAAAAGGGCCAGCCTATTCCCATGTGTGGCGTGCCGTACCACGCCGCCGAAGGCTACATTGCGCGTCTGATCCGCGCCGGCTTCAAAATCGCGATCTGCGATCAGATGGAGCAGCCTGGACCGGGCAAGAAACTCGTCCGTCGCGACGTCGTGCGGATCATCACTCCGGGTACCGCCACCGACGGCGCTCTGCTCGACGCCCGGGAAAACAATTTCCTCGCATCTGTCGCCAAACATGCCTCCGGTTCGCCCATCGGCCTCGCTTTCGTCGATCTTTCCACTGGTGAATTTCAGGCTACCGAATTCTCCGGCGCGGATGCTGATGACGCTCTTCGCGACCAACTCCAGCTTCTGCATCCCAGGGAAACCCTCCTTCCCCGGCCGCAACAGTTATTCGAGGGAGCCCCCCTTGAAGGCGTCGGCGGCGTGGAATCACACCTCGAAGACTGGATCTTTCAGCGCGAATATGCCGAGCGCATCCTCCGCGAACAGTTTGATGTCGCCGAACTTACTGGCTTCGGCTTCGATGATCGCCCGCAAGCCCTCTCGGCGGCCGGAGCCATCGTTCATTACCTCCGTGAAAATGCTGCCCGGGGTGACGATGCGGCCAACGGCGACGCTCTCCGACATCTCGACCGTGTCCGTTATTACGAGCTGCGCAACTCTCTGGTGCTCGATCCCGTTTCCGTTCGAAACCTTGAACTTCTCGCACCCATCTTCCTGGAGGAGAGCACTCGTTCCCCTGGTCCTACGACGCTGATCGCTGCTCTCGACGTCACCGTTACCGGCATGGGCGCTCGCCTTTTGCGTTCGTGGCTTCTCCGTCCGCTCATCGATCCCGAAGCCATCGAGGCGCGCCTCGCGGCCGTCACCCACCTTGTTCAGCAAACCGTTGTCCGCGGCGAGATTCGCAAGGAGCTCAAAGGCATCCTCGATCTGGAGCGGCTGACCGGCCGCATCACCCTGGGTCTCGCGGCGCCGCGCGAACTGGTGGCCCTTCGCAAATCGCTCACGCAACTGCCGGTGCTGAAGAATTTCCTTACTCCGCCTCCCGCCGGCGGCAGCGAACTTCTTCGTCACCTCCACGAGGAAATTGACGAGCTCGCCGATGTCCGCGAACGCCTCGAGCGCGCCATCGCCGACGAGCCGCCGGCCCTGGCCACCGATCCCGGAATGATTCGCAGCGGCTACAACCCCGAGCTCGATGAACTTCGCGACCTCAGTCAGCGCAGCAAACAGATCATCGCCGCGATGGAAGAGCGCGAGCGCAAACGCTCGGGCATCGGCTCGCTAAAGATTCGCTACAATCAAATTTTTGGCTATTACATTGAAATCTCAAAACCAAACCTGCATCTGGCCCCGGCGGACTACGAGCGCAAACAGACGCTTGTCAATGCCGAACGTTTTACTTCCACGGAACTAAGAGAATATGAGCGGAAGATCCTTGCCGCGGATGAGCGCATCCTCGAGATTGAGCGTCAACTTTTTATCGATGTGCGTTCTTCGGTGGCCTCCCAGGCGGCGCGATTGCGGCGTACAGCTGCCGCCGTGGCGCAGCTTGATGTGCTGACGTCGTTCGCAAAGTTGGCTGCCGATCGCGGATACTCCCGGCCGGAACTCAGCTCCGCCGGTGAGCTTCTGATCATTGCCGGCCGGCATCCCGTGATCGAGGAACTTCTCCGGCAAAAAGGCGAGCGCTTTGTTCCCAACGACCTTTGCTTTGAGCCCGGTCGTCAGCAACTTCTTCTCATCACCGGTCCGAACATGGGCGGCAAGTCTACCTATCTTCGCCAGTCTGCGCTCATTGTGCTGATGGCCCAGATCGGCTCGTTCGTCCCCGCGCGTCAGGCGAAGCTGCCCATCACCGACCGCATCTTCACGCGCATCGGCGCAAGCGATAATCTCGCGCGTGGCCGCTCCACATTCCTCGTGGAAATGAGCGAAGTCGCGGCCATTCTCAACCATGCCACCCCTGCGAGCCTTGTTCTTCTCGATGAAGTCGGCCGCGGCACGGCTACCTTCGATGGTCTGTCCATTGCTTGGGCGGTGGTCGAGCATCTCCAGAAGCACATCCGCGCGCGTACGCTTTTCGCCACGCATTATCACGAACTGACGGAGCTTGCCGACCTTCTCCCGGCGGTGAAGAACGTCCACGTCTCCGCGAAGGAGACGCCCAGCGAGATCATTTTCCTGCGCCGCGTCGAGCCCGGCAGCGCTGATAAAAGCTACGGTATCGAAGTTGCCCGGCTCGCCGGCCTGCCTCACAGCGTGATCAAGCGCGCCCGCGAGGTCTTGAAAAGACATGAGCAGAGCGAGCACGAACTCAGCGAAACCCTTTCTCCAGTCGGCTCCGGCACTGCGCACAAGAACGGCAATCAGGAGGTGCTGTTCACCGCACTCGATCACCAGGTGCTCGAAAAGCTGCGTGGCGCGGACCTCGACCAATTGAAGCCTCTCGACGCTTTGAATCTCCTCGCTGAACTGAAAAAACAAATCTCATGAACGGAAAATCCAAGCTCGTTCTCGGCATGATGTCCGGAACATCCGCGGATGGAATCGACGTTGCGTTGGTGCGCATCTCCGGGGCGCCCCCAAACCTGAACGCCAGACTGCTTGGCCACGCCTCCGTCAAATATCCTCCTGCGCTTCGAAAGGAAATTCTTCGCGTTGCCGAACAGCGCCCCCTCATCGCGGGCGCTCTCAGTCAGTTGAATTTTCGTTTGGGCGAACTCTTTGCAGGGGCCGCTATTGCCGCTTGCCGGCAGTTTCGAGTGGCGCTATCGAAGATCGCCTTAGTCGGAAGTCACGGCCAGACCATCTTCCATCAGGGGCGCCCGATGCCGTATTTCGGTTCGCCGACAGCATCCACGCTTCAAATTGGTGAGCCATCAGTGATCGCCGCGCGCACCGGCATCACCACCGTCGGCGATTTTCGTCCCGCGGACATGGCCCTCCGTGGACAGGGCGCGCCTCTGGTTCCTTACGCAGACTATCTTCTCTACCGCCACGCGAAGCTGGGCCGCATTTCCCTCAACCTCGGAGGCATCGCCAACATAACGGTGCTCCCTCGCGCCGCCAAGCCACAGCAGGTCCTGGCCTTCGATACCGGCCCCGCCAACATGCTCATCGACGCCCTGGTCGCGCATTTCACACAAGGGCGCCGGCGTTTTGACAAGAACGCCCGCCTGGCCATGCAAGGCCGCAGCCTCCCCGCGCTGCTCGACGACCTCCTGGGCGATCCCTATCTGAAGCTGGTACCACCCAAATCCACCGGCCGCGAATACTATGGCCGTGCCTACCTAAAGATGCTCTTCAGTCTCGGCCGCCACTATCGCGCCAGTCCCAATGATCTCATCCGCGCAGCTACAATCTTTACCGCGCTCTCGGTCGTCGATGCCTTAAATCGCTTCGTATTACCCACAACAAAAATTCAGCAACTCATTGTTTCCGGCGGTGGAGCGCACAATCCGTTAATACTCGCCCAACTTGCCGCCGCCCTTCCCGGCATCGAAGTCCTGCCCTCTGGGCGTCTCGGCATTCCCGAAGACGCCAAGGAAGCTTTGGCCTTCGCCCTTCTCGCCTACGAAACACTGCACCGGCGCCCGGCAAACCTGCCGTCCGCAACCGGCGCCCGTGGCCTGGCGATCCTCGGGAAAATCTCCTATGCCCCACCGCGCTAACCGCCTCCTCTCCAAGTTCCATCTCCTGGTTACTTCCTTGCTGCCTTTCCTCATTGTTTCGTTCTGTGTCTCTTCCTGTTCACGCCCAGCTCACCATGACTCTTCCTCGCTCACCTTCCTCATTGAAGCCAGCCCCACCAACCTCGACCCGCGCTTTGCCACCGATTCGCAATCCCAACGCATCGATGGACTCCTCTTTAGTGGCTTGCTGGAGCGCGACAATCAAATGTATTTCCACGGAGATCTTGCCGAATCCTGGTCAACTCCCGACGCCCTCACCTACGTCTTCCATCTTCGCCGCGGTGTTCGCTTCCATGATGGCCGCGCTTACTTCGGCCGACGTCAAAGCAACTTTCGATTTCATCATGAATCCCGCCAACAAGTCCCCGAAACGCGGAGCCCTTCGCCTGGTCACCTCCGTCGAAGCGCCTGACGACGCCACGGTCATCTTTCATTTGAGCCAGCCTTATGCTTCCTTCAGCGTCAACCTCATCCCCTCCGCCATTGGCATCGTTCCCGCGAATGCTAGCGCCGACTTTTCTCGTCACCCCATAGGCTCCGGTCCCTTTCGCTTCCTGCAGCAATCGCAGGACGAAGAAGTTGTCCTGGAGCGCAATCCTGAATACTTCCATGATGCACCGCGGATCGCTAGAGTGCGATTCCGAGTCGTGCCCGACGGCGTCGTCCGTGCCCTCGAACTTCGCAAGGGCTCTGCCGATCTGGAGATGAGTTCCCTTTCTCCGGATATCATTCCCGTCCTTGCGCGCCAGCCTGATCTCGCCGTGAGCGACCGCACTGGCGCGAATTTTTCCTATCTGGGGTTCAACCTCGAAGATGCGGTCTTGTCTCATCGCGAAATTCGCCAAGCTCCTTGCGTTGGCGACCGACCGCGAAGCGCTCATTCGCTATCTCCTCCGTGGCCAGGCGAAGCTGGCTGGGGGCGCTCTGCCGCCGAACCGAATGTCGCGCAGTATCCGTACGATCCTGCTCGCGCCGAACAGGTACTCGACGCTGCGGGTTTCCCTCGCAAGCAGGACGGAATCCGCGCGCATCTCACGTTGAAATGCTCGACGGAAGAGCAAGCCCGCCTCATTGGCGCGGCCTTTCAGGAACAATGGCGCCGCGTGGGCATCCAACTTGAACTGCGGCCGCTTGAGCTTGCCACGCTGTTCTCCGACGTTGCCAAGGGAAATTTCCAGATCACCTACCAGCGCTGGGTTGGCGCCAACACCGATCCGGACTTTTTTGAATATGCTTTCTCGTCGAAGCGCTTTCCGCCGGACGGCGCCAATCGCGGGCACTATCACAACGCTCGCGTAGACGCGCTGACGGACCAGATTCGCGTGGAAATGAATCAGGAAAGGAAAGCCTTATGCAGTGAAGTTCAGAAAATTCTGGCGGACGATCTTCCCTATTTGCCCCTGTGGTTCAACGATGTCGTTTCCGTTCACCGCCGCTCGCTCTGCCCCCTCGATCTTCCCTCCACCGGCAACTACAACTTCCTCACGTCTCTTCATCCAAACCACAGCCGCTGATTCGTCGCACGAGTTCAGCCACAAAAATACCTTTTTCCGGGGAAACGCGACACTACTCCAACGCCTTCTCAATCTCTGCCACTGGAATCGCCCCTTCCCTGCCGATTCTCCACGTGTCACCGTTCAATTCCACGATTGTCGAAGCCAACGTACCCCCCGTTTCTCCCGTGTCCAGCACGAGCGGCACGCGCAACCCCAGCTGCTTCATCACCTGTTCCGCGTTCGCGCACGATGGAAACCCGGAAATGTTAGCGCTCGTCCCCGTCACCGGACCTTCAAATTCATCGATCAGGCGCCGCACCACCGTGCTATTCGGCCATCGCAATCCGATGCGGCCTGTGCCTGCGGTCACCTTGAGCGGGATGCGCTGCGCGGCGTTCACCACCAGGGTCAATCCTCCTGGCCAGAACGCCTGGGCGAGCCGCAAGAATTTCCGCGACGCTTCCCGCGCAAGCAGAATGGCTTGTTCGATCGAATTCACAAGGATTGGCAGGGCCCTCGTTTCCGGGCGCCCTTTCACGCGGTAAATTTCATCCACTGCGGCGAGATTGAATGGGTCGGCCGCCAGCCCGTAGAAGGTATCGGTGGGAATCGCAATCACACTTCCGCGGGTCAGAAAATCTGCCGCATACCGCAGCAGGTCCGTCTCCGGAGTTTGCGCGTTTACGTGCAGCAGTTCAGCCGGCAATTTCTTGGCCTTTGGCGCAGTCGTGACGCCACCCTGCAGCGCCCGTCGGCACTGCCCTTATTTGGGCGACGCTACCATACACCTGTTGCGCGCGCAATAAGAGCCTGCTGACAGGGTGCGCGACATAAAAGTGAAGACTTGTGCCGTTTCTTTTTTTGGGGCTAATATCCTAGCGTAGTAGTACGCAAGGACATACTCGGAATATCCTATGAGGAGAAAGCCCCATGAACGAACCCCTCGGCGATCTCGAACAAGAGCGCAGCGCGATCTTGCAGCAGATACTGCGATTGCCTGATTTTCGCAGTGGATCGATCACGGCTACCCGCGGCACCTGCGGTAAGCCAACCTGCCACTGCCATCAGCCGAACCAGCCCGGGCACGGCCCCAACTATCGCTTGACCCGCAAGGTGAAAGGAAAGACCGTCACCGAAACCTTTGCCAACTCGGCCGAACTGCAAAAGGCACAACGTGAGGTGCAGGCCTATCACCGCTTTCGTCAACTTGCGCAAGAGTTGCTAGAGATCAACGAGAAAATCTGCCTTGCTCGCCCCGTGGAACAGTTGGCCGGGGCGAAAAAAAAACGGCGGAAATCATCCAGCAGGAAGTTGCTCGCGAAGTAGAGCATCTGTTACGGCTTGTTTTCCGTGCCGGGGATACGGCTGGTCGTCTGGATTTGGAAGCGGTGGAGGCGGCGGTTCGTTCCAGCATGCACCAGGCCGGAGCGGCGGTGCTGCAGCAACTGCTGAAGTTCGATCCTCCTCGCTCCGAACAGCGGCAAGTACCGTGTTGCTGCGGCCATACAGCTAAGTATTTGGAGTTGCGCTCCAAACTTGTGCTATCCGCCGTAGGGGAAGTCCAATGCGTGCGCCCTTATTTCCTGTGCGAGCGCTGCCATGTCGGCCAGTTTCCGGTGGATGTCGAATTGGACATCGAGAATACGGAGTTTTCTCCCGGAGTGCGCCGCATGCAGGCCTTGGTGGGTCAGCAGGTCCCGTTCGATCACGGCCGGGCGCAAATGCAAATTCTGGCCGGCTTGGAGGTGACCACCAAATCGGTGGAGCGCACGGCAGAAGCGATCGGAGACGATATCGTCCAGCGTGAGAAGAAAGAGGTCCAGAAAGCCCTGCAGTTGGATCTGCCGGTCGTCATGGGCGAACCCATTCCTATCCTGTATGTGCAAATGGATGGGACCGGAGTCCCCGTGGTGAAGAAAGAGACGGCGGGTCGGCAAGGCAAGACCGAGGGCCTACCTGCTCATACGCGGGAGGCCAAGTTGGGATGTGTGTTCACCCAGACTACCTGGGACCAGGAAGGCTACGCGATCCGCGACTCAGATTCCACCACCTACACCGGCGCCATCGAAACCGCGGTAGAGTTTGGCAAGCGCATCTATCGAGAAGCGTGGAAACGCGGTTGGAGCCGTGCGAAGAAGAAGGTGGTTATTGGCGATGGCGCCGAATGGATCTGGAATCTTGTCGCCGAACACTTTCCGGACGCCATCCAGATTGTCGATCTATACCATGCTCGCCAGCATCTGTGGGAGGTGGCACGCCAGCGGTATCCCCACGAGGAAGTCAAACAGAAAACTTGGATGAAGGTCCACCAGAAGCGCCTGCTGGACAAGGGGAAAATCGAAAAACTCGTGGGCGTGCTGCGGTCCATCCACACCGCCAATCCCCAAATGGCCGAGAAGATTTGCACCGAGGCAGATTACTTCGAGAGAAATGCAGAGCGCATGCGCTATCCCAAGTTTCGCCGCCAGCACTTGTTTGTTGGCTCGGGTGTGATCGAAGCTGGATGCAAGACGGTAATCGGCTCTCGTCTCAAACAATCGGGAATGTTTTGGACCGTCCGGGGAGCCAACGCCATCCTGGCACTCCGCTGTTCTCATTTCAACGGTCGCTTTGAGGATTATTGGGAGGGGCGACGGACGGCTTGACTCCCACTTCTATGTCGCACACCCAATCTCCCCCCTGTGTGGAGGAGCGGTTCGTGGCAGCGATGCCGCAGTTCCTGGCGAGAAGCTGAAAGGGTGACAGTTGCTGCTCCGACAGCAACCGACACCCTTCGTCACCGCATGTACTTACTATTAGTTCGTTTTGTCCCCGTGATGCTTAGCGGGGCGGAAGAAGTGCCTTGTCGTAAACCTGGACACTTGTTTTCCCACGTGCGCGCCGATTCGGGTCGAGTTTCTGTAGTGCATTCCGCCATAAATCCGGGCGTCGAGCACTTCCTCCAGCGCGTCTGAGAGGCGATCATAAGTTCGGACAGGGCTGACGACCCCCGCAACGTTGCTGTCCATCGAAAAACCGACCTCGTCTGTGCCAAACAGATAATTCAGGGTTTCAGTCGAAGCGCCGCTGAAGCAGCTGTGGGCTGCGGGGTACTCGGGATGGTTCGGCGTGATGATGAGTCCTATCCACGCCGGATCCGGCGCGGTTTCCGAGTTGCCGTCGGTATCGCCTGCTCGAATGGCGGTAACGGGCCGCCAAAAATTGTAGAAATACTTCGCGTCCCAGCAAGCGATCAGTGCATCGGCCGATGCCGTCGCGAGCATGGCGAAGTAGCGGGCATTGTCGGCCAAACCGAGGTTTTTGGCCACGGACAACGCGCGCCAGGCCCGATTCCACTGCAAGGGCGGATTGTCGCTCCAGAACCGGGCGATGTCGGTCTGTTCTGGCGTTCGGAGGCTTCCGACGGCAGGACCGAGCGCCTTGATCTCGTTATAGCCGCGCCCAATCTTCGCTGGTGAGACTAAATGGCGGATCAGGACGGAACTGGGACGCGGAGTTTAGGGCAAAGGGCTGCACGAACGGGGTTTCCGGAGCCAGCGCGGCGAGAAACGCCGGCGGCGTCGGCACCCAAATGCCCGGACCCGAGCCCGGCGTGTAGATCACAGAGGCATCCCGACCGTCCTCAGCACGCTTGCTCAAGATGGCGCTCGCCGCCTGCTGGCCGACAACGATTCCATTTGCCTTGGCGCTGCCGTCAGGTAGTGCTGCGAGCGATGCCGCGTACTTTGCGTCAAGATCAGCCACCTGCGCGGGGAACAACGCCACCAGGACATCGTGGGCTGCGGCAGCTGTAGCCGCTTCTTCTGAGGCGGGGCGATCCACAGCCGGGACGCTGGCATAGCCCTCAAATGGCGCTCCCTCGATCGCATTCACCGCGTCGTAGATCGCCAAGTGGACCATCGCGAGTCTGATCAAGGCGCGTGGTGGCACCTGGCCGCCTACGGTCACAATCGCCTTTGCCGCATGCGCGTTCCAATCCAGCACCTCATCCGCGCACACGATATTCGCGGGAATCACCAAAGTCATCGTACAGAGTGCGATAACGGTCAACGCCAATCTGCTCATAAAATCCTCCTCGCCTGCCGTTCGTTTCCTTAGAATGAGTGAACGGGTACAATAGGCATCGCAAAGATCGCTCGAGAGGGCGAAAAAGTCCTGACCGCGTTCGGACGAATTGCGGAAATTTTTCGGATGTCACCCAAGCGCCTATTCGTCTTCGATCGGTACCGCCTCGATGAGCAAGAGCGCCAGCTTCTGCTCGGTACTCAGGTCGTTCCGCTTCCTCCGAAGGTGTTCGATCTACTGGCCGTGCTTGTTCAGAACGCGGGTCGGTTACTTCCGAAACAGGATCTGCTCGATCGGGTCTGGTCCGGCGTTGCTGTGGAAGAGGGCAGCCTGACCCGTGGCATTTCGTCGCTGCGACAGGTGCTTGGTTCGGCTGCCGATGGACAGGACTATATTCAAACAGTATCGAAGCGCGGATATCGTTTCATCTCACAAGTTCGCGAGACAGCCGACGATGAACTCGATGGCACACGATTGGGCATCCCGCTGCCGCCTTCGCTGTTTGCGACCGCTTCGGTTGATTTTGTCGGACGCGAAGCGGACCTAGCGCAGATCCAGGATGTGTGGCAGCGTGCGAAAGATGGTCGCCATCAAATGGTGCTCGTCGCGGGTGAGCCGGGCATCGGAAAGACGCGACTCTCGCTGGAGTTCGCCCGCAGTCGCGCTGCCGAAGGGACTACCGTCCTCATGGGGTACAGCGATGAGGAGAATCTCGTGCCGTACCAGCCCTTCGTCGAGTGTCTAAGCTGGTATTTTCGCCATTGCCCGGAAGTCGAACTCCGTGGCCAATTGGCTGCCATCGGCGCCGGGGGCGAGCTCGCGCCATTCGTCCCGGAACTTCGCAATCGCATTCCTGACCTTCCGAGCCCGCTGCTGATGGATCCGGAGGGACAGCGATACCGTCTGTTCGAAGCTGTGGCGGGAATGCTTGCGGTTGCCTCGCGGCTGCGACCGATGCTCCTCTTGTTCGACGACCTGCACTGGGCTGACAGGCCAACATTACTGCTACTGCGGCATGTCATGCGGTCTGCACGCATGGCCTCCTTTGCCATCGTGGCGACGTATCGAGAGAGCGAGCTCGACCGCACGCACCCGCTGGCGGAAATGCTGATCACGCTGCGGCGCGAGCGGGGTATAACGCGGCTCGCGCTCCGTGGACTCAAGATCACGCACGTCAAGGCACTGGTCAATTCGATCGTCGGACCGAATGCTCCGTCACAGCTATCTCAGGTCGTAATGGACAGCACCGACGGCAATCCGTTCTTCGCGACCGAAATGCTCCAGCATCTGAAGGAGACGGGGGCGATCGCCAGGGTTAGCGGGATGACGGGAAGGACCATCGAGATCGGAGATCTTGGGTTGTCCGAGGGAATCAAAGAGGTCATCGGCCAACGGCTGTCTCGGCTAAGCGAAGCGTGCAATCGGCTGCTCAGCATTGCGTCCGTCATCGGTCGCGAATTCGATGCCACTCTCCTCGAAGCCATAGGGGATCTGCCAGGTAGCGAGCCGTTGGACGCGATTGAGGAGGCGACGCGCGCGCAGCTCGTCAGGGAGTCCCAAGAAGTGAGCGGTCGCTTTGAGTTCATGCACGCACTGATACGGGAGACGCTGTACAGCGAGCTGAGTTCCCCACGCCGGGTGAGATTCCATCGACGCGTGGCCGACGCCATTGAGCGTCTCACGCAGGACATGCCGAATCCGCCGCTGGCCGAACTCGCTTACCACTTCTCGCAGGCGGCATCGGCTGGCGCGGTCGACAAGGCCGTCGATTACGCGACACGCGCGGGCGATCGGGCTGCTGACGGGCTGGCGCACGAACAGGCCGCGCGCCTGTTCGACCTGGCGCTTCACTCGCTCGAACTCAGGCCTCCAGGACCCCAGACTGAGTTGCGGCGGG
>Ga0209801_1000522_pt1 | contig 25272 bp, 23 predicted proteins | sample GraSoiAngelo_127_FD_185884 | JGI IMG/M metagenome (GOLD analysis project Ga0209801, IMG submission 185884) | Grasslands soil microbial communities from the Angelo Coastal Reserve, California, USA - 14_0927_09_40cm (SPAdes) (version 2) | ecosystem: Environmental > Terrestrial > Soil > Grasslands ... | reverse complement strand
CGATCTTGTCGGCGCGCGCCGGGACAATGTCCTCCTTGATCAACATTTTGATTCCATCGGCGACCGGCTGAAAAAGGCCGAACGGACCGACGCGATTGGGACCGTAACGATTTTGCATGCGCCCAAGAATTTTTCGTTCGAGAACTGAAATCAGGGCAAAGAGGGTCAGGAAAACGCCGAGGAGTGTGAGAATGTTGATCAAACTGGAAATAATTTGAACCAGCCAATCCGGCGCGCGACCGCTCATGAAGGAGAGCAGCCACTGTTTTGCGTGGATGAAGATTTGGTCGAGAGAATCGCTCACGCTCGCTGAAGAAAAGCGGTGCTGAATTGTTTAATCAAGGAATAACGCTTCACTCTCGCGATCGCTTTGGCGGATTGATCCATCGAAGAACTGCCAGGGCAAGGACGATGCAGACAATTGCGATCAACGCTTCGTAATAGAGCATCCAGGCGGTGCCGTAGCGATCATGGACCCAACCGTCCGACGCGGTCATGTAAACAACGGGGAGATTGCCTAACGAAGAGAGCGTCGCGTACTTCGTGGATGCGGCGCCGCGGCCGATGGCGAGCAAGACGACCGCGGAAAATGCGGCGTAAGCGATTCCGTTAATAAATGAGTAAGCAAGAACACCCGCAATGAAACTCTCCGGGCTTCGCGGCGCCACAGCCATGACGATGGCGACGATCGCAAGGGCAAGGCCGGAGCCAAAATAGGCCCACCAGCGTCCGACTCGATCGGCGACCCAGCCGCCGATGATGCAACCGATTGCGCTGATCACTCCATTTAAAACGCCGCTGACTAACGCGACCCGATCCGCACTCGCGCGCCAATCCGGCGCGACGGCCGACCAAAGGTTGTTCATCGCGCCGGCGCCGATGGGCGAGCAAACCAGCACAATCGAAAAAAGCGGAACGGCCGCGCGCACCATCGACAAAATATCGCGCCATAAAATACGCATTCGCTCGCCGAGACCTTCGCTCGCGACAATGCGGACGTCGGATGCAAAATAAATCGCCGCTGCCGAAGCAAGCATCGCGATCGCGAGTGCGCCGCCGGCGATTTCTTTCGAAAAATGACTCGCTAGCCAGATTCCGGCGCCACCGCCGACCCCGTTGCCGCCCAGGTTTCCGGCCTGATACCAACCCGCAGCACGACCTTTCGCGCTTTCGGCAACGGTGTGCGCCATCAAACCACCGACCGGAAGCACGATTAACGTTCCGGCGACTTGCGAGATGAAAACGATCGTCATCAGAACGGCCACCGCGTTTTGATGAAGTGGAAGGAGCGCGACCATTAACAAAGTCGCAGCGGACGTGCCCAGGCCCAACAGATACCAACGGCGCGCCGTCAGCGTAAGGTCCGCTACCGGCCCCCAAAGAAATCGCCAAAGGTTCGACGATACGCCGATAGCAACGATCGACGCCGCCAGCGCCACCGAAAATCCAGCGCCTACCAGAACAAACGGCAGCGTGATGGAAACAAAGCCGCTGCTGATGCCGTACGGCAGCACCAGGAAAAAGAACGTGAAAGGTCTGGTCGTTTCGCGTTTGGGCACTTCGCTCTTAGGTCGATCGTTGGCCACCGATTAACACCAGCCTTCGTTAAAAACTACGGCTCGGCAAGCAGATGAAACATGGATGAAAAGACTGTAGTGTTGCTTGTCCGATTCGATGTAAATCTGTGACTGTCGATCTTGCATGACTCCAAATCCGTACTTGTTCATCGTGATTTTCGCGGGAGTGGCGCTGGCTTTTCCGTTACTGCCGCTCGGACTGGCGTGGTTATGGCGAAGATTCTTTCAACCGCCAAAACCGGGTGTCGAAAAAAATGCGATCTACGAATGCGGGATCGAATCGATCGGCGAGGCGCAGATTCAATTCCGGTCGCAGTATTATCTCTACGCGATCATTTTTCTGATTTTCGACGTGGAGGCGATCTTTCTGGTGCCGTTTGCGGTTGCCTTCACCGGCCTGCCGATCGGCGCGTTTATCGCGATTCTCGTGTTTCTGCTTTTGTTGATTGAAGGTCTTGTTTGGGCGTGGGGCAAAGGTTGTTTAAATTGGGCCAGGTGAAATGAGCGAAATCGACGAGGGATTGCGGAGCGAGTTGCAACGGCAAGGCATTTGGGTGACGTCGATGCAGGAACTCTACAATTGGGGACGCAAAAATTCGATTTGGCCCCTTCAATTCGGACTGGCCTGTTGTGCAATCGAGATGATCGCCACCGCGGCGTCGCGTTACGACATCGCCCGGTTCGGCGGCGAAATTTTCCGGCCGTCGCCGCGGCAAGCGGATTTGATGATCGTCGCCGGCACGGTGACAAAGAAAATGGCGCCGCAAATCGTCCGGCTCTACAACCAGATGCCGGACCCGAAATATGTGATCTCGATGGGCGCGTGCGCGATTTCCGGCGGCCCGTTCAAGCAAGGTTACAACGTGCTCAAGGGAATCGATCGTTATATCCCGGTCGACGTTTACATTCCCGGTTGTCCGCCGCGACCGGAAGCACTGCTGCACGCCTTCATGGAATTGCAGCGCAAGATCGATAGTCAAAAGTTGGGCGGCACGGACAAGGCCGAGTTTCTGAAACCGGAGCAGCCGAGCGAGTTTCCGGTACCGGCGTTTGGCGAGCATGATTTGCAACCGCCGGCGAACCCGGACGTTTATCATCCGCCAAAACTCGAGCGCGTCTGATCGTGGAGACGTTGGAGCAAATCAAAAATCGGGCAGAGCTGGCGACGCACGGCGCCAAGATCGACCTTGTTGTTAATCCTGGTCCATCGCGGCAATCTTCGTTGTTGATCGATAACCAACACGCCGTCGCGGTCGCACAATTTCTCCGCGATCATCCGGCTTTAGGATTCGATTACTGCTCAAACGCCACCGGCGTCGATTGGCTCGATCGGAAAATCAAGAGAACCGCGAAAGTGAAAACGGTTGTCGACGGCGTCGAGAAAGAAGTCGACCAAACGACGGAAGAAGCCGTGCCCGGTTATCTCGAAGCGGTCTACCACCTCTATTCGATGAAGCACAAACACGGGCCGCTCGTGATTCGGATGCGCACCGCGAATCGGACCGAAGGTGCGCGTTTGCCGTCATTGACGCCGATCTGGCGAAGCGCCGAACTCCAGGAGCGTGAAATCTTCGACCTCTACGGAATCCATTTCGAGGGTCACCCCGATCTTCGCCGGATTTTGATGTGGGATGAGTTTGTCGATCATCCGATGCGCAAAGATTATCGGGACCCGGACGATTACGAATGGGAACCAACGCCGCACGACGACGTGCTGGAACGGGCGAAGGACCATTATACGCCGCGGCCGCAGCTCGACGGCGCGGAAAATATCACGGTGAATCCCCAATGAGCACGACAATTCAAACACTCGAACCGGCCGAACGTCCGCCGACGACGATGAGCTCGCGACTCGACGGGGAGTTGCTCGAAGTCTCGATGGGGCCGCAGCATCCATCCACCCACGGCGTTTTTCGAATGAACGTCGCGCTCGAAGGCGAGATCGTGCGCAAGCTCAAGCCGGTCTTTGGTTATCTCCACCGCAACCACGAAAAGATCGGCGAGAACGCGAGTTACCTTGGCTCGATGCCGTATACCGATCGGTTGGATTATTTTTGTTCGATGACGAACAACTGGGCCTACGCGCTGAGCGTGGAAAAACTTGCCGGCATCGAAGTTCCCGAACGCGCCGAATATTTGCGAGTTATCCTGGCTGAGCTGACACGATTACAAAATCACGCGTCGCTCCTCGGTTTTTTGTTGAGCGACATGGGCGCGTGGGGCACACCGCTGATGTATGCCTTTCGCGAGCGCGAAAAAATTCTCGATCTGTTCGAATCGCTCTCCGGCTCGCGGATGATGTGCGATTACATGCGGTTCGGCGGTTGCCGGGTCGACGCCGACGATGAGTGGCTCGGCCGCGCGAAGAAGATTGTCGATCGTTTCCCAAAATTTCTCGACGAGTTCGAAGCGTTAATCCTGCAAAACGAAATCGTGATCGCGCGCACGCAGAACGTTGGGAAACTTTCGCCCGAGCTGGCGGTCAGCGCGGGCATCACTGGACCGATGTTGCGCGCGTCGGGTGTGAATTACGATATTCGCAAAGTCGACGGCTACGGAATTTATCCGCGGTTCAAATTCCGGATTCCGCTCGGCGACCACGGCGACACTTACGATCGTTTAATGATGCGGGCGCTGGAGATGCACGAGAGCGTCGGAATTCTTAAGCAAGCGCTCGGGCAAATTCAGCCGGGACCAATCGTGAATCCAAAAGTGAAGATCCGCGCGTTTCGTCCGCCGGTCGGAGAGGCTTACGGACGGATCGAGGGGCCGAAAGGCGAGCTCGGGTTTTATTTAATCAGCGACGGCGGTCCGAATCCGTATCGTTATCGAGTGCGCCCGCCGAGCTTCATCAATCTAACGGTGCTGGAAGATCTGTGCCTCGGACATACCGTGGCCGACGTGATGGTGATTCTTGGCAGCGTCGACATCGTCATGGGAGAAGTCGATCGCTGATATTCAGCGAAGCCATCCACCGACTGCCTGGATCGGCTCGAGTTGATTGGGCGCCGTGATCCACGCGGCGACCGCTCCGGCGCGTGAATCTGTTGCCAGACGGATCTCGGCTTTGCCAGACGACATTTTTTCGTTCACGACAGAAAGCACAACGAAGTCCTGACGCAGATTGCGCCCGTTGTTTTCGCCGGCGCTGGGTTTGGTTTTCAAATCAAAGCCAAGCATCGCTACGTGAAGGTCGACATCGTTGGCTGCGCCGTTCGTCGGATTGAATTCCGCCGAAGCGTTGTCGCTCGCTAACGCGATTTTCAGCACACCCGGCTTGTCGCTCGACGACGCTGGAATGTTACGATCCTGCGATTCACGAGCATCGACCACAAAACCGGGAGTATAAACGCCATCATTCTTCCAGGCCGCAGAGTATCGATATTGCCGAGCGGTCCATTCCTTCGAAGCAAAAGGATCCCGCCAGCCAAGATGGTCCCAATAATCGACGTGAAACGCGAGCGGCACGAAATCCTTCCACAATCGTGGATCGCTCTTGAGCTTGGAGAGCCAGGCTTCGGCCGGAGGACAACTGCTGCAGCCTTCCGACGTAAATAGCTCGAGTAAATGAACTTTCTGCGGGCCACTTTCGAAAACGCGATCTGCGGCTTGGGAGGTCAGTGCTGCTGCACAAAGTAATGGAATAAGGCCGAGCCGCCGCATCTTTTCCTTGTGAATATGCCGCGATTTCAGCGAGATTGAAACTCAATGATCGGCACCGGGATTTTAAAGGGAATGGCGGTCACGCTCCGGAACTTTGCCGGAAGTTATTTCGAGAAGGACCGCTTGATCACGGTGCAATATCCGGAGGAGCGAAATCCTTTGCCGGAAAACTACCGGAACTTTCCGATTCTAATCTACGACACTGATGATGCCGAAGCCGGCTTGCGCTGCGTCGCCTGCAAGATCTGCGAGAAGGAGTGCCCGCCGCAATGCATCTATATTATTAAGAGTGACGACAAGAAGCCCGATTACATGGGCAAGCCGCAGTTTTATCCGAAGGTGTTCGACATCGACATCTCGGTTTGCATGAGCTGCCAGATCTGTGTCGAAGTTTGCCCGTTCGAAGCGATTAAGATGGACAAGGATTTCGAATTGAGTAAGCGCGAGCGGTTCGACGCGCTGCTTTTTCGAAAAGAAGAGCTGTCGAAGTCGAACGAGTATTATCATCGAATTCATCCGGTCGAGGCAGCGGCGGTGGACGCAAACCTGACAGCAGCTGCGGCTGCCGCCGAAGCGAAGAAAAAGGCTGCGGCGGCGGCGGCGGCAGCGAAACCCGCAACACCAGCGCCGCCGACCCCACCTCCTGGATCGACATCGGCCCCGGGTGAAGCGCCTCCGGCGACGACAAAATCGTAAATCGCAGAGGGCGGCACGTCCGTTGCTTCAGATCATGGCCTTACGGCTATGATCCCATTCAGGAAAGGTCTCTGGTTTTTAATTGGCGCGCTTGGCTGGACCTCGGTCGGTTTTTCGCAATCGACGTTTGTTGAAGTTGATTCGACCCCTTACGACAAACAAATGGCCCGCGTTCAACCGACTTTAACCGCGCCGTCCGGCTACCTGATTGACGGAATCTCATTCGCGCTAGTCAACGATTGGATGATGGAATTGCGTGCGATGCCTTATCGGTATTCTCGAGAATGGCAGACTCCATCCGAAGTCGAAGCCGCCAGGGTGGCGGATTGCAAGGGCAAGGCGCTGGCGCTTTACGATCGCCTGCAATTAAACGGCGCTACGAATGTGCGCTTCGTGATCGGTAAACGTAGCATGAGTGATTCCCTGACTCACGCGTGGCTCGAGTGGGACACGCAAATGGGCACACTTCTCCTCGATCCAACATTTAACTGGACAGCTACGATCAAATTGGATGATCGCCGAAGTTACATCGCGTTTTACGGATACGAAGGGGCGCACAAATACCAGGCCGCCAACTCGCTCTTGGTAAACCGCACTTTAGCAATTCACAGCCCGGCTGCTCCGTCACAGGGAGTGATCACAAGACCCACTCGATCAACTTGGAGAATGCCTCCGAGCCCGTGGCTCTTTGACGAAGGCCCGGTAGACCCGAGGTTTTTCTCAAACAGGCCAGCGTTTTAACCGTTCACTCTCGCCGCAAGGTGAGATGAACAATTTCCGCGGGTGCGTTCACCCGCAGCGGAAACCAATTACCGACGCCGTTCGAGACAATGAGCTTGCTTTGGTCGCGTTGGTAGAGGCCCGACCAATAGCGGAAGAGCGCTGGCCCAAATCCTAATTGCTCGTTCAACATCAATTGCCCGCCGTGGGTGTGGCCGGAAAGCGTAAGCGGTAGTCTCGCGTCGGCCGCGGCATCGAAAGCATGAGGATGGTGCGCCATCAAAATTGGGAACGCACCGGCCTCACGCTGCTCGAGTAATTTTTTGACGGCAGCCGCGATCGCCGCGTCGCGTCCCTGACCGTGAATCCGCGTCCAACTGAGCCCGAAAAGCTGAACCGGAAATCCGTGGACATCGATAATTGTCGATTCATCGAGCAAAAACGGAATTCCAGACGCCCTTACCCGTCTTTCGAACTCGGCAGGGTTCTCGATCAAATCATGGTTGCCTTCAATAATGGCCAAACCGAAGCGCGCTTCCAGGGCTCGAGTTAATTCCAATCCGGTATCGAGGTCGGCAAGCGCGTCGTTGATCAAGTCGCCGGTCAAAAGCACCAGATCGGCGCGCATTTCGTTGACCATGCGCACCATTTTCTGGAGCACTTCGCCATTAGTGAATCGTCCAACATGCATGTCACTGACCTGCGCGATGGTGATCCCATCCAATTCCTTCGGCAGCGCCGCGATCGGCAAAACGAAACGCCGGACGCGCACGTTGTTGAGCTGAGCCATCGCGATTCCGGTCAGGCTGAACGTGAAAACCGGCGGCAACATCGCTCCGGCAAAACGGAGAAATTCGCGGCGGCTCCAAGCAGACGCTTCGACCGATCGTGTTATTGTGGTCGGGGTGTTGCGAGCAACACGCGCTATTTTTTGTCCGAGCAGAATGGGTATGAGAGCAAGCCCGATTGATGAAAGCAGCCCGAGCCCGATGAAATGCCATATGAAAATTGCCGAGACCGCGAATTTGGGGATAAACCGATCCCAATCAGCGCGCGACAATCTCGCAGCGATGACCACGATCAACCCGACCATCATCGCGACCATAAAAATCCAGACCACGACGCGCCCGGTGGCGTGATTCGTCAGGCGCGCGAAAACGATCCACCAGATGACATCGAGCGTAATCATCAAGCCGATGATTGTGAAAATGAAGCTCACGCTAAGAATCTAGCTCCAGAGATGGCGGCAGCTACCGGGATGTCGATGTTTGCGATGCCCTAGCCGCGCCGTAGCTTCGCGAAGGAGGATGGCGAAGGCGGGTCGATCTTATGTGCCGTCGTTGCCGATCGCTTCGACCGGGCAACCTTCCATCGCCTCTTTGCAAAGACCTTCTTCCTCGGGCGACTCCGGCTGCTTGTAAACGTAGGAATGGCCGCCGTCGTCGTTGCGCTTGAAATTTGCAGGGGCAGTTTCCCGGCACAAATCGCAGTCGATGCACTGTTCATCGACATAGAATTTGCCGGCAGCATTTTCAGGATATTTGTTGGCAACGTCGGCCATAATTTTCTCTGTTGAGGGAGTGGGAAGTTAGGTGGAAACGCGCGAGTTGCAAACTCGAAGGCCGAGGGCCTGACAGGGGTTGCGGGCGAACTTGAAGCCGCTTAACGGCTCGGCAAGATCGACATCTTTCTCCAGGGCAAGGACTTGGAAGCTTCGGCCGAGCATTTCCGGATGAAGAAGCGTTTGCAACGCCCGTTTTGTTTTGGAATCGGAAGGTAGGGGCGATTGACCCCAATCGGTCCGAGCCGGACTCGCGTTTGCGGGCGGTTCAGGTGAATCGCCCCTACCAAATTCGGAAATAATTCCGGTGAGGAAATGATGTTGATCGGTGAAACCGGCGACGCGTAATCCATTTGCTTCAGCGCGCTCCGCCAGATCAGTCCAATTCACATGCGCAGTGATGTCGGCTTCGCCGATTTCATCGAATGGAGAATCGAGAGCTCGATGTTTTGCGCGCACTTGCAGGACCTCACGAAATTCAGCTCGGGAAAATCCGTAATCGACGGCAATGACGAAGCCACGCTCTAACTTTGTTGAAAGGCAATCGATCCAATCAAGCATTGCCTGGTTCATCGGTCTGCCGCCCGGTCCCTCCACAAATACAAGTTTGTCGCCATCAAGGCCGACAAGTTTGCCCTGCAGATTTACCGGCATGGCATCGAGGAGCTCGTTGGAAAAATGAATGCCAACAAACGGCTCGAGTTCATCGAGTGATCTTCTCCACGACACGCGATCGCCAAATTCTTTCAGCCCTTGCGATTGTCGATCTCGCAAAGTGGAAAAGGGCTCGACGATCTGGTAATGCAGCGCCGAGAAAAATTCGGGAGATCGCCATTGGGTTGATTCGAGGACATCGCGGGCGAACTGACCGTGATGGGCGCCTTGTTCGACGATAAGGAAATTGTCGATCCTGCCGAGCCGTTTCCAGATCTCGACGAATTGCGCGGCAAGTAATTCGCCAAAGAGGGGGCCAACGCTGACGTTGGTGAAATAATCGCCGCGGCGTCCGATTGCGGCGCGATCGGTGGAATAGTAGCCATGCTCGGGATGATAAAGCGCCTGCGCCATGAACCAGGCGAAAGATTGTGGCCCGCGCTTTTTGATTTCTGCGCGGATGCATTCAAGGAGCTCAGTTTGCAATCGGAAAACGTGGAACGTCCATGGCCGAACGTCCAATAGGCAAACGCAGCACTCTGAATTCCGGATTCGATCTTGGGCGTTGAGCGTTGGGCGTTTGCTGCCTAAGTTGCTGCCCCTGCCGCTGTGAGAAATTCCTCCATTAACAAATATCTCATCCCGCCGCCGGGTTATCGATTCCGGCCGCCGTGGTACACGCGTCCGGAATTTTATGTGCCGGTCACGGTTGCGGCTTTCGTCATCGGCGGCCTCGCGATTCTAGTTTCAATGAATCTGGCCGACTTGAAGAACCAGGCGGCCACGTTCGATTTGAACAAGCTCGAGCAAATGGAATCGGCGAGCGTGATTCTGGATCGAAACAACAAAATCTTCGGCCAAATCTACGTCGAGAATCGTGAGACGATCCCGTATGAGCAGCTGCCGCGCGACCTGGTTAATGCCGTTGTCTCAGTCGAGGACGCCAAATTCTATCGGCATAATGGCTACGCCCTTTCCGGAATCCTGCGCGCCACTTTCAAGAATCTAGTCGCCGGACATGTCCGCCAGGGCGCGAGCACGATCACACAACAACTGGCGCGCAACAGTTTTGCGCTCAAGGGAAAAACGTACCGCCGAAAACTGCTCGAGATTTTTGTCGCGCGCAGGATCGAGGAAAATTTCAGCAAGCAAAAGATCCTGGAGCTTTACCTCAACCGGATTTACTTCGGCGGCGGTCTGTATGGCGCGGAGGCGGCCTCGCGCGGTTATTTCGGCAAACCTGCGCGGGAATTGTCGTTGAGTGAATGCGCTACTCTGGCAGGTCTAATCAAAAGCCCGAACCGACTCTCACCCTGGACGGACAAGGCGGCCTCGCGCGACGCGCGTAATTACGCACTGACGCGCATGCGCGACCTCGATTACATTGACAATTCCAAATACGCCGCGGCCCAGGCGCAGGAACTCGTGGTGGGAAATCGTCAAAACGCACAGGGCCAAAACTACGCGGTCGATTATATCCGCCAGCAGGTGATCAATGCGGTCGGGTGGGACCGCGCCATGAACGAAGGTTTCCGTATTCACACGACGATCGACGGCGAGCTGCAAAAAGTCGCGGAAGAATCCCTTCGCCGGAACCTGGATAAAGCCGAGCAGCATCCAGGTTACGATCACCAGACTTACGCCGAATACGCCGCGAGCTTTCGACAGGCAAAATCCAACGGAACGGCATCGGCCCAGCCGGCTCCGGAATATCTGCAAGGCGCCGTCATTGGGCTCGACAACGAAACCGGTGGAATTCTCGTGCTGGTAGGTGGCCGCGATTTTGAGCACAATCAATACAATCGCGCGCTCCAGGCAAAACGACCCACCGGGACGGCGATGCTTCCGTTCGTTTACGCGACCGCGTTTGAACAGGGAATGTTTCCCGGAACGTTAGTGGAAGACTCACCGCTCGATAACCGCGCGGTGATGATCGGCGGAATGACCGGGATTCTGGGTGAGTGGGGTCCGGAAAGCGCGGACAATCGCTATGAAGGCGCAATGACCGCGCGCCAGGCGCTCGCGAAATCAAAGAATGGCGCCACCGTCCGGATCGGAACGGACGCGGGTCTGGATGAGGTTTTGCAACTATGTCGGACCGCGGGAATTCGCTCAACGTTGCGGCCGTATCCGGCGACACTACTCGGGAGCAGCGAAGTCACGCTGGCAGAGCTCGCCCTCGCCTACACAATTTTTCCGAGTGGCGGCTCGCGTCCAATTGCGCCGCACATTTTGGAACGCATCGAAGAAAAGGACGGCACGGTCTGGCACGCGCAACGCGAGAGCAGCAGCCGGCAAAACGTTATCAAGCCCGAGACAGCCTACGAGGTGCATTCATGCCTGGCGGATGCGCTCGAGACCGGAACGGGAAAGGCGGCGCGCTCACAATTTGGCCTCAAAAAATTCCCGGCTGCGGGAAAAACCGGCACGGCCTACGATTTTACTGATGCGTTCTTTGCCGGCTACAACAGCAATCTCACCTGCGCGGCCTGGGCTGGGTTCGATAAGCCGCAAAAGATCTATCGCGGCGCGTTTGGCCGGGAACTGGCATTGCCGGTGTGGGTCGATGTCATGAACACGGCAGCCGCGCGTTATTCGCCGCGCGAGATCAAACGCCCGCCCGGTTTGAAAGACGTCGAGATTTGTTCCCGTTCAGGAATGCTCGCCACCGACAAATGTTACGACACGGTCAGAAGCCCGACGGGTGACTCAGTACAAAAGCGCACCACTTACACCGAAATTGCAACACCGGCGCAAATGCCGACTGAGCCGTGCAATATTCACGGCGAACCGCGCCTCCGAGTGGTTGCGGACGCACCAGCCGCTGAAGTCCCCCGTGCTCAACTCGCCGCCGATTTATCCGAGGTGAAGCCGGTGATCCTCAAGAGTCCGACCCTTTTGGCGGAAAACGATCCTTATAACTCGGCGAAATCTGTCGTGAGAATCGACACCGCCGACGCCGACGAACAGGTCGCAGAAAAAGAGACAGCGCAAAAGATCGACAATCGACTGCCAGGCGCGACTCCCGCTGACGTTCGAAATCAAAAGACCAACAAAGTGAGCAGCGACGACGACGGAAAACCGATCTTGAAAGCGATTCCGGTCCAACCGCAGCCGAAAGAGACACCAGTCGAGATCCGCCGCGCAGTTCCAGTTGGGCCGATGGATGAAGTGGAAGAAGGCGCATTATTGAAAGCCACCACTCCATCTCCTGCCGGCGCTGACGACGAATAGAATGGCGTCAACCGACGCATCTGATTTTCGGCTGAGCGTCCTCAATCCCGGCGGGCGCGATCTCGAACAGTATTTTGACGAACCGGTCGGTCCGACTGACATCGGGCATCCGCCGATCAATCTTCATGCCTTTGCGGCTTGCACGCGCGGATCATTTCACCGGGCAACGAAAAACGCGATCGAGGAGAAGCGGCCGATTCTTCTTTTGCTTCGCGGCAATTTTCGAGCGACCGAACGCGCGTTGGCGGAATGCCAGAATCAGAAACGCACCGTTGCGGTTGCGTTAAAAGAGACCGGGCTCCACCAAATTGCGGCACAATTACGCGACCCGGGCAGGCTTGCACGATTCATGCGCATTGTGGCGCAGGCGGATGGGTGCGTCGCCACGACTCCGGAAGCAGCTGAGATTTTTCGCCGGGCACGACGCGAACGCGACTCCGATACGGTCGCGTTTATTCCAACTCCTTATCCGTTGGAAGACGAGCAATGGAAATTCGCGGTTGCGCCTAACGAACAGTCCGGAATTTTCATCGGGACGCGGGAATGGGACGTGCCGTCCCGAAACCATCTCGCGACGCTTCTCCTTGCCCGAGAGATTTGCGCCGCCACCGAAGAGTCCATCACCGTTTTCAATCTCGACGGCCGAAGAGGCGGAAAACTTTTGGCCGAATTAAAATTTCCGCCGGGAAAATTGCGCGTCCACGACAAGCGGGAACCATACGCCGATTATTTACGCGAGGTTGCGAAGCACAAAATCGTCCTCCAACTCGATCGCAGTCGCGTCCCGGGACAAGTGGCGGGTGACGCGCTTCTTTGCCGGACGATTTGCGTTGGTAGCGATGGCGCGATTGAGCGGCTCGCATTTGCCAATTTTTGTGGAGAAGGCCGGACCACATCGCACCTCAAGACTATCACCCTCGAGCTGCTCAAGAACATCGCCGCGCGCGCAACGGCGATTGTCGAATCGCAATGGCGAGCGGCCGAGCGGATTTCGTTTCAAGCGGTGCGAAGAGAATTGGCGGTTTTCTTTGAGCGGATCGGAAAACGCGCGGGCGATTGAGGTCAATCGGTCCGAGCCGGACTGGCGTTAGCGGGCGGTTCAGGTGAACCGCTCCGACCAATCATTCCCAGATAAATTTCTTCGAGTCGGCGGATTTGGTTTCGCTGATCGAATTTCTGCGCTACCACCGTCGCGCCGTTTCGAGCCAGTCTTCCCAGGAGATGTCGATCTTGCACCGCTTCAAGCAAGGCGTGTGAGAGCGCTTCATAATCGCTCTCGGGGACCAGCACTCCACTCACACCATTTTCGATCGCCTCCGGAATTCCGCCGTGATCGGTTGCGAAAACTGGAAGTCCGGTCGCCATCGCCTCCAACATTGAATTGGGAATGCCTTCCTGATTCCCATCGCTTCCGGTTTCGCTGGGATGCAAAAAAATGTGCGACGCATAATAAATCTCGCGCAATTTCTCCGAGGTCACGAATCCCGGCAGAGCCACCCGATCGTCGATCTTGAGTTTGCACGTCAATTCTTCGAGCTCGCGCAGCATCGGGCCTTCCCCGGCAATGGTCAGTGTCGCGTTCGGATAATGTGAGAGAAAAGTTGTGAACGCGTGAAGCGTCGTCGCCAGACCTTTCTTCTCGATCAAGCGACTTGCTTGGACCATTCGCCATTCGCCATTCGTCGGAAATTCGCGCTCCCGAAATGGAAATTCATTCAGTGGAATGCCGGTGCGGACGATGTCGATTTTATTTTCTTCACAGCCAAGCTCGACCACCGCGCGCTGCAGCGACGCGGAGCGAACGAAGACTCGGGTGACGACGTCCAGCATCTCCTTCGTCGCCTTCCGATACGCGGGCTTCTCCATATCAACCAAGACATCGGCGCCGTGAAAAGAAACGATGCTTGGTTTCGACCATGCCCGGATCAAGGGCAAGAGATGGACGGCAATGTGTCCGAAGAAAATGTGCAGAAGCTGGGCGTTCCGGCGATTCAGAACCTCAATCAAGCTGCGCAGTTCTGCCGCTGAAATCTGCCAGGGCTTGTTTCGAATTTGTCGGAACCAGAAACGCCGCAAAAAATGCAGGGACGGTTTTGCTATGATGTCGATCGTATCGAACGGAAACAGGTCCGCATTTTCACGCTTCTGCGCGATGACGATTGGGTGAAGGCGGCGGAGGCCGGTTATTTGCCGGTAGATGTGCAGCATCTCCGGCTTGAGAAACGTCGCGCAATAAAAGGCGGCGACCGGCTGTGGATCAGTTGAGTCGTTCAATGTTTGGAATCAAACATCGAACAGCAAACATCAAAAATTAATTGTGAAGAGCTTGATCCCTTTCCACTTTCCGGTGTCGGGATCGAGCACCACGCTGTCTTCGGCTTTTCCGTATTGGGGCGGTGCCTTTGGATTCAACATCTGAAATGGATTCCCACCCCGCACGGCGCGCGGAAGAACGCCCTCGGTATTTTCTTTCCTGATCGGCGGTGGCGTCGGGGCTGGCCGCCTGCCGCCGGCCTTCGCCGTAAACGTTTTCTTTTGCGGCTGGGCCAGGGCCACGCCCGCGATCGTCATTAAAATCCCCAGCACCACGAGCTTCTTCATAACTTTTTCCGGTTAACGCCCCGCAAGTTCTTGCCGGTTACACTCCCCCGGCGCAGAATTGTCAAGATAAATGGACTATCTGGAAAAAGCGAGGCGCGTCTTTGACGTCGAAATTGTCGAGCTGCAGCGGCTGCGCCAACGGTTGGGCGACGATTTCACCCGCGCGGTCGGATTGATCAAAGACGCGGTGGATGCGCGCGGCAAAGTGGTCGTAGTCGGCGTCGGTAAATCGGGGCACATCGGCGGCAAGATCGCGTCAACGCTAACCAGCACGGGATCGCCCGCCGTTGTTCTCGATTCATTGAACGCCTTGCACGGCGATCTCGGCATGGTCGCGGATGGCGATGCCGTCCTGGCTTTGAGTTCGAGCGGCGAAACCGAAGAACTGGTGCGCATCTTGCCGGCGATCGCGCGGTTTCAGGTCAAAATCATTGCCATCTGCGGGGATTCCGATTCCACGCTCGCGAAAAACGCGCACGTCGTTCTCGACGTAAACGTCGAGCAGGAAGCTTGTCCATTGAATCTGGCGCCAACTTCGAGCACAACGGCAATGCTGGCGCTGGGCGATGCGATCGCGATGGTTTTGTTGGAAGCGCGCGGATTTAAGAAAGAAGATTTTGCGAAGTTTCATCCCGGTGGAAAAATTGGGCGCAGTTTGCTCATGCGCGTGCAGCAAGTGATGCGACCGCGCGAATCAATGGCGGTCGTTCCGCCAACCGCGACCGTGCGCGACGTGCTCAAAGCCATGACCAGCGTGCGCGCAGGCGCAGCAGTAGTGGCGGGCGAAGATCGACAACTACTCGGGATTTTCACACACGGCGATTTCGCGCGGCATTTTCAGTCCGACCCGAAAGTGGGCGAACGTTTGGTGGCGGACCTGATGACCTTGAACCCGGTCACTGTCCATAAAGACAAGCTCGCAGTCGAGGTTCTCAAATTGCTCGAGACCCACCGGATCGACGATCTCGTCGTCGTTGATGACGATAAAGTGCCGGTTGGAGTCGTCGACTCGCAGGACCTCACCCGCTTGAAGTTGCTCTGAGCGCGTGTAGAGTCCGCGCTTCGTTTCCCTCAACTCTCAACCATCAACCTTTAACTTTTGCTATGGCCGCAGCTAACGATCTCCGCCGGGGAATGGCGATAAAATACAATGGCAACGCCGCCATTGTGCTCGAAGTGCATCATCGCACCCCAGGAAATTTACGCGCCTTTGTCCAGGCCATTATCCGTTATATCAACACCGGCAAAAGCGCCGACGTTCGCTTCGGTTCCACCGACAAGGTCGAGCTCGTCGATATCGAGCGAAAGCAACTCGAGTTCAGTTACAAGGATCACAACGGCTATCATTTCATGGACCCGGAAACCTATGATACCGTTACCTTGCAGGAGAATTTGATCGGCGATTCGAGAGATTATCTCGTCGAAAATCTTTCCATCCAAGTCCTCTACGCCGAAGGCAAACCGGTCCAGCTCGAAATGCCGGCGTCGGTAAATTTAAAAGTGATCGAGTCCGCCGAAGGCTTGCGCGGCGACACCGCCAGCAACGTGACCAAGCCGGCGAAACTCGAGACCGGCAAAACAATCAACGTTCCGCTCTTCATCAAAGAAGGCGAGACGATCAAGATCGACACCCGCACCGGCGCCTACATGAGCCGGGCGTAATCTCCGACTCTAACTCCTCTTGCAATTTGCCTGCGTCACTGCGTTTAGCCGCTTGGTCAGCGACGAGATTCTCGACTTTGCCAGGAATGGTAGTGGAACGCGACTGGCGGTAGGATTTCGAAGATGATTCGAAGATCGGCCATTGTTCGCGGACGAAAACTGGGGCGCGGCGTCAAAGTCGCGCCGTATGTCGTGCCGACGACGCGGCGGGCGCCGCAGCCGAGCGGGTTCATGGTTCCGACGCGCTGGGTGAAATTTATTTTCGCCATCTTTCTCCTGCCGGTCTGCGCGATTCTAACGCAGACATTTTTCACCGTGTTCGCCCGCGCCACGATGACGCAACGGCTGTGGGCGGGACAGGAGTTCTGGTTCTTCTCGTTAGGCGCGGTCCTTTGGCTGATCGCATTCATTGGTTTGCCGCGACCAATCCTGCTTTACGTTTTCGGACACGAACTGACGCATGCGCTTTGGGTTTGGTTAATGGGCGGCCGCGTCAGCCGGTTTCGGGTCGGACGCGACGGCGGTCACGTCGTCACCAACCGCACCAATTTTTGGATTGCGCTCGCGCCGTATTTTTTTCCGCTCTACAGCATTCTCGCCATCGCGATTTATGGTGTGCTCAGCATTTTTTACAACGTGCAACCCTACGGCCGATTGCTTTACGCCGTAATCGGCGCGACCTGGGCGTTTCATCTCACATTCACTTGCTGGATGATCCCCAAGAACCAAACCGATCTGCGTGACCACGGAACCTTTTTTTCCTTGGTCGTGATCTATCTACTGAACCTCACTCTGCTCAGCGCGATGCTGATACTATCGTCACCGCACATCACCTTCGTGAGTTTTGGCGCGGATCTCGCGAAAAACATCGGCAACTTTGCGCAGTGGATGGCCGACTTGACCGAGCGTTTCGTTCAAGGCGCGCAGCATTAACTCGTCACCATTGCGAAAGGCAAGATCGACAGTGCGTCAGCGACGCGAATTTGTCGGTTCTGGATCAATAACTCGCGTCCGGTAAAAATTTCGCGCCCACGTTCGAGCGCTAAATTTTCCGCCGACTCGATCGCTGTGTCCTTCCAAACGTCGCCGACTGGTGGAAAACCGATTCGCGACGAGAGGCGCGGCACGATAACGACAGCCCAATGGCGATTCAATCGGCGCGCGAAACTGATGCAGCAATCGGCCAATGTTCCGCTCGCGCGGAGCGGCAAATAATCACCATTCCGGAAAAGTTCGACATGTTCGTTCCGAAAATGCAGTGCTCGCTGGGTCAGAAACATTTTGATTCGGCCGTCCGGCCAGTTTTGCAGAAGATCTTCCGGCCTTTTGCTCGATAAACACGAAAGCATCTCCGCGCGCACTTTGTAATCGACGGGGCGGCGATTGTCGGGATCAACCAGCGAGTAATTCCAGACTTCGTTGCCCTGATAAATGTCGGGTACGCCTGGGGACATCAACTTGAGCAAAGCCTGCGCCAGCGCATTGACGGCGCCGAGTCGCGCGATCTCTTGCGCAACGGGCAGAAACGTCGGTAGGAATTTGTTCTTCGTGCTCGGTTCCAAAATCTTGGCGACGAAATCTCGCGTGGCGGCGAGCCACTCTTCGTTCGGCTGGATCCAGCTCGTGTTCAGCTTGGCTTCATTCAACGCCTTCGTCATGTAAGCCTGGATCCGTTCGATGTATTCAGGGCCGACATTTTCCGCAGGCGCACCCTTCGCTCCGACCGGCCAGGTGCCGAGTAACGTCTGGTAGAGCAAATATTCCTCGTTCGCATCGGGCGCTTCCAATTCGTTGACATCTTTCTTCCAGCGGCGATTGACCGTTCGCCACCGCTGCAACGAACGTCGCCACAATTCAGGAATCTCCGAAATCGCGACCATTCGTGCGCGCACATCTTCGCTCCGTTTGGTGTCGTGGGTTGACGTTGCGAGCAACGTTGCCGGCCAGTTACGATGTCGATCCAAATTTCGCTCGTGAAATGCATCGACACTCAGCCCGAATTGTTGCGGTTCGCCGCCCACTTCGTTGAGCGCCGCAAGCCGGTTATAAATATAGAACACCGTATCCTCGAGACCTTTTGCCATGATCGGCCCGGTGAACTGCTGAAATCTGAGCACAAACTGCATGTGCTCTTCGCGCCCCTGCGCATCCAGGTTTTCCGGAAACCGGAAAAGCAGAATGTCGCGGAGAAAATTGAAAATCGATTCCTCGATCGCCGGGTTACGGCGCTTGGCGGCGGCAATCGCCCGCTCGATCACTTGCCGATCTTCGTCGCTCACCGTTTGGCCGGGCGCGAGATAAGTTCGATAAACCGGGAAGCAGGCAATGGTCTCGCGCACTGCCCGGGCGAGAGCTTCAAAGGTGAAATCGCGGTACCAGCGGTTTTTCTCCGATAATCGGTCGAGCATGTTGCCGAGCACTTCGACTTCGTTCGCCAGCGCCAGCCGCATCACCAGACGCTTCTTCGCGTAAACCAGATGCCCGAAGTGCATGGTGTGTCCGATGAATCGATGAAAAGTCCTCGTCATCTCGGCTTCGGCCGATGTATCGACGAAAACGCCGGCCACTTGATTGGCAAAATCGTAACCGGTCGTTCCGTGCAACGGCCAATCAGAACGCAGCTTTTCCGCGCCGCTTAGAATTTTTTCCGCGATCATGTAAACGGCGCGATCGTCTTTCGGTAGCGGAATGCCGAGGACCTTGGCACAACGTCGTTGAAGCGCTTCCAAATATTCCTTCGGCAAATACAAGCCGTCGGGATGATCGATCCGAAGCCCGGTCACGGCTCCACTTCGAACAAGGTCGACCACCAACTGATGCGCGGCATCGAACACTTCCGGCAATTCCATTCGGATCGCGGCCAGATCGTTCACGTCGAAGAAGCGGCGATAGTTAATTTCTTCGGCGGCGACCCGCCAGAACGCGAGCCGATACGACTGCGCGTTGAGCAGTTCATCCAAACGGTCAAAGCTGCGCGGATCGCCCGGTCGGCCGTTGATTTGCGCGAGCGCCTTCTCGATCGCGCGCTGGACCTGGGGCGCTTCCTGACAACGCCGCTCCAAGCGGCGCTTCACAATCTCCTTTTCCCGCGCGCGCTCGGCGATTTTTTCCGGATCGGTCTCGGTCCGCCGGGGCAAATATTCCAGCGCAGTCAGAATGCTTTGAAACTCACCGTAAAACTCTTCGTCTTTGTATTCGGCGAGATTTTCCAACGCCATCTCGAGAATAAGACGATAGGTGCCGGGCGCGATCGGAAGTTTTTGATTTTGATACGCCAGATAGAACGCGCCTTCTTCGAAACGCACTTGCAGTTCGCCGCGCTCGAGGACGCGTCCGTACTGATCGGTCAGGATTGGAAGCAGAACTTTGTCGCGCAGATCGGATTTGAGCGGGCGCCAATCGACGTCGAAATAGGGCGCATACATCGAGCTCGGACCGTTCTCGAGCACGTCCATCCACCATTTGTTGCCGGGCTCGGCGACCCCCATGTGATTGGGCACGAAGTCGAGCACCTGACCTATTCCGTGAGCGTGCAATTCCGCAATCCACGCGTCGTATTGCTCCTGCGAACCGATTGCCTCGTTGAGTTTGTTGTGATCGGTAATGTCGTAGCCGTGCAAACTGTTCGCGCCGGCCTGAAAATAGGGCGACGCATAAACGTCGCTCACGCCGAGCGCGCGCAAATACGGAACGATCTCGCGCGCCTGCGCGAAGGTGAACCAGCGGTTGAATTGCAACCGGTAGGTGCAGGTCGGAATTCGTGGATGCTCCGTTTTCACAACGTCCAGAAAACTTAGACAGGATTTACAGGATGGACAGGATTACAAAAATCAAATCCCGATAATCCCCTTACTCCTGTCTAGTCATCCGTCACATCTTCTCCGGCACTTTGATGCCTAACAAATCGAGACCGCGCTGCAAAACGCGACCGGTCAGATCGCACAGCGCGAGGCGCGAACTGCGCACCGGTTCGTCCGATCTCAGGACCGGGCACGTTTCGTAGAACGCGTGGAAACTGTTGGCGAGCTCGAACAAATAATTCGCCAGAATGTTCGGCCGAAAATCGTTCAGCACTTGCGGCACGATCTCGGCAAACTGGCAAAGCCGCTTGGCCAAAGTTATCTCGGCCGCTTCGCTGAGAACAAACTTCTCGATCTTCGCGGCGGCTTCGCCCGCTTTTCGGAAGATCGAACGGACCCGGACGTAAGCGTTCTGCAAATAAGGAGCGGTGTTTCCCTGCAACGCCAACATCTTGTCCCAGGAAAAAACGTAATCGGTCATTCGATATTGGGAGAGGTCGGCGTATTTGACCGCGCCAATGCCGATCGTCCGCGCGATGTCGACCTTTTCCGCATCGGCTAAGTTGGGATTTTTTTCCTCGATGATCTTTCGGGCGCGCGCGCAGGCTTCTTCCAGTACTTGCCGCAGCGGCACGTTTTCACCCGAGCGCGTCTTCATCAGCTTCCGGTCTTCGCCGAGAACGTTGCCAAACGGGATGTGGCGGAAATCGGCGGCTTGGTGTCCTTCCCGGCGCGCGATCTCGAATATTTGTTTAAAATGCAAAGTTTGTGGCGCGCCGACCACGTACCAAACTGTGTCGCGCTTCAGTTCGGTGATTCGATAATCAACCGTCGCGATGTCGCTGGTGGCGTAATTGAATCCGCCGTCGCTCTTGCGAATGATGCACGGCTTGTCCGCCAGCTCGGGAATATCACGAAAGAAAACGACGACCGCGCCTTCGCTAATCTCGGCGATGCCGGACTTAAGCAACCGCTCGACGACGCCGGACAAGCGATCGTTGTAAAAGCTTTCGCCACACTGGATGTCGTAATGAATGTCGAGGAGTTGGTAAACGTGCTGGAAATCCTGCATCGAGAGCGCGACGCACTCGTTCCAGATATCAGTGTTTTCTTTGTCGCCGGATTGGAGTTTGACCAATTCCTGGCGGCACGCATCTCGCACCGACGGATCGGATGTCGATCTTGCGTTGGTCTCTTTATAAATGCGAACGATCTCGGCCAGCGGATCGCGCTGGAGCGCTTGTCGATCAAGCAGATTTTTCCATCCCCAGATCACCATTCCAAATTGCGTGCCCCAATCGCCAATGTGATTGTCGCGAATCACGTCGTGACCGAGAAAGGTCGCGATTCGCGCGAGCGCGTCCCCAAGTGCTGTGCTGCGAATGTGACCTACGTGCATCGGCTTGGCCACATTGGGAGACCCGAAATCGATCACGATTTTCTTTGGAGATGTCGACCTTGCGACCCCCAGTCGCTCGTCGGCGAAGAGTTCCGCTGTTTTGTTGGCGGCGGCGCCGGGCAATAAAGTGAAGTTGATAAATCCGGCGCCGGCGACCGTTGGTGACTCACACAAGTCGGCGGCGCTGAGATGCTCCAAGATCTTTGCGGCAACATTTCTCGGGCTTTCGCTGCGCTGTTTTCCAAGCACCAACGCTGCATTTGTTTGGTAATCGCCGAACCGAGGATCGGTCGCCTGCGTCAGCTCGCCGACGTTGTCAAAACCGGCAGCGGCTAAGGCGGAAGCGAGTTTTTTCGTGAGAAGTGATTGGAATGTTTCCATTGCTTGGTAGCCGCGGCGCTCTGTCGCCGCGTGTCACCGCGGATAGTTCGCTCCGACTGAGCGGGGCGGCTACAGTTTTATTTTTGCGCGGAATTCTGGAAGATCGACAGAATCTCTTCAGTCGATTTTGCGCCGGCCAGCTTTTCCCGCGTGCCGCGGTCGTTTAGAAATTTCGCGATCGACGCGAGCGTGCGGAGATGGGTTTGAAACTGGTTCTTCGGAACAATGAAAAGGACAACGAATTTCACCGGCGCGTTGTCGAGCGCGTCGAACTCGATCCCGGTTGTCGATCTCCCAAAAGCTGCGACCACGTCATCGATCCGATCGGATGAGCAATGCGGAATGGCGATCCCGAAACCAATCCCGGTGCTCATCGTTTCTTCGCGCTGTTTGAGCGAGGCGAGGATGCTGTCGCGGTCGTCCGGTTTGAATTTGCTGAGACGCACGAGCAGATCGATCAGTTCGACGATGGCCGGCCAACGCTCAGTTGCCGTCATCTCGGGGATGATTTGCTCGGCGGAAAGTAAATTGCCCAACGACATGCAGAATGCGCGATTCGGGAGCGCAAGCTTAGCGGCGACGCTTATATTGACAAGCGCATTTCGGCCTCAGGAATCCCGGATTTTGTAATTGAAACGGCGCGAGAGCAGCCAGCGCACACCGAACATGTCGGCGGTTGCGCGAAGCGCGCGGCTGCCAAAACCGTATTTGGTCTGACCGAAGCGGCGGGGTCGATGGTTCACCGGAATTTCGACGAGCCGATGGCCGGCGCCCCGAATCAACGCGGGAATGAACCGATGCATGCCTTTAAACGGAACCAGCGCGTCCGCGCATTCGCGACGCATCGCCTTGAGGGTGCAACCGGTGTCGCGCACGTAATCTTTGGTGAACCGGCTCCGAACAAAATTCGCAATCCGGCTGGTGACGCGCTTCGTGATCGTGTCTTTCCGCTTTGCGCGATAACCGCAAACGAGATCGGCGCCTCGTAAGATTTGCTCGAGTAAACGCGGAATGTCAGCCGGATCATTTTGCAGATCGCCATCGATCATCACAATCGTCTCCCCGCGAGCAGCGCGAATACCCGCGTAAAGGGCGGCGCTTTGACCGGTGTTTGTTTCAAAACGAAGAATTCGAATATTTGGAGCGATTTCGATCTTTTCGGCGCTGCGATCGGTCGAGCCGTCATCGACAAAAACAATTTCGTAATCCAAGCCGGAGAGCGCGGTCCGCAGCTCCGATTGCAAGATCGACATGTTCTCTTCTTCGTTAAAAACGGGAACCACGACAGAGACGGCTGGAATCGCGGAAGCCTGGTTCATAACGGCAAGGTGTGGTAACGGCGGCAAAGAAAAACCTGCCAGTAGCGCACATGTTGGCCAAAACGCTTCAATTCGATCGTGCCGACAGCGTCAGTGGATTCAAAGGCGGCCCGAATGTTGTGCGGCGGATTCTTACCGTAATTTCGAATCAGGAGCGCGCTTCGTCCCATAAAAGGATTTTCTCCTTTTTGCTCAGTGAACGTTTCATCCGGCGATTGGCCCGGCTTGGCCGGTGCGTCAACAAATTGGTCGTAGCGAGGCCAGAACGAAAACTGGTTTATCAGGTCCTGGGATTCGACCAGGTAGACCGGCGGATGCCCGGGACCTTCGACGCGCTTGTCGCGCAAATAAAACGAGATTTCGGAAGCGCGATGGCGTTCGTCCGCAATTAAAAATAATTTTTCGCCAAGCTTGGATTCCAGATCGTTGCGAATTCGCTCCACTTCAGCGGTCATTGGTTTCCAACCACGGAGTCGATCGCTCGGATCGCTTCGCCAGAAACGAAATCCCGCGCTTCGCAACAAATCGGAATCGAGCGAGAAGAGGCTAATCACAAAACCCAGAAGAATACCGGCAGCGGCGAAGGTCTTGACGCCGCGCGTCTCGACCCGTTCGCACCAATAATGGACTGCGAGCAATCCGAAGCTGAGGAACGATACAGCGTCCCAGTTTGGCGTGGGCACATGATTCATTGAGAGCAGGAAATAAAACGCGAAGACCGGCAATCCAAACCAGAACAGAAACAGAATCTTGAATTGCTGATTCACGCGGCGCCAGCTGCCGATCACTCCCCAGACCAAAGCGGCAAAGAGCAGCGGTGAGTAAAAAAGGAAATGCTCGCAAAAAAATTTAAGCGGCTCGAGGGGTCGAAAGCCAACGTCGTCAGTCAGGCTGCCGCGGGTGCGCAAATGAACCATCGTGATCCAGGCATGTTGCGCATTCCAAACGATCGGTGGGATCGTGCAAATAACAAAACATCCGAGCAGCCAATATAAACCCGGCCGTTTGAATTCCTGCCGGAGCCGCGGAGCAAAAGCGAGAACGAGCAAGACGCATACGATTTCGAAGGCGTTGATCCATCGACTCAGAAATCCAAGGCCGATCAGCAGTCCAGTCACGGGCCAGTAGAACGAAAACTGCGGACTCTTTTCAACCGCGCGCCAGAACGTAAACATCGCCGCGATCCAAAAAAAGATCGACAACGCGTCGGTCGTCATGACAAACGCGCCAACGTTAAGAATGGGCGTGACATTGAACGCGATCACGCTCCAGAAGCCGACGTTCTCGTTAAACAAGCGGCGTCCGAAATAGAAAAGAAACAAGCTGGTGCCGGCGGCGAGAATCGGGCTCCAGAAACGCACGCCGAATTCTGTCGCGCCGAAGATCGCGGTGCTCGCGCGAATCGCGAACGCGATCCCCGGGCCTTTGCTGAAATAACCGGGCGCCAGCCGCTCCGACCACATCCAGTAATGCGCTTCGTCGAATTCGAGATCGGTCGATCCCAACATCGACAATCGAATCAGGGTCAAGGCTGCGATGAAAAACCAAACCGCCCGTGTCTTGCTCATTCCGCCGGACGAACTACCAAACTCGGGTGTCGTGCAAAAATTTGCGGGGCCAATTTTTTGCCGGCCCAACGCCAGATCAATTCCAGCACCGCCAGAATAAAAAAAGTCTCGGCCGCGGCCAAAAAGATTGTGCCGATGACGTCACTCGGCCAGTGCGCCCCCAAATAAATTCGCGAATAACCGACGAGCGCGGCGAAAATCCAGTAAAGCCAGCCGCGCCGGCAAAACAGCGTCAAGCAGATTGCCGCTATGGTGTTGTTGGTCATGTGGCCCGACGGAAAAGAAGCATCGCCGCGCCGTCGATCAGATTCGTCCGAACGGCGCACGACCGGTTTTTTGAAGATCGACATGAATTCCGGTCGCCCTTTCTCCAATCGCACCATGCGGATGGACGCGACATGCTTCGGCCGTTTGCGATTGATCGCCGACTTCAATGT
>Ga0209801_1000519_pt1 | contig 25285 bp, 26 predicted proteins | sample GraSoiAngelo_127_FD_185884 | JGI IMG/M metagenome (GOLD analysis project Ga0209801, IMG submission 185884) | Grasslands soil microbial communities from the Angelo Coastal Reserve, California, USA - 14_0927_09_40cm (SPAdes) (version 2) | ecosystem: Environmental > Terrestrial > Soil > Grasslands ... | reverse complement strand
CCGGCCGCGAATCGCGCACCCGCTCTCCTTCCGTAGCGACGCCGCATGACCAGGGCCGGCGCTGCTGAGGCGGCTAGCAACCCAACGGTGATCACCGCCAGAGGGCCGGGCATCGGCACCAGCGTCTGTGACTAGCTTCGGGTCGGCGTTCCGACAGCCGATAGCGATCCTGTCCGTCGCAGCCGCAAGTAGAACGCGAGCGTGGTGAGCGGGACGAACAGCAACACCGTAAACGCGTGGTACGGATTTCTAGGCAGTCCGAGAAGGATGAAAGCCGACACAGCAAGCGAGATCATCGTGAGAGCGCCCACCACGCAGATCGCCACGACCCATCTGTAACGCCGCTCTGTGGCCGCGACGGTGAGGCCGACCACTCCGGCTGCACCTGTCAAAAGAAAGCCAAGGATGCCGCCAACGATCGCCATCAGGCCGTACACCAGGTCTGCGGTGCTCTGGGGACCGGTTGTGCCTGCCGTCGGTTCGGGTACCTGCGCGAACTCCAGGTACGCGCCAACCTGTGCGGTCAACAGCGACAGGCAGGCCAGCACCGACAGCCACAGAAGCGCGGTTTGCAAGATCGCAGGCATGCTGAGTCTTTCGTGGGGCAATGTACACCCCGCAAACCGCCACTACCGACCGAAGCCTCGACACGCGCCACTGCGCACTGCCGCTCTCGCGACACTTAAACGGCTTGGCGTTCCATGAAATAAGCCGCTGCGCTAAGACCCTGCGGAGCGCGCAACTAACTTGATCGTCGTGGATCGCGCCTCAGGAGTCAGCACGCTGTTGAGGATGCTTCCGGTGTATCGGCGGTATTTGGCCCGGTAGGCAGCATCGACTTCGTCGTCTATGTCGTGGTCGGCGTCCACGAATGTGACGTCTTGTTGAACAGCGCCGGCCCGGATCCGACCCTCGTGCCTCTCCTGGGTGCCCCGGAACCAATGACCATCGCGCCCCCTGACGGACCGGAGGTATAGATCGTCGCCGTGACGCGCAACCCACACGGTCGCCGGTTTGCGCAGCGTGCCGTCGCGCCGGACTGACGCGATCTGCACTTCCTCCGCTTTTCCAATCTTGTCGAGCTGTTCGCTCGTCCACTGCGTCATCGGTCGGCCTCCTTTGTTTCCATTCGAATGAGCGCCTTGATCGCGCGGCGTTCGTCCATGGCCTTGTAGGCGTCCGCCACGTGGTCGAGGTCGGTCTCGAAATCGAAGACGCGACCTGGATTGATGCGGCCATCGAGCACATCGTCAAGCAGCTCGGGGATGTAGGTGCGCGCCGGAGCTACGCCACCGCGCAACCCGAGATTGCGGAAGATAACGGTCTCCATCGGGTTCTCCACAGCATGAGGGACGCCGACGACTCCAACGACTGACCCGGGTCGCGCGATCCCCATCGCCGTCGCCAGAGACTGCCCAGTGCCGACGCATTCCAACGCGGCGTCGACGCCTACACCATCTGTCAGCTCGAGGATTGCCTCGACCGCGGCGTCGCCGCGCTCGGCAAGGATGTCCGTGGCACCGAACAGACGAGCGACCTCCTGACGAGCGGGGTTCCGGCTCAGGGCGACGATTCGAGCCGCGCCCAATCGACGCGCGGCAAGGACCGCGCATAGGCCCACCGCGCCGTCCCCAACTACTGCAACGACACTGCCGGATCTAACGCCGGCGCTCACGGCCGCGTGGTGTCCCGTGCACATCACGTCGGACAGCGCCAGGAACGACCGCATCATTTCGTCCGAGTGTTTGGTGCCAGGCACAGGGACGAGCGTGCTGCCGGCGAGAGGAACACGGACGGCCTCCCCCTGGCCTCCGTCGATCTTGCCGTCCCCAAACGCGCCCCCCGCGACGCACTGGGAGGAGACTCCAGCGCGGCAGTGTGGGCAGGTACCGTCGCAGTACTTGAACGGGGCGATCACAAGGTCGCCTGCGGCGATGCCGCGCACATCGGCGCCGACCTCCTCCACCACGCCTATGAACTCGTGCCCGATCGAGCCCTGGGCATGGGGCGTCTCTCCGCGGTAGTACCAGAGGTCCGACCCGCAGACGCAAGCCAGCAGGACTCTGACAACCGCGTCTGTCGGTGCCGCAATGGCGGGATCGGGCCGCTCACCGACCTCGATGGCGTGCGGTCCCTTAAAGATGGCGGCGCGCACGGCTACGCGCCCTCGGTGGACGGCGCGGCAGCGTACTCGGCATCGCTGACCTGGTCCCCCCACGTCGCGTTGTTCCCTTTGTCGTCGATGTCGAGCATCGCGATGTGCGTCATGAAGCGCGTCGACGCAGCACCGTGCCAGTGGTCCTCGCCCGACTCAAAAAACACTCGATCGCCCGGGCGGATCACCTCGATCGGGCCGCCACGACGTTGCGCCAGGCCGACGCCTTCGGTGACGTAGATCGTCTGCCCGTTCGGATGGGTGTGCCAATGCGTCCGCGCGCCGGGCGTGAAATGGACACTGCTTGCGCTCAGGCGCGAGACACCCGTCGGGGCCGCAACGGCGTCGACGTACACGACGCCGGTGAACCAGTCGCTCGAACCCTTTGTGGTCTGGATGCTGTTCTTCGTGACCTGCATGTCTCTACTCCCCCATCAACGTCGTCAACACAATTCTTTATCTCTACACTCCTGGCGTCACGGGCGCGCAATGAAGCTGCTGTGACGCGGTAGCCTCAGTTCCGATAGGAGCAGGAACCTCATGCCAACGGTCGAGCAAGGAATCCAGTCTCAGCTTCGCAATATCGAGAAAGAATATGGTCGGTCAATCGATGAGCCGGTGGCAGTAGTCGCCCAGAGTGGATTGACAAAGCACAACGAAGTCGTCGCGATGCTCAAGGAGCGGTATGGAATGAGACACGGCGCAGCGCATCGCGTGTCGCTTGTTTCCCGGGATCGTATGGTTCCGACCTCTCAAGTGTCGGCCCCCGCGCTTTCGCCAAACCTGCAAAAGGTATACGAGCGACTGCTGGAAACGGTCGACTCCCTTGGCGGCGACATCGAACATGCGCAGAAGAGGGGATACGTGAGTCTTCGACGACGCAAGCAATTCGCAATGCTGCAGCCCGGCGCGAAGTGGATCAACGTTGGCCTGATCCTCCGACAGCATCAGACACGAGGGCGACTCGAGCCGGCCGTCAAATGGAACGCACTGTTCACACATCGGGTTCGAGTGGCAGCCGCCTCCGAGGTCGACAACGAGCTTGAATCCTGGCTTCGGAGCGCTTACGACGACGCCGGTTGACCAATTCAAGAAGCAAGGCGGAAAAGATGTAGGAGGTTTCGACATGCCCAGCCGGTCCACCGAACGCAAACGGGCTCCCAGACTCCCTCCACGCTGGTTCATCCGCGGCGCATGGGTGGCGCACCGGGCGATCCATAGGTTCACCGGCGGCCGGCGGGGGCTCGCGACGCCAACGCCGGGCGGCAAGTTCGGTTACCTGCGCCTGAAGACCGTCGGGCGCCGCTCCGGCCAGGAGCGTGCCGCCATCCTCGGTTACTACGAGGATGGTCCGAACTTCATCACCCTGGCCATGAACGGCTGGGCAGATGCCGAGCCCGCCTGGTGGCTGAACCTGCAGGCCAATCCCGATGCCGCCGTCGAGCTCAAGGGCGGCGGCGTGCAGGCGGTCCGAGCTCGAGCCGCGGAGGGGGAGGAACGGGCCCGCTTATGGGCCAAAGTTCAGGAGTACAGCGGCTACGGCGCAGACCTCGAGGCGTATGCCACCTTGCGGTCGTCCGAGACCGCGGTCGTCGTCCTGGAGCCCCGGCCGGACAGCGGGCCCTGACGGCTGGCGACTCGTAGTAGCTCAGCGATTTTCAAACCTCGGGTGGGGCACCCAACTCAGACGCCATACGAATCAGCTGCAATCTCGACCGGATTCTCAATTTCGAGTAAGCACTCGCCAGGTGACTCTCGACTGTCCGATCCCCGATATGCAAACGTCGCGCAATTTCGGCCGCGGTGTAGCCTTCCGCCCCCAGACGCGCGACCTGCAGCTCGCGCTGGGTCAAATTCCTCACCCCATCCGCCCATGCCGTGGCGGTCCAGGCGAGCGGCCAGCCACTCACCTCAACCCGACGGCGCCCGCAAGACCTCCAGAACCTCACCGCCGTACTTACGCAGCTTCGCATCGCCCACGCCGGATACCCGCAGCAGCTCGGCCATGGTTGCGGGTCGCGCCACCGCGATGGCAGTCAGCGTCGAATCGTGGAAGACCATGTAGGCGGGAACGCTGGCGGCGCGGGCGGTTTCGAGGCGCCATCGCCTGAGGCGGTCCAGGGTCTCGACGTCCGCGTCCGCTCCCGTCGTGGCTCGACGGCTGGTAGTCGATGGCTCGGCTGGCAGCATCACCGAGGGGGGCGTCCCACGCCTCATCGCCTCTCGCCCGGCCGGAGTCAGCTCGACAACCGGGTACGCCCCCGAACTCTGGCGTGCGAGCCCTGTTTCAACCAGCCCAGCCAGGAGCTGTCTCACCCGCACGTCGCTCCACATCTTGAGCGCGGCGTAGAACGACAGCTCCTGAACCCATGGTTGCTCCCCCGACCATCGTGTCCGCCGGCCACCCAGCACGCCGGCGACGTTGGCAAGCCCGACCCGTCCGCTGAAACGAGACACGGCCGCGAGCCCGGCGATGACCGCCTCAGCCGGCGCGGGCTCATCAGGAGGGCGTGCCGTGAGGCAGTTGTCGCATGCGCTGCAACGCCGCGCTACGTCCGTCTCGCCGAAGTAATCCGCGATTCGCGCATGCCTGCATTCACGCATCTCGGCGTAAGCCATCATCTGTGCCAGGCGGGCATAGGCATGTTCTTTGAGCGGCGAGCCGTCGGCGAGTCCCGACTCCTCGATGAAAAACGCCTGCAGGTCGCGGTCCGCGGGGCTGTACAGGAGCGTGCAATCCGCCGGTTGTCCGTCGCGCCCCGCTCGACCGGCCTCCTGGTAGTAGGCCTCCAGGCTTCCGGGCGTGTGGTAGTGGATGACGCGACGGATGTCGGCGATATCGACACCCATGCCAAAAGCTGAAGTCGCGACCACGAGCTTGGTGCGCCCTTCGGTGAAGTCCTCCTGCACGCGGCGCCGTACAGCGGCCTCCTGCCGCCCGTGGTAGCAAGCGGCGCCAAGATCGGCCGCCACCTCCTCGGCCGCCTTGACTGTGCCCACGTAGACGAGGGTCGGCTGCTCTGGACCTGCAAGCAGAGCGTGCAGCTGCTCGCGCTTGGCGCGGTCGCCGCGGCACCGCACGACCGAGAGTCTCAGCGTCGGCCTGTTGAATCCCGTGACCGAGGTGAAGGGGTCACTCAGGTCGAGCGAGCTCGCGATGTCCTTTTGCACCTGGGTCGTCGCGGTGGCGGTGAACGCGGCGACCGGAGGTCGTCCGCAGGCCACCACCGCGGGGGCCAGAAGACGGTAATCAGGACGGAAGTCATGTCCCCAGGTGGAGATGCAATGGGCCTCGTCGACGACCAACCGGCGAACTCGGAGGTCGGCCAGCCGCTCCATGAACCCAGGGCGCCCAAGTCGCTCCGGAGCCACGAACAGCAGACGGTATTCGCCTGCGACGGCCCTGCGCAGCCGATCGATCTGCTCGGGCCGCTCCAGGGACGAGTTGATGAACGTCGCGGCGACGCCCCGCTCGGTGAGGCGGTCGACCTGATCCTTCATAAGGGCGATGAGGGGCGAGACAACCAGCGTTAGGCCGCCGTCGACTACGGCCGGCACCCAATAACTGATGCTCTTTCCAGATCCGGTGGGCGCGACGGAGAGAACATCGCGTCCGTCGAGCATCGCCTCCACCACTTCTCCCTGCCCGGGACGGAAAGCGTGGAGGCCGAACACATCACGCAGAACCCGCTCTGCCTCGGCGACCATTCAGGGGAGTCTGACCGAATTCAAAAGCCAAGCCAACGCTCTTTACGACGGGCCTTCATGCGACCGACCCGACATAGAGTTAGGCGATGGACAAAGTCGCGCTGCAGGATCTCGTTGCCTACACGGGCTGGGCGTGGGACCAGATCAAGGCGGCGGTCCCGGACGACAAAACCCTCCGCGCCACAGCGCCCGGCTCGGGGTGGCCCGCCCTCCGGAACTGCTTAGCGCACATCGTGCTCGCCTACGACCGCTGGGTTCCAGCAATCGTTGACCTCCACAGCCGGCCGATGCCCGACCTAGCGCCCGATGACTTCCTGACCTGGCCCCAGATCGACACCCACCGGCGCCGGACACGCGACGTCCTCCAATCCCATCTCGATGCATGGACCGAAGCCGACCTCCGCGAACGACACGAGGTTGACGTCGACGGCGACCGTATCCGGTACACCCGCGGCGAGCTCATCACCCATCTTCTCCTGCACGAGCGCGGCCACCACGGTGACGTGACGACGCTCTTCTGGCAGCTCGGCTTCGAATCGGAGACGGTCCTCGAGTACCGGTTCCACCTCGGCCGTCACGAGAGATCGATCAGCAAGTGAAGGCCGATACTCTGCTCGCATTCGTCGGGTACCACGCCTCGGCGAACGACCGGATCCTGACCACTGCGGCCGGTTTGTCAGACGAAGAGTTCCTTGCGACAGGGAAGCTGGATCATGACGGCGCCTTTCAGACTCTGCGGAACCTCATGGACGTCGACTGGAGCTGGCGCGAGTTCTGCATCGGGCACAACGTAGGCAACACGTGCGCGTGGGACCACGGGTTCGTGCCGACCCTCCATGCTTTCTGCCTCGATGAGGACAAGCGCTTGCGGAAATACGTGGAGTCCCTGGATGACGCGGCTCTCTTAGAGCCGTTGGCGACAGGCCCCGACTTCGCAGTGCCGCGCTGGCTGATCCTTGCCCACGTCGTTAACCACGGGACGCAGCACCGCAGCGAGGTGGCTCGCTACTTCACCCTGCTGGACGCCCCGGTACTTAAATGGCCAGGCGAGCCTGAGAAATTCGCCCTGACCGGCTGACCTACCGCCTCGCGACGAAGATGACGTTTCCGTCGTCACCCGTGGCCGGCTTGCCAGTGTAGTTGCCCTCGATCACGACATCACGAAAGCCCGCGTTCGCGAGCATGAGCAAAATCTCCTGCCCAAAGTACAGGCACGACTTGAGCATGTACGACTCTTCTTTCACGACCGACCCTTCGCGCCACAACCGAGCGCGCATCGCGAGCACCACCTGCTGCTCCAGCGGATCAAACTCCGCGACCCGGGTCAGAAGCTCGATCTCGTCTCCGTCCACGGTGCGGCGGCGGCTGCCCTGGTCAGGCCATGGCTCCGGGTATCCGGCGCGGTGCCCCAGCAGCCAGTCCGGCCACCCTTCCTCGGCGTCGTATGGAAGCTGATGGATGATCAGCAGGGCGCCGCCAGGATCGAGATGCTGATAGGCACGATGCATCGCTTGGTTGTCCAGATCGCGGCTGCCGCCGATGCCAAAGACTCCACACATGTAGGCGGTGCGATACGTCCGGTCGAGGCGCAGCTCGTGGAGGGCCTGCACCGAAAGGTGCGCCGCTCGAGACGCCGGCAGCTGTGCTCGGGCCGCCTCGATCATATCGGCCGAAACGTCGACGCCATCGACGTCGAAGCCCTCGGCTGACAGAGGCACCAGAAATCGACCGGTCCCACAACCGAGATCGAGCACCGGCTCGCCGAACTTTCGGATGGCGGATCTGTAGTAGTCGAGCTCATTTGGCTCGGCCTTGTTGAACTCGGCCCACCATCGCGCGATCAGGCCGTAATGCCACGTCCCGGACTGCTGATCCAGGCGCGAAACATAGATCAGACCTCGGCTCGTAACGTCCCGACGACTGGCCCGTTACCGCCTCATGACAACACGAACGAGCGGCGTGGTTCGGTTGCTGATGGCCCTCGTCGTAGCCACCGCCTGTGGGAGCGGGCCTTCAACAGTAGCTACGACAAATCCGACCCCGGCCACCGTCCTCGACGACCACTTCGGCTTCATAGCCGGCAATACCGTGCGCGTGGAGAGCAGCGCCAAGCCCCTCTTCGTCCTTCCTATTCCAAGCGACACGGCGGGCGTGGTCTCGCCTGACGGCCGGCGCCTGGCTTATCTGGCGGACAACCAGCTGCACGTGATCAACATCGCCTCGGGTGCCCAGCCGAGGACTCTCCTCTCACTGAGCGCCCTAGAGGGCGCCATGCACCTCGCGTGGTCAAGCGACAGTACCGGGCTCGTCGTCGGTGTGACCGGGACGGTGGCCCCCGTCAACGAGGGTCGACCCTCCTACACCAAGCTCCGCGTCGTCGACACTGCGGGCGGAACGCCGCGTGACGTCATCAGCATCGCCAACGCCAGCGTGGTGCCTCTCGCCTGGGATCGCCAGGCGCACCTCATCTCAGCCTACGAGGCAACCGAGAGCGGCGCCGGCGCCTACGACGTCGTCTCGGAAAGCGGGACGCTCAAGCGGACGAGTGCCGGGGCCGCCAACCTCTACATTCTCTCGGCCAGTCAGGACGGCAAGCACGTGTTCGGTCATGGGGACCCCAACAACGTCGTCCGCGTCTGGCCCATGGACTCATACGAGGGTGGAGTCGAGCTTCGGGGAACAAGCGACGAACACGTCGCCACAGTCGCGTGGCGACCCGGCACCGCGGAGGTCGGCGTCCTCTTTCATGGTGACCGCCTGGAGCTGTGGGACGCGAATGGCGCGAAGCGGACGATAGCGCTGCCTGCTGCGAAGTCCTCCTCGGACCGCTACGCCACCCTCGCCTTCCGCGCGGACGGGAAGGCTGTCGTGATCAGCCGTCAGTCCGGGGTCGAGGGCAGCACGGAGACATACACCGTCGCGGTCGATCTTGCAAGCGGTCGCAGCGTCCTCATCCCGATGTCCGGCAACGGGCCGCTCGCTGGCACGTCAGTGCGCATCGGCTCCTAGCCTCAGCCCGTCACCCGGGCCACCCTTGGGTCGGACGTGCGCCACACGATCTACAGGAGGAAACGCGACCACGCCGACGAGCAACGCGATAGACGCTCACGCCCCGATGATCGCGGACATCGCCTCACTGACTGTGCGGGCTACATTTGACCGCATGGACATGAAGCTCGAGCTCGTTCCCGTCCCGGTCACCGACGTCGACCGCGCGAAGAAGTTCTACGTCGACCAGGTCGGCTTCCACGAAGATCACGACCACAAGGTCACGCCGGAGCTCCGGTTCGTCCAGCTGACGCCACCGGGCTCCGCCTGCTCGATCGTGATGGGAACCGGTGTCACGCAGATGGCCCCTGGTTCTCAGAAAGGCCTGCAGGTCGTCGTCCAGGACGTGGCGGCCGTCCGCGAGGCCCTGGTCAGTCGGGGCGTCGAGACCACCCCCGTCGAAGTCATGCCCTGGGGATCATTCATCTTCTTCAGCGACCCCGACGGCAACACCTGGTCGGTGCAGCAGATTCCTTCGCGACCCTAGATGGCAAACCTGCCGGCTTGACGCCATCACGATTCTCTGACTAGAGTCAGAGAATTGGACGCAGCCTCGATCCAGACCGTGCGCGCCTTCAACCGCCTCGTCGGGGAGCGGATTGGCGCCCTCAACGACGAATTCCTCGGCCGCCGCCGCCCGATGGGCGAGTCGCGGGTACTCTGGGAGGTCGGGCCCGACGGCGTCGAGGTCCGCACCCTCCGGGTCCGTCTCGGGCTGGACTCCGGTTACATGACCCGCGTGCTGCAGTCGCTCCAGAAGCACAGACTCATCAAGCTCGAGCCTGACCGCGAGGATCGGCGCGTCCGGTTCGTCCGCCTCACCAGGCTGGGGCGCGCGGAACGACAAGAGCTCGATCGGCGCTCTGACGCCGTGGCGTGGAGCTTCCTCGAGCCCCTCAGCCCACAGCAGAGGACGCGCCTCGTGAGCGAGATGACAGAGCTCGAGCGATTGCTGGGCGCATCGCTGGTCACCATCGCCGTCGAGAAGCCGACGACACCCGACGCGCGCTGGTGCATCCAGCAGTACTTTGCCGAGCTGAACGCCCGGTTCGATGGGGGCTTTGATTCGGCGCGCAGCATCTCCGCCGACTCAAGCGAGCTGGTCGCGCCAGCCGGAGCGCTGTTGATCGCCCGGCTGCGGGGGCGGCCCGTGGGTTGTGGCGCCTTGAAGTTCCACCACCGGGCGCCGGCCGAGCTCAAGCGAATGTGGGTGGTGCCCGACGCCCGCGGCTTAGGCCTCGGACGACGGCTCCTCCTGGAGCTCGAACGCCTCGCCCGCAGGAACGGCGCGGGCGCGGTCCGCCTGGAGACGAACCGCACCCTCAAAGAAGCTGTCGCGCTCTACCGCAGCGCCGGTTATCGGGAGGTCAAGGCTTTCAACGACGAGCCCTACGCCCATCACTGGTTCGCCAAGCGACTGGCTACTTCGTCGCCGGTGCCGCCACCTTCCAGAGATATCCGTCGGGGTCGCTGAAGTAGCCGAAGTAGCCGCCCCATTGCGAGGCCTGCGCCGGTTTGACGACCTTGGCGCCCGCGCGCTGTGCTTGCCCGATCATCTCGTCGACCTCTTTGTTCGAGGACACGATGAAATGGAAGGTCACACCGGTGAAGCCGCTGCCCTCAGGCGCGACTCCCGCGTCGGCGGCCAGCGCCTCCCTCGGATACAGCCCGAACTCCGACGAGCCGTCGCCGAGCTTGAACGAGACGAACTGAGGATAATCCTTGTCGATCGGGCACCCAAGGCCCTCGCCGTAAAAGCTCTTGGCCCGATCCAGGTCCTTGACCCCGATGAGAATCGCGGTGATCTGTGGGTTCATCGTCATGGCTCCTTGTCACGTTGAATGGTTTCCGTCCGTCACCCTGGTAGACGGATCTCAACGAAGGAATGTGACCGATGAATCAGCATGACTGGATGGCGGAACTGTTCGAAGCGCACCGCCAACGACTGCGGACGGTCGCCTACCGCATGCTCGGCTCGCGAAGCGAGGCCGATGACGCCGTGCAGGAGACGTGGCTGCGGCTGAGCCGTGCCGATACGAGCGGTGTCGAGAACCTGGGAGGTTGGCTGACCACCGTCGTCGGTCGTGTTTGCCTCGACATGTTGCGTTCGCGCAAGTCGAGGCGTGAACATCCACTCGACACGACGGTCATCGAGCCGGCAGCGGACCCGGAGCATGAAGCGGTGATGGCCGACTCGATCGGCCTGGCGCTGCTCGTCGTGCTCGAGACCCTGAGCCCCGCCGAGCGGGTGGCGTTCGTGCTGCATGACATGTTCGGGATGCCGTTCGAAGACATCGCTCCGATCGTCGGCCGCTCGGAGGTTGCGACCAGGCAGCTGGCGAGCCGGGCGCGGCGCCGGGTCCAGGGCGCCGATGTGGCCACCGAGTCCAGCCTCGAGCGTCGCCGCGAGATCGTCGACGCATTCCTGGCCGCCTCGCGCGGAGGCGACTTCGGTGCACTGCTCGAGTTGCTCGACCCTGAGGTCGTCCTGAAGGCCGACGCCGCGGCGGTGCAGATCGGAGCGGATGAAAGGATCCACGGCGCCCACGAGGTCGCCCGCACCTTCGCCGGCCGCGCTCGCGTCGCGCAGCCGGCGCTGGTCGAAGGCTCTCCGGGCCTCCTTTGGGCGTCGGCGGGCAGGCCGAAGATTGCGTTTGCCTTCACGATCGCGGACGACAAGATCGTGGCGATCGAGCTGATCGGCGATCCGCGGCGCCTGGAGCAAGTTGAGCCGACTTGATTTGTCGCGAGGCCTATGGCAGCTTTGCGTTGACAGGGCGCGTCGTTCAGGGACGGAGCTAGGGGAGAGTTAAGGCAGTGCGAAAGTCGCTCATGCGAACGATGGGAGTCCTGGCCGGCGTCGGCGCCACCACCGTGTCCGTGCGCTAGATCGGAGGGGGAAGCGCCGCCACGACCGCCGCTGCGCCGATGACGAGCGTCGCGAGGGCCAGCTCGCCACGGTGGCGCCTGAGCCTGAGCGCCGCCAGCGCCGCGCCAAGCACCAGCACTTTGACCATCAGGACTTGACCGTAACCCGAGCTAATCAGAGCTGCGCCGAAATGCGTGTGTGCGAAGGCCAGCAGGAGCCCGGTGCCGATCGCCGTCGCAAGCGTGCCGAGCGCGTAGCGCCCAAAGCGTCTGTCAGGCGCCAGGACGAAGGCGGCAATCCCGCCGACCCATAGGCCGATCGCGGCGACGTGAACCGAGACCAACAGCTGGCCCGCACCGGGGAGTCCCGCGATCGCGTGCGCGCTCGCACCGTCGAGCAATGCGTCGGCGGCGCCAATCGCCAGCACCGGCCAGGAGCGGCCGGTCGCGAGCACGGTCCACGCGAGGAGTGCCGCTCCGAGGCGTAATCCCAGGAGGCGGCCGAAGTTGGAGCCGAGCACAGCAAGCGCGGTGTCGCCATCGAAGCTCAGGCTCGCGAGCTGCGCGATCAGAGACACGGGCTCTGCAGCGATCAGCAGGACGAGGCCGGCGCCGACCAGGCGAAGCGGCGCGCCCGCTCGCTTGATGAGCGCGCCGTAGGCGACGACGCCGAACGTCAGGGCGAAGCCGATGAAGTGAATCCATCTCGCGAGCGCCTGCAGCGCGAGGCCGAGCGGCGTCGAGGTGCCCGCCTCGCCGGTACCGAGCAATCCCGAATACGGGTTCGCGCTCGGATGGCCGACCGAGAATGCGAATGCCCCTCGCGACGGATGCGTGTCCGCTGCAAAAACCTGCCAGCTGACCACATACGTCCCGACTTCAGCCGACGCGAGCGAAGCGGACAGGACGGCACCCTCCTCCCCCACGCGTCCGGCGACCTGCGAGCCTGATGGGCTGAAGACCTTGATCCCCGCACCCGCGGGCGTCACCTGCTCGCTGAAGACCAGGGTGATCGCGGCCGGGGCGGCCTGGAGCAAGGAGCCGGGAGCAGGGTCCGACTGGAGCAGCAGGGCGTGGGCGGACGCGGCATGGGGAATCAGTGCGATGGCGATGGCGATGACCGCGACGGCGATCCTCCTCCCCGCGCTGTGGGGAGGTCGGGCCGCGGCGCGGCCCGGGTGGGGCCGCACGCGGATCAGGAGTAGGCGGGGGACTCCGCCCCGACACCCGGCTCGGGAACGACCACCGTGCCCGGGCGCTCCCGCGCAATCCGCAGCACCAGGCCGGCCGCGACCAGACAGAGCAGACCGGAGCTCATGAAGGCGAGCTGGTAGTCGCCGAAGAACGTGCGCACCGCGCCGGCCGCGAACGCGATCGTGGCGGCACCCATCTGGTGGGCGGCGAAGATCCACCCATAAACGATGGCGAAGTTCTGCGCGCCGAAGACACGACGCGCGAGCTGCACCGTGGGCGGCACGGTCGCCACCCAATCCAGGCCGTAGAAGACGATGAAGAGGATCAGTGCGAACAGCGGGCTGCCGAACACATAGGGAAGGAAGAGGAGAGACAGGCCGCGCAGCCCGTAATAGAAGAACAGCAGCCATCGGCTGTCGAAGCGATCGGTCAAATAACCCGACGCGAGAGTGCCGATCACGTCAAACACGCCGATCACCGCGAGAAGACTTGCGGCGGTGACCTCGGCCATGCCGTGGTCCATCGACGCCGGGATGAGGTGCGTGCCGATGAGGCCGTTGGTCGACGCTCCGCAGATGAAGAAGCTTCCGCCGAGGAGCCAGAAGTCACGTGATCTGACTCCCATGCGAAGGCCGCGAAACGCGTTGGCGATCGGGCTTCCGGTGTTGGTTGGCACAGTATCGGCTTCGGTCGCGCCGAAGGCGCGGAGGCCGAGGTCCGACGGACGGTTGCGTAGGAAAAGGGCGACCACCGGCACCACGGCGAGGGCGGCGACCGCGACCGCGAGCGCGGCGAGCCGCCAGCCGGCGCTCTGCGCGAGCCACCCGAGCCCGGGCAAGAAGATGAGCTGTCCGGTCGCGCCGGCGGCGGTCAGCGCACCGAGAACGAGTCCCCGCCGGTGCACAAACCAGCGGTTCGCCACGGTCGCCGCGAGCACTGAAGCCATGCACCCTGTGCCCAGCCCGACGACGACGCCCCACAGCAGATACAGCTGCCACGGCGCGTTCATCACCGTCGTCAGGAGAGCGCCGGTGGCGACGGTGATCAGCGCGCCCACGGTGACGACGCGCAGCCCGAAGCGGTCCATCAGGGCAGCGGCGAACGGGCCCGTGAGCCCGAACAAGATGAGGTTGATTGAGACCGCGATGGAGATGATGGCGCGGTTCCAACCGAACTCGTTTTGCAGCGGAACGATCAGCACGCTGGGAGTCGCTCGAAATCCCGCGGCGCCCATAAGCGCGACGAACGTGACCGCCGCGACCACCCACGCGTAATGGATTCGCCTCACCTGGCTACCTGGTGAGAACTTGAGGCGCACCGGAAAACATTCCGGCGACTCTAACCCGTCACCCGCCCGCATCATGAGGACGGCCTTCCACTTGGTGCCGTCCAGGTAGACCATTACCTTATTAACCAACGCTCGCTGGGAGGGGCCACAAATTGGAGACGCTCGCAAGGACCGAACCCGCTGTCGACGCATTGGGCACGGCTGAGTCGCGACCCTTCCACGGAAAGGATCTCCTCCAGCAGGTCCTGATCTCTTCGCTGGCGGTCGCGCCTGACGGCTCTTCGGTGGTCTATGTCCGGCGCGCGGTCGAAGATGGCAAATACGCGCGAAGGCTGTGGAGGGTGAGCTTCAGTGGAGGAGCGCCCGACCAGCTGACGTCGGCCCTCGCCGGCGATGGACGCCCCCGCTACTCACCGGACGGAAAGAGCCTGGTTTTCATCTCCGACCGTTCGGGCAAGCCGCAGGTGTGGCTGATCTCGCTGAGCGGCGGCGAGCCGAGGCAGCTGACCGACCTCCCCGGCGGCGTGAGCGCGGCCGACTGGTCACCAGACGGGAAGAGCCTGCTCCTGCTGGCGGGGTCGGGCGAGAAGCGATTCCTCGTCGGCAGTCCAGACGACCCGGTCGCGAGGCGGATCCGCGACTACACATGGCGCATGGACGGCGTGGGCTATCGAGACGAGTTCACCTCGATCTGGGAGACGCAAATTTCGGGAGGCAAGCCGCGCCGGATCACCGAGCCTACGTACAACGTCGAGGCGGCGGCATGGTCGCCTGACAGCAAGAGCATCGCGTTCGTCGCCGACCGCCGGCCCGAGGCAGCGCTGGACGAGTACCCGTCGCTGTGGGAAATCTCGAGCACGGAAATCGACTCCAGCCCGCAACAGATAGCCGTGTTGAAGGGCGCGGTGGTGAACGTGACCTGGGCGCCGACGGCGCGGATCGGGTTTCTCGGCATAAATAAGGAAAAAGCACCCGGGTGGGCAAACGTCGATCTGTACTTCATCGACGGCGCGCGCACCCAGCTGGTCGGCGCCGGCCGCGACCTGAACATCCAGAACAGCAGCTACGGCGATTACATGGACGGCGAGAACTTCGGGCTGCCGCCTCTCGTTTCGCTCGACGGTCAGCACGTGGTCGGGCTGGTGGCACACGAGGGGTTCAGCCATCCCTACAGCTTTGGTGTCGACGGCGAGGTCGCCGCGCTGGCGGAGCCCGATGCCGTATGCGTCGCGATTGGCGCTGGCGGCGACCGCGTGGCGGTGGTGGCGTCGAGTGGCGGCCCTTCGGAGGTCTACGCGGTCGAGGACGGCAAGCTTCGGCAGCTGACCAATGACGGCAGCCGTTGGTTCGGTCCGTTTCGCCGGCCGATCGAGCAGGTCCGGATCGACCACCCGGAGGGCCACAAGCTGGACGTCTGGCTGCTCCGCGCCCGCGGCCGCGAACAAACGCGAATGCCTCTCGTCCTGGACGTGCATGGAGGGCCGTACGCGTCGTTCGGAGCGACGCCATGGCTCGAGATGTCCGCGCTGGCGGACGCAGGGTTCCACGTGGTCTGGTCGAACCCTCGGGGCTCGGCAAGCTACGGCGAGGCGTTCACGCGAGCCGTGGCAGGCCAGTGGGGCGACCGGGACTCGAGCGACCTGCTGCGAGTCGTCGATTGGGCGGTCGAGCAAGGTCTCGCCGACCGCGGCCAGGTCGGGATCATGGGACTCTCGTATGGCGGCTTCATGACGAACTGGATGCTCGGCCATCACCCAGGGGTGTTCGCCGCGGCGGTCAGCGAGAACCCGGTCAGCGACATGCTCGCCGAATACGCCAGCGCAGATTTCGGGCGCATCATCGGTCGCTCGGCGGTCGGCGAAGACAACCCTTGGGAGCACCCGATGGAGTTCTTGGAGCGGTCACCGTACTTCTCGATCCACCGCAACCAAGCACCGCTGCTCCTGCTGCAGGCCGAGAACGATCTTCGCTGTCCGGCCGTGCAGTCCGAGATGGTGTTTGCGATCCTGCGCTCGCTGGGCCGCGAGGTCGAGATGATCCGCTACCCCGGCGAGTCGCACGTGATGCTGGCGATCGGCAGGCCAGACCGTCGCGTCGACCGGATCGAGCGGATCGTCGACTGGTTCGACAGACACCTCCGACCCAGCGGGTAGTGGCCGGCCCACCCTCGGATAGTCCGGACTGTCCGAGGTTTGCTTCGGACTTCAGCCCGGTTTGTCCAGACTATCCGTTGATAGTTCTCATGCTCGCCCGGCCGATGCTCGCGTTTGTGCTCGTCCTGGCGGACGTGGCCGAAGCGTAGCGCGCGTCATCATATCGGCGGATGCAATGCCGTCATCTCGACGCGATCAAGGACGTCCAGCCGCGCACCCCCGACGGCTGTGAGGAGTGCCTGGCGATGGGAGACGAGTGGGTTCACCTCCGCCTCTGCATGAGCTGCGGTCATGTCGGCTGCTGCGACGATTCGAAGAACCGCCACGCCCGGGCCCACGCCGGGACGGGCAGCCACCCGATCGTGCGGTCGTTCGAGCCAGGCGAGCGCTGGCTCTACTGCTTCATCGACGACGAGGTCGTCGGCGAGGCGTAAGTGGCAGGCCAGGAGCTCGCGGACACCATCGCGGGCTTCGCGCTGTTCGCCGACCTTTCGACGCCGCAGCGCGAACAGGTCGTCGACGTCTTCAGCGAGCAGTGGTTCGGCGATGGCGAGAAGGTCCTTCGCCAGGGCCTGAGCGGATCCGGCCTCTACGTCGTGCTCGACGGCGCGGCGGCGATCCGTATTGATGGCGTCGACCGCGCAACGCTGCGAGCGGGCGACTACTTCGGGGAGATCTCCTGCCTCCTGGGAGAGGCGCCCACCGCGGACATCGTCGCCATGGGTTCGCTGCGATGCCTGGTGCTCTCCAGCTCGCAGGTCGAGAGCTTCTTGAAATCGAACCCGAGCGTGATGTACCGCCTGCTTCAAGGCGAAGCGCGCAAAGTTCGCACCACGACCAAGTGGCTCAGCTAGACGGCAGACCGTTTCCGCCCGGTCGGTATCCGCTGGTCGTGGTCGGCAGCGGACCGGGCGGCATGCAGCTTGCGTACAGCTTGAGCCGGCTCGGGGTCGAGCATGCGGCGCTGTCGGCAGACGACGCGCCGGGAGGGATGTTCCGCAAGTGGCCTTTGTTCCAGCGGATGCTCAGCTGGACCAAGCCCTACACCGGATTCCAGCCTGGTTCGCGCGAGTTCGAGCGCCACGACTGGAACAGCCTCGCGGGCGACGAGCCCGCGCACCGCGGGCTGATGGCGAGCGTGATGGACGGCACCTCGTACTTCCCGTCGCGGCCGGAGATGCAGCGCGGCCTCGAGCTGTTCGGGGAGCGAACGCGACTGCAGGTGAGGTACGGATGCCGCTGGGAAGCGACCCGGAAGGACGGTGACGATGTCGTGCTGACCACATCGGACGGCGAGTACCGCGCGCCCCGCGTCGTGTTCGCGGTCGGCGTCGCCGAACCGTGGAAACCTCCGATCCCTGGGCTGGAGCACGCGGCGCAATACGGCGAGCTTCGGCCGGTGGAGACATACGCCGACCGGCGCATCTTCATCATCGGCAAGCAGAACTCCGGTTTCGAGATCGCGTCCGGCCTGCTTCCCCTGGCGCGTCAGATAATCCTCGCCTCGCCGAGCTCGACCAAGCTGTCCGTGAATACGCACTCGCTTGTCGGAGTGCGGGCGCGCTATGTGCAGCCGTTTGAGGACTCGGTCCTGGCCGGGGGCGTCGTCATCCTCGACGCGTCGATCGAGGAGGTCAAGCGCACAGCCGATGGTTACGACGTCCGCGTGAGGACGACCGCTGACAAACCGCTTCAGTTCCTCGTCGACGACGTCATCGCGGCCACTGGGTTCACCACGCCGCTGCGCGACCTGGCTGACCTCGGCGTCAAGACCTTTGGCCAGAGCGGGCTGCCCGCGCAGACCTACTTCTGGGAAAGCATCAGCTTGCGCGGCATCTATTTCGCGGGCACGATCAACCAGGGCTCGAAGGGATTGATGAAGCACGGCATCCCCAGCAACTCCGGGGCGGCGCAGGGCTACCGCTACAACGCCCGCGTGCTGGCGCGCCATCTTGCCGAGCTGCAGGGGCAAACGTTGGATAGGCCGGCGATTGCGGCGGATGAGGTGATCCCGACGCTCCTGCGTGAGGCCAGGTACGGCCCCGAGCTCTGGCACCAACGTTCGTATCTAGCGCGCGTCATCTCGTTCCACCCAGACCGCGGCATCCGCGACGAGGGCGTACTCCCTCTCATGTACTTTCTCGACAACGAGCGGTTCGACGGGGCGGCTGCGATCACGCTCGAGTCCAACGGACATGAAGACCTGTACCCGGTGGTCTACGTGCGCCACGACGGGAAGGTGCATGAAACCCGGCTGGCCGACGACCCGTTCCTGAACTTCGAGACGGTCCAGCATCGCACCGACCTGGCCCATGCGTTGGAAGCTTTCTTGAGCCCATCCTTGTCTCGGCCGAGAACATGACGCTTCCCACAGGCACGGTCACGTTTCTCTTTACGGACATCGAGGGATCGACGCGGCTGATGCAGGAGCTGGGCGAGCGGTACGTGCCCCTGCAGGTGGTCCACCACGAGCTGCTCCGCAACGCCTTTCGCACAAACGACGGCCGCGAGCTGCGCACCGAAGGCGACTCGTTCTTCTGCGTCTTCGCAAGCGCGGTGGATGCATGCCAGGCGGCGGCGACGGCTCAGCGCTCGTTTGCGGAGCATCCGTGGCCGAAAGGTGGCGCGCTGCGTGTCCGCATCGGTCTGCACACGGGCGAGGCGCCGCTCATGGGCGAGGAGTACATCGGCCTCGACGTGCACCACGCGGCCCGCATCGCGGGCGCGGCGTACGGCGGCCAGGTGCTCGTGTCGGAGGCGACGCAGGCGCTGGTCGGCGGGAGCCTGCCATCCGAGCTGACGCTCAGGGACCTCGGCACGCACCGCTTGCGCGACCTGGCCCGGACGGAGCACCTGTTCCAGCTGGTCGTGAACGGCGTGCCCGATATCTTCCCGGCGCTGCGCACCGTCGACGGGACACCGAACAACCTGCCCACCCAGCTGACGAGCTTCGTCGGTCGCGGTGAGATGGTCGCCCGCGCCAAGCATGTGCTGGAGGGCTGCCGGCTGATGACCCTGACCGGTCCCGGAGGGATCGGCAAGACGCGCCTCAGCCTGCAGGTGGCCGCGGAGACGTTCGACCAGTTTCCTGACGGTGTGTACTTCGTCCCGCTGTCCGCGGTGCGCGATCCCGACGTCATCCCATCCGTGATCGCGCAGTCCTTGAGCCTTGGGCTGACCGGCAACAAGATGCCACTCGATGCCGTCAAGGAGCACCTCCTCGACAGGAAGGTGCTGCTTGTGATGGACAACTTCGAGCAGCTTCTACCCGACGCAGCCGGACTTCCGGCGTCCTTGCTCCAGGCGAGCCCGAAGCTGAAGGTGATCGTCAGCAGCAGAGCCGCGCTCCGTTCCTACGGCGAGCAGGAGTTTCCCGTCGAGCCGCTCGACCTTCCGGACCCCAAGACCCGGCCGTCCCTCGAGACGCTCTCCCAGTTCGAGGCCGTCAAGCTGTTCATCGAGCGCGCGCTGGCCGCCAAGCCCGACTTCCACGCGACCAACGAGAACGCTCCCGCCATCGCTGGCATCTGCGAGCGCGTGGACGGGCTGCCCCTGGCGATCGAGCTCGCCGCCGCCAGGATCAAGCTCTTCTCGCCGCAGGCGCTGTTCACCCGGCTGGAGAAGAGCCTGAGCGCGCTGGGGACGGGCTCCCGCGATCTGCCGGGCCGCCAGCAGACCCTCGCCGGCGCGATCGCGTGGAGCTATGAGCTGCTCGACCCGCCTCTCCAGCGCCTGATGGCGCGGTTCTCCGTGTTCGCCCGGGGCGCCGGACTCGAGCAGGCCGAGGCGGTCTGCGGCCCGGCGGATGAGGTTGGCACGGATGTGCTGAGCGGACTTGACGAGCTGGCGGACCAGAGTCTCCTACGGCGCATGCCGGATTTCGACGAACCGCGGCTGATCATGTTGCAAACGATCCGCGAGTTTGCGAGCGACCGCCTCGATGAGAGTGGAGAGGCGGATCTCACCCGCGACCGCCACGCCGCCGCTTTGACCGCGCTCGCCGAAGCGTCTGAAGGCCGCCTGTTCGGCGACGAGCGTAAGGCGCAGCTCGACCGCCTGGAGCTTGACCATGACAACTTCCGAGCCGCGCTCGACTGGTGCATCGCGAACGCGCGCACCGAACAGGCGCTGAGACTGGCGGCGGCGTTGTGGCGCTTCTGGCAGATGCGCGGCCACCTGCGCGAAGGCCGTGCGCGCGTCGAGGCCGTGCTCCGCCTTCCGGGTGGCGATAAATTTCCCGAAGCCCGCAGACACGCGCTCGAAGCGGCGGGAGGAATTGCGTACTGGCAAGCGGATATGGCCGCCGCGCAGGTCTGGTACGACGAGGCGTTGGTGCTCACCAGGGCGGCGGGTGACAAGCGTGCGATCGCGAACGCGATCTACAACGACTCCTTCCCGCGGGTGCTGCAGAGAACCGACATGGCGACCGCGCTGGTCTTGCTCGACGAGGCTCTGACTTTGTACCGCGAGCTGGATGACAAGCCGGGAATTGCACGGTGCCTGTGGGGAATCGGCAACGTGTATCACTTCCTGCAGGATTACAAAGCGGCGGTGGCGCCTCTCGACGAGGCGATCGTGCTGTTTCGTGGGCTCGATGATCAGTTCGGCCTGGGCTGGGCCTTGCACACAAGGGCGCTGGCGGCGATCAACGTCGACGATGCGGCTACGGCCGAGCCGCTTATCGCGGAGGCGTTTGATCTGTTTGGGAAAGCAGGTGATATATCTGCGCTGACGATCCTCCTCGATGACGCGGCGCAGGTGGCCAGGCTCCATGGAGACCGGCTCCGCTCGCTGCGGCTGGCCGCCGCCGCCGCGGCGGTACAGGCCAAGACCGGCGCCGAGATCGCGATGATGGCCAACGCGATCGGCGGAAGGCCCACGGCCGCTGCCACCGACGCGGAGGAAAAGCAAGCCTGGGAGGAGGGCATGGCCATGCCGGTGGACGAAGCCGTGCGATATGCGCTGACGCGAAACTCTTAGCGTGAGCAACGAACCTCTTCCCGTAAGCGGCGTGTGCGAGATCGCGCTCGAGATGAACGACCTCGAGGCGGGCGAGCGCTTCTACTCCGGCATCCTCGGTTTTCCGGTCGTCGAGCGCTGGTCCGCCCGGGGCGGGGCGATCTGGGTGATGGCCGCGGACCGGACGCGGATCGGACTCTGGCGCCCGCAGATCGGACTCGGTGGCGGCCGCGGCGGCGTCCACGTCCACTACGCGATGCACCTTCCCGCCGCGGACTACGACGCCGCGGTCGCCCGCCTGCGTGAGGTGGGACTCGAGGTGCTGGACCACGACCACTCCGGATACGGCCACGGACGCGGTCGAGCGGCGTATGTCACCGACCCGGGCGGGCACGTCGTGGAGCTGTGGACCTGGGACGTCGCGGAGCACCTGAAGGAAAACGGTCGCGGGGAAAGCCCGGGGAGCAACTGAGCCATGCGCTTTGTCACGCGCAGGAACGCGGCGGTAGACCGGATCGCCTGCCCGTGGCTGATCCGGCGTTTCATCGATCCCGACGCCGAGTTTCTCTATGTCGAGCCGCAGGATGTGGCTCGGGTCGCAATGGAGACGAGCGCCGTGCCCTTCGACGTCGATGGCGCCGAGCTCGGCCATGTCGATGGAAGGTGTTCGTTTGAATCGATACTCCTCAAGTACGGCCTGGACGACCCTGCCCTGGCGCGACTGGCGGAGATCGTCCATGGCGCCGACGTCCAGGCCGACGTCGACCTGACCCCCGAAGCCGCCGGCTTGAAGGCGATCGCGATGGGCTTTCGAAAGATGTTCGGCGACCGCGACCTAGACAAGCTCGCTGCCGAGATGCCGATATATGACGCGCTCTACGCCTGGTGTCGCCTGGAGACGATGAACGGGTGAGCGAGGTCGACGTTCTCGATCACGACTGACGCTAGTTCTACTGGGTTGCATTCGCGGATGTAGATCCGCTGGGTTCGCGGTCGCCGTCATGCCAGCGGCGCAGGATCAAGCGCTCCGTGTGGAGCTCCATTTGGTCAGGACGGGCTGTGAAGGGGGAGGCGGGGATGGGCCTGGCGGTCTGGAGCCACTTCTCGGTGAATTAGTTTTGATGTTAATTTACTGGACAATCAAACGTTCGTTTGGTAGCCTTACTGCATGCTCGAGATGGCTTCGCGGGAGGCTCAGCTCGCCGAAAATCTCATCGCCAAGCAGCGTCAATCCGACGTTCTGCTGCTCGAGATCTCCGAGCTGGCGGCCCAGCTCGCAGAAACCAATCACTTCGATGATGAGGGCTTCAACTCTCCCATCGACTGGATGCGCTTCAACTGCCACCTGACCGAGAAAGCCGCCGCCGACCGAATCGCGGTCGGCCGCATGGCACCGCGCCTCTCAGAGAGCGTGCAGGCGCTCCAGGCAGGTGAGATCGGGTTTGCCCATCTGGCGACCATGGCGCGCACCGTGGAGCACGTCGGGCGGCACGCCGACCTGGACGGGCTGCTCGAGCTGGCGCGCAAGATGACGCCGGGCAAGTTCTTCTATGAGTGCCAGCACTACCGGCACTCGGTGGACGCCAAGGCCTACTGCGAGGAGCAGTCGGACCAGGCGATCAACCACCACCTCTCGCTGAGCACAGCGGAGTCGGGTCACCTGTTCATCAACGGCTTGCTTGACCCGGTCGGAGGCGCGGCGGTGCGCACCGCACTGGAGCCGCTGGCGCAGAAGTCAGGCGCCCACGACCACCGGCTGCTGCCACAGCGCTACGCGGACGCGCTGGTCGAGCTGGCCTCGGCTGGCAAGCCGGCCAACCTCCAGGTCACAGCGACCATCGAGACGCTGAAGGGCCTGGCGGGCGCAGCGGCCGGTGAGATGGAGTTCTCCCTTCCCATCTCCTCGACCTCCGTGCAGCGGATGGCCTGCGACTGCAGCGTGACGCGAGTTCTGTTGAACCAGGAGTCGGTGACGATCGACGTCGGCCGGAGCAAGCGGGTGATCTCGAACACGTTGCGCAAGGCGCTCAAGATTCGCGATGGCCGCTGCAGGTGGCCGGGTTGCGAGCGACCGGCATCCTGGTGCGATGGTCATCACCTGGTGCACTGGATCCACGGGAGCGAGACCAACCTCGGCAATCTGGTCCTGCTCTGGGGCCTGTTGCCGAACTCGAAGGGAGCGGCGACAATATCGACGACCTCAGTTCTCGCTCACGTCACAGCAGGAGGTAGCGCACTTGATGGGGTCCAAAGCGGTCGAGCCGAAGCTCTACCTGAGCTTCTCGTTGGACGCGGCCGTTCCCGCCAACCACATCGTGCGTCGACTCGCGGCTGCGGTCGACTTCGGATTTGTCCGCAGCCTGACCAAGCAGCACTACAGCACCACCGGACAGCCGTCGGTCGATCCGGTGGTCTTGTTCAAGCTTTGGCTGCTCGGGTACCTCTTCAATATTCGGAGCGAGCGTCGACTCTGTGAGGAGGCTTCGCTCAACCTGGCCTGGCGTTGGTTCCTGGGTTATGAGCTAGACGAAGCCTTGCCCGACCACAGCGTGCTTACCAAGGCCCGCCGTCGCTTCGGGACCCGGGTCTACGAGCTCTTCTTCAAGCGAATCGTCCAGCTCTGCGAACAACGTGGACTGGTGCAGGGTGACGTGCTCTTCATCGACTCGACGCTGAGCGACGCCAACGCAGCCCGCGACACGCTGCGGTCGCGAGCCCTAGCCGGACCGCGCCTGCCCGAACCGGCGCAATTCGTCAAAGATCTGTTCGCGCTGAACGAGCCAGCACCAGCACCTGAGCCACCGCGAGAAAAGGGCGGCACCGGACCGAAGCCAGGACCTCTCGCCGAGCAACCGACGTTGCGCTCTTCGTTGGTGAGCACGACTGACCCTGATGCCGAGGTTGCCAGCCGGCACAACGGGCGCTCGCGACTGGTCTACAAGACCCAGGTTGTCGTCGACGGCGGCAAGGCCAACATCATCACTGCGGTCGAGGTCGGCGCTGCTGGTGACTCAGACGCCAGCTCGGTCGGCAAGATGCTGGACAAGCACCAGATCAACCTGGGCAGAGCACCTCGCGAACTGGTCGGCGACAGCGGCTACGGCACCGAGACTGGGCTGCGGGAATGCGAATCCAGAGGCATCGTGCCGACCCTGAACCAGAAGCGAAAGGGCAACAACACCGGGCTCTTCAGCATCGACGATTTCACCTACCTCGTCGACCGCGACGTCTACGTTTGCCCCGCCGGCACGGAGCTGGTTCGCGCCGCCGAGCATTTCACGCTCGGCAAGTCGGTCTATCGGCCAAAGGGAAAGTACACGTGCGCGAAGTGTTCTTTGAAAGCACAGTGCACTACAGGACGAGTAAATCGGCAGCTCCAACGGAGCTGGGGAGCCGAGGTTTCAGACCGTGCTCGCCTGCATGTCACCAGCCGACTGGGACAGCGCCGACTCCAACGTCGCCAGGTTGTGAGCGAGCGCATCATGGCCGACCTTAAGTCCAAGCATGGTTTCGAGCGGGCTCAGTTCCGCCGCCGACCCAGTGTCCAAATTCAAGCTCTGCTCACCGCCGCTGTAATCAACCTGAAGCAATTGGTCAAGCGGCGCCCCGAGGCGCAGTCCAGCACCGCGCTGACCCGGGTCACGGGCTTCACAAGCCATCTCTGCGACGCCTACTCGGCTCTGCAGACGCTCCTTCGGCCCGGAAGAGGAAATCTTCTCGCGACCCTAACTCAGACCGCGAACCCAACCCCCGAAGCCTCGTAAGACCCCTTCGGCAACAGGCCCCACAGAGGGAGCAGGTTGGGCAGGTCGCTTCTTCCGCCGCGAGCCCAGAACTCGATGTGATGCGGGCTGGTCATGTTGACCGGCCGGTCGCATTCCGGGGCCGCACAGGTGCGGTGTCTTGCTTTGA
>Ga0209801_1000517_pt1 | contig 25348 bp, 25 predicted proteins | sample GraSoiAngelo_127_FD_185884 | JGI IMG/M metagenome (GOLD analysis project Ga0209801, IMG submission 185884) | Grasslands soil microbial communities from the Angelo Coastal Reserve, California, USA - 14_0927_09_40cm (SPAdes) (version 2) | ecosystem: Environmental > Terrestrial > Soil > Grasslands ... | reverse complement strand
CTATCCGGACTCACTACGACCCACAAGAACTGGTGGGAATGCGACACGGGGATCGCCTACCTGGTTTCTTATAAGAAGGACGAAGGCTGGAGAAGCCGGGGCGTAAAAATCTATGACTTGAGCGATCCTGCGCATCCCCGTTACATCCGCGACTACGGCTTGGTCGGGCAGGAGCCCGGATCTAAAGGAGAACCGGTGCCACAGTCCCTGCACGGACCGATTCGTCTGGGAAATCGGGTTTACTTCGGCTATGGCTCCAGCGCCAGCGGAACCCTCCAGGTCGTGGACCGGGAAAAGCTTCTAAAAGGAAACCCCGCGTCGAAAGATCCCTTTGCGCCGACGGTGGAAAATATCCGCTACGCGGAAATCTCTCATCTGGAGCTCTATCCGAACACCGGCGCGCATACGGCTTTTCCGGTGCTCGGGATGACGATTCCCGAATTCTCGAGAAAGGAAAAACCGCCGACTTTGTCGTCATCGTTACTGAGGCAACCCAGAACGAATGCCGCGAGTACCGGCATATGGTTTTTTTCGTCGACGTCACAGACCAAACGAGACCTTTCTCCGTATCCAATTTCGATGTGCCTGAGGCGAGCGGCAATTTCTGCGCGCGCGGCGGCCGCTTCGGAGCACATGCCAGTAACGAGTCGTTTACTCCGATCTACTATAAACGGATCGTGTTTGTGTCCTATTTCAACGCTGGGGTAAGAGCGGTTGATATCCGTGATCCGTACCGGCCTAAAGAGATTGCTTACTACATCCCGGCAATTACCGATAAAACGGACAAGCGCTGCGTGCCAAATCCAGGCGGCGGCGAAAGCTGCAAGGTGGCCATACAGACCAACAACGTCGAGGTCGACGATCGCGGTTACATCTATATCGTCGATCGAGCCAATACCGGGATGCACATCTTGGAATTGACCGGTGCGGCGCGGGCGATTGCGAATTTTCAGTAGGCGCGATTTATTATTGACTAAGCTCTATGCCGGCGATAAGGTGAGGTCACTTTTTCTCTCGCGAGTCGATATTTGTCTCGGAGGCATTCATGTCGGTCAACAAAGTGATCTTGATCGGTAATTTAGGTAAAGACCCCGAGGTGCGGTTTACCCAGACGGGTAGCGCGGTTGCAAATTTTTCGATTGCCACGTCCGAACAGTGGAACGACCGCGACGGCAAGCGGCAGGAAAGAACCGAGTGGCATAACATCGTCGTTTGGGGCAAACAGGGCGAACTCTGCGGTCAGTACCTCGCTAAAGGCAGGCAGGTTTATGTCGAAGGCAGTATCCGCACGCGGAGCTACGACGACAAGAACGGGAACAAACGCTATGTGACGGAGATCGTGGCGCAGCGGGTGCGATTCTTAGGCGGTGGCGGCGGAACGCGAATGGCTCCCGAGGCGGATGCTGCTGGGGCGGGCGAGGAGATGGGTGGTGGCGGGATGCCGCCGACGGATGACGATATTCCTTTCTAGAGATGGCGAAACCCACCAGCGCGCTCGACTCTCAGACTCCCTAGGTAACGAGATTTCTCGGTCTCCCGTCAAAAAAAGCACTAATGTTGTCTGCGACTTCGCTAAGTAGCCGTTCACGCGCTTCGCGGGCGCTCCAGGCCGTGTGCGGCGTCACCAACAAATTATCCAGTTCCTTGGCCGCTTCGACAATCGGATGGTCCGCAGCGGGCGGTTCCTGGGAGATCACATCCAGCGCAGCCGCAGCCAATCGTCTTGTACGCAAAGCTTCGATCAGGGCAGCTTCGTCGACAAGCGCGCCACGAGCGGTGTTGATCAAAAAGGCCGTAGGTTTCATCAATGACAAAGTGTGTTCATTGATCAAGTTTTCCGTCCGCGGCGTAAGTGGACAATGAAGTGTAACGATATCGGATTCCTGAAGCAGTTGCTCTACGGAAATCCTACCGCTGGATATCGGCTCGTCGGAACCGGGCCGCCCGGCGATCAACACCTCCATGCCGCAGCTCCGCGCCATTGCCGCCACAGTCCGGCCGATGTTGCCGTAGCCGATGATGCCGAGCTTTTTTCCTTTTAGCTCCATCGTCGGGAAGTCGAGAAGCGAAAAGACCGGACTCTTCTGCCAGGCTCCCGCCTTCACAACCTTTCCGTATCCACCTACGTGGGTCGCGAGTTCGAGAATGAGGGCCATCGTGAACTGCGCCACCGACTGAGTCGCGTAGCCTGGAACGTTGCACACCTTGATGCCAAGTTTGTTAGTCGCTTGCCGGTCGATGATGTCGGTTCCCGTTGCCGCGACGGCGATGAGCTGCAAATCCCGCGCTTCCGGTTTACTGAGTATAGAATGATCGATGGCGACTTTGTTTGTTACTGCCACCGCGTTGTCCTTTAGCCGGTTGACGACTTCCGCCGGGCTCGTAATCTGATAAATCGCGCACTGCCAGCGCTCGGTGAATGCCTCCAGCGAAACGTCGCCGAAAGTCCTGGCGTCAAGAAAAACGATTCGAGGCCGCAGCGTTGTCATAGATGATCTGTGTCTTTGCGTTCGAGCTGCTTAGCCTCGTTCCACAGAGTGTCCATTTCTTCCAGTGTCGATGCCGCGGGCGTTTTCCCCGCTTCACGGAGTCTCGTTTCGATGTAACCAAATCGTTGGATGAACCGCTCGATTGCGCGGGTTAGAACCTCCTCCGATCGGAGGTCAAGAAAGCGTGCGATGTTGACCATTGAAAAGAGCAGGTCGCCCATCTCCTCACTCATGCGCTGCTTATCGCCGGAAGAACAGGCTTGTTTGAGTTCGCCCAGTTCCTCTTCGACTTTTTGCCAGACGGGTATCGCATCGGGCCAATCAAAACCCACACGGGAAGCTCGTTCCGTAATGGTCTGGGCGCGCGCCAATGCCGGCATCGCTTTAGGAAGATTGCCTAAAGCTGATTTACTTGAGTCTTTCTCCTTCTCTTCCGCTTTCAGTCGAGCCCATTGTTTTAAAACGGCGTCGGAGTTTAAAAGCGCGCTGCCGGAAAAGACATGAGGGTGACGGCGCACCATCTTGTCTTTCAATTCCGCAATGACATCGTTTGCCGTGAAAGCGCCGCGCTCGCTCGCGATCTGGCAGTGAAAGATGATCTGGTGCAGGAGGTCGCCCAGCTCTTCTCGTAGCGTGTCGTCCTTGCCTCCGTCGATGGCGTCTAAGAGTTCATAGCTTTCTTCTAGGAGCGATGACTTCAGTGATACATGCGTTTGGTCCTTGTCCCACGGGCAACCATTTTGCCCGCGGAGTTGGGCCATTATTTGCAAAAGCTCGCCAAACTCTCCATCCGGCGATTGGCTGTTCTTCACATCGACCTCCCTTAAACCTGCGGCGCGTGGTTATTTCTTCCACCAAGGGGCATTAAGTGTTACGGTATCATTGTCGCGGAAAATTGAAAACGACGAGGGTCAGATCAACGGGAAGATGCAGCGAAAAGTTTATGACCGTACTGGACTTTTGCCGCGCGCACGGCTGAATTCTAAAAGTGATGAGTGGACGGGTCAACAGGGGTGGACCGGCAAAAAAAAATCTGGTAGATAAAAACGACTTCCAAACGTCATTTCTAAGAAGGTTGATTATGGATATTACAACTTCAACTTTACAACTCAACACCCCTGACGGAAGAATGGAGACTTTTGAGGCGCGGCCTAAGAGTGACGGATCGTATCCTGGAATCGTTGTACTGATGGAAGCCTTTGGTCTCAATGACCACATCAAGAAGGTGACCGAGCGAATCGCCCAAGAGGGTTACGTGGCCGTGGCGCCGGATCTGTATCACCGCGAGTCCGAACGCATCGTGCCTTACAGCGATTTACAGAAAGCCATTGGCATCATGAACCGGCTCCAGGACCCCAAGATCATGGATGACGTGGGGGCCGCGATTGCTCATTTGAAATCTCAAGGCAATGTGAAGTCGGGTTCCATTGGCGTGACTGGTTTCTGCATGGGAGGTCGCTTTACTTATCTTTCGGCGGCGCATCACAGCAAGGACGTGAAGGCGGCGGTTGTGTTTTACGGAGGGGCCATTCCCATGGGTGACCCCAGCCCTCTCTTGCGGACGGGCGAGATCAGTTGTCCGATCCATCTTTTCTTCGGTGGCAAGGATCCTATGATTCCGGCGGATCACGTAAACCAGATCAAGACCGAACTGACCAACAAGAAAAAGAATTTTGAGATGAAGGTCTATCCCGAAGCGACCCATGGCTTTTTCTGTGATGAGCGGCCGAGCTACCACGCGGAGTCTGCCAAAGATGCTTGGGAGAAGACAAAATCGTTCTTCGCTCAACATCTGAAGTGATCGGGATATGCAATCGTTTCGGGAGAGGGGAGGTTTATGGCCTTCCCTCTCTTTTTTATTTCTTAATGGCGCGTGAGACAATGGGTAAAGCTCGTTACTATGCCGAAGGCTAGACGCAAAGAGCAGGTAACGCTGGCGCTCGTTCAAATGAGCGCCGGCGAAGCTCCCGAAGCCAACCTTGCGAAGGCCGTGCAGCGAATCGAGCTGGCCGCGCGGCAAGGTGCACAGATCGTTTGTCTCCAAGAGCTCTTCCGTTCACGCTACTTTTGCCAGAGCGAGGATGCGCGCCGCTTCAAGCTGGCGGAATCCATCCCCGGGCCAAGCACCGAGACGCTGGGAACACTGGCGCGAAAACGACGAATCGTCGTCGTCGCTTCGCTGTTTGAGAAACGCTCGGCGGGCATCTATCACAATACAGCAGTGATTATCGATGCCGATGGTTCCATCGTCGGCCGTTACCGTAAGATGCATATCCCGGACGATCCGCTGTATTACGAAAAATTTTATTTCGCTCCCGGCGATCTCGGCTTTCCCAGTTTTCAGACGCGCTACGCGAAAATCAGCGCCTTGGTCTGCTGGGACCAATGGTTTCCGGAAGGCGCTCGTCTCGCAGCGCTTTCAGGGGCGCAGATTCTTTTTTACCCGACCGCCATCGGATGGATTGCTAAAGAACCTCGCACCGTGGCCTTGAATCAGCGCAACGCGTGGGAACTGATCCAACGATCCCATGCGATCGCCAACGGTGTTTATGTCGCATCGGTGAACCGCGTGGGACGGGAAGGTAAAATCAAATTCTGGGGCCGCTCGTTTGTCGCTGGGCCCTTCGGGGAAATTGTCGCGTTAGCGGACGGCGACCGCGAAGAAGTCCTCTTCGCCAAGTGCGACCTCGGAAAAATCGCAGAAACTCGTCAGAGCTGGCCTTTTCTTAGAGATCGCCGGATTGACGCCTATGGATCACTGCAGTCACGCTTTCTCGACAAGATCGACAACGGGTAGTCGCATTCATTTTTCGATTTTAACGTTCCATGAGTCATTTAGTGATCAGGCCAGAGACTCCACGATCACTGGGCTACGCCATGCCTGCGGAATGGTCGCGGCATCGCGCGACCTGGCTCTCCTGGCCGCACAATCGTGAAACCTGGCCAACTCAATTAGAGCGGGTGAGGGAAGTCTGGGTGAGAATGATTCAACTATTGTCACCCCAGGAGCGAGTGTGTCTGTTGGTCAACGACGAACCAACTCGCCAAGATGTAATCAGGCGGCTTACGAACGCCCGAGCCGCACTGGACAACGTCACCATCTTCCAAATTCCTACGGTCGATGTCTGGATGAGAGATTACGGTCCGACGTTTGTGATTAGAGATTCGCAGGAAAGCGCGTTGGCTTTCAACGATTGCATCTTCAACGGTTGGGGCGGCAAGTACGAGTCTTATGAAGAGGACGAGCAAATCGCCAAGGAAATCGCTTCGCTTCTCCGGGTCCCGGTCTTCAACCATCCGGTCGTGCTCGAAGGCGGTTCGATCGAGGTCAACGGCCTTGGGACGTGTCTCACCACGGAGCAATGTTTGTTGAACAAGAACCGCAACCCCCATATGAGTCGTCGCGAGATCGAGGAGTTCCTCAAGGACTCATTGGGCGTTGATCAGGTGATTTGGCTTGGCCAAGGAATCGTCGGGGACGATACCGACGGACATATCGACGACATCGCCCGGTTCGTCAATCCAGCGACGATCGTTTGCATCGTGGAAGAAAATTCCAAGGATACAAACTATTCGCTTCTCCAACAAAATTTAGAACGCTTGCAAGCAGCGAGAGATCAAAACGATCACAAGCTTTCCATCGTGCCGTTACCGTGCCCCGGTCCTGTCTATTACGAAGGCGCTCGCCTGCCCGCCAGCTATGCTAATTTTTACATCGCCAATGGGGTGGTTCTGGTTCCGTTATTTGATGATCCTTGCGATGTCAAGGCTTTGGGAATTTTGCACGAATTGTTCCCCGACCGAAAAGTGGTGGGGTTGCCATGTACGGCCGTCGTAGCCGGCTTGGGGGCGATTCACTGCGTTACACAGCAAGAACCTGCTGTTCCTTCAGGGCCTTGACAATTTGTTGAAGTCGTCCATATTCTAATCCTTCGTATGGGGCAGCTCATCCAGCTCAAGGAACTGCATCAGGCGCGGCGCCGCCGTTCCGAAAAGGTCAGCATGGAACAATGCGTGCAATTGCTGGAGTGGAACCTAAAAAAAAGTCTCGACGAGTATTTCAACTCTCCACGGGAGCAGCGCTCCATCCGGGCTACTCAGATCCGTAAACTTAGCGAAATTCTCGAATACGCGCTAAGGCTTCTCTAAATCCGCCACGTCAGTCGTGGAAATTTTAAATCCATTTTTGGTGATCGTGATTTTTTTTCTCGGCCTCGTGCTTATCGGCTGGATTTTTCTGAACCGTTTCCAATCCATCCTGCAAGAAAGACGAGAAGACCCGTCGTGGCTATTGATGCAACAGCAAATCGGTCAGCTCGGGGTTCAGTTCGGACAGGTGCTCGAAAGCAGCACCCAAATCGTCCAACAACAGTTGGGACAAATCCTCGGCCACGTCAACGAACGGCTCAGGGAAAACGCCGAGATTTTACAGCGGACCCAGCAGAGCCTGGGCGAAAGGCTGGATAACGCCGCCAGAGTCGTCGGCAGTGTCCAGAAGAGCCTGGGCGGACTGGAAGAGGCCAATCGCAAGATCTATGAGGTTGGTAAGGATATAGCGTCGCTGCAAGAAATTCTTCGAGCACCGAAGCTGAGAGGAGGCCTGGGCGAATTCTTCTTGGAAGATTTGCTGGGGCAAATCCTTCCGCCCCAGCATTTTTCGACCCAATACAGCTTCCGTAGCGGCGAGAAGGTCGACGCGGTCATCAAGCTCGGGGGTTCGTTGGTTCCGGTGGATTCGAAGTTTCCATTGGAAAATTTCAAGCGCATCCTGGAAGCGACGGCCGATGATGACAAGACGCGAGCGAAGCGGCAGTTTGTCGGGGACGTACGGAAACACATCGATGCCATCGCCGCCAAGTACATCGTTCCCGACGAAGGGACCTATGACTTCGCGCTGATGTACGTCCCGGCGGAAAATGTTTACTATGAGACGATTATCAAGGACGAGTTGCCGGGGGAGAAAAATCTCAGTCAGTACGCTTTGAGTAAACGCGTGATCCCGGTCTCTCCCAACTGTTTTTACGCGTACCTGCAGGTGATTATTCTAGGACTCAAAGGGATGAAAATCGAAGAACGGGCCAAGGAAATCATCCAATACCTAAACCGGCTGCAAGGGGATTTCTCCAAGTTCCGGGACGATTTTGGTCTAGTGGGCAAGCATTTGGGTCACGTCCAATCGACCTATCAAAATGCTGAAAAGCGGCTGGACCAGTTTGGCCAGAAACTTCTTTGTGCGGACGCCGCCCCGGGAGAGCTTCCCGAGCCGAGCTCCAACGATCGCAATACTGGATAAAAATTCTAGGCAGGAACAACTCCGATGCGGTTAAGTCTGTTCTCCCGGCTGGTCCTTGGGTACCTCGTCGTTTTCGCTCTGGTGATGGCGGTCAGCATTTATGCCGTAGGGGAGCTGCGCCGTTTTGAAGACATCACCCGATCTATCCTGGATAGAGACAACCGAGTCCTGGATTACGAGAAAAAGCTCGCCGATAGCTTTTTGTCGCAGATTCGGTACGAGCGTAAATTCACGATTGCGAAAGATCAGGCACTCTACCGAGAGTTTCTCAAGTTCAAAGGCGATTTTGAACACAATCTGGAAGAAACCCGCGCGGTTGCGGATTCAAAGTCGGCGGCCATGCTGGATCAGGTGAAAGAGGATTATCAGCGCTACCAGGATTTATTCGCAAAGGAAACCGTTCAGATAAGGGCGCATCTGGAGTACCCTCAGGATTGGTATAACAAAGAGAAAAGCAAGTTTTCTGATGCCGTCCTGGCATCTTTGGATCGATTGCAGACCGAGCGGCAACAAGAGACCTTCGACAAAGTAAAAAATCTGGCGGACGCAGGCGCACAAGCCCATCGAGTGGCGGTCATGATTACCTTGGTCGCTTTGGTTATTATCCTGGTGCTGTCGTTTGTCATTACGCGAAGCGTTACCCGGCCCATAGGGATTTTAAAGAAAAAAACCCGTGAGATCGCGAGCGGACGATTCGTGGCAGATCTCCGGGTGACTTCCCCTCCGGAGATCCGCGAACTGGCCTCCTCATTCAACCTCATGTGTCAAAAGCTAAACGAGTTGGACAAGATGAAGGCCGACTTTTTTGCCTCGATGTCTCATGAATTACGAACGCCGTTGACCTCCATCAAGGAAGGCACGGGTCTCTTGCTCGACGGAGTAGGTGGAGCGGCCACCGACAAACAGAGAAAGCTCTTGACCATCGTAGCAGAAGAGAGCAATCGTCTCATAGCGCTCGTCAATTCTTTGTTGGATCTGTCGAAGATGGAGGCTGGAATGATGAATTACAGTTTTGAAGAATCCAGCCTGGGACCTTTGATCAACAAGGCGGTCATGGAAATAACGCCATTAGTGGAGGCGAAGGGGATACGCTTGGAAACCGAGATCGCACAGGAACTTCCGAGTGTGAAGTTGGATCGCGAACGGGTACTCCAGGTGCTCAGAAATCTCATCGGGAATGCTGTCAAGTTTACTCCGAAGGCCGGACGCGTTAAAGTTGCCGCAAGAGCCATTCACGACAAAGTCGAAGTGTCCGTTCGGGATACTGGGCCGGGAGTTCCTGAGGAGAGTCTTAAGACGATCTTCGACAAATTTCATCAGGGGAGCCGTGATGGAGCCTTTTCGGCCAACGGTACGGGTCTTGGCCTCGCCATAGCCAAGCATATTATTATTTCTCATGGTGGCAACATATGGGCGGAAAACCATCCCGAGCAAGGCAGTACGTTTACCTTTATACTTCCCTCGTAATTTTGTTGGGGGGATGTGGCCTGGTCAGCAAGCCGCCGGAGCCGCTGACGCCGACGGCGCGGCCGGAGCCTGCCGTGACGCCGAAGCCCGAGATAGTCGTCGAGTCGCGGGAAGTACGGGAACGACGCGAGGCCAGCGAGCACTTGCAGCTCGCGCAAGTTCTTCTCGCGAAAGGTGACTATGAAGGATCCCTTCGAGAGAGCCGAACGGTTTTAGCTTTGGTCAAAGACGAGTCGCCGTCCGATGCCGCCGTTTTCAATATGGGTCTTGTCTACGCGAATCCCAAAAATCCCAAGAAGGATAACAGGCAGGCCATGGGTTTTTTCAACCGAGTGATCAAGAGTTATCCGGATAGTCCTTGGGCGGAACAGGCGAGGATTTGGGTCGGTGTCCTGGACGGCGTGGAAAAGCTCAAGCAAGTAGACATTGACATCGAAGAAAAAAAACGGGACAGATTGCGTTAAGGATTGAAATGGGTTCGGGCAGAATCATTGTTGTTGATGATGATAAGAATTTGATCGAGCTGGTCAAAATGAGGCTCGAGTCGGCAGGTTACGACGTGACGGCGGCCGTGCAAGAAGACGAAGCCCTCAGTGCGGTCAAGACACACTCTTTCGACATTTGTTTGCTCGATCTAATGCTTAGAGACAGAGACGGGATCGCTCTGATGGGGGAAATGCATGCTGTCGCTCCTGATATTCCGGTGATCATTTTGACTGCTCATGGAAGCATTGAGAGCGCCGTGGAAGCCATGCGCAAGGGAGCGTACAGCTATCTCACGAAGCCCTTCGAACCCCAGGATTTGCTCTTGCAGATTGATCGGGCTCTCGAACATCGGCGCCTCAATTCTGAAATCAAGCGGCTCAAGGAACTGTTGGAAGAGAAATACGACTTCGCCAACATCATCGCTCGCAGCGCCAAAATGCGTTCAGTGTTGGACATCGTAACGCGCATCGCCAAGCTCGACTCAACGGTCTATCTACATGGCGAAAGCGGCACCGGAAAAGAACTGATTGCCAAAGCGATCCATCTTGCGAGTGATCGAAGGGACCAAGCGTTTGTTGCGCTGAACTGCGCCGCCTTACCCGAAACGCTTCTTGAAAGCGAGCTCTTTGGCCATGAGAAGGGATCCTTCACCGGCGCCGTAAGGAGCACGAGAGGTCTGTTCACCCAGTCCCACGCCGGCACGCTATTTCTGGACGAGATCGGAGACATGCCGCTCTCGACTCAATCCAAGTTGCTTCGTGCTTTACAGGAGCGGCAGTTCTATCCCGTCGGCAGCGACGTTCCGGTAGAGGTGGACGTCCGGGTGATTGTGGCTACCAACAAGGATTTGGAAGAGCAAGTGAAAAAGGGACTCTTCCGAGAAGATTTGTTTTATCGAATTCACGTGATCCCCATTTGCGTGCCGCCTTTGAGAGAACGCAAAGAGGACATCGTCCCGTTGGTAGAGAGCTTTCTGAAGAAATTTAGCGAGCAAATGAAAAAGGAAGTCAAAGGACTGACCCCCGAAGCGCTGAGAAAATTGATGTTGCATGATTGGCCGGGAAACGTGCGCGAGCTGGAAAACACGATTGAATACGCGATCGCGATGACCCAAGATGAACTCGTCACCGAGGACTACGTTCTCCAAACGAAGGCCTTTGCGTCGGAAAACGGTCGAGGGCTCTCGCATGATTACGAGGTTGCCAACCAAGGTCTCAAGACTCTCAAGGATGCTCGTGACGCGTTTGAACGCGATTATCTGGTTCAGGTTCTGGCCATGACCGAGGGTAATGTCAGTCAAGCCGCCAAGCTCGCCGGAAAGTATCGGGCCGACTTCTACGATCTTTTAAAAAAGCACGACCTTAAAGTCGAAGAGTTCAAGAGAACCAAACCAACGATATCGAATTAGTTGGTTGTCGGCGTCCACTGAGCTCCCTGTCGGGCTCTTGAAATCGCTGTCGCTACGAACCAGCCAAAAAGATAAAGACCGATAAGGTTGGTCCCGCCGTCGAATTCGCAGGGAAATCCCTGCAGTTCCGACCTAACGCTAAGCGCGTTACGCAGTAAAAGACTTTAAATTGGCCCTCCATCGTTAACTAGCCTCAATGGTACAAGGTTTGCTGCATTATCTCGATCGAGGTCTAATCGCTGTGCGTAAGCCACGAAAAGTACTGTTCGTTGAGGATGACGACGCCTTACGTCAGGTATTCGAAGAAAAGCTGCGCGCGGAAGGCTTTGAAGTATGGACTGCCTGCGATGGCCTGCAGGGATATTCATGCTACTTCCGGCATCCGACGGACCTGGTCGTAACCGATATTCAAATGCCGGAGCTGGACGGCTTTCAAATGATGCGTTGCATCCGGGGGATTAATCCTTCCGTCAAGACCGTCTATGTTACCGGAGCAGCGGAACGGTTTCGAGCGCTGTTGGAGCAGGAAAAGCAAGAATTCGGCGCGGTTATCATTGAGAAGCCTTTTTCAAGTGAGAAATTGGTCACAGTTATCAGTTGAAAGCCACGCTTGCCCGCCAACGGGCCATTGCTTAGCGCTACGAATGGCTTCTAGGAAACTGAGACCCGACCGCTGTATTGATTGGAAGCGTCAAGGTTGAGTATTCCTCCAAGAGTGTAGGGTTAAGCATCCACCCTTTCTTAATTTCAGCCGGCGATCAAGTTGCAAGAGATCAATTTTATTGTAATAAGGCACGACCTAGGCCATTGGCACAAGTTTTGGTTACGGTTGGAATGGTTTCAACGGTTCGTTACCTTATACCTTATGAAGGCTTTGCCCTTGCCGAAGAGTTCTGGTGCTAGGCGCCTCGCTTCGTCTATGATCCAGCTGACCTTCATGCCTAAGCGAGCGATGATCAAAGTGTTACTAATTTTGCAGGAGGAACGAAGGAGGGTATTTATGAAAAATTATGGTGGAAGTTCGTTTTTCTTTTCGGTTGTAACTGCGGCATCGCTGCTTACGACTCAGGGATGTATAGCGACCCGCGACTGGGTTCGGGAACAGATGGACCCACTATCGGGCAGGGTCTCTCAGACTGAATCGCGTCTGAGCAAAACCGAAACGCAGCTTGGGAGTCTTGATGGCCGCGTTGGCGGAGCCGAGGGTAGACTCGGGCAGTTCGAAGGAAAGCTCGGGCAGGTCGATGCCAAAACGGAAAAGGCCTTGAACTCCCTAGCCAATCTCCGGCTGGAAAGGCGCTTCGTGATCGATATGAAAGAGGGAGCCAACTTCGCTTTCAATTCGTCCAACCTTCCGGCCTCGGCGAGAAAAGAGATCGATGGGTTTCTCAGCGATCTGAAGGGTGATCAGGCCGCTATGGACAGTGCGGTTTTTCTTGTGACCGGACATACCGATAATGTCGGTTCGGAGGATTACAACTATGAGCTAGGCCGCCGGAGAGCCGACGCCGTGAGTCGATATCTCGTGACGCAAAAAAAGATGGATCCGCTCCGGGTTATAAGCGTGTCTTATGGAAAGAGCGCGCCGTTGACCGAGGGCAATAATGCGCAAGCGCGAGCCAAGAACCGTCGAGTTGAGATTTTGATTTATCGGGAAGCGATCAGCTCCGACACAAATACGGCAAGCACTCAACCCAACACAAAAGCTCCACAACAGCAGTCGCAGCAAGAATCACAGCAGCGACAGCAACTGTCACAACGGCCGCAACAACAATAGGCGGGGAAGACGATTAGTCGCAGCTGATTGAAGGCAGCGCAATGCGGAAAGTGTGAAAGGCGGGACCGTAGGTCCCGCCTTTTTCATTTGTACAGCCGGTCGATATATCCGGTGTCGTCGAGCTCGCGTAGATAATGCGTGTCCCACAGAGCCAACGGGTTAAAGCCGGCAATCTCCGGATTGCGGCGCACCGCCAGTTGAAAAACGTTGGAGATGGCCTCTAGCGAAGGATAGGGCTTTCGTTCCAGTGATTGATGCCATTCGCCATACAGTCTGTTTACCTCTTCTTCCGACTGAAGACGCAAAATCGGGGTCGCATGCTCTTTGAGGATTTCCAGCGTCTCTTCCTTCCGGCTGATGAAAAAATGAATCGCGTCTACGAACCCCCGAATCAGACGCCGAATCTCGTCTTCGTGATCTTTGACAAAGCCTATCGTCGTAGTCAGCGTCACGCCGCGAATCATGGGCATCGCTCGCACCGAAATGACATGCGCCCCGGCCTTGGCGGCACGTTCATCGTGAGGTATACCGACGAACGTCCCGGCGAATTCGCCGGCCAGCACCCGCTTCCAGCGCTCCTCCGACGATCCGCGCAGCTCCACGAGTTCCACGTCCCCACGATCCGTATCGAGCCCCTCCTGGCGCAAAAACAGCCAGATATTCAGCCCGGCGTGCGAGTTCAACTTATCGGCAACGACCCTTTTCCCCCGTAGATCCTTAACCGACCGAATTCCATCGGTCACCACGAGCCGGTTCTCCGTCCAGTTGTTTCCCGCTTGCGCCAAGTGAACGAAGTCTTCGCCGTTCTTCGCATTTCTGACGAAAAGATTATGGTGATTTCCGGAGATGAGATCTACGTGCCCGTTTTTCAGCGCTTCCACCGCCTTCTCGCGCACGAGTTCTGGCGACGTGTCCACCGTGAGACCGTTCTTTTCCCAAACTCCCGATTTTTTCGCCACCAACCAAAGCGGCGCATGAGAATTTGATCGGTAAATGATTCGTAACTTTGAGTTCGCCATTGACTTTAACCTCCGAGAATCTTTTTCGCATCGTGGCTCGTCGCCGAACCTCTGGTGAGGCTAGGATCGCAGTCGGAGCCCGAGCCAGAGAGTAATCAAGGCGAGTAGCAAAATACACCAATTGGCGCCTTTGAGCCGGTGAATAATCGAATCGAGTTGTGCTGGCGTAACCGGTTCTCCGCCTTCCTTTCGTCTGACGAATCGGTGACCTATTCCCAAGGATTGGTAGACACTAAGAATGACAAGAAAAAATGCGAAAAACAATTTGATAGCGAGATCGTATCCGAGCTGTTTAATGAACATTTCCCGATACGCCGCTTTAAGCTCGGTTAGCTGAAACGCGCCGGTAAAAATAAGAATTCCCAACGCTCCGACTTGAAGCGGGTTGTAGAACTTGAGTCCGTGCGCGAGAAACTGCACTCTGTCCTCATGTTTGTCAAGGGCAGCGAGAGACGGAAGGAGGAGGGCCCCTAAACCGACGATCGCCCCGAGATAGACAGTCAGGGCGATCAGGTGAAGCCAGGAACTAAGCATGGGTGGAGACGATCATCCCCATCCAAACCGAGAGCCCTTCCTGATGGGCTTTCCGGGGGCGTCATAAGTTTCACCGATGGCATCAAGCTGTTCGCGGATTTTTGCCAATTCTCGCTGTTGGTGGGCTTCGAAGGCTTGTGCTTCCCTAGCGCGTCGTTCGACAAACTGGGCGAGTTCTTCCTCTGTTTTGTTGGTAAATTCCGCTTGTTCTCTTTCCCACTTATCGTAGGAATCTTTTAGCAGCGTGCGGATATGAAAATTAAGATTGTCACGAACCACCATCGATTGGTTGCAATGCGGGCAGAAAATAACATTGCCGATCATGAAGCTGCGCACCGATTCCACATGGGTTTTGTGGCACTTAAAACATCGGACCGAGATACTCCATGAATCGATATCGGGCAAGGGTACGAAGTTAACCTCTGCTTCGCCGTAGCCTGGAGTGGCAAAGGCGGCCGGCTCAGGGGATGCGGCTGCAGCTGGTGCGGCGGCTGAGGGCGCAGGCCGCGCGGGCGCCTCTTTCTTGGGCGCTTCGGTTCCTTCCTTGCCTTGGCCTTTACGAAAACGTGACTCAAAGTTATCAGCGAACTGGGTCTCAGGATGGAGCGTCCGAGCGCGCGCGATGAGCGCCTCTTCGGTTTCGATGTTGTTCGGATCGGTGACACAACAGTCCACCGGACAAACCGCAGCACAGGCTTCGTAATCATGAAAGCCCACACACTCCGTGCATAGGAGCGGGTCGATGACATAGACCGGATCTCCCTGGCTAATTGCGTTGTTGGGGCACTCCGGCTCGCACGCGCCGCAATTGATGCAATCGTTGGTGATCATCGTCGCCATGAACTCGATCCTCCTAAGAGTCTTCAGAGATAAGTGGGCGTGAAAACGAGATTATCCTAGATGAAATTTCTGAAGCTTGCAAATCTGGGGTGATATGGATCTTTGGCTAAGCTCAAACTTTTCCAACGCGGCGCGGTTACAGCTAATCCAATTGGCCCTTTTCAGTGGACTTCTTGGAGGCGTTGTCTGCATGGTCGAAGTCATGGAAAAGCTCGAAGCATAATAAAGCCTGACAAAGTTAGTTGAAGTCTGTCTGGAGTTGAGGGGATGGTTGCAGAGAGGATTCCAGCCAGAAAATCTACGCGCGTTCAGCGCGCCGAGTAAGGTCGATGAGCTCGATTTTGTATCCGTTAGGATCCTCAATAAAGGCGATTTCCGTTCCGCCATGCTTCATGGGACCTGGTTCGCGAACTATCTTGACGCCGCGCTTGCGTAGCTCATCGCAAGTTCTGTAGATATCGTCCACTCCCAAGGCGAGATGACCGAAGCCATTACCGACATCGTATCGATGGGTGTCCCAATTATGAGTCAGTTCGACGACCGCATTTTCGGACTCATTGCCGTAGCCTACGAAGGCTAAGGTGAAACGGCCTGAGGGATAGTCCTTCTTTCTGAGTAATTTCATCCCCAAAATATCGCAGTAGAATTGAATGGATTCATCCAGGTCGTTGACCCGGATCATGGTATGGAGAAATTTCATAGCGGCCCTCCCATTTTATTAGTCTATCCCTCAATTGCTATGCGACCGACCATAACAACTAGGACTTTCCGCATCAACCTAAAGCCGAAGGTTTTTCAGAGCGAAATATGCTTAGCCCTTGGCCCGAAAGTCAATGTGAGTTATAAGTATGATTCATGGGTTACTTTTACATACTAAACCGACGGCCTGGTCTAACGCTGTGTCTGGCTCTCATCACCCTCGCATTCATTGCTAGTCACACATGGGCTGCAGACGACGCGAAGAAAATCAGGCTGGCTTATGCTGGTTGGGAGATCGGAACCGCAGTGGCCTATGTGGGCGTGGATTCCGGTCTATTTAAGAAAAATGGGCTTGATATCGAAGAGATTCCCATTCGCGATAATCTCTCGGCGGGGGTTCAATCCCTGATCGGAGTCGATGTCTTAATTGGTTTCGGCAATCCGCTCGCTGTTCTCCAACCGGTGGCTGGCGGAGCCGATGTGACCCTGGTTGGGTCCCATGTGAGCTTTGACCAGTATGGTATGGCGGTGGCTTCTTCTATTTCCTCGGTCAAAGAGCTCAGGGGCAAGAAAGTTGGGGTTTCCGCGTTGGGTGCTAAGTCGGACTTGATCGCTCGAGTGATTTTACGACGGGCCGGCCTCGACCCCGCAAAAGACGTCGAAATGGTTGCTGCCGGACTGTCTCCAGCCAGAGCCCTGGCGATCTCGAAAAATCTGCTTCAAGGCGCTCCTTTGAGCGAAGACGTGGCTGCGGAAGCTAAAAAATTAGGGATCAAGATACTAGACGTCAAGGCCGTTCCCGCGGTTACCGACCTTATTCTAACGACCCGCTCCTTCGCCAAGAGGGAAGAAGAAACAGTGCGCCGCTTCATGAGAGGCTACGTGGCCGCCATACACCATTTCGTGTCCAACCGAGACAACAGCTTGGCAATTCTCAAGAAGTATTTTCCGAGCAGTCAGGGAATGACGGTTGATGCCATGTACGATAGCTTTGCGGCGCAGTTGCGGCCGTTGCCAGAGCTGAATAACGAAGCGATCCAAGCCCTCGTCGATGTCGGGGCGGCGGTGGATCAGCGCACGAAGTCGCTAAAGCCCGGGGACATAACTGAACCGCGATTTTTGGAAGAACTCAAAGGCAGCAAGTTTCTCAAGGACCTTTACACCGAAAAAGTCAGTCTCTAGTCTGACCCGCGCCGTTGCCCTCTGTCATCCCGCGGCCATCTTTGGAAGTTCGGCGGATATTTTAACGTGCCAGTGCTCCGTTGCCTGGACGATTAGATTGTCATTTGCTATGCACCACAAGTGAGTAAATGATCAGGAGGTCATCGTGAGACTACAAAATCAAGTTGCTATCGTGACCGGCGCGGGCCGAAATATCGGCGAAGATATTTCTAAACTGTTCGTCCAGGAAGGGGCCAAAGTTGCGGTTGTGGATCTCGATCAGGGCCGAGCTAACCGCGTTGTTAACGAGATTAATGCTGCGGCCCCGGGCCAGGCGATTCCGATCGTTTGCGACGTCGCTTCGGCTAGTTCCGTCGAGAAAATGGTTCAAGCCGTCGTCAAAGAATTCGGTGGTGTAGACGTCTTGGTTAATAACGCAGCATGGACGGACCATAAGACTATTTTTGATATCAGCGAAGAAGAGTGGGACAGGGTCATGAATGTTTGCCTTCGAAGCGTCTGGTACTGCACCCGTTACGCGGCTAAAGTGATGATTGACCAAAAGAGAAAGGGAAAGATCATCAATATCGCTTCGACCTCAGGCCATGGGGGTCGAAAAGAGGCTACGGCCTATACCACGGCCAAAGCGGGTGTCCTCAACCTCACCCGATCCATCGCGATTCAACTCGCTCCCCAAGGGATTCGCGTGAACTCCATTTCGCCAAACCGAATCGGTTCGCCGGTTGGCCAAGATGAGGTTCCTGAAAACCGTTTTGTGAAGAATCTCGCCGGTCGGCGTGGCGTCCCGATGGATATCGCTAAGGCGGCGGTCTTTCTCGCTTCGGACGAATCCGATTTTATCTACGCCGTTGATCTGCCCGTCGACGGTGGCGCCCTCGCCATCCGTGACTAGCTTCTCGAAGAGAAGTTTCTGATGCGGCTGCGGCAAAAACCGCGTGCAAAAACTCGCGATTTAACGTGGCATTACGTAATTTCATGGTACGATATTCTTGCGTGTAACTCTGTTATATCGGATAGCCTTCAGCCCGACATGAGTGAACACGAATACAGGCCCAAGTGTGACGCCAGCAATCAGATCGAGCTTGGTCGTGGATTTGGGAATCGGGGAAGCCGTGGAAACAAATTCCCAAGCACATTTTCAGGATTTCAGAGGATTCGAGGATAGATAGTAAGATCGGTTTTGAAGGAGAGAAGTTTTATATGGACATTGCACCAATTAATGAAAAGACCGGTTACGTCCGCTGGATGAAGAGCCAAGGCCCGCCCATACATATCGGGCATGGCATGGCGGATCTCCGCACTCTGGAAGTCGCGCCTTACAGGCGCACGGGTGGGAAGGTGGCCTTTATTCACCTCCACGGCATGCAAGGTATCACCGGCGGATACATCGGTGAGATCCCGCCGGGAGATGCCTTGAAGCCGGAGCGTCATCTGTACGAAGAAGTGATCTGCATCTTAAACGGTCAGGGGGCCGCGGAGATTTGGGATGACCACGGCCATAAGAAATTGTTTGAATGGGGTAAGTGGAGTCTTTTTGCGCCGCCGATGAACACGTCCCATAGGTTGGTGAACGGTTCGCGGGAACCCGTGAGATTTCTGGCCGTGACCAATGCGCCGCTGGCATTTGACATCTACCGGGACGAAAATTTTATTTTCAACTGTCCGTACAGTTTTTCCGATCGTTTCTACGGCGAAGAAGACTATTTCAACGTCGGCAAAAAACGTTACGTGAGCGGCTTGATCAACATTTGGGAAACCAATTTCATTCCTGATATCTCAAACGCGTTTCTGGAAAATCTCGAGGTCAAAGGCGCCGGTTTGCGTCTGAGCCAGTTCGAGATGTCGGGCAATGCTCTGGTCGGTCATCTAGGCGAGTGGCCCGTCGGCAAATACCACAAGGCTCACTATCATGGGCCGGGCGCCATTATCGTGGGACTGCAATCCGTCGGTTACGTCCTGCTTTGGCACAAGCAGGGGGGCATTCACCCTTACGAAGAAGGACACGAGGATAAAGTCATCGAGATCAAATGGGGCGAAGGCAGCATTTATTGCCCGCCCGGAGATTGGTTTCACCAACACTTCAATACCGGCAGGGAACCGGCACGCCATTTGGCCGTGCGCTATGGTAGTCGTCTCTATCCGCTCGGTTTCAAAGTCTCCCATCAGAAAACGGACGACGATGTGTTTCGGGGAGTAAAGCAGGGCGGATGGATGATTCCGTACGAGGACGAGGATTCGGAAATTCCCCGACGTTATCAGGCCGCGCTCAAAGCGAACGGCGTGATTTCTTATTGAGGTCGGTGAAAGGGCCAGACGTTTGCGATCCTTCTTGATTGAACTTACATGACAGTATGATTTGCTGCCCGCGCCAACCTGTACTTGACAGGCTTCTGCCACCGCACTAGGTTTGAAGTTGACCAATCCCACCAAGTCAGATCAGAGGGAGGAAGTGACATGACAACTACGCTTCCTGTTATCGATGCCGACGCCCATGTGATCGAAACCGAGCGGACCTGGGATTATCTGGAGCCTTCGGAGCAGAAATACCGACCGCAACTATTCTACTCCAAAGATGACGGCAATCAGCAATATTGGGTTATCGACGGTAAGATTCGCGGCTTCCGCTTTCCTACCTTAAACGAGCAACAGCTGCGTGAGCTGTCGCAGAAGACGGGCAGAAATTTGGAAACTCCGCAGGCGGCAAGAGAACTGGACGACGTGGAGCTGCGACTGCAACATATGGATCGGTTGGGTATCGACATACAGGTGCTCCATAACACGCTCTGGATCGAACAGATAACCGAACGGCCTGAAGTCGAAGTGGCGCTCTGCCGCAGTTGGAACCGCTGGCTCGGCGAAGTGTGGAGAAAGAGCAACGGCCGGCTGCGCTGGTCGTGCGTGATTCCGACCCTGGCGTTGAATGAGGCGGCGCCGCAGATTAAGGAAGCGAAGGAGAATGGTGCCGTTGCTGTTTGTATGCGTCCCCTGGAAGGGGACCGCCATCTCAGTGATCCTTATTTTTATCCGATTTATCAAGCGGCCAGCGACCTGGACATGGCGATCGCCGTGCACATCGCCAATGCCAATCCAGCCAACTGCGAGCTCTATCGGCAGTCGCCCGTGGGCCGATTCGCGATATTCCGCATGCCGACCGTGGCCGCATGTCTCAACCTCATCTTGAGCGATGTCCCGCGGCTTTTCCCGACACTTCGTTGGGGCTTCATCGAGGCCGCGGCGCAATGGATCCCGTGGGTCGCTCGCGAAGCCGCAAGACGGTTCCAAGTGGCCGGACGACAATTTCCAGAAAGCGTTTTTGAGGAATACAAAATTTACGTTACCTGCCAGAACAACGACGACTTAGCGTATATCCTCGGCTATTGCGGCGAACACTGCCTCGTTACCGGTACCGACTATGGACACCTCGACGTCTCGACGGAGGTTGACGGCATCACCGAGTTTAGGGCTCAAGAGGGGATCAGCGACCAGACCAAAGAGAGAATCCTCCATCATAATCCTAAGGCGCTCTACAACATCTAAGAATGTGTTTAGCTGTGAGCTCTAAGAATGTGGCTTTGCGTCTAGCCCCGACCTCGGACTTCGCTCTTATTTTAACCGGAATTAATATTTCAAGTATTCCGTTTGCCCTCATCGAACGTCTAATGAACAACGGGCGACCCGGAAACTCGGCAAGGTCGGTCAGTTTTCCAGGATTCTTGTAAACTGTCATTACTCTGTTAACCTGATTTAAAGCAGCGGTGAAAAGGAATCATCTCATGCTTCTTAAAAAGTTTTTCGGCATTCCGTCAATCTGTGGCCTCGTGATCGCGTTGGTTTGCGGCTCAATCGCCGGCGCAGATCACACTCCCTCCCATGATGAGCATCCGTCGTCGCCGCATCACCCCAACATCATTTTTATTCTTACCGACGACATGGCGCTGCGCGACGTTGAGGTCATGCCGAAATTGAAGAGGCTGCTGATCGACGAGGGAACGACGTTTACCAATTTCTTCGTGACCAATTCACAGTGTTGCCCGTCACGCTCGTCCATATTGCGCGGGCAATACGTGCACAATCACGGCGTAGACTCCAATACCGCCGGGTTTCACAGGTTTCGAGAGTTGGGGAATGAAGCCTCTACGATGGCAACCTGGTTGAAGGCGGCGGGATACACCACCGGCTTAATGGGCAAGTACCTCAATGGGTACACTCCCCATAACGACAAAAATTATGTACCGCAAGGTTGGGACGAGTGGGATAGTCCGATTGATAACCACGGTTATGACGAGATTGACTATCCGATGAATGAAAACGGCAAAATTGTGCAATACGGACATTCGCCGAACGATTATTTAGTTGACGTGATCTCCCGCAAAGCCAGCGGGTTTATTCATCAGGCGGCGGAAAAGAAACAGCCTTTTTTCCTTTATCTTGCCCCGTACGCGCCGCATCAGCCGGCAACTCCCGCACAACGCCATCGAAATCTATTTGCCGATGCCAAGGCACCGAGAACGGCGTCATTCAATGAGAAAGACGTTACTACGAAGCCTGCATATATCAGGGCTCTACCGCTTATAGACGGAAAGCAAATCACCAAGATGGATCTGCTCTATCGGAAGCGGGTTCAGTCTCTACAGTCGGTGGATGATTTGATCGACGAACTGATCGGGGCTTTGGGTCAAACGGATCAGCTTCATAACACTTTTATTGTTTTTACTTCCGATAATGGGTTTCATTTTGGTCAACATCGGCTGCACATGGGAAAGCAAACACCCTACGAGGAAGATATCCATGTGCCGCTCGTAATCCGAGGACCGGGTGTGCCGGCGCGCCATACGGCACCCCACCTCACTGTGGAAACGGATTTAGCTCCGACTTTCGCCGAGTGGGCCTCGGTGACGCCTCCTGGCTTTGTCGATGGGCGCTCGCTCGAGCCTTTGCTTAACAAGCATTTGCCGCCGTTGTCGGAGTGGCGACAAGGGGTGTTGATCGAGCATGCTCCGGGTCCCGAACCGTTTATGTCGAGATTTGAAGAGATGCTTTTTCAGGTGAAGGGTAAGTCGAAACTGACGGCCTACAAAGCGGTGCGCTCCAATCAGTACCTTTACGTTCAATACAGCTCGGGCGAACGAGAACTTTATGACTTGCGCAACGATCCGGATGAACTTCACAACATGATCCAGCAAGCAGAGCCGAGCCTTATCAAACGGTTCTCTTTCTGGCTGAATCAGCTTATGCAATGTAAAGGATCGGGTTGTCGCCAAGTAGAAGATGCCAATTCAGAAGACCTGCACTTAAGTTCATAGACCCAAGGAATTGATGACGAGAGATTGTTGCGACTAATCCTGCGAAGCCGTTCTATTCTCCCATCCGTGAGTAATTGGATTCCCGACTCGTGATAAATTCCAATAGCGAGGCTTTGCCATCTTCGGTAGCTCTTCTGGAACGCTGAATAGCCGAGGCGACTTGTTCGGGGTCTTCGACTCGTTCCGCCCATCCACCGAGTGCGCGGCCAATCTCCGAATAATTGCCGCCAAGCGCTTGCGTCTGGTAGCGCTCGTGAGATGCCTTCATATGGCGGGTCTCGGCGGCCATGAAGTTGTTGTTCAGCACGATAGTGAGGATTGGGATATTGCAGCGAACCGCGGTTTCAAAATCCAGGCCGGTCATGCCGAACGCCGCGTCGCCCATAAAGTTGACGCAGAACTTTTCCGGCGCGGCCAGCTTCGCGCCCATAATCAGCCCCAGTCCGGTTCCGAGCGCGTGAGATTTGCCCCAGCCGATGTAACTGCGGGGCGTTGGCGCCTGATAAAAGGGGACGAGTTGATTGCGCGGGCTTCCCGAATCGTGCGTGATGATCGCGTCTTTGGGGTCGACGCATTTCATAAATTCAGAGATGACGCGGTAAGGATTGATCGGCACCTCTTTCGAAGTGAGCTTTGGCATCCATTGACTCAGCCATGGCTCACGGAGCCGCCGGATCCCCGCAGCGACAGCACCATTCCTTTTTGGATCGTTCGTACCTTGTATGTCTTTCAATGCTTCGATGAACTGTCTGAGCACGGATTTGGCGTCGCCGAGGATCGGATAATCCGTCGAATAGTGTTTGTTTATGTCCCGTTCGTCGTTAGTGGCGTGAATGATGATCTTTCCGGGTGGGATTGGTGCTGCGACGATGCTATGGCGCGTGAAGCTGCAGCCGATTCCAAAAACCACGTCAGCCTTCGCGAGGAATTCATGGACGGGTAGCGGCATAACGCCGGCGCCAGTGCCGAGAGAAAGAGGATGATTTTCCGGAAACGCGCTCTTGCCTTCCAGCGTTGTCGTCACAGGCGCCGCTAGCAGTTGGGCAAGCTCCACGAGATCTTCCGAGGCTTCGGCATAGAGCACGCCTTGACCTGCCACGATGACGGGAGCTTTTGCTTCCAGTAATACACGCGCCGCTGCGGCGACATCTTTAGCATTGGCTCCGGTGACCGTCCGTTTGACCGGAGTATAATTCAGATCCGCTTCATTGACTTCCTCAGTCGCGATGTCCGCGGGAATCTCGACCAAAACGGGACCGGGACGTCCCATGTTCGTAAGTGTGAACGCGCGCCGCATCACAGCGGAAACCTGATTCCCCAAGGTAATTTCTTCGGTCCACTTGGTGACTGGCGCGTAGGCCTGCACGGATCTAAAGAAGTGATGAACCTGAGAGGTGGAACGCGCGTGACCCAGTGGAAGCAGCAAAAGGGGCACCGAGTCCGAATAGGCGGTGGTGATGCCCGAGAAGGCATTTTCCGCTCCCGGGCCGGTTTGCATGGTGAAGACGCCGACTCGATGACCGTTGGTGATCCGGCTGAAGCCGTCAGAGATTCCGACTCCCACTCTTTCTTGACGGCAGATGATCGGGCGGATGCCGGCCGTGGCGGCCGCCTCGATCAGCGCGTTGGTGGGATAACAACTCAGAAATTCGACTCCTTCGCGCTTGAGGATTTCACAAATAGCGTCGACGACTCTCATAAGCCACCTCCAAAAAGTTAGACGATGTCACGCCCCCGCAGTCGCTGATTTCTGTTCGATTAGGAGTTTTTCCAAATACTGCTTTGGGTCCATCCCAGCATCCGTTTTCGTCACCACGCAGGCAACATGGCGGAGATCATTTTGTTCCGATGTCCGAATAATGTGCGGGGGCTCTTGCCCTCGGTCTAAGGCCTTGACGCATTGGAGCAGAAATTTTCTGATGGCAATTACGGCGATATCGCTCGTCCCGAGATGTTCTTTGGATCGATCGACGATAGTCCCCATGCTCTCCGTGGCGCAAGAATCGTGAATCAAAAAATGTTTTCCCATTCCGGTAAAGGTCTCGCCCTTTTGTTCCTCGCGATCCTGCAAGTAATGGTTGTGGATATTGCGAATCTTTACGTGATCGGGACCGATGTCACCTTCGAGTTGTTCTCCCCTCGCGCGACAGCATACGACCTCCGGTTTTGTCATCGACGATGTAGCAAAATTACAATCTGGAGTGCTCTTTCAGTAGCGTTGTTTATCACTCTGGCATGGATTTTCAACTGTGGAGTTCGATAGCGATCTTTTCGGCTTTATTGGTGGCCACAAGTATTTGGAGGTCAGGAATCTTTCGAAAAATGGACGCGCCAATAATAGTTGGCAATTCCGATGTACTCGTGCAGGGTCATGAAAATTCCCCTCGCGGCACCTTCGTTGGGAAAGAAACGGAAGGGATCAGGTTCGAACGCAACGAGCGAGAAGTCACCCGGAGCGGGGATCGGCTCAGGCGCCTTGGATTTAAAGGCGAGCATACTGCGCGGCATGTGAACGGCGGAGGTGACGAGCAGATAGCGCTTCCAGCTCCTTTGATGGAGGATTTTCTCGACTTCGACCGCGCTCTCAAAGGTGTCACGCGACTTATCTTCGGCAAGTACATCGTTTTTCGGCACACCCCAAAGTATCAAGTAGTCGCGCGCGATCTGGTTTTCATTTTTCGCCGGAGTAAAGGGATTCACGTGTCCGCCAGAGACAATGATCGGCTTGGGGCGGATCCGATACAGGCGCCAGGCCTCGTCCAACCGGCGAAACATGTACTCATCAATCGTGGCAAAGGGAATTAGTCCACTGGCGGGTATCATACTGCCCGTCAAAACAACAATGGCGTCA
>Ga0209801_1000508_pt1 | contig 25580 bp, 26 predicted proteins | sample GraSoiAngelo_127_FD_185884 | JGI IMG/M metagenome (GOLD analysis project Ga0209801, IMG submission 185884) | Grasslands soil microbial communities from the Angelo Coastal Reserve, California, USA - 14_0927_09_40cm (SPAdes) (version 2) | ecosystem: Environmental > Terrestrial > Soil > Grasslands ... | reverse complement strand
CGACGAAACGAGACGGCATCCTATCTTTTCCGCAGCTCCCTCCGCAGGGCGTGCCAGTCCGAAAGGTCCGTCTTGATATCGACCTCGGCTCGATCGAAGAACGCGGTGAGATCCACCTCCTTGTATGGAAGGATCTCTAGGACCTCGCCCCTGCGCCTCAGGATGACTTTGTTGCGGCGCAGCCACTTTTTTCGCCATTCCGCTGGGATGACGATTCGTCCCTGCTCGTCAATTTCCTTGAGGATTGCTTGCACGACATCGGCATGACAGAATACCATCTATATGAATATATGGCACTAAGACTAGAAAATGGTGAACGATCTCAAGCCTGCCATTTCCGGTAGGTTTCGACGTCGGCAGTCATGAGCTTACAACCGGGGGTAGCTGTTCGCGGTTGCTCCCGCGAGGATCGACTCCCGGACCGTGGTCAGCGATTCCTCGGCATTGGGCTGCGGTCGTGAGTCCGCGTGCTCGACCGCCGTCCCTCCCGGACGACCACCAGCCACCGCCACGCTCCCAAGATGCCGAGCGGGATGTACCAGACGAGCGTCCGCACCGATTCGAGACCCGGCAGCAAGGAGATGAGAAAGACTCCCGCGACGAGAAGGTGGATGTTCCGATATCGGAGGAAGCTGTTCGCGATGTCGGAACCCGCCGGGATCGAAGGGCTCTTCGCCGCGAGATGTTCGAAACTCGCCAGGACTCCCATCAGGGCCGACAAGTCGATGGCATACGCCGCGGACGCGAGATTCGCGAGCGCTCGGTCGACCTGTGGAGCACTCAGCGAACCGAAGACTTGGTTGAAGAGGTACGGTTCGAGGGCGACCAGGAACAGCATCAGGATGTTCAGGCGCAAGACCCCGTGCGTCTCGATCGTCAGATAGGTAATGCTGCCCGTGTATCGGACCCAGACCGCGATCAGCACGATGAAGCCGAAGGCGAAGTCCACGAGGTCGCGCAGCAAGTCGGCGGCGGTCAAAACGGGCTGGGCAATCAGCGCGAGAGCACCGATCGAAAGCGCGAGCCCGAAGATCAGGTCGGACAAGGACTCGATTCGTGGCTTGGGGGGAAGGACCGCCACAAAGGCGGGAGGGAGACGCCCGGCCATATCGTTTCTCTTGTCTATCTAGCGGACCTTACCTCCGGCAACCGCGGACTCGCGAACCCTTAAATAGCGACCTCCTCTTCGAGCGGTTTGCATGGCCGAGAAGAAGTCCCGCGCCGCCGCCCGCAAGATCAAGGACAAGTGGAAGGCGAAGGTGTGGTACAACCTGCTCGCGCCGGAGATGTTCAACAAGCAACTGTTGGGCGAGACGCCGACGGACACCCCCGACAAACTCGTCGGCCGCGTGACCGAGGTCACGGTCCAGGACCTGACGGGCGACTTCAGCAAGATGCACATCAAGCTCCTGTTCCGCGTGAATGCGGTACAAGGCCAGGACGCGCTCACGCAGTTCGTCGGGCACGACATGACGTCGGACTACATCCGGCGGCTCACGCGCCGCAAGCGCACGCGGACCGACCTCACGGTCGACGTCGTCACGAAGGACCACTGGAACGTCCGCGTGAAGCCGATGGCGATTACGGACCGGCGAATCCAGACGTCGAAGCAGCGCGTCATCCGGACGATCATGGCGAAGCTGGTCGCCGACGTCGCGGCGAAGCAATCGATTGGCGAGTTCGTCAAAGGGGTCATCAGCGGGGATCTCGCGAAGACGATCGCCCAAGGATGCAAGCCGATCCATCCGGTCTCCCGAGTTGAGGTGCGGAAATCCGAGGTCTGGGCGGTGGGCGAGGTCCCGCCGCCGGCCGAGGCGGCCGCGGCCGAAGCGCCGGCCCCCGCACCGCCGCCTCCGGAGGAGTCGGCGCCCGCGCCAGCGCCACCGCCCACGCCGGCCCCGGAGGAGCTGACCCCGGAAGAGCTGCCCCCCGACGAGATCTGAGGGATTCAACAGCGTGTTCGGGCTACGGATTGCGACTCTCCCTCGAGCGGTTACGCCTTCGAAGGCTTCTCCTTGCGGCGGGAATACCAGACGAGCGCCCCGATCATCAACAGCGGCGCGACGAGCAGGAGGTATAGCGGCCACAGATCCAGCGGGGGCGGGATGAGTTGGAACGCGTACGTGACATTTTCCGATAGCGTGTTCGGGTTTGTCCATTGCACGGCATAGTCGCTCGAACCGGGAACGTTCCAGGAGTTGTTCGCGCGGTCCGCCGTTGTGTTGAAGTATTCGAGATAGCCGCCGATGTGCGAGTGGATGTCGAACTCGATCGGCGGACCCGACGCACTATTCGCAGACCAGGACCACACGAGGACGTCGCCCGGTCCGATCGGAAGTCCGAGCGTTGAGAGATAGGCGTGAAACGTGTAGTTCGAGGTGCCTTCCGGAGTGAGGACGAACTTGCCGCTCGTCGACACGATGCCGCTTCCCGGCCCATGCGCGGCGGCGGTCGGAGTCAGCATTGCGGCACAAACCAGGATTGTGAGGATGAACCCCCGCGCGCCGCGTTCAACTCCCTCCCGTGAGGACGACGTGGAAGGTCGTGATGAGGTCAAAGCCGTCGGAGCGAACGACGCGGGGCTGGATGCTCCAGGTGCCCGGCTGAGACATCGCCAACGTCGTGATGAAGAAGTGATTGCCGTGGGGGCCGTCGAGCGGCAGCGTCTCCGGCGGGAGCAGGACGTTCGTCTCGGAGCGGAACGTGATCACGCTCGTGTTTTTCCCGAAGTTGTAAGCCGAGCCGTTCGACGCCCACGTGAGCAGGAACTGGACCGTGTAGCTGATGTTCGCGCTCGCCGGCGGCGGGTCGATGATCATCTGGATGTGGATTCCGCTGACCGTGTCGCTGAGCGTGAACTCGCTGGAACCCGCGAACACGGAGACCGCGGGCGTCAAGGACGCCAGGATCGCCGCGAGGACGAGGACCGTGGCTCCGATCGCGGTTTCGTTTCGCACGTTCCATGTGAGTTTCCGGAACGCCGCCGCCGGGTCGCCCGTCTCCGCGGCCCTCGGGATGAGCCGGTATCGATTGTACGCGCCGAACGCAATCATCGGGACGAAGAGGGAAACCTTCGCGAGGACGACCCAGCCGTAGCCGGACGAGAAGAGCGCGTCCCAGCTGCCGACGAGCAGGAGGGCCAGCACGAGGCCGCCGATTAGGACCAGCCCGACGCAATAGAAGGCCATCGCCGAAAAGCGTCCAAGCACGATGCGCGCCAGCGGCACCGACGTCGGTTCCCGGAGGAAGGACCGCGTCGCGAGGATCGTCGCGAGCCCGCCGACCCAGAGCGCGACGCCCGCGATGTGGGCGGCGTCCGCGAACGTTCCGATGACGGGGGCGATCGCATTTAGAGGCGCCAACGGGTCGATCCCGAAGTAATTAGAGATTCCGCCCAGCGACTGGACGGCGGCGGCATGGGTCCCCGCGCTCCCAATCGCAATGGCGGCGAACCCGAGGAGCGCTCCGAGGAGGAGATATCGGTGCGTCGATTCCGGCGGATCCTTCCGTGCTCGCATGAACGCGTTCGATAGGACGACGAACAGGACGGCTCCGACCGCGAGGGTCAGGATGACCGAGAGTTTGTACGGAGATCCCACGACCGAACTTGAGCCGCCGGTGCTTTCGAGCGCGTCGGTCAGCAAGAACAATCCGGCGTAGGCGAGGGCGAAGCCGAAAGCCCCGATCCGCCCCACGTTCGTCACGACTTGGAATCCGAGGCGGTACCCCGGCGTCTCTTTCACGTCCGGATCGCGGCCCGCGGGGATCCACATGAAAGCGCCCAGGACCGAGGCCCCGAGAGCCGCCGCGAGGCCGAAGAACGCGATGAACCGCAGGCCCACCTCGAACGGGGAGATCGGCGCGCCGCTGGATGTCGCCCCGAGCCCGGCGCCGGAGCAGCCCGTCCCGTTCGGGTCCGGGTTCTGGACGCACCACGCGAACGAACCGGCGGTGAAGTGACCGTCGACCGCAGACACTGCCGTCCACGTGACCGTGATGATTCCGGACCCAGTCCGGTTCACGCCGACCGACATCGTGAGGCCCGCGCCCGACAAAGTCACTGGGGGCATATCGAACCGGGCTCCGGTTCCGTTCGTCACGTGGATCGTGCCCCCTCCCGATTCGACCGCCTCGGAAAGCGTGATGTTCACCGACGTCGGCGTCGCGTTGTAGGGGAAGATCGAGTCCGCCCTCGGGGTCGACGAAACGTAGTTCGCGTGGGCGGTCGCGCCCCCGGAAAGCAGGGCGGCAAGGACGAGGCCTGCGCAAAGGACGATGATCGCTCGGTTCATGGAGTCCGCCGCATCGCGCGCAAGGTGCGAATCGCAAAGGCGAGGGAGGCCGCGCCAACGAGGACCGCGACGACGGCCAAGGTGATGAGGGCCGTCAGGAGGCCCTGGAGCGTCGCTAGCTGCGCGTTCAGCTGTGCAATCGAGTTTTGCAGGTCCGTCGCACTCGGCTCCGACACGGGGAACTGGTAGTCGGACGATTGGGCGACCGGATCCAGGTCGACGGTTACGTTGACGATCGTCGTGTTCAGCCTTCCGACAAGATGGACCGAGTAGGCTCCCGCCACGGTCGGAATGACGTCAAACGTGTACCAGCCCGGCCGGTTGTCCTGGGGGACCAGCGCCTTCAGGACCGTCGCGGGTCCGGTCTTCAAGGTCGCCGTGAGGTTGTTCTCGGCCCCGAGGACCGACACCGTCGTGTTGTTCGCGAGATGGCGTTGGATCTCCAGATCGAGTCCGTTCAGGGATCCAACAATCGCAGGCTCGACCCGCCATCCGACCGTGAGTTCGTATTCGCCCTGTCTGACCTGGAAGTGCGCGGCCACCGGGGGCGCGACCAGGAGCCCCACGACGGTGACCCAGGCGACGAAGGTGGCGATCAAGCCGATCCGGAGTCGGTTCATGGAGGTCCTCAGTCGTCCGATGCCGCCTCCCGTATTTGTTTTGTGGCACAAATGTGAGGCGATTTCCATTCCTGTTCGAAACAAAAGTGAGGGAGCGCCGTCCTGCCGACGGCCGCTCCATGGTTGGGGGTTCTACGGTGAGCCGGGTTCGACGTGTTTCTCGACGAGCAGGTACACGTTGTCGTACGTGCCGTCCTGGTTGACGTCCTCCGCGTGATAGTCGACGGACACCCATTCGTGCGTGTCCGGGGTGCCGTCCTGGTTCGGATCGGTCATCCGCTCCGCGCGGAACGTGAGGTCGACCTTCTCGAAGACGCCGTTCGAGTCCGCGTCGGTCCACTTCGCATCGAGGCGCAGGTACGCGGTCTCCTCGGGCACGCCGTTCTGGTCCGCATCGGTGACCTCCGAGCCGCGGGCCGTGACCGTCACGAGCTCCGGGTGGCCGTCATCGTTCGCGTCCGTCGCTTCCGCGTAGAGGACGATGGCGGCCGTGTACTCCGGGATGCCGTCGTGGTTCGCGTCGCGGACAGCGCTCGCGTGGACCGTCACGTTCGTCGATTCGAACGCACCGTTCGAGTTCGCGTCGACCGCGAGGACATCGATCGTCGCACCGCGGGTCTCGTCGACCACGCCGTCGGAATTGAAGTCCTTCTCCTCGGTCGCGACGAGGTGCATCTCGACGCGGTCCGGGTGCTGGTCCTCGATCGCGTTCACGACGACGCCGTCCACGGTCGCGTACGATTGGTCCTCGGGGAAGCCATCGCTGTTCCGGTCGATCGACGCCTCCGCACGGATCGTCAACGTCGCCTTCTCGAAGATCCCGTTCGAGTTCTCGTCGAGCGCCTCAAAGGTCCCGTCGAGGCTCGCGCGGTACTCCGGGATGCCATCTTGGTTCATGTCCCTGATGACCGCGGCCGCCAATGTGAATCGGACGAGCTCCGGGTGGCCCTCGTCGTTCGAGTCCGTCGCGAGGGCCGTGATTTCGAGGGCCTTCCGCACCTCGAGCACGCCGTCGGAGTTCGGGTCCGCGCGGGCGTACACATAGATCCGGCCGTCGACGCGCTCCGCGAAGCCGTTCGAGTTCGCGTCCGTCATGGCGAAGGACACGTCGATACCACGGGCGAGCTCGTCGAAGCCGTCGCCGTTGCGGTCGAGCGCCTCATACCCGGTCGCGTTGACCGTCGCCGTCTCGTTGTGCCCGTCGTTGTTCGTGTCCCGCGTGCTCGCGGTCAGGTCGAGCGCGGCCCGGTACTCCGTCGTCCCCTTGTCCCCGATGTCGTACGTCTGGTAGACATGGACCTCGAGATCCACGGCGTCCGGGGTGCCGTCGCTCGCGGAGTCCGTCATGCAGATTTCTCCGGCGACGGTCCGCACGAACTCGGGGTTGCCGCTTTCGTTGCGGTCGAAGCGCTGTTCGCCGGCGAACGTCGCCATGACGGATTCCGGCTTCTTGTCGCCGTTCGCGTCCTTCACGCTCAGCGTCCAGACGGCCTGGGCCGTGTACTCGCGGACGCCGTTCTCGTTCGGGTCTGCGAAGGCTTCGACGCCTTGTCGGCCCTCGAGCGCGTTGAACATCCCGTCGGAATCGTTGTCCCAGACCTGGAAGTCCCGGGCGATCGTCAGGCCGGCTTCGGGCACGCCGTTGTGGTCGGCGTCCACGAGGCAGGTGCCGAGCATCCGCGCGTGCACGTATTCCGGATGACCGTCGTGGTTCGCGTCCGTCGCGGTGTACTCGTTCCGCCACGTGCATCCGCTCTCGTTGTCCTGCGGGGCGATGAAATGCATGAGGTCCGGGGCGCCGCGCACGTGATCCGCATCCCGCGGCACGACCCCGAAGCCGAACGAATCGAGGGAATCGTTCGCGAGGTCATCGCGGGTCTCGTTCACTTCGCGGATCGCGGGCACATCCGTGCCGACCGGATCCGGCTGCCGATCCGAATCGCTCGCCGGGGCCGACGGGGAGCCGGCTGGAGCGTCGGAGGGGCTGGTCGACGCGACCTGCGCCGCGGGTGGCGCCGGGGTGGGGCCGGGCGCGCTCGACGCGGACAGGACGGCTTGCGACTGACTCGCGTCGGCCGCACCCTGGGCGGTCAAGGTCGCGCCGCGATTCGAGGGCGTGTAGCCCAGGAGGCGCAGATACGTTCCGTCGCGCATGAGTCCGCCCCCGACCATCGGGAGGACGGCCGCACTCACCGCGACCACTCCAAGCGCAATCGCCAACGCCAAGAAGAGGGCGCGGGGCGGGCGTTTCGAGACGCAGTAGGCTTGCATCGGGATCCACCTTTGGGATGTGTACGCGAGGCCGGAGGCTTATGAAGACCCGCAACAGTCTTCCCGAGGGCTTTATGTCCTAGAAGAACCGGCCAAGGGCGATTATCGTACCTCGGCGGCCGCCGCACATATCCACCCCCGCCGAACCGATCGATTTCTCAGCCAAGTCACCCGTGTTTTGGCCCGCGTGACAGCGTGTCACGGTGAGGAAAACGCCGCGGGGTGAGTCCGAATTATCCCACCGGCACCGGGTGTATTCGGCCTTCCTCTCACACGTTCAATAGCCTCGAGAGACATGATAGTCCTGGAAACGGGGGAGACATGGCGCGGGCTGGCGGGAGTTTGATCGAGGCCCTCTGGGACTGCTTGCTCCAACGCGGACCCGCCACGGCGCACGACCTCTCTGGCAGCCTGCAGCTATCCCGGACGGAGACGTACCAAGCCGTGCGCAAGGCGGCGGACCAAGGCCTGATCAAAGTCGTGGCTCACGTGCACACGGACGACAACCACCGCACCCTCGCATGGGACATCGACTCCCCGGACCAGGAGCTCGTCTGGCTCCGCCAGGAACAACGGGTTCGGGGTCGGTATTGCACGTGCCTCCGCGCGAGCCCGAGGGGCGGGAAGGTCGGAGCCACATGAGGGCCTGTTATCTCGTCGTCTGGTGGGTGAATCAGGCTCCCCAAGCCGCCCTCTTCGATCACCAAGAGGCAGCGAGAGCGGCGGCGAACGTGCGGAATGCGCTCATGGTCACGATCTCCGGGAGCGGGGTCGGTGTCGACGAGGTCGTCGATTGGTATCGGCGCAACGAAGAAGGTTCCCCGCTACCGGCGGAATGGCGCGACGGCTTGGGGCAACCACGCATCTCGTGGGCTCCGAAGGGAAGTCTACCGCCGGGAGTACGGGAGTTGGGCATCCCGAAAAGTTGACCGATTTGTTCGTAGTCGAGACCCGGTTGAGTTTGAATCCAGCTGAGGAACAAAAACCGATTCCGAATTGAAAAACGATCATCTGTCTCGCTCCGCGAACGCCACGAAGAACGCATTAAGTAGAGCCGGCCGCATCGGCGCGGCAACGCATGCCCTCCCGGCCGTACAAGGATCTCATCATCTACGGCTGCTTCGTCTTGAACCGGCTCGTCGCGGGGATGGGAATCGATCTTTACCAGGATGGGCTGGAGGCAAAGCTCGGCCTCGTCTTGCCGAATCAGCACGGATTGTCGAAGGAAGAAGTGAAGCGCGAGATCAAGTCGAATCACTTCATGACGGATCGAGTGATCGAGTCGCTTCAGAAAGAGGGCCACGCCACGGTCGAAGTCGTCGAGGGCCACTACCGAATCCGCATCACGCGGGAGGGGGTACTCCACATCCGTCGCTTCAACGAGTTTTATCGGAAGGTATACCAGGAGCAGATTCGGGACCACTACCGGTTCACGAAGGCGCCGTTCTGGCTCCGCGACTGACCACGATCGAACATCCCGGAGAGGCGGAGTGGGTTAACCTTAAACAAGGTTGACTTGGAAGAGTTCGGCATTCCGACTTCGCGGTCTTCCGCGGTCTCTCGGCTCGATCGCGATTCACGCGGCTGTCGGCGTTCCCGTCCCACTCATTACGGGTTCGACGACGACCGGGATGAAGTCATACGTGCCGTCGTCCCGTTCGATCGCGAGTTCCAGAGAGCACACAAACGTCGAGCCGCGAATCTTCACGCGCGCCGATTCCTTCGTCAGGAATTCGTACACGTCCGGGGTGACGCTTTCGTCCGCCTTCGATCGCCAGAGCACGAGGATCCGCGCCGGCGGGATCTTCGTCGCGCCCGCGACGTCCTCGATCGCGGTCTTCAGGGCCTGCAGGTCCGCGAGGGTTGGTGCGCGCTCGAACCCTTTCACGAAGACCGCGAACCCGGCCGCGCCTAGGTTCGTGAATCGCCACAAGGTCGAGGGGTCGCGCCGCACGTACGCGTCGAAGGAATACGTGAGGCCGCTCTTCCCCGTGAGCAGCGCCGGGGTCGCAACGGCGCCGGGAGTGGCCATTATCCCGCGGACGTCGGAGCTCGTGGCCCCCAGGTACGAGAGGATGCGCTGGACCGCGTCCTTGCCATCGGGGACATAGACAACCGGGTCCGCCTGACGGACGCGCTGGATGACGCGATGTCGCAGCGCGAAGTAGTCGAAGAACGACCTCAGGTCTCGCATCAGCTCGAGGATGCTGAAGCCGAGGATGAACAGCGCTACGAGGACGGCCCCGAGGAACACAAGTCCGCCGGTGGTCAAGACCTGCAACCCGCCGAAGATGAGGACGAAAATCAGCAGCACGAGTCGTCCGGTCGAACCGGAGACGGATCGCACCGCCAACAGGAGAATGACGATCGGGACGAAGAGGAGGAGCGCGAGACCGGGTGAGCCGCCGAAGGCTGCGGCCGAGAGGAGGATCAAGAAGAAGTCGAGGAGGAGCCAAACGGAGACGAACCAACGGACGTACCGGAGCATCTTCCGGATCTTCGGGGTCTGTCGGTCCACGGACTCGGCGAGATCGAAGATCGCAGCGATCGGATCTTCCACCGCGCGGGCGTCGCCCTTCGTTCGTTCGCGATCCACGATTGAACACAAACCCGGGCGTATATAATGGGGTCGGGAAGATCGAGTATCGTCTGCGGATTCGCAAGCCTCTTGGACGACCAACCGTGGAGATTTCGACTCGGAGGAGACCCTCCAACGGTTCAATCGGACGACTTCGGCCCCTTTCTCCGAATGGCCCGCCTCGGATTTGCGCGGACCGGCGCTGCGCGCGCTCGGAACATTCGGCGGCCGCGCAAACGGCTACCGGCGCGGGATTTCGTAGGCGCTTCCGGGGGGAGAGCCATCTCATCGTACGCCCCGGCGGCCAGTTCCTTGTTAATGCCTTCAAAGTCCACCTGCAACATCGCAACGATCCGAGGATTCGCGACATTGAGACGGTAGAACCTGGAATCTCCCACCGAACGCGTGAAGGTCAGCATATCCTGACCCAGCAGCTCCTCCACGAGCTTGTAGACCGTGGGTCGGGCGATCTCAGCGAACTCCGCCATCTGGGAGATCGTGTAGTCAAAGTCGGGGTGATCCGCCAGGAAATCAAGGAGCCTGACCCTGGGCGCATTGCCGAAGATGTCTGTAAACATCCTTTACACCTGCGTAAAGATAGTTAGCACTGGCTACTTACGCTTTCTCATCCGATTGCCGCCCGCTTGAAGGACATCTCCAAGGACGAGGCTGCGATTCTCTACAAGCTCTATCGCCATAGGGTGTTCGGGAAGCACCACATGCTCGAGGATAACCTCCTCCATGGTTTCCCGCCTGATCACATTGCGACCCTACGGAGAGCGCTGGAAACACTGAAACGGTACGGGACTGTGCTCCGCAAGTCCACGAAGCATGGCCCTGCCGTCTACCTGTCGCCAAAGCTCGGCCGAGAGATCTATGAGCAGTTGAAGAAACACTATCCGTTCTTGCCCAAACCGCCCTAGTAGCCGTCTCCCTGGTCGTCCTGCAAAGCAAGCTTCATCTCAGCTTTCGCGCAGTGCAGGAACGCGTATGTTTGGCGGACTGTCGCTCGTCGACCAGTTCGATGGCGAGGGGACGGTGCTCGAGATCGATCTCCCTCATGAGCGGCTCGATCTGCTCGAGGGAAGCGGATCGGTTTCGTTGCGCTTCGACCCGGGGTTTCGATGTGAATTCGCATCCTCCGTGACATTGACGGTCCTCCTCGAGGGCCCAAGCCCGACAGTGGATGCGTTCGTGGTAGCTCCATTTAGCTCCTCGAACGAGCCGAATTCCGACACCTCTTCTCTGCCAGAAAGGCAAGCCTTTTCGCACGGGCGGACGTTACAGGCTCGTGGAGCGGAGGCACGATGTCGCCCTCGCGCTTGTCGCGGTTGCTATCCTCCTGTCCGCTAGTCTCGCCGCGTGGCGATTCGTCCTACCCGCCGTCGCCCCGTCGCGCACGACGCCGCCCGTCGGCGTCGCCTTCGACGTGACTCATGTCGGCGGCAGACCGGAGATGAATACGACCGAATTTTGGGTCGCCCGGATTACCCGGATCTCGACGAACGCGAGTCTCTCGAGCTATCAAGGCGCCTTGCTCCGGAACGGGAGCGTGCTCGTCCCGCCAGTCACCGTCCGACCGGGTCAACTCGGAGACTCGACCCATCCGGTCTTCGAATTCTTTGATTCGGGCAGCTCCTGCTCTCCGACCCCGTGCCCGCCGCCGGAAGGCCCCGACGGAAATCTTTCCGCGGACGATTTCTTCCGGATCAGTTTCCCGGATCCGGGCACAGCGTACACGGTCCGGGTCCTCTGGGCCGCGACCGGAGAGATCGTCGGCGAGATTGCCATCGAGACGTAGACGGCGGGAGCCGTCCTCGCATCCTTTATTATCGCTCCGCACATGGGCCGGCCGTCGGGGTGGCTCAGCCTGGTGGAGCGTCGGACTCATAGGGTTCTGCCGTAGCCTGACCGCGGCGCTCCTGGGGCATCCGGAGGTCCGGGGTTCGAATCCCCGCCCCGACATCGACACGCTTTCTTTGTAACATGCATTGTTACCCACGTCGAAATATCCTTCGAGCCGGTCCGGCGGGTGTTCGACAACGTGACCGCCGTCGAGCTCCGCGTGATTGCCGGCGTCACGTACCGCTGATCGACAGCAGCTTCACGCCGGACGCGGCGGCCGGGTTGATGATGGACGGGACGAAAGAGGATCTCCCGTTCATCCCGAAATTCCCCTACCTCGCGGTACCGTACGAGGGGTACGAGCACTCGCACGACGCGTAGCTGGCGGGGGGACCCAGCGTCTTGGGCGTCCGCACACCGGCGACCTTCTCCCCCGACGCGTTCGTACTCCGCACGCCGTCTGGGGCCGAGGCGGCGACTCGTCTGAGGCACGAGCGACCACAAAAGCGCATCAGTGGTACGGTGGAGGTCAAGAACGATTTCGCCGCTCGCTCGTCCGGAGATGGTCCTCTGAACGGGCGCGGGATGACCGTATCGTTCGTCGGCCTGGGGTACGTCGGACTCTGCACGGCCGTCGCCTTCGCCGATCGCGGTTTCGACACGCTCGGCGTCGATGTCGATCCGGAGCGCTTGGCCCTCGTCGAGGTAGGCCGGGCACCGATCCATGAGCCGGGGCTCGAGCGGCTCCTCAAGAAGGCCGTCCTCTCGGGACGGTTGCACGTCTCGGATGATCTTGCCGACGTCGCGCAGACGGATGTGATTTTCCTCACCGTCGGGACCCCGAGCCGATTCGACGGATCGATCGACACCAGCCACGTCGAACGCGCGAGCCGCGAAGTCGGCGCCGCCCTTCGATCGGAGCGCGACATGCGACTCGTCGTCGTCAAGAGCACCGTCGTCCCCGGGACGACGAGGTCGGTCGTCAAGCCCCTCCTCGAAGAGAGCAGCGGAAAGCACGTCGGCGTCGAGCTCGGTCTGTGTACGAACCCGGAATTCTTGAAGGAAGGCTCGGCGATCGAAGACACGTTCCATCCGGACAAACTCGTGATCGGAGGGATCGACGGAGGTTCGGTGGACCGCCTCAAACGACTCTACCGCGCGTTCTACGGGGAGGAGATGCCGCCGACCATTGAGACGACACCGGAAACCGCGGAGATGATCAAGTACGCGAGCAACGCATTCCTGGCGACCAAGGTCAGCTACATCAACACGATCGCCAACATCGCCCAGCTGGTCCCCGGGCTCGACGTGGAACAAGTCGCGTCCGCGATCGGGCTCGACCCGAGAATCGGGCCGCTGTTCTTGAGGGCCGGGCCCGGGTACGGAGGGAGCTGTTTCCCGAAAGACGTCCGGGCCCTCATCGCGTTCAGCCGCGAGCGAGGGTACGACCCCGGCCTCCTTGCCGCCGTGGAGAAGGCCAACGAACGACAAGCGTCCAAGGTGGTCGAGCTGTCGGAGAAGCTCGTGGGGTCCTTGGAGGACAAGCGGGTCGCTGTCCTCGGCCTCGCGTTCAAGAAAGACACAGATGACGTCCGCGAAGCGGCCTCGATCCGGGTGATCCACCGCCTTCAGGATAAGGGGGCGCGGGTCACCGCGTACGATCCGATGGCGATTCCCAGTGCTCGCCGAGTGCTCGGCACCGCCGTCGAGTTCGCCGCGGACCCGAAGTCCGCGATCGACAAGGCGGATTGCTGCATCATCATGACCGAATGGGACGAATTCCGGTGTCTGAAGGGGAAAGACTTCGCCGAGCGGATGCGGAAGCCCAACGTGGTCGATGCGAGACGGCTCTACCAGCGGGATGAGCTCGAAGGGGTGAACGTCTTGGCCATCGGCATGGGTCGATCCAGCTCGGTTCAGGAGCATCCCGCCCCGGACGCAAAGGTGCTCGCATGATGGAGGCGGAGGGCGAGTCCGTCGGGGCGGCATTGCATTTTTCCGTCGCGCTGGCCCAGCGAGATTTCCACGCCGAACTGCATCGGTTGTTCCGGTCTCACGGATGGGCTCAGTCCTTGCCGGCGATGCGGCTTCGGGTGCTCAAGGCGCACAGAAACCGCTGCACCTTCGAGGTCTCCCTAGACACCGAGAACGGATGGCACAGTTTGGTCGGGAAGGTGCACGACGATGACCGCTCGCACGTGTTCGAGGCCATGCGATCCATCGTGGATGCCGGCTTCGGTCCCACGGCGGACTACGCCATCCCGCGGCCACTGACGTACGTGCCTTCGATACACGTCCTGCTGGAAGAGAATGTTTCGGGGACGTCGGCGAAGGAAATTTTCCTGGATGGCGCGTTCGACGAGCATCTTGCGACGGCGCGGCGGTGCGGCGCCTGGCTGGCCCGATACCATACGGGGGCGCCGCGACAGGGCTCTTTCGCGGACCCGTCCGGGCTCCTCGTGCTGATCCGTTCATGGGCGCAGAAGTTCCGGAGTACGGGAGGGCCGCTCGGCATCAAGGCGGCGCTGTTGTTGCGGAAGCTGGAATCCGCGATGCCGGCTCCGGGCAGCTTCGAACCTTGTGCGGGGCACGGCAGCTACATACCGGAGCACGTGCTGTTGAGCGGACGTCGCACGGTGACGATTGACCTGGACGAGTACGATGTCGCCGACCCGGCTCGGGATCTGGCTTGGTTCATCGTGTCCCTTGAGCGTCTCGGCCTGAAGAAAAGGGGCTCCCTCCGGGCCCATGACCCATCCGTCGGCGCGTTCCTGGACGCGTACAGCGCTTCCGGGCCCCGGGACGCGACGAAGCACCTCCCGTTTTACAAGGCTGCGGAGTGTTTGCACCGGGCGGTGCGGGACGTGTTCAAACGGAATCCTCCGATTCCCGAGTGGTCCGAAATCATGCTGGACGAAGGCCTCAACGCACTGTGATCGGCTCGCGCGAATCGGGACCCGCCAGATCATTCCTCCGAGACCGCTTGCAACTCATTCAATCAGTCCGAGCCGCTCGCCGACCGCATGAAGATCCTCGATGAACTTCTTGGCTCTCTTTGGGATCATCGGTCGCCCGCCAGGTCCGAACCGCGGGGTCATCAAACCGGGGTCGCCAAGCCACCGGAGGTTCATGTACACGCGGGCCGCCTCCAGGATTTCCGTAAAATCATCTGGAGCTCCCTCCGGCCAGCGGGACCGCCGGTATTCCCGTTCACACCGTCGGACGATCGGCCGGGGCCACGAATGAGTCAACGATGCGAGGTCGATTTCCCCCGGGGCAATCGCCGCCGACTGCCAGTCGGCCGGCCAGCTCGTTCCGTTCTGATAGATGATATTCACCCCAAAGTACTCCCCGTGGATGACGGTGCGGGGCGCCTCCAAGAGACGCGGGATGAACGTCCCGAAATCGTCGCACAGAGGCAACAGCCAAGGGTACCGTTTCTTCATGTGGGCGAACAACTCCTTGGTCCGCCTCGCCCAGCCCGCGTAGTAGGCCTCATCGTACGTCCGGAGGAATTTCAGCCGCTCGCTCGGGACACGGCGTTGGTTCGCGGCGTGGAATCTCCCGATCCATTGGGCCGCCCGGACCATCGCCTTCGGGTCGCGGGAGTTCCTGGTCTGGATGCCGCCTTTGAGGTATTCGATGACGAGCCAGGGAACAACCGGCGTCCCGTCTCGGTAGACGCCGTAGAAGGTGGGCGTCGACGTCCCCAGCGGCCGTAAGACGTCCCGATAGACGCGGGCCTCGTACCACACGTCACCCCGGTGGCCGAACACGCCGTCGAACCGTTTCGTCCCGTATTTGATGAAGAGGCGCAAGGGCGTTCCGTTTCCCCCGACCCGGCAAGTCACGATCTCCGTGGCGAAGGTGCTCTCATAGGGGTTCCGCTGCCGATGCAGTACCGTGACGCCGGCGTTCGGCGTGCCGTTGCCTCGAAAGATCGCCGCAAGCCCGGCGGTGAGTCGCGCCGTCCCCGGGAAGCGGGAGCTCGAGCCGTTCGGTCTCACCCGGTTCCCCCTTCGATGAGCGAGCTCTTCCAGCTTTCGCTGCCGACCGCGGACAAACCTCGCAGGTGGGACTCGACCTCGTCGGTCACCCGGCCCTTCCCGCCCGGTTCCAGAATCAAGATTGAGTTGCACGCCCGCAGCGTGCTAGGCCGGTGGGCGATCATCAATGTCGTCCGTCCGTTCATCAGCCGGTGGAGCGCTTCCAAGATTGTCGCTTCCGTATGGACATCGAGGGAGCTGGTCGGCTCATCGAGGATGAGGATCGGCGCGTTTTTGAGGAATGCCCGCGCGAGCGAGATGCGTTGTCGTTCGCCGCCGGACAACTTCATTCCGCGTTCACCCACCTGGGTGTCGTATCCTTTCGGCAGGCTCTCGATGAAGTCGTGCGCGTCCGCCAGCTCCGCGGCTTTGACGATCTCCTCCATCGTGGCGTCCGGCATCGCGAACCGGATGTTTTCCGCGATGGTCGTCGAGAAGAGCAGGGTGTCCTGCAGGACGACACCGAACTGGTTCCGCAGATCCGCGACCTTGTACTCCCTCAGGTCGACGCCGTCCAAGGTGATCGCCCCCTCGGTTGGGTCGAAGAACCGGACGATCAGGCTCGACAACGTGGTCTTGCCGGAACCCGTCGGGCCGACGACACCGAGGCACATGCCGGGGGAGATCCCGAACGAGACTTGGCGCAAGACCAGATGATTCGCGTCATACCCGAACGACACATCGCGGAACGCGATGTCGCCCTTCGCCCGCCGGATCCGTCGCGCGTTCCGTTTCTCGGGGACGTCGGGTCGTTCGTCCAGGATTTGGAGGAACCGTTCCATCCCCGCCAGCGACATCTGGACGTCGAGGACCTTCTTCCCCATATCTTTCAGCGGAGAGTACAGTTGGGTCAGGTAGACGTTGACCATCAGCAACGCGCCGAGGCTCAAGGTGTTGTCCATCACGTGGTGGATGCCGACGTAGAGGACCGCCGCCAAACCGACCGCGGTGACCACCCCGACGATCAGGCTGTACACCCCGCCGGCCACGAGGACCTTCAACGCGGCGGAGGCCGTCGCGTCGTACCGGGTCCGGAACTGCCGGCTCTCCCGCTCCTCCTGTCCAAACGCCTTCACGACCCGCGCGGCGCTCAGCGACTCTTGCGCCGCGGACATCGCCTCGCTCTCGGACGACTTGACCTTCCGCCATCCGATGCGGATCCGCCGTTTGTAGACGAAGGTCGACAGGAGCATGAACGGCGTCACGGACAACGCGATCAGGGCGAGCTCCACGTCGAGGCTCGCCATGACGACCATCATCCCGACCAGCGTCAGGATCGCGGTGATCAACGGGACGAAGCCATCGGTCGACAGGGATCGCAAGGAGGTCGCGTCATTTTGGATCCGGTAGGTCGAATCGGTCGTGCCTTTCGTATCGTGGTAGACCGTCGAGAGACGCTGCATCTGACGGAACAGGCGGACGCGCATGTCGGTCGTCATCCGGTTCCCAACACGGTTCGTCAGCCAGATGTTCACGAGGTTCTGGAGATAACTCAGGACCGTCCCGCCGAGTAAGATGCCGATCGCGAGGGCGATGATGTAGTCCTTCGAGACCAAGGAAGGATCTGGGACGAAGAAAGAAAGGTAGGCGGGCAACGGCTGCGAGCCCACGATGTTGTCCACGATGAGTTTGAGGGGCAGCGGAGTGATGATGGCCAGCGGCGCGGCGGCGAGGGAAACCAGGAAGAGGAGGGCGATGGACCACCGATACGGCCGCATTTCTCGAAGGGACCTCCGGACGGTTCCGCCTTTCCGCGATGAGGACCCGGAGACCCGGAGACCGGAGCGCGCGCGACGTTTGGCGGCACGCGCCCGCGCGACCACGACGGCCCAGGCGATCCATGCCACGATCGGGACTCCGACATGAAGGAGGAGGAGCCGGGATTCAGAGAGCCGTGAACGGCCGAGGTCCCACAGTTCGTTGAACAGGGCGGTGTTCAGCCCGTAGTCCTGGACCAGATAGGCCGAGAAGAGGGAAGCGGCCGAGAGGAGGCTGAGGATCGTGGCGATGGATTTGGCGAGCCGACCCGGAACTCTCGCGACAACCGACGGCACACGTTCGCGCGCCATCGCGTCTTCCGCGATCTCGTCCTCATCGGATTCTTTCGAATCCGTGAATTCCTCCAGCTCGTCGACAAGCTCTGCGTACCCTCGATTGGCGCTGCGGCGGAGGAGTTCTTCCACCGGGTCGCCACGAAAGGACCCGCTCCGTCCGCTCCGGTCGGTCGGCTCTCTCGGAGGCGCCGTCAACCGATGGCCTCCCCAGGGGACTCCCGAGGGCCCGACGCGAAATGGCCCGCCCCTGTCGAGCCCGGGCACACCTGCGAGGACGACGTCGGTCGGGCGCGCATCACGCTGCCCCGAACCGTTTGAGCCATTCGTGGAGGATGCCGCCCGCGAAACCGGTGTCGGCGATGGCCCGCGCGACGACAAAGCCCGCGACCACCGAGGACGCCAGGCTTGAGGCCCACGCACCGGACCACCACGCGCCAATCGAGATCGTGGCGAAGACCGCGCTGAGGATTACCGCGGACCTCTCGTATACGGGGAAGATTCGGAAACGTAACAATTGCTTCCCGGGCGCGTGCTCCTCGACCGCAAGCAGGAGCCGGCTCCGGCCAAGCGCCCCTCCCCGGACTTCCAAGTCCCAGGAGTCGAACTCGCCGCCCGCACGTGCGATTGCGCCGGCGTGGACGAGCTGCGTTTGAAGTTTCCGTAGGGTTTCCTCCGGAGCCTCCCGCTCGTCCCGCCAGTACGTCATGTGCAAGCGCCGGAACCGGGGTCGGGTCTTCGGGCCGCGCCTCCGCCAGGGCGTGAGCCCACCCCGGATCCTGCCCGTCAGGCGGGCGAGCGGCTGCATGAGATGGAGGAGCAGGACAACAATCCGGAGCCCGATGAGCGACCACCGCCGCTTCGAATTCACAGGGACGAAATGCGCCCGCCAGGCGCTGATCGAGGCGTGCGCGACCGGCAGGGCAACGGCGACGACCAACGCCGGCCCGAAGACGATCGACGCGCCCCAACCGAGGCTCAAGGCGAATGTCCCCGCCAGGAGGCCGATCATCAGGTACCACTCGGGAGCAAGGGCCAGGGACCAACGCGAACCTCGGGACTCGTAGAGGGATTGGAACGGCGCGGTGCCCCAGACCCCCTGGTAGACGCGCCCGCCGACCGACGACAAATCGACGGAGACCCCCTTTCCGTAGATTCGTCCGAGCCAGCTCAGCTGCCCCATCCGACTGTATCGGCAAGGCCACTTCCATTCGAGGAGGGCCTCGGCTTTCCCGTACCCGACCTGCTGTCTCCAGAACTTGCGAACGGATTTGCGGCGGTGGTGCCAGACGACCGCGGCCGAAGAGTACCCGATGAGACCTCCGCGGTCCCGGAGCCGCCAGCACACATCGACATCGTCGCCGGCGGTTCGGAAGACCCGGTCGAATCCACCGATCGCCTCAAGCGCGTCCTTACGGAACGCCATGTTGCATCCGGGGATGTGCTCCGCGACGGTGTCGGAGAGTAAGACGGGGTTCGGACCGCCGGGCGCGTTCGCGACAGCGTCGGCGACCCAACCGTCGTTCGGAGGCGCGAGGTTCGGTCCTCCCACGCCCACGTACTTCCCTTCCATGAACGCGAGGGCTAGGAAGCGCAACCAATGAATCTCCGGGTACGCGTCGTCGTCGATGAACGCGACGATCTCTCCCGTGGCGGCCTGGGTGCCGACGTTGCGCGCGGCACTGAGGCCCTGATTCTTCGTCGTGATGAGCCGGACCTGGTACTCCGATGCGATCTGCGGCGTCGTGTCGGTGGAGCCATCGTTGACCACGATCACCTCGTAATCCGGGTAGTCGAGCTGTTCGAGTCCGACCAGCGTGTCACGAATCGTCGCGGCCCCGTTCAATGTGGAGACCACGACAGAAATCTTCGGCCAGCGAAGGTCAGGGGGGAATGGCGACTCGGCCAACGCCTGGGAGACGGCCTGCAACGCCGGCTTCGGCGTCCGATCCCGCGTCGTCAACCCGAACGCCCAGTCTTCGACCCGGAATTTCCCGTGATACCACTCGTCGGTCCACGCGAAGACGATGACCCCCGCGCAACCGAGACGGAAGGCAGCCCGGACCTGCCCCGACAGCATCGAGGCCTGTTTCTCCTCGCCGTTCCGAAGGCTGTCGAGTCCAATCTCACTGAGCAGCACCGGGCGATCGTCGCTCAGACTGTGCAGTCGCGCGAGGTAGTCCTCGAGGGATCGGCGGCTCTCCAGGTACACGTTGAACGACACGAAGTCGAGGAACGGGAGGCGCAAGTATTCCGTCGAGGGGTAGTTCACGTAAGTCACCAGAGCGTCGGGGTCTTCCTCCTTCGCAATGCGATAGAGCCGCTCGATGAACTTCTCGACCCGCCGCTTTCCATGCCAACGCACGATCGACGCAGGGATCTCGTTTCCGATGCTGTAGCCGAACACGGCGGAATGGCCGGCACAAGCGCGGATCCATCGCCGGATGCGGGCTTCGATTTCTTCGACCTTCCCGGGCTCGTCCAAGAAGGCCATGTGTTCCCCCCAGTTGAGCCCCACCATGACCCGAAGGCCGTTCCGCAGGGCGGCGTCGAGGAGCCAGCGCGGCGGACCCATGTGGACCCGAACGACGTTGAAGCCGTTCGCGGCCATTTGGGCGAAGTCTCGGTCCACCGTCTCGGCGGTGAAGCGCTCTTCGCCGTTCTCGTCGACGAAGAACGTGCCGTAGCTGATGCCGCGAACCCAGAACTTTTCTTGTCCCACGTACAGGAACTTCCCTCGAACCGTCGGCCGCCCCACCGACGACGACCGTTCGACCGCAACTTCCGTGAGGATTTGGGCCACGTTCACCATCCCTTCGCTGAGGGAGCGGACACTCGCTTCGTCCCGAGGTTCACGCGTCGGTCACGATCGGGAGCATCCGTTCTCTCAGGATCTTCAGACCTTCCTCCAGTCGGACCCTCGGCTCGTGGCCGAGGACCTTGTGGGACTTTCCGGGGTCGCCGACGAACCTCCGGACCTCGAAGTCGTTCGCAGGACTCTGGATGATCCGGGAGCCGGAATCGGTCAGCGCGACGATCATGGTCGCGAGCTCGGATACGGACACGCCCCGACCGGTCACGAAATGGAATTCCTGGCCCGGGACTTCCGAGCCACCATCGAGGCTCGCCGCGAAGGCCTTCAGGATTCCGGAGATCGTGTCGTCGATGTACGTGAAGTCGAGGACCTGCTCGCCTCCGTACAGCGTGATGTCTTCGCCGAGGATCGCCTTCGTCATGAACTTCGGGATCACCCGCTCGGGTAGGTCCCTCTCGCTGCCGTACACATTGGAAAACCGGAAGATGATGGGATGGAGAGACGGCGAGAGGGACGGATCCGCGTAGGAGCCGCACGCCCTCTCCGCGCAGAGTTTCGTCATCCCGTATATCGAGCGAGGCATCTTCGGATGGTCCTCATCGACCGGAAGGTACTGCGCCTCGCCGTACACCTCCCGGCTCGAGGCGTAGAAGAGGGCGGGTCGACGTTCCGACTTCCGGCATGCCTCCAGTACATTCAGCGTCCCGAGTAGGTTCGTCGTCCAACACGTGTAAGGATCTTGCTGGCCCCAAGCCACTCGAGATACGGCGGCGAGGTGGAATACGGCGTCTTGGCCCGCCACCGCCTCCTTGACGGCCGAATAATCCCGGATGTCGCCGCGAACCTTCGGACCGTGCACGGCATCCGCGTTGCCGTTGAACCGGGTGTCGAAGAGCGTGACGGAGTCGCCCATCGCTTCGAGTTTTTCCGCGAGGTGACTTCCGATGAAACCATTTCCACCCGTGATGAGGACCCGAGACATCGTTTTCAACCCTGATAACAAATGCAGCGAGAAATTGGGACAAACAATGCCCCGGCGAACATGCGCCTCCGCATGATGTCCCGCGCGTCGGAGGAATCGGGGCGGGCCCATATCCCCCGTGTATTCGAATGTGCTCCAAGCGCGGCACATATCCGTGGATGTGCCCAGGTTGAAAACATGACGTTGACGTGCGGAGCGCGCCTCACGACGCGGGCGGGAAATTTTCGGGTGACCAATTTGCATTCTCAGTCGACGCGGGAACCGGCGGGGTCGAATCATCTGGACCGGTACACCGCGCTGATCACCGCGGGAGGCATCGGGACCCGACTGCTCCCCTTCTCCAAGGAGATCCCGAAAGAGATGTTGCCCATCATCGCCCATGACGGGGACGACTCTCCAGAGCTCAAGCCGCTCGTCCAGGCGATCTTCGAGCAACTCTATTCCGCCGGGGTCCGGGACTTCTACATCGTCGTCGGGAGGGGGAAGCGGGCGATCGAGGACCACTTCTCCCCGGATCCGAGATTCCTGGCGTACCTCGAGAAGAACGGGAAGGTCCCGAAGGGGATGTCCGATTTCTACGAGAAAATCAAATCGTCCAAGCTCGTCTTCCTCAACCAGCCGGAGCCGTTGGGCTTCGGCGACGCCGTCTTGCTCGGTCGATCCATGATCGACGGGCCGTTCATCGTGCAGGCCGCGGACACGTTCATCCTATCGGACGGGACCGAGTACCTCGAGCGGTTGACCGAGCTGCACCAGAAGTACGACGCGTCCGCGACGGTCTTGTTGCGAGAGGTCCCAGATCCCCGGAACTACGGCGTCGTCGATGGCAACGAGTTGGAGCCGGGGGTCCTCCAGATCACATCCGCCGTCGAGAAGCCGGACAACCCGCGGAGCAACCACGCGATCATGCCGGTCTACGTCTTCACGGACGAGATCTTCGAGGCCCTCGCGAGCACGGGTCCCGGACGAGGAGGAGAGATCCAGCTCACGGATGGGATCCAGCAGCTCGTGGCCGCCAAGAAGAACGTGATCGGAGTCTTGCTCGGGGGGGACGAGATCCTGTTGGACCTCGGCAGTCCGGAGACGATGATCGAAGCCCTGAAACTGTCCCTCCGATACGCCGACGAGAAGGCCCGTCCTGTACCGGAAATCGCGAAACCGCCGCGGACGCCGCGACCGCCCCGGCGACACGCGGTCGAAATCGGCGCGTCGCTTGATCGGCCTTCCAGCCTCCCGCGACTGGTGCCGCTGCTGATCGAGTGGCGGACTCCCCATGGCCGCGAACCGGCTGTGGGTTGAAGGATTGTCCCGTTTCGTACGACGATGTGCAAACATCCATCGCCTTAAGAATGGGTCATGAACGTGTCGGTCCGCCGGGAAGATGGCTAAACCCTATTGTCAAGGGGGACGCCACATCACACTTATCTGAGGGGACCCCCGGTTCGAAAATTGTCCCAATACGGCTATGACCCGGCATCGGAGGGTGGCGACCGGGAGGTGAAAGCACCATGGAAGCGACCCGCGCGAAATCGGGGGCGGGGTTCGGCCAATCGTGGCGCGAGCTCTCGCACACGCCGACGTACCAGGTACCGATCGTGCTTGGCGCGTTTGTGGCCCTGATCGTGGGCATCCTGACGTATCTCTTCGATGCGTCGAAGGCCGGCGCGATCGTCGCCGCGACCACCGCAGAGGCCTACTTGGTCGTCTTCGGTATCGTCGGCTTGATCGGCTACGCCGTGTCGAAGCAGAACGTCCAGAATGGCTCCATCGTGGCCATGATCGCTGGTCTGGCGATCACGGTCTTGGTGGCGACGCAGCTGGGCCTGTTTGCAGGCCTGCTCCTCCTCGCCGGAGCCATCTGGAGCCTCGCGTCAACCCGATAATCGGGCGGATGCCGACGAGGCGACCTCTTTTTTCACCCCTTTCTTTCCTCTCCATCTTTCGTACACGGAGGTTCACCTCTCGGCTCCGATATGACACGTCCGATGTGACAACGTCGGGCCGTCCGGGAGGAGATCGTCATCCGTCGGCGCAACAACCCCCGTCACAATCTAGTTAGTAGACTGTAGGCCAATCGGTCTCCGATGAAAGAGTCGGAGACCTCGGAGGCGCTCCAGCGGATCGGCCTGAGCCGGTACGTACCGCGCGGGGATCAACGACGTCCTCCTGGCGGCAATGCGTCGCGGGGTGAAGGCCCGACTTGCGGCGGACGTCGATAGACGAACCACGTGCTCATGGCCCGCGGGGGCGAAGTTCGTCCGCTGCGGCGCGTGGACCGACAACGCGCGGTTCATCATCGTGGACCGCGACTCGATCCTCGGTTCCTCATTCAAGAGGAGAAGTCGATTCGCGGCGAGGGCGAGACGGCCCTGTGGACGAACAGCCCGGACTTCGTCAAGGTCCATCTCGAGTTCTTCGAGAAGTCGTGGGCCTCCGGAACTGTGGCCAGGCGTCGGCTCGCGGAGCTCCGCGGACCATAGTGTTATCGAACGCGAGAACGACGAGCGTTTGGGAAAAAGAATATCGTCCCCATGGGCTATGCGGTCGCCTGAGGGGAAGGAATTGTCAACGAGGATGGTGGGGCTGGCCCTGCTCGCGATGGCCCTCGTCACCGCGGCGTTCGCGGTCACCGTCGCGCGGGCGGACGAGGGAGCCGGAACACAATGGAATGCGGTCCTTGCCGGGATCAACGAGAGGCCGACGCCGCGTGACACGCACGCTCGAGGAGTCGCGGTCTTCGAACTGAGCGCGGACGGCGAATCGATGCACTACAAGGTCATCGCCGCGAACATCAACAACGTGATCATGGCGCACATCCACCTCGGGGACGCGAACACCGCAGGCCCGGTCATCGTCTGGCTCTATCCGATCGGCGGGCCCCCGCCGGCGGCGCCCGGCGGCGGTCGCTTCAACGGCGTCTTGGCCCAGGGCGATTTCGACGCGACGAAGTTCGTGGGCCCCATGGCGGGCAAACCGATGAGCGCACTCGTGGAGAATCTGACCGCGGGCACCGCCTATGTCAACATCCACACGGACGATGGCGTCGCTCCCCCGAACACGGGACCGGGCGACTTCCCCGGCGGCGAGATCCGCGGGCAGGTCAAGCCGGCCGACTAGTCGACCTCCACATCCGAGGCGTTTCAGCCGGTCGAGCCCCGGGCGATTACCACTTCGAGTCGAGTCCGAGCAACGTCGCGTAGTCGTCCTGAATCTTCTGAGTCACCGGGCCGGGAGCGTCGAGCCGGTGCCCGTCGACGGAGGCGATGCCGAGCACGCCGACCCCGCTGCCCGAGAGGAACACCTCGTCCGCGCCGCGCAGTCGATCCAGCGAAACGGACGTCTCCCGCGCACGAATCTTGGCCCCCACCGCTATCTCGAGGATCGCACTCCGCGTAATTCCGGGAAGCGCACCCTCGTATGTCGCGGGCGTCAGGAGGGCGCCGCCCGAGACGAGGAACACGTTCCGCGCGGTCGTCTCGACGACGCGGCCTCGTTCGTTGAGGAGGACGGCATCGAATGCGCCCTCGGCCTCGGCCTCTCGGAGGGCAACCGATTCCGCAGCGCGTGATATTGACTTGACCTGGCTCAGCGGGCCGGACAACCGCTGGACCGCGGCGGCGACGTGCAGCGCGGGTTGCGGTGGAATTTCCGGGAGGGCGCGCGTCGTGATCGTCGCCATGCCCCGGGTGGTGGAGCGTTCTCCCGCCACGACCGTCATTCGCACGAGGCCCTCGACCACGCCGTTGGTCTCGACGACCTTCCGCGCTCCTTGGCGGAGGTCCTCAACGCTCCAGGGGGGTTCGATGCGGAGCACCTCGAGACCGACTCGCAGTCGCTCGAAGTGGGCATCGAGTCGGAAGGGCGCCCCGCCGTGGATCCGGACCGTCTCGAAGCAGCCGTCGCCGTACAGGAAGCCGCGATTCTGGGGCGAGATGCGCGCGTCGTCCTCGGGGATCAAGGCGCCGTCAAGCCACACGGAGGCCGTCCGGCGTCACCTCCACGCGGTCGTGCGTGAGGGCCTCCGCGTGTCCGCGGAGCTTGTCGAGCGTCTCGCGGTACTCCGCGTCCGGGCCCGAGTCG